>Ga0105239_10003458_pt1 | contig 19323 bp, 16 predicted proteins | sample KBSC44metaG_FD_92761 | JGI IMG/M metagenome (GOLD analysis project Ga0105239, IMG submission 92761) | Corn rhizosphere microbial communities from Kellogg Biological Station, Michigan, USA - KBS C4-4 metaG | ecosystem: Host-associated > Plants > Roots > Rhizosphere > Soil | place: Michigan, USA...
CCCAGACTGCCGCCCGCGCCGGCCACCAGAAAGATCAGCCACCGCTGCGGCCCATGCGTCCACCAGACGAGCGGTATCGAGCCGTAGAGCAGCGCCAGACCGACATCGCAGCAGACCATCAGCCGCCGCCGGTCGAAGTGATCGACAATGATACCGGCGAAGAGCCCGGTGATCACCCGGCAGATAGCGGCGGTAGCCGTGACCAACCCCATCTGCGCCACAGAACCCGTGGCCTGCAGGACCAGCAAGGGCATCGCCACCAGCGCAAAGGAGTCCCCCAGAACGGAGATCGCCTGCCCGATCCAGAAGATAATGAAGTCCCGATTACGCCCCATGGTCTCGCGCTGCCCAAAAAGAGAGGCAGTCTTTCCCGTGCGGGTGGTTCTGCACCGAACCCCGTAATGACTATATCGCCGCCGACGCAGGCCGGTCGGCGCCGGCAAGGAGAACGGCGATCGCGCACAGGGCGGAAGCGGCTCCCAGATAGAAGGGAGCGGCAGACGAAACAGCGTTGTAGAGCCAGCCGGCGATCAGACTGGCGGGCAGGGCGGCGATACCCGTGACCAGCTGGAAGGCGCCGATCTCAGCGCCACGACGGGCGGGGTTCGCCAGATCGGCGGCAAGCGCCTTCTGCGTCCCCTGAGTAAGTGTGTAATAGAGTCCGTAGACGACAAAGAGCAGCCAGGCCGCAACTGGCCCATTGAGCAGGGCAAAGCCAAGATAGACGAGAGCAAAGACGCCCCAGCCCAGCGCGATCAGCGGGCGCCGCCCGACCCGATCCCCCCAGCGACCGGCGAACCAGCCAAGAGATGCCTCCACCACATTGAAGAGTGCATAGAGCAGGAGCGCCTGCGAGACGGGAACGCCCTTGTCCTGAGCGCGGAGTAGCAGAAAGGCATCCGAAGAGTTTCCGATGCCGAAGACGGCAACAGCGAACAGATAGCGCCGGTACCCCGAGCTAAGCCCGGAAAGAGCGAAGCGCGGTGGCTCGACCGGCCTGGCGACGGAATCGACCGCAGGCGCCGGAGCGGTCTTTTCCCGAACGAAGGCCAGCAGTACGAGTACGCCGACCACAGCCGGGATAAAGGCGACAAAGTAGAGCCAGCGCAGATGGGTGGGAAACTGCTGCAGGAAGAGCCAGCCGACAAGCGGCCCGAGGACGGCGCCGGTGGTATCCATACTGCGGTGGAAGCCGTAGGCGCGCCCGCGCTGGTTGGGCGCGACACTATCGGCGATGAGGGCATCGCGAGGAGCGGAGCGCAACCCTTTGCCGGTGCGGTCCAGAAAGCGCGCCGCGAAGACGGTCCCCCACCCGCCGGCAAGGCCAATCAGCGGCTTGGTGAAGGCGGCCAACCCATACCCGGCGATCGTCAGCGGCTTGCGCTTACCGAGCCGGTCGGAGAGCCAGCCCGAGTAGAGCTTGAGAAGGCTGGCCGTGCTCTCAGCCACCCCCTCGATCAGACCGACGACCTCTGGCGAAGCGCCGAGCACCCGTGTCAGAAAGATCGGGTTGATCGGATAGACCATCTCACTGGAAAAGTCCGTACAGAGGCTGACCACGCCAAGCGCCCGGATCGTCGGACTCAGAGGCGCATCCGACGGGATACCCTCATTGCCGTCGGCTTTATCCATGTAACATAACTTCATCAGCTCTAGAAGCGATACCTGCGCTCAAACGAATCGGAAGCCCCGTCGCTCCCGTCGTTTATCAAACTGCGCCTCTCAAACCATACAGTGATGTCCATTAATAGGCACAGGGAGGCGCAACGACGTGTCTGATTCGCTCAGCCTGACACAGCAGCGGGCACACGATTCCCTGTCCCTGTTGGAAGATCTGCCGCTCGGAGGCGTGTTCGTTCTCAGGAGCGAGACCGGCCAGGGAAGAACGACCCTGCTGCGACGGCTCTATGCGGCGAATCCTGAGGCGACCCTGATCACCGCGACGGAGCTCAGCGATGCCCTTGAGCAGCGCTCACACCCCCTCGCCGTGGAGGAGACCATCTACCGTCTGATCCGTGGAGCCCTCTCCGCAAGCGAACTGGTGATCGTGGATGATATCAGCCTGATCTATGATGTCGTCGGCAGTAGCTGCGGCTCGTATCCCCGTTCGGAGCTGATCGATGCCCCGCTCACGGCGCTGAGCACCCAGGCGATTGAGGCGGGAAAGGTACTGATATTCGGCTGCGACAGCCGTATCCCCGATCCGCTCCGCCGCCGCGGCTTCTGTACGGAGATACCGGACCTGACCGTAGACGATTACGCCCACCTGTGCGCTCTCTTCTTCGCCGAAGCCGGCAGCGGCGAGACGATCACTCTGGACTATAAGAAGGTCTTCCGGTTCGCCCCTAACCTCAACGTCTACCAGTTGAAGGCGTCCGCCATCCATATGGTGCGCCGATTCGGGACGTTCAATACGGACGCCTTTATCGACTACCTGCGCTCACAGCGGATGACAAGCAATGTCGAGCTGGCGGAAGTAGAGGCGTTCGACCTGCGCGACCTTCAGGGCGTGGAGGACGTCATCGAAGCGCTGGAGGCGAATATCGTGGTTCCCCTGGAGAACGACGCACTTGCCCTGGAGTTGGGCCTGAAACCCAAACGGGCGTCCTGCTCGCTGGAACTCCCGGCACGGGAAAGACGACTGCCGGACGCGCCCTCGCCCACCGGCTCAAGTCGAAGTTCTTCCTGATCGACGGCACCTTCATCTCCGGAACGCAGAACTTCTACGGCAATGTCCACTGGGTCTTCCAGGCGGCCAAGGAGAACGCGCCCTCGATCTCTTTATCGACGACAGCGACGTAATCTTTGAAAACGGGGACGAGACCGGCCTCTACCGCTACCTGCTCACGATGCTGGACGGTCTGTAGAGCAAGAGCGCAGGACGCGTCTGTGTCATGCTGACGGCAATGAATGTGTCGAACCTGCCACCGGCCCTGTTGCGTTCGGGCCGAGTAGAGCTCTGGCTGGAGACGCGTCTCCCGGACGCCGCCGCACGCGCTTCGATCCTCGATCGCCACCTGCAGACACTGCCGTCGGATCTGTCGGTAAACGACCGGGAGGCGCTGATCGCCTTGACGGAGGGGTTGACCGGCGCCGACCTGCAGCGGATCGTGGAGGACGGCAAAGTATTGCTGGCCTATGATAAGACCCGCGACCTGCCGCTACAGCCTCTCGACACCTATCTGGCGCAGGCGACCGCCACCGTCAAGGCAAATAAGGAGCGATATGCCGCCGCTGAAGCAGCGGCAAACGCCCGTCGTACCGGCACACGTCCCCCTGGTTCGACGTCATGTCGGAGAGCCCACCGTATCCGATCGAAAACTGCCTATAATCGCTGATGTCGCGGCTTTCGGGAGAAGAGCGAAAATGGGTAGAGAAACGGCCACAGGAGCAGCATGAGCGTACCCGCCAGAAGAAAGGTCATCAGGGCCGGAGGCGCAACGCCTGTACAGGCAAACTGCTCCTCCGGCACATCTCCTCTGATGTCTACCAGAACGGTGCTCCTGCCGCCGCCCTTTCCGCTCTTTATGTCAAGGTTAAACAAGAGCGAGAGATCCCCGTTCTGATGAACGGTCAGATCCGTCGGCTGATGATTGCGGGTAAGATCCTCAGCACCTGCGTACGCTGCCTGGATACGTGATGGCAAGACAGCAAGGATCTGTGGAAGACGCTCTAATGCAGCCGCGTCGGGTAGACCATTCACCACCTCGACAATCATATTCAGCTCTCCCCCGTTCCAGGGAATGCAGCAGACCCACGCATTCCTCTGACGGGTGAAGATCCCGATCCCTGACATTATCCGCTTTTTCCGAAAGAGCATGCCTGCTCTCGATCCGTAGCCCCTCTGGTTGCGCAGGCTTTCAAGCCCATGGACGCGTCAGAGGCTCAGCCAGTCACATATCGAACAGGTTCATCTGGTGCTTCTCGGCGGCTTTGGCCTTACGCTTGGCGCCGGTAAGCGGCTTGGGAAAGAGGCGCTCGAAGTCATCGCCGATGGCGGCCTGGAGGCGCTGGGCGAACTTGTAGAGCTTGGTCTGATAGTACTCGATATCTTCGTCGTGGTTGTAATCGGCGGCCAGGGCGAGGGACTTGTCCTCCTTCTGATAAAGGACCGCATAGTCGCCGACCTTGAGGCCGACCATGACCGCAGCGTTGCGCTTCTTGGCATCGGAGGAGAAGGTCTTCTCGGTGACACGCTCGCGGCGGGAGATCTCATCGATCCCCAGAGCGCGCTGCTCCAGCTTATCCTGCAGGTCAGCGTAGAGGGCGGCGAGACCGGTCAGATCCTCGCTGATAAGGAAGTCGACTGCCTGAGTGAGGAACCGGCGTCCGAAGCGCTCATCGGCGCGGGAGCGGAGCGAGGAACCCTTGAAAGTCTTCTTATTGGTATAGCTGACCAGGACATAGTTCTTCGCCTTGAGTGAGATCATCACCTCGTAGCGACCGTCGAAGGCGAGCCGGATACCGGTATCGAGAGATTTGCCGACCTCGGCGACGAACTGCTCCTCGGCCTCCTGCCCCTCGACGCCGGCCGGCGGCTGGAAGTAGACTCCATCCGTGTCGATCTCGATAACCACACCGCCGCGACTCTCCAGCTCGGCGGCGATCTTCTTGACGATCTCCTGGCCGATCTCGGTCACTTTCGCGGCAGCGGTATAGTCATTGAAGTAGAAGGGCGCCCCGAGATATCCATAAAACGAGTTGATCAGCAGCTTGTAAGAGCCCTGCATCCCCTCCCAATAGGCGGCGCGACGCAGGTCATTACCCTCGCTGTACTGTTTTGCCTTCGCCTTCGCGGCGAGACGACGGCGCGTCAGCTCCTTGAGAAGCGGCAGGAAGAGATGGAGGGTATCCGAGGACGAGGTGATGCCCTGCGTCAGCATAATGCTCGGGTACAGTGACTCGACATCTGCCTTGACGATATTGCGGAGGACGCCGGAGACGCGCATCTCGGTATAGCCGCCGCCGTAAGGCTGTGAGGCCTGCTGCCGTGCAATCCCCTGTCCGCGCTGCAGATAGGCACGAACGAAGACGCTGTTGATCTTCTCGCCACTACCGGTCACGGCGACGCTCTGGTAGCTATCCGGAACCATCTGCGCCTGGTAGAACTCGGTAGGCGAAACGACCTCCGCCAGCCGGCGTGTCTCGCGGACATCCTGTAGAGCATAGGTACGGACGCGATCCGGGTCCTCCTGATAAAGATTCAGGATATCCGAGCGATCCAGATATACCCGGTCCGGTTCGGCAATGTGGTAGATCTGCGCACATTCCTTCAGGCCGTAGGAGGATATCTCACCGCGGGCGAGATCGAAGCGCTGAGTCTGGAACAGCGTGTCCAGCACGTGACGTCCCCAGACATAGTGCGGAACAAAGGGGCGGGTATTCGCCCCGATCGCGCAGTTACGCTCCTGCCCGACCTGGATCTCCTCGCCATTGCGCCCCCAGTTCAGAGTCAGCCCATGCGCCTTCGCACGCGTTCGGATCCAGGGTAGGTCGAAGGCGTAGAAGTTGTGTCCCTCGATCACATCCGGGTCCCACTCCTGCACTAGCTGTGTCAGATCCTGCAGCATCGTGCGTTCATCCCCGATGAGAGCGGCTTCATGGCCGCGGTTGTCGGAGGCAGCAATCAGGAAGATACAGGCGCCGTCGGCAGTGGGAGAGAGAGATGTGGTCTCAATATCGATCTGCATCCGGCGGATATCCGGGAACGCCATGCCTTTGAAGAGCGTGCGTCCGGTACCGACCAGAAACTGCTTGACCGCCGACCCGTAGGAGAGAAAATCACGGCGCTCCTCGTTCAGAGTGCGACGGGCATCCTGGTAGGCACGCCAGGAGGTAAAGGAGACGTAATGGGTATAACCATTACCGCCTAGCTCTCTATACTCGGCGACATCCGGCAGATCACGGCGCTCCCGCAGGATAACCCACGGCTGGAACGGCACGACCTGCGTCTCCGTAGCGGCGCCGTCCCTGGAGCGGATCAGCAGTGTCGCCGTGTTGTCGAAGGTATTGGTCTCGGCGGCGACGATACGCGACGTGGAGTCGGAGCCGAAGAGAGCGGCTTCGAGGATCGCCGCCTCGTCAGCAGGCACCGCGGAGGGCGATACACGCTCTCTGGAGCCGGAATCGAGTTCGTCAGTGGTGGCTAAGGTCACGTCCCATTGTACAGCAGGGGGTGGATTCGAGGTGCGTCAGATTTCGTCATGTCCCTGGCATAAATGTTGCGGCGCGTATCCTATTACGAGAGAAACGATGGTATTCGGCGGTCTTCAGTAGATCCTTTACCTACCATCTGCCCTTCGCGCAACCCGGTCAAGCATCGACGATCACTGGCAATAAACTCAGTAACCATAGTAAGTAAGTGCGGTAAGTAATGATAACGAGCACACAGGCAAAACAGTCCTCCCGTACGGTTGAAGGAACCGTCTTCGGGATCGGACGATCGATGGCAGCCACGGGGCCGTCGGCGGAAACAAGGTCTTCAGACAACGGCGAAATGCAGACCCCAGCACGCATATTGATCGTCGATGACGAGAGACCGCTCGCCATGATACTGGCGCGCGGCCTGACCTATGCCGGCTATGAGACCAGCGTGGCGCACAGTGGCCTGGAGGCTCTGGATCATCTGGCGGAGCGGCGGTTTGAGCTGCTGCTGACCGATATCAATATGCCGAAGATGCGCGGCGACGAACTGCAGCAGTTCGCCCGAGAAATCGATCCGGATCTGGCAGTCCTCCTGATGACGGCGGCGCACGACACTAAGAGCGCAGTAGCCTGTCTGAATGCGGGTGTCTTCGATTACCTGCTGAAGCCGTTCGACCTGGTCGATGTGGAGGTACGTGTCGCCAGTGCTCTGCTGCGGCGGCGCCAGATGCAGGAGGACCGTGATCGCCAGCTAGCGATGCAGCGGCGGTTGCAGGAGCAGGCGGAGCGCCTCCATGAGGCGACCCGCGGAGCGCAGGAAGCACTGATGGTCGCTCTAGCGGCAAAGGACCGGAACACTTTTGCGCACTCCTGCCGTGTTGAGCAGTTGGCAGGGCTTCTGGCGGCGCGTATCTGCCCGGGAGAGGAGCACTTCGGCGCCTCCGTCCGACTTGCCGCGCGCTTCCACGATATCGGCAAGATCGGTGTCCGTGATGCCCTGCTCAACAAGATCGGCTCCCTGACCGAGGAGGAGGCGGTGGAGATGCAGCAACACGTCGCGATCGGCGACGCGATCCTGCGTCCCGTGCTGGATACCGAGGTGCTGGCGATGGTCCGCTGCCATCATGAGCAGGTAGCCGGAGGCGGCTATCCGGACGGACGGCTGGCCGGCGAGGCGATCCCCCTGGGCGGACGGGTGATCGCTGTAGCAGACGCCTATGACGCGATGGCGTCCCCCCGCCCCTACCACCGCCAGATGGAGCCGGCGGCCGTCCTGGCGTACCTGCGAGACGGAGCAGGCACGCACTGGGATGCCGACATCGTCGATGCCCTGCACGATCTGGCAGCAGAGGGCGCATTGACGGCAGACACCCCAGAGGAAGAAGAGGCGGCGCTGGCAGTCGGCGCCGCCTAGCCCCTGGAGAGTATCCGCGCCGCCAGAGTCAATCCCGCGATCGACTTCATGTCCTGGATCTCGCCGGTCGCGATCGCCGCGATCGCGTCTTCCAGCGACATCGTGACGGTTTCCACGAACTCATCCTCGTCGGGAGCAAGTTTCTCCTCACGGAGATCCTGCGCCAGGAATCCGTAGATCTTCTCGGTCGTGTAGCCGGGCGCGACAAACGCCGCGTAGAGCGGCGTCATCGTGTTCGGGACCAGCCCGATCTCCTCGGCCAGTTCCCGGCGAGCGCACTCCTCCGGAGACTCTCCCTCATTCATACCGCCGGCCGGGATCTCCAGCAGTGCGCCGCCGGCGGCGAGGCGAAACTGGCGGACCAGCAAGACGGTGTTCGCATCCCGCATCGGAACGATCGCTACGGCACCGCCATGCTCCACGATCTCGCGCTTTGCCTCCTTTCCATTCTGCAGCCGGATCGTATCGCGGCGCAGGTTGACAATCTTCCCCTCATAGATCCGCTCACTGGCGATCACTGTCTCGTTCATGCCCTCTCCGTTCCGTTTCTTTTATTCGTCGTCTTCCCCGTCGGGCGGCGCGATCAGCAGCCACTCGGGCACTACAATCGCCTCACCGGTGCGAGTAAAGTCACCCCGCTCCGCGCGCTCTGGCACCTCATCGGCGGCACGCTTCAATATCGCCTCGCGCGCCTCGACACTGGTATCCTCGCCAAAGACGCTGTACTCCGGCAGCAGACGCGGACCGTAGTCATCGATCAAGAAGACCGCCCAGGGATCATCCTCTTCGCCCGTAGCATCCCAGATCGTGCAGGCATAGGAGCCGTCCGGCGAGACATAGGCCAGACCGCACTCGGCCTCATCGAAATCGTAGCGCCGATCAGGCGGCACCAGGAGCAGCCAGTTCAGGGACTCCGGCGCCTCGCCCGCGTCGGGCGCCGCTTCCAGTTCGCCGTAATCGGCGAGTAATACATTCCAGAACCAGCGATGCCGCGCCTCCAGACGCGCGAACTCCGGCTCGTCCGGTTCGGTATAGATGGGCATTCCGAGAATCCTCGCCCCGCAAATGTAAGTAGAGAGCCGCCGCTCGCCCGAAAAGGCGACGCCGCTGCTACCAAGACTATACCGCGCACCGCACGCCCCTGACATTACCGTACCCGACAGCGATCCTCTGCTCCCTTGTTTTACAGACGATTTGTCAGAGCAGGGTATGATGGGACGGAGAGGTCTTGTTGTCGTATGGATAATTACAACATGCTGATCGCACGGTTGGCGGAGATCGGCCATGTGAACACATCGATCGCCGTCCTGAGCTGGGATCAGCAGTGCTACATGCCGCCCGGCGGAGCGCATGAACGAGCGGAGCAACTCGCCGTGCTGGGCAAGATCAGCCACGAGATGTTCGTCGACGAGGCGACCGGAAAGCTTCTGGAGGCGGCAGAACGAGATGCGGCGGGCGCAGCCCCAGAGAGCGATGTAACGCTGACTCTACGCGCGGTTCGGCGTGACTACGATCGGGCGACCAAGCTCCCGACATCGCTGGTCGCAGAGATCGCGCGGGCGACGACCCTGGGCCATGAGGTGTGGGTGAAGGCGCGGGAGGCTTCCGATTGGAACCAGTTTGCCCCGACCGTCTCGCACCTGCTCGACCTTTCCCGGCAGGTCGCGGAATACCTTGGCTATGAGGACCGAGCGTACGACGCCCTATTGGATCAGTACGAGCCGGGCATGAAGACGCGCGATGTGGAACGTGTCTTTGACGAGTTGCGGCCCGGGCTGGTCGCACTGGTGCGAGATCTCGCGGCGGCGCCGCAGATCGATGACAGCGTGCTGCGCCGGGACTTCGACGAGGAGCAGCAGCGCATCTTCGGCGAGGCGATAATCGCGAAGATCGGCTACGACTTCACAAATGGCCGCCAGGATCGGGCCGTGCATCCCTTCTGCACAAGCTTCGGACGCAACGATGTCCGGATCACCACCCGCTACGATCGCAACTGGCTGCCCAGTGCCCTGATGGGCACGATCCACGAGACCGGGCACGCTCTGTATGAGCAGGGCTTCGATCCGAAGGACGACTTCACGCCGCTCTCCGGCGCCGCGAGTCTGGGCGTACACGAATCGCAGTCGCGGCTGTGGGAGAATATCATCGGGCGGTCGCGCGCCTTCTGGAACGTCTACTATCAGGATCTGCAGCGCCAGTTCTCCGGAGTCCTGGACGATATCTCCATCGATGCGTTCTACCGGGCCGTCAACAAGGTCGAGCCGTCATTCATCCGTGTCGAGGCGGATGAGGTGACCTACTGCCTGCATATCATGCTGCGCTTCGAGATGGAGAAGGGCATGCTGGACGGCTCGATCGCGGTGAAGGACGTGCCGGAGGCCTGGAACGCAAAGATGCAGGACTATCTGGGCATCACGCCGCCGAACGATGCCGAGGGCTGCTTACAGGATGTGCACTGGAGCGGCGGGATGTTCGGATACTTCCCCACCTATGCGCTTGGCACGATCCTTTCGGCGCAGCTCTTCGAGAAGGCGACGCAGGACAATGCGCAAATCGTTCCGGATCTAGAGCGCGGCGAATTTGGCAGCCTTCTGGCCTGGCTGCGAGAGAAGGTGCATCACCCCGGCCGGCGCTATCTGCCGGCGGAGCTTGTGGTGCGAGCGACCGGCGAGCCGGCGCAATCGCACTCTTACCTGAAATACCTCAACACCAAGTTCCGTGAGGTGTACGGTATCTGTTAGCAAACGACCGAGTCGTGATCGATCGTCAGGGCGCAGGAAATCGGGAACTTTCACCGTGCTGCGCCCTCCTAGTTTGCGGGAAAGCGGACATATCCCCCTCCTTCCCGCTATCCTGACATGTGTGCGGAGTGTTTGAACGAGTGATTCATCTCCGGCGCGTCGCCGCCCGATTTCTTGGCGGAGGCGCCGTTTTTTGCCTTGTGATCGCCGCAGCCGGTTCTGAGAGCGCGCCGGCCCGCTCCGCCCCTCCGAATACGGGGGGGAAAAGGTCGTCGCCCCATATCGGCGCCGCGAAGCCCCCTCTGCTACCACCGCCAACTCCCGCTCCTACCCCATCGCCCACACCGACTCCGACGCCTACTCCGACGGTGACGCCAACGCCCGGAGCAACACCTACTCCGTCGACCTTGCCAACGCCACCGGCGACGCCAGCGCCTCTGCCGTCGCCGATTGTCGTTCCGCCGCCCCCCCTGGCACCGGTATACCAGCCCTTTCCGAGCGTATCTCCGATCCCGCTCGATGAAGCGCATAACGGCGTCGGTATCGCGCAGCAGATCTGTCGACAGCGTGGTTATCAGGGCCGCCTGCTGTGGATCGACGCCACGGCGAATATGAACCGCTACAACACAGCGGATAAGATCGCCTCGTTGGTCTCCCAGATCAAAAGTGCGGGATTCAATACGATCGTCTTCGATATCAAACCGATCATCGGCTTCACGATCTATCCCAGCAGGTTCGCGCCAAAACTGACAGATTGGGTAAAGCCGGGAAGCACACAGACCCTGCCCGCGGATTTCGATCCCGTGCGGGAGATGGTCAACCAGACTCGTCTGCAGAAGATAAACCTGATCCTTTCGATGAACGCCTTCTCGGAGGGGCATCGGGATTTTCAGAAGGGTCCGGCCTACGATCACCCGGAGTGGCAGACGATCCTGTACGATGTCCAGATGCGCATCCGGCGCGATGTCATCGGGACGGAGTCGTACGCCCTCTGCGATCGACCGAACATATCTCCTCGTGTACCCGACCAGCTTGCCGTCTATACGGATGTAAAACTGATCCGGCCGACGGACGCCACGACGATGGTAGCGCTTCTGGATACCAACGGGACGGTTCTGGCGCAGATGACGGCATCCGCTCTGGCCACGGTCAAGCCGCAGCTCCCCACCGGCGGTGCCGCGCTGGTCGCCCTCTCTCCAACGGCGATCGCCTTTCTGCAGCGCAATGCGCTACCCGGCCAGCGGATGGCGATGGATGAGAGCCCGAACTATGTCCCGATGGGGCAGCGGCCGGAGCTTCAGGTTCCCCTGATGGTGAACCCCAACCTACCCGCCGTTCGGCAGCGTATCCTGGATATGGTGGGAGAGGTGGCCACAAACTATGCGGCCGATGGGATCATCTTTGATGATCGCCTGCGCTACGCGAACATCAATGCTGACTTTTCGCCGGCCTCGCGCCAGCAATTCGAAACGTATATCGGTAAGAAACTGCGCTGGCCGGACGACGTGTTTCACTATGATGTCGACTTTCCCACCCTGGACCGGCATCTGCAGCCTGGCCCGTACTACAACGCCTGGATGACCTTCCGAGCGTTGAGCCTGCGTAACTGGCTGGCGGACGCGGTACGCACTGCGAAAACGATCCGTCCGGAGATGACCGTCAACACCTACGCCGGCTCCTGGTACCCCGACTATCCCGGCGTGGGCGCAAACTGGGGGGCTCCAGACCTTCAGGCAGGTTTCTTCTTCCTGAACGATGCCTATAAGGCGACCGGTTGGGCCGGTATCGTAGACTTCGTCACGACCGGATGCTACTATACGACAGCAACGATCGCGGAGGCGGTTCAAAAGGGCGCGAACATCGGCGACTCGGTCGAGGCAGCGGGCCAGTTTTCAAACCGTGCCGTCAATGATCAGGCGATCGTCTATGCCGGCATTTCGCTGGATCGATTCGATGGCAATGCCGACGGATTGCGGCGGGCCCTACAGGCGGCGGCGGCATCGACACAGGGGGTGATGGTCTTTGACTTCTCCCACAACATCGATCAGTTCTGGCCGGTGTTTACGCAGGCGTTTTCCACACCGGCGGTACCACCGCATGCGGTGCCAGGCCTGATCGATGAGCTGCGCTCCAAACACGAGGCGCAACGGACCCTAAACGCGCCACAGCCGCCGGTAGTCATCTATCGCGGTACGTCGGGGACTGGATTCTAGACGCAGAGTAGCGTCACAGAGCGGGGAGCGAACTATCATGTGGATCTTTGTCCGATCCGCCAATACAGCATTCAATATGAGTCATATAACCCGTCTCTTCGTAGAAGAGACGGGTTCGGGCGCCGCCTTGAAGGCGGAGTTACAGGGCAAAACGACAATGATCGGGTATTTCGGTTCGAAGCCGGAGGCCCAGGCGAAATTGGAGGATATAATGGAGCGGCATGAGGCAGGCGCGCCGGTGATCCGTCTCTAATACGGGTGCGCTCTACGCGATGCCAGCCAGCAAGCCGCTGTTCGCCTGGTAGGGTTGGGTTTCGGTATTCTCTATCTGGACGCGACTCCGGTGACGCAGTACATTCGATGCTCGGCCGTGGTACGTTCCCGAATTCGGCACGATATCCCGGTAGTCACGCCCTACCGCCACAGAGACATACCGTCCGCTGACCCAGCAGTTGTGCGTCGGGTCCAGAGCGTACCAGTACGCACCTTCCCCAGAAACCGTGTTCACCAACACCTCGACCCAGGCGTGCATCGCCCCCTCGCCCGGCAGGAAGCCGGAGACGTAACGCGCCGGGAGACCGGCCAGTCGGGCCAGAGCCAGGAAGACGTGGGCATAATCCTGACAGACGCCCTTACGAGACGCCCACGCCTCGGCGGCCGTGGTGGAGACAGACGTCGAGCCGGAGGTGTACGTCATCCGTATGTACAGGAACGTACACAGATACGCGGCAAACTCCAAGGCATCGCGCTGAGGATCGACGGCATGGATGGTCAGAAACTCGGCGAGTACCGCCTGTAGTGCCCCATCCGGCTCCGTCAGATGCGTTGTGGCAAGATACCCGCCGTTATCAAAAAGCGCCCCGGTATCCGGCATTCCGATCGGAGTGATGTCGCCCTGTGCATCGCAGGCGCAGGTAGTCTCGACTCGGAAGACGACCGCCAGACTGAGATGCTGCTTTACCCGCTCCTGCCGGATCTCTAGAATACGGTTGCCGAATTTATCAAGGGATTCGGTCTCGCTGTAGGGCAGCGGCGCTGCTCGCAGATCCTGCTTCAGCAGCCGCTGCATTCCCCGTACAGACGGGGGGAAGAGGCGCAGATGCGTCGTAATGAAGTTGACGCCGTCGGTATAGCGGTAGTCCTGAAGCTGCGTTACCAGCAGCGTCCTGCGGATGAGTTTGGCCGGTAACGGGAAGACGTGCGGTAGGGTGGCAGGGGCGGAAGCCGAAACGTCATTGAAACCGCTCGCAAGCCTGCTAGGCGGACCGTCGGCGGGGCGAATTAGTGATTCACCCCGTTGGAATGCTGAGGCGGTCGCCATAGAATTCTGTTGCGTCAGTATAACATAGGTTTGGCGTGCTGCCAGATTATCCCAAAGCAATGCGCCATGCAATTTCGTAACCGCACAACGCGCTGACTCTGGGGTTTACCCATCCGGGCCGAAGTTCCACACCTCCGGCAACGTCGTGTCACAGACACCGCAAACGAACCAGTCGTCTTTTACGAGGTTACGCATGCCACAGGAAGGACAGCGCCGAAAGAGGAATCTGCCGGTAAAATCGTCGGGGTGAGGAAGTCGCGCTCTCTCTAAAGCGCGTTGTACGTCCAGCCAGGACTCCGGTTCGGGGCAATAACCCGTTGACTGATTGGTGGCAGCGACGACCTCTATCCTGCCGCCGTCATCGGAGAAGGTGATCTCTCCGGCGGAGAGGACCGTACCGCCTCGAGCGCAACAGACGTGCTCTGAATGCCGATCCGCGATCCAGAGATCTCCGGCCGAATCGACGATAAAGGTCGCTGTCATCCCACCATCGCCATCCCGTTCTGGCGCCGTCTCCGCGATCCAGCGCCGAACATCAAGGGCGCTACGGACTCTCGTATGTGCCGGCGTACCAAGATCGCGAAGATCCTGCTCGCCTATATAGCGGTAAAGGCGGGGCATAATAGCAACGGCAAGTGCAGAAGGTAACGGGCGCCCGCTACGAGGACGCCAGCAGTTCGTCTCAGGACTCGACCTCAAGGTCGCGCTCGATCAATGGCCTTTGGCTTCGCCTTTTGCAACGATCGCCTGACAGGTAACAGAATCTTCCATACCGCGTACCCCTGTCAGAACCTGTTCCACGAACGCCGCCGGGTAACTCAGCCTCATCAGCGTGTAGGTGTTTCCCCAGTATACCGATCGCCGGCCCCCTCACTCGCTCGCTGTAGCTGACCTTCGTTCATTGCTCTACGCTATCCGAAACGGTGGGCGGCGGAAGGGACGAGAAGGAGCAGCATACAGAGGGGCAGGCCGACCAGAAGGATGTATGCCGTACGCAGCGGCGGCCACTTCGCGCCGAGTCTTCCCCAGAGATAAGCGCCGTAGACCCCCCAGACCGCATAAGCAAGCAGAGTCTTGGGATCGAGCTGCCAGGCAGTCCCAAGGCCGCCGGACACGGCGCGCACCAGACCGGCCAGGATACCGAGCGTGAGGAGCGGGAAGCCAATGGCGGCCAGTGTAAAGGAAGCGGCCTCCACGGTCAGAAGCGGCGGCAGTCGCTTCATCCAGATCAGGCCGTGCTTGGATTTGAGGATGCGGTTCTCCACCACGTAGAGCGCGGCGCAGCAGAACGCCAGAGCAAAGGCAGCAAAGGCGGTCGTGAACGCAAGGATATGCAAGGTCACGATTCGCTCGGAGAGCAGCGGGGCGGACGCGGCGGAGACGCCGGTGCCGGAATCACCGCCCAGAGCGGCGCCAAGGAGCACGAGCAGAAACGAGAGCCCCAGCGCGAATGGGCCGGAGGCGGAAAGCCTCCAGAGGAGCTCGGTCCCCAGGTAGACGAGAACGACCACCCAGGCGACCAGAGAGAGTGATTCCGCCGGATTGGTGAAAGGCGCCCGGTGAACCTCGACACAGCGTAACCCGATGGCGGCGGCGTGCAAGATGACGCCAAAGAGCGCGGCGCCCCGGCCGGCAGCGAGCAGTCCGGAACGGCGCAGAAAAAGGTTGGCGCCCAGCAGGACGGCGCCGAGCAGATAGAGGGCGAGCGTCAGCGTGAGAGCGGCAGCACTTCCGCTGAAGCCGGCGTTCATGGTGACCGCTCCCCTTCCGCAGCGACCGTGAGGTTAAAGAGCTCCCGCACCGCCTCCATTTTAACCGCGGCCTGCTCCAGCGAGTCGACCTCCGCAGCCGCGGCAGCGAACTCCTTTATCTTGACGGTCGGATCGTGAGCGAACTTGTTCTCAACGGAGCGCATGGCCAGCGAGATCGCCTCCCAATCCGCATCCGAGAGGTGTGGGAGGCGACGACGCAGCCGGGTGAGCTCCGTATCAACGATATTGTGCAGTTTGCTGCGGACTCCCGTGACCAGAGGAGTTGCCTGTTCCTGCGCACGCAACCGGGCAGCAAACGCCTGCGCCTCTTCGGTCACCAACAGATCCGCACGGGCGGCGCGGGTACGGCGCTCCGCGATATCCGCCGCGACGACCTGCTGCAGATCGTCGATATCGTAGAGATAAACGCCGTCGATATCTCCGACTGCCGGTTCGATATCGCGGGGTACGGCGATATCGATCAGGAAGAGCGGCCGCTGTCGGCGGGCGCGCATCACCTCTTCGATCATCGGCCGATGCACGATCGCATGCGGAGCAGCCGTGGAAGCGATAACGATATCTGCCCGAATCAGATGGTTCGGAAACTCATCATAATGAATCGCACGTCCCCCCAGGATCTCCGCCAGACGCGCGGCCCGATCGTAGGTACGATTCGCAACGAGGACGGACGCGGCGCCGGCGGCAGCCAGATGGCGAGCCGTCGTTTCGCTCATCTTACCGGCGCCCAGCAGCAGAACATTTCGTCCCTGCAGCGAGCCAAAGATCGTCTCGGCAAGATCCGCAGCCGCATGCCCTACAGAGAAGGCGCCGCGGCCGAGGTCGTTCTCGGTACGCGCCCGTTTGGCGACACGGAGCGCCTCATGAAACAACGGGTTCAGTATGCTGCCGGAGAGCCCGGCCACATTCGCGGCGGCGTGGGCCTCCTTGACCTGACGAACAATGTCACTTTCGCCAAGGACCATACTTTCGAGCCCGGCGGTGACGCGAAACAGATGCTCGGTGACATGGTAGCGCCCACGCTTCTCTTTCAGGTGCGGAAGGAAGGGTGCTCCCGGTTCGTCGCGTGCACCAACGAGAAGCTCAGCAAGATCCTCCCCGGAGAGATCGGTAGCCGAGGATGTCGCGACGTACAACTCTGTGCGATTACAGGTGGAGAGAAGGATCGCCTCCGCCCCCAGCGGTCGCAGAGACTCCTCCAGATACGAAAGAGCGCGGGGAAGGGCGCCCGGTGCGGTAAAGGCGAGCCGCTCCCGCACCTCCACCGGTGCGGTATGGTGCGAGAGCCCGATCATGCGGAGAGGCATGCCATCGCCTCCTCCCACGCCGTCTCCATCTTTCCCTCGGCGAGCAGAGCGCGCACCTGATCCGCCACGGCCAGTCGGCGCAGTGCTGCAGCTCGTTCTCGGGAATCGCCGATATGCTGCTGTGCGTGGGCGCGCACGGCCCCGAGCAGCGCAACATACTCGCCCCACTCCGGGCCAAAAGCCTCCTCAAGGTCCTCGCGCACGCGCACCGAAAGAGCCGGCCCTGCCCCGCCCGTTGTAATACCGATAATGAGGTCACCTCGCCGCAGGGTCGCCATGCCGGCGAAATCCCCGGTATCGGCGTCGCTTCCTCGCCCCGCCAGGTTGACAAGCACCCCCCGCTCACGCGCCGCCAGAGCAACGGCCTGATTCACTACCGGCGAATCCGTCGCGACAACGACAAGCAGGGCATTATCCAGGTGTTCCGGGGAGAAGGTCTCGGCACGGTAATCGATCCGGGTATCGGCATCGACAACATGTAGCGTATCGGACGCCTCCGGCCCTACGATCAAGACATCGGCGCCGGCCTCGGCAAGCCCTATCGCCTTACGGGTGCCGACGGCTCCGGCACCGACGACGACACAGCGCCGATCGCGTACGTTCAAAGCGATCGGATAGAGAAAGGGCGAATCGGTAAGCGAAGAAGAAGCGAGCGCTGCCATGAATGTGCCGGCACCAGTATCCGGGTTCATTATACCGCCGGCTTTGCCGGATGCCCGAGTGACGACATACGGGTAGGTTTTCTATTCGCCGTAATCAAGCCAGCCATCGCCAGTGGACACCCGAGCAGCGGCATACCACTCGATGAACTCGATGGGAGCGATTTCGCCTATTCGCCTATTCGAAAACTATTTTTGGGCGAATATTTCGCCTATTTTCGCCTACGCTGGCCAGGGACTGTCCATGAGCGAGCGAGCGAATCGCTCGCTCGTGGACCTTTCGCTCGCTCGCTCATGGAGAGTTGGGCGATTTCGTCGGGTCCATCACTTATAAAAAGACAAAGCCCGCCGAGGCGGGCTGGTGACAACGGGACGTAGGGATAGCGTCTCCCGCTCCTGGTGCGAGGACGTCTTTGTCTCGCGGAGGCGGTACGGTGATGGGAATAGACAGGACTAACAGAATTCAGTATACCAAACCTGTGTATGCTCGGCAAGAGAAATAGAGTTCGTAAATCTACCGTTATTCGGGGGCATGGGGGCGAAAACCCAAGCGACCCGGTGATCATGCAATCGCCCTGACCCGTGTGATCACCGAGCACGATTCTTGCCAGGGGAGATCGACGCTTGGGAAGGAATCCATCTACATATGGCGGCTGTGACAGAAGACCCCGGTTCAATACCGATACCAGAGATACTACCGATCACCTTTATGGTGTTTTGCCGATTTTCCGCGACTCGCATTCCGGCGCCGAGCGCGCTTCGCGCCTGCGCTCACGCGTTCATCGAGACACAGGTAAACTCCCCTCTTCGAGACATCACGCGGGACTATCTGCAGTTGCCGATTTTTGATATGCAAGTCGTCGCTAAAGTCCGCCTGCCCGCCCAGATGCTGGCGCAGTTGGGAGAAACGACGGATCCTGCCATCCTGCAGCAGATGGAAGAGGCAACGCACTGCATCATGATCCGTACGAGCGATATGCTGCAATACCCCTGTGCAGGACTGTGGACGGCCGTCGCGGCCGCAATGGCGTGCGCCCAGAAGTTTCATGGCGTCGTCATGGATCCCGATGCCCGGCAGTTCTTTCCGGCGGTGCCGTCCTTTGCTGCGCTGCACTATCAGGGAATGCCACACCTTCGCTACTTTTCCCGGATCCTCTTCTCCCGCTGGCCAGACGGCCGTATCTGGATGACAACCACCGGTATGGGGCGGTTCGGATTGCCGGAACTGCAGATCGATGATGTGCCGATCATCCCCACGGAAAAACTCGGGAAGGTACTGGCGGGAATCGGGGAGATGCTGATCGACCAGATGCTGCGACAGGCTAATGCACAGGGAGAGGCGGTACGGCAGCTCCCAGCAGCAATGGACCAGACGCTCACCCAGGTATTTCTGCAGCTTGCCGCCGGCCTTGCGCCCGATGCTCCCTCGAAGGGAACCGGAGATAGCGCGCGCCTCAGGCTGGAGTACCGTCCGGCAAAGCGGCATCCGGAGCAGCGTTACCTTACTGTACTACCACCGACAGAGGAAGCAGCCGATCCTGGCGATTGGTTGCACCGCCTGGTGGAGACCTTCTTTGCCGCGGAGGACACCTTTCGGGGCACTCCGGAAGATAGTCAGGCAATGGAGGCAGCGCACCGGCAGGCTATCGCGACCTTGCCGGCAGTGCGGGAGCGCTATCAGCAGGGACAGATCGCTTCGCAGAGACTGGGCTTGAAGTTTGGTTTTCCGGTGGGAACCGAGGGGCAGAAGGATCA
>Ga0105239_10003459_pt1 | contig 19321 bp, 11 predicted proteins | sample KBSC44metaG_FD_92761 | JGI IMG/M metagenome (GOLD analysis project Ga0105239, IMG submission 92761) | Corn rhizosphere microbial communities from Kellogg Biological Station, Michigan, USA - KBS C4-4 metaG | ecosystem: Host-associated > Plants > Roots > Rhizosphere > Soil | place: Michigan, USA...
ATGGGTGCCTTCCTGTGGAGGCAGGCTTAATGGTGGCACCGTATGCGAGCCTATGCTTTGACCCATTTCGAGATACTGGAACAGTTTATTACTTACATCTTCACCAATGTTCTGCTGGGCTTCTTCTGTAGATCCGCCAATATGGGGTGTAAGAATAACATTAGGTAATCCCTGTAAAGGCGTAGTAAACTTATCGCCATTTTTTTCAGGCTCCCAGGGGTATACGTCAATGGCGGCGCCGCTGATCTGTCCTTCCTGCATTGTTTTGCTTAAGGCTTCCAGATCAACCACTTCGCCACGGGCATAGTTGATAAGGATTGAGCCCTTTTTGAAGTTCTTCAGTACATTCTTATTGATCATGTTCTTTGTACTGTTGGTTTCAGGCACATGCAGGGTAATGATATCGGCCTGGCTTACCACTTCTTTTAGCGTTTTTTTGGCTATCGCATTGCCCAGCGGCAGTTTGGTAACGATATCATAAAAAATGACCCGCATACCCATGGCTTCAGCCAGAATGCTTACCTGGGTGCCGATATTGCCATAACCTATGATGCCCAGTGTTTTACCACGCAGTTCGTAGCTGCCTTTGGCTTCTTTTAGCCAAACGCCCTGATGGGCTGCCGTGTTTTTATCCGGTATGCGTCTGATCAACATAACCGATAAACCAATAATCAGCTCAGCCACTGAACGGGTATTGGAATACGGCGCATTGAACACCGCAACACCTTGTTGGGTAGCATATTTAAGATCAACCTGATTTACACCAATACAAAAGCAACCAATGGCCTGCAATTTTTTTGCAGCGTCCAGAACACGCGATGTGATCTGTGTTTTGGAACGAATGCCTAATAAATGAACATCCTTAACTTCACGAATCAGGTCTTCCTCGCTCAACGCGCCTGAGATCTTCTTCACCGACGTGTAACCACTGTCTTTGAAAAATTTAACGGCCGTGTCACTAATGTTCTCAAGCAGAAGAATATTTATCTTCTCCTTAGGATAACTCGTAATTTTAGTCTCAGTCATAATGAATCCCGTGCTTTTTACGTTATCATGTTAAAAAGATGCAAATATACTTGCATAAAGGCAGACACAGAAAAACAGCTTAAACAAGTATATAACTGATTTGTTTTCTATACCTTTGTCCATTAATCTTTGAACCAAATAAAACAAGATTGTCCTGGTGAAAAACTTAGTAAGCTTATTGCTGGTAGTCCTGGCATTACAAAGTTGTGCGCGTGTAAACAATAAGAAAGTTAGTTCCTCTCCTACAGTTGAGGGCGATTCGTCAATCGCTTCTCATCATGCACCTCCGTTAACCCCGGAAGAGCTGGAACGATATCGAAGACTGATCAGCGGCCATCTTGATTCAACTTTGAAAAGAGCCCGCTTCAACGGCAGCGTGCTTGTTGCCAAAAATGGTCAGATCATCTACGAAGAATATATCGGGTTTGTAAACCCTCATAACCGCAAAGACTCCATCACCCCTACTACCCCCTTTCATCTCGCTTCGGTTTCCAAAACATTTACCGGCATGGCCACTTTAAAGCTGTGGGACGAGGGCAAGCTGAACATCGATGATCCCGTTGCCAAATACCTGCCTGGTTTTCCTTTACCGGCCGTAACAGTGAAAATGTTACTGAACCATCGCAGCGGCATTCCCAAGTACGATCATTATATGGGTGAAATGGGATGGGACAAGCACAAAATGGTAAGCAACCAGGATGTACTGGATTTCCTTATCGCCAACTACAAAAGAATACCTATTGCGCCCGCCAACCATGGTTTCAGCTATTCCAATACCAACTTTGCATTGCTGGCGCTCATCATAGAAAAAGTAAGCGGTATGTCGTACCCCCAGTTCATGAAGAAAACCTTCTTTGAGCCCCTGGGTATGAAAGACACCTATATCTTCACACTGGCCGATTCGGCCCGCTATATGCCTTCATTCTATTACTCAGGCCGCCCCTATGCCTTCGAATTTCTCGATGCGGTGTATGGCGACAAGAACGTTTTCAGTACCGTTCGCGACCTGTTAAAGTGGGACCAGGCATTAAAAAGCGATACCCTTTTCAAAAAGCAAACGCTTGATGCAGCCTATACCGGTTACAGCTTCGAAAAGCCCGGCATCCACAATTATGGTCTGGGATGGCGTATGTACCTGCTGAAGAATGGCAAGAAACTTATTTATCATAACGGCTGGTGGCATGGCAACCGCACTTCATTTTATCGTATGCTCGACGAAGATGCTACCATCATAGCCTTGTGCAATAACGACTGCCGTTATGTATATAAGGTAAAGGAAATGGCCGACTTCTTTGGCGATTATATGCAGAACCAGAACCGGAATGACGATGATGAGAATGGCAAACTGGCCAAAGCCGATGCTCCTGCACCGGTATCGCATCATCGCAGGCCCCATCATGCCACCGCTTATAAAAAGAAAACTACCACTCGTCGCGCTACTGCCAAAAAGTAGGTAATTTTCCGCATGCAAATACTGGCAACGGAACAAATAAGAGCCTGGGATGAATATACCATCCAACATGAGCCCATTGCCTCTGTTGACCTGATGGAACGGGCCGCAACCGCCTGCTATGAATGGCTATTACAGCATAATTATAAAGGACGGCAGTTCTCCATTTTCTGCGGTAAGGGAAATAATGGAGGGGATGGATTAGCCATTGCCCGCCTGCTTGCGCAAAGCCATCATACGGTTACCGTATACATTCTGGAGTTTGGCCATAAAGGCACTGAAGACTTTCAGATCAATCTGGCGCGGTTACATGAAACCGCTGCTGCTATCCGGTTTGTTTCTTCTGAAGAGAATTTGCACCCCATTCCTGCCCATGATGTAGTGATCGATGCCTTGCTGGGTTCGGGCCTCAATCGGCCGCTGGAGGGCCTTACGGGCAGCTTAGTAAAGCATATCAACCAAAGCGGCAATGAGATAATTGCCATTGACATTCCAAGTGGCTTATTTGTCGACCGAAGCTCAAAGAACAATACCGTCATCCATGCCCGCCATACCCTCAGCTTTCAATGCTACAAACCGGCCTTTCTGATGGCTGAAAATGAAGAAAGCATAGGCGATGCACATATTCTCGATATCGGGCTGCATCCCGGTTTTTTACAAACCCACCCTGCTTCTTATCAGTTTGTCGAATTGCCTTTTATCCGTTCCATTATAAAGCCACGTAAACCATTTTCGCATAAAGGCGATTACGGTCATGCTGCTATTATTGCCGGAAGCCGTGGCATGATGGGCGCTGCTGTTTTATGTGCAAGGGCCTGTTTGCGCAGTGGTGTAGGTAAACTAACGTGTCATATTCCGGCTGTTGGATATACTATTATGCAGGTGTCGGCGCCAGAGGCGATGGCTGAATTGGAGGATTCCGACTCTACTCAGGACTTTATACAAAAGGTATCCGATCTCGATAAATATAATGTAGTTGGCATCGGACCCGGGCTGGGCAAACATTCCTCACATGTGGCCCTGCTGCATTCGGTTTTTGAGCAAAATCGTCAACCAATGGTAATCGATGCCGACGCGCTGAATGTGCTGTCGGAAGAAAAAACATTATTAAAAGAGATCCCCGCAGGTTCGGTGATTACACCGCATCCCAAAGAGTTTGAACGTTTGTTTGGAAAAACCGCCAATGAATTTGACCGTATTCAAACCGCTTTGCAAAAAGCAAAGGAATACCAATTGCATATCGTATTAAAAGGCCGGTATACCTTTATTGCATCGCCCGATGGCAAAGGGTATTTTAACAGCACTGGCAATCCCGGTATGGCTACCGGTGGCACCGGCGATGTTCTTACAGGCATCATTACCGGTTTACTCGCTCAGAAATATCAACCACTACATGCGGCCATAGCCGGTGTATTTCTTCACGGACTGGCCGGCGACCTCGCTGCATCTTACGGCTCACAGCCATCACTGATCGCTTCTGATATAATAGATTTTTTAGCGCAGGCATATCAGACAGTAGGCTTACAGGCATAATTTTTTTATGCTTCTGTTAAAATTAATCTATATGAAGCGCGTATTGATGTTGATGGCAATTGCAGGACACCATCTTCAGAATGAAGTTATCCATGTAAAGCCATTTACATCTGTATCTATGCAGTAACCTGTTTAACTTTAGTGTGTATTTTCAATCCGTAATCACTACTCATACAATTGTATTATTACAAAAAATAAAAAGATGAAAAAAATCATTACCATTTGTTCAATAGCACTTCTGCTACTTGGCACAAATGTCAAAGCTCAACTGCAACAGGGAAACTTTCTGGTTGGAGGTGATATAGCGAATTTCAGATTAGGATTGAATAAAGGCGGTCTTTTCGATATCAATCTATCCCCCAAACTTGCCTTCTTTGTACAGAACAATTTTGCGTTGGGCGCCTATGTTAATTTTGAACTGATCACTTCAAAAGGCGGAGGTACTAATATTGATTATGGTGTCGGTGCACTGGCGCGTTATTATCTAAGCAACGCTAATATCGATGTGCTTGGCCGTTCACGGCTGTTCTTCGAAGGTACGGTCGGTATCAATGGCACCAACCCTTCCAGCGGCGATAATACCAACGGACTAGGTCTGAGTATCGGGCCCGGACTGGCGCATTTTATAACATCTAATGTAGCCATCGAAGGATTGGTTAAATACCAGGGTATCGTAGGCTTTGGCAGCAGAACCACGTCGAGCGAGCTTGTGCTGGGAATAGGCCTGCAGGTTTATTTACCATCCGGTTTGGGTAAATCAAAGCGGATAATGCAGACGAAGCAGCCGCAGTAATTGCCCTCATTCGAAAACAACCAATATGACACAGGAATTACAAAGGCATTAAAAGGTGAGTAATTAAATATCCTGATATTCATGTGTGCCATGCGATGGGGCACTGATCTGTTTATAACCTACAAAGCAAAAGTGACAATTGTGTATGTAGAAGTTCCTTATGCGCATTTGTTCAAACAGAACCATCAGCGCGAAGCAATAGTACCTGCTTCAGTAATGGAAAAGCTGATCACAAAGCTGGAAGTACCGGTGCTATGGGAAGCGCATGAGGTGCACTGGCATGCTTTATAGTAATTATTTCTCCCAAAGGCACCTGAGTGCCTTTGGGAGAAATTTATCATTGCTTCGTAAACGATTCTACCAGAACACTACCACCCTCAGTGCTCACAGTCTGATAAAATACATCTCTCCAAACTGTTTACATTAATCTACCGTAGATGACAATATTGACGTATAGTTTCTATATGGTTCCGCTATAGCTGCGTTATGGGAACTGTATAGTAATAGTAAGGCGATAGTAAGGCAATAGTAAGGGAATAGTAAGAGAAAAGTCAGTAAATCAGCCTGGAAAGCATAGTGAAACAGACGTACTGGTTATGTACTTTAAATAACGCAGTAAATGGTATTTCAGTTTCTCATTCTTTATTTTTTATTTCACATTTCCTATTTTAATACTCTTCGAGGCTTGCCGTACTACAAGCCTCGAAGAGCATAACATAAAATTAATGCATCATTTCCATATGTGAGCATGCTTCTGCACACTGACGGCAGATTTGAGCACACAAACGGCAATGTTCCATATGACTGTGTTTTTCGCATTCATTGGCGCAGGCATTACAGATCTCTACGCATTCTTTTAACAAATGTTGCGCATGTTCCGAATTTCTTGCAATCAAAGATGCAGTAAGCAGGCATACATCTGCACAATCTATGTCCAGCTTAATACACCTCGTTAACATGGCCACATCCTGTTCTTCCAAACAGGCAGCCGCACAATGATTACATTGTGCCACACAATCATTCAGAGCATTCAGCATGCTTTCATTTCTTTCGTGTACCATAATTATTATTTTTTAACAGACGCAAAAAAATTGTACCATTTGCAAATATCCGCATACGCAAATATTTCATAACGGAAAGATTGCTACATATTGGGGCGATTTGTCACCAGGAACCGTAAAACACTGGAATGCCGGAATATTGGTATACTGATCATTCTACAATGATCTGCCGCTCTGATATTTTCTTTCCGCTATTATCCGTTAACTGCAATACATAGGTTCCCATAGTTATTCCGCCTGGCAAATGAAGAGTTGATTGCATGGCCTGTTCACCAATAACAGATTGACGGAAAACTACCTGACCGTTCATGTTAAATAACAGCAGTTGGTAAGAGCCATTGGCCACTCCGCGTATATCCACATTCACCGTTTTATTTTTTACCGGATTAGGATATGCATCCATGGTAGCAGCCATTTGCGCTTTTGTGTCCACCCTGTTTACAGAGCTGTACGCTGCTACCGAGCCATCCTGCTGTACCAGCTTAAGGCGATAATAATTCATGCCGTCCACAGGGCGGCTATCCAGTGCATTTTGCACGCCGGTTGTTTGTACAGGCATGTGTATGAGCTCTGAATAGTTGGCGCCATCAATACTTCTTTCTATTATCTGCTCCTTCAGGTCACCGGAATTTTGTAAGTCCCAATTTAATTTTACCTCATCGTTTACAAGTGTAGTATGCAGATCATCAACCCGGTCGGCCAGTACAACATTCGTAGCGTTGTTCACCCAAAGACCTGTTACGGCCAATGGATCAAGACCTCCGCCACCCAGATCGGTACCTGCAGGAAAATTAGTAGTGTTGGCATAATTAACCATATTGGTTGCAGGCGATACCACTACATCGGGGGCAAAGATGGAATAACCATAAATACGTGTATTGTTGGCCACCCCCAGGTCGCTAAAGCGGAAGAAAACACCATCCCGGTCCTGCGAAGTGGTGTTGTTCATCAGCAGCAGGTGAGCTTCTCCAGGATTTTTTCGCATAATAACGTAGTCGGCTACACCGCCTTTACCGGAACCGTAGTTACCGGCAACTACAGAAACTGCTGAATTATATACTGAAGGATTGCCGGAAGCATCTAATTTAGTAATAGCAGCTATAGAAAATGGATCATGGCCGCTTGCTGATCCCCAGTCGAATACTACAAATCCCGCCTTCGTATTATCCGTAGCTTTTATACCAAGAGGGAAGATCACATCGATCCTTTCTATATTTATATTATTCGTGGTATTGGCATTCTGAAATACATTATCGATCCCCACATTGAAGAGCCGTTGCGCAAATACCCGTTCAAGACTGTCGTCATAGTTGGGGAAACAATTAACAGTTCCACCGGCCCCTACCGTAGCGCCATCCTGTTCTATACGCATCGATTTGCGGGCTCCTGTAACCACCCCATCCACTCGTCTGAATTTAACAACGCTGGTAGCCGCAGCGTAGTGATAGTTTATTCCGTATGCAACGAATGAGTCCAGAATAGCCATGTTACCTCCTGTAACACCCATCCCGAATTTATAGTTATAGGAATTTCCGGAAAGTCCACTGCTGGAATTGCCTGTGGCGCCGGTACCTGTATAGGTGGTTGAAGTAGTTGGGCTTACTATAGTTAGTGGGTACACTTTACTTACCGCTCCTTGTGCATGCATTTGAAGGGGTAAGAAGATCAATGCCAGTATTGCAATAATACCGGTTGCCCTACAACGTATAACGTTGTTCAGGATATGGATAGTTTTCATCGGGTAAAAGGGTAGATTTGGACCCAATGAACGCATTTATTTTTATAATATTTATAGGTAAAACGGACTAAGGGATGACAAACACATAGATGAAATTATCTGTCATTTAATCACCAGAGAGTAAATTCATTATATATGTTTCTTTTCAGGTGTGGAAGAAATTTTGCCTAAAAATCCAATTAATTGGATGTTGATTACTTTATATATCATGGTTTTTGAACTATTCATTCCAGACTATTACACCTGCCGGCTTCATTGTTTTTTCACCCACTAGTATGTTCGCTGTTGAAGGAATGTCTATTGTATAATTGTCAGAAGAATAATTTACAGCAACATAAAAACCATCACGCCAGTACACATATACACCAGGCGGATAATTTTCAGTTGAAGCGCCTGCATTGGTATAAATGTCGCGCAACAGATCTTTTTCCAGTTTCGAATCATCAGTATCTGTACCGATATAAGTTACAGATCCTTTACCGATCGTATGTTTTACTACAGCTGCTTTGCCCTTGTAAAACTGATTATCAAATACGGCAAGGGTTTCAGCGCTTTTATCAGGCATCAATATATCAGCCCAGTTGTTCCAGCTATAATGGTTCGACTTCATAAGAATGTCGCCTTTCGCGGAACCAGAAAGCATATCGGTTGCTTTCACCTGTGCTCCTATTAATCCCGATATGGGAGCCGCTGTTTCAGCCTCCCAGAAATGTCCCATCCGGTCTTTGGTTGCGGTACGGCATGTAATAATTAAATGGCCGCCGTTGCTTACGTAGTCAGTCCATTTTTTTACCAATGCACTATCCACAATTTCGTATGCAGGAACAATAACAAATTTATATTTCGACAAATCGGCATTTTCACGAATTACATCTACCGGCGCTCCAAACGACTTTGCTATTTCCAGAAACTTTACCGGATAATTCCATGCATCCCACTGCCAGGTTTGTTTCTGCCTATCGATCGTCCAGTAGTTTTCGAGGTTCCATAGAATAGCCGTTGATCGCGCTGTGAGCTTTTCAGGCATCTTACTACCCGGTTTATATTGTTTACGCAGTTCTTTTATTTCCTGCATGAACTGCATATAATCTTCACCACCCGGTGAAGGCGTTACGCCATCCGTTTGTATAATACCTGAATGGTATTGTTCTGCGCTGTAATTGATTTGTCTGAACCGGTAAGAACAGGCAATCTTCCCTCCTGCTGCAAACGTATGATACAACCACATACGAACGGTACCAGGCAACAGCAATGGATTATAACCGCCCCAGTTTACAGGGCCCGGTTGAATTTCCATTACACCCGATGCACTGCCAAATGATTTATAATAGTCAGCTGCAAAAAGAATCACCTTGCTATTACCTAATCTGAATCCCTGATCACCGATATTATCGCTGCCGCCATTGGGATAGGCGGTATAGGTAGCAAAGTCAAGCTTTTTTGTACGGCCTGCATCAGCGCCCGTAGAAACGGCTGTATAGTTGGTAGTGATATACTGGTCTTTCGCAATATAGCTCCGCAGAATGCCTGCCTGAAAATCGAGAAATTCAGCCTGTGCATCGGCGAGGTATCTTTTAAAATCAAGCAGTGCGTGCGGATTGTTGCCCCACCAGCCCACTATGGTGGTATTAGGAATAATCACCTGATCAAAACTACTGTACCACTGGCTCCAGAATGCTGTTCCCCAGGCGGCATTCAATGCGTTGATCGTTTTGTATTTATTCTTTAACCATTCCCGGAAGGCATCCTGCGACGACGGACTATAATCAGGCTTTGCATCCGGTTCATTATCCAGTTGCCATCCGGTTACATTTTTATTCTGTCCGTAATGCTTCGCCATTTCCGTTACGATTTTTTGCACGAACCGGCGGTATGTAGTATTCACAATTGATCCCAAACCCCGTGTGCCGTGCTCTGCACGAATGTATTGACCATTCATGATAAACGTTTCAGGATATTTTGCGCGCATCCATGCCGGCGTAGTGGCTGAAGGCGTGCACATCAGCACTTTTAGTTTATATTTTGTACAGAGGGCCACTACCCTGTCGAGCCAGGCAAAATCAAATTTCCCTTCTTCTGGTTCCATTTTAAACCAGGCAAACTCTGCTATGTGTACAAACTCAAAACCCATATCGGCAATCTTTTTTATATCCCGCTCCCACTGATTTTCATTCCAGTGTTCGGGATAATAATAAATGCCGGTAGTAACCAGATCTTTGTCGGGAAAAAAGCGATTGACTTCCTGCGATTGTGCGGTCAATGCTGAAATCAATAATATTAACAGGGATAGTGGCTTATTTTTCATATAAATGCGGTATTCCTAATGCTTAACGCAGAACGCTTAATACTAAATGCAAAACGTAGCGTTGAGCATTCGGCATTAAGCGTTCCGTTTAAGTTTTAAGTGTTAACTGCTAACTGATTTACTTTATTTAGCGATATAGTTCAAAATGTCAAAGGTGGTACCTGAAGTTTCATGAAATGCTATCTGCATCGTATTATCTGTTAAAGATATAAGTGTGCCTTTAGTCCAAACCTCAGCATTACCTACGTTCAACGGTGTTACGCCTGTAAACGTTATTATTTTGGCGTCTTTATCCAGGTAATAGGTGCCGGAAGAAGTGCCGCTGTTGCTTGTCGCTTTTTGATTTACTATTACATAAGGTCCGCCTTTAAGGTTAAACGTCATGGTACCGTAGTCGGCGGCCTTACATATCCATTGATTGTCTTTCCATTTAGGGAACCAGGTCCAGCAATTGCCACCTGTTTTAGTGCATGAAGCATTCCAGCCAAGTTCATCGCCGCCAAAATACTGGGGTGAATCAAACACAGTTGAAACGCCACTGGCATCGAAATCGAGCTTCCAGGTCTTTTCATTGCCGGGGCCACCGCTTAACAACAGCCACAATGGATCATTCACGTAATTAAGATTGTCTTTTGTTACATGAACGATAACAGAATCCAATTGCACTAACCCACCGCCTGTAACTGCTGTGCGTCTAACTATATAATCGCCTTTGAATGCATAGTGTACGGTATCTACGCGGCGTGTTGATGTACCTGTGGCATAATTCCAATACGGCTCAATATTATCGGTATTATTAATGAGGTAAATAGTATTGCCTCCGGGATCAAGTGTAAGGTCCTGCTTTACCTCCATATCGATCTGTGATTTATCGGGCGTTCCCGGTAAACTGTAATCTTTCTTTTTGCACGACAGTACTGCGATTCCTGCTATAAAGATCAGCAGCGTTATATATTTAGCGAGTTTCATCTGTATGCTGTTTAGATGTTATTAATGCTTTTTCAATTACCATCCGGCATTTTGTTTCAATACGCCGTTCGACAAAGTGATTTGAGTATTGGGTACTTGCACCAGGCCCTTTGTTTGCGTAATATTCGACGCCTGGATTGTTTTCGTTGTGTTCACTCCCCCATTTTGAACGGTTGCCGTTTCGGCAATAGTTGACGCCGCTACGTTTACGCCCTGGCGTAACAGATCCCAGTAACGAATGCCTTCACCTGCAAATTCCAATCTTCTTTCGTTCATAATATTTGCCTGGCTTACGGGAGTTTGAACAAAGTTCGCCCCCCAGGCTCTTTTACGTACGTTATCGAAATAGGTTTGTGCATTGGATGAACCTAACTCAGCAGCCATTAACAATACATCGGCATAACGGATGGAAACAAAATCCTGATACTCACTGATCTGGAAGCTTACGCCGCCCATTTTTTCTGCGAGGCTTTTACCCGCAGAATCGGCCATCGGCGTATATTTCTTCAGGTAGTAACCTGTATATTCACGTTGGTCTTTTTTATTCTGAAAATCCAGCCCTTCGTCGGCAATAGAAATAATAGAAGCTTTTCTGCGGGTGTCGTTGGAACTATAGGCATTCCACAGCTTTGGATCTACTGTTTCTGCACCCCAGCCCATTCCATATGGGTAAATACTTTGAATTCGAATGCCACCCATAACCATCCATTGATTGCCATCTACATTACCGTTCCAATCGCCGGTAAAAGTGTATTTGATCGCAAAAACTGTTTCCATGTTATCTTCTCCCACATAATTATTCAAAGAGGCAGCGGGCCATAAATTGGCAAAATTATCAACGAGGCCAAAACCTCCGTTGCTGATAACATCTTCAAGATAAGTCAGCGCCTGTGCTTTTGAAACACTACCTACCAGATCGGCTTTGTTGTAGTAACCCGTATAGTAAAGGAACACGCGACCAATCAATGATTCGGCAGCCCATTTAGTGATGCGGCCATGAGTAGCGGGGTCCTGTTTGGTGTAACTTGTTGCAGGAAGATTGGCGGCGGCGAATTTCAAATCGTCGGCAATCTGCATATAAACGCTGTCGGGGTTAGCCTGAGGCACATTTGCGGTGGTAGGCTGTGTTATCAACGGAATATTGCCCCATAATCTAATCATATCAAAATAACAGTAGGCACGTATAAATCTGGCTTCAGATTCATATACAGGCCGAAGATTGTCCTGCCCTTTCCAGTTTATCCCGTCAAGGTGCGATATAAGCATATTGGCGCGGTAAATAGCTTTGTAATAGGCGTTCCAGCTATCGCCAAAAAGGTCCTGGTCTGAAGGGGAACGGAGTTTGTCGAACTCATCCATCATCTGGTAGCCCAACCCGTCTGAATTGCCGGTGCCGCCAAAAGTGTTATCCGACATTACTTCCGCTGCAACAGGCATAGCAATGCCATTATCGTACACGCGTTGTAATCCATCGTATACACCAACCAGTGCTTTCCACGCATCGTTAGGTGTTTTATAAAAGTTCTGTTCACTCGCGTTTGCTACATCCTGTGTGTCGAGAAAGCTTTTTTTACAAGCTGTCGACGCAAGCAGGGCAATAGCCGCTATATATAATTTTAAATTTTTCATGTTCAATTCAGTTTTAATTAAAAGCGAATGTTTGCACCAACCAATACTGTTCTTGGCCTTGGATAATAACCGAGGTCAACGCCGGTTGAAAAGCCTTCGTTATATCCCACTTCAGGGTCCATACCATTGTATTTGGTAAAGGTGAAAGCGTTCAGCACAGAACCATATAATCTTACTTTACTCAGGTAACTTTTCTTAGCCAGGTTAGCAAAATCGTAACCGAGCGTAATAGTACTGATGCGAAGGAAGCTTCCATCGTGAAGATACAGATCGGAGAAGGTTGTCCAGTTACGGTTGTCTTCTGTTACTCTGGGAATCTTGTTAGATGAACCCGGGCCTGTCCAACGCTTTAATATTTCTGTAGTATAATTGCCCAGTGCACCTGATTGGTTTCTGTACGACTGCACTATATCATTGCCTGCCACACCAGATGCCTGTACCAGAAAATCCCAGCCTTTATAATCCAGTGCGATATTAAAACCAAATGTGAAGTGCGGATTCGGATCGCCGATCTTTGTTTTATCATTCGCATCAATAACGCCATCTCCGTTCAGGTCAACATAACGAACATCGCCAGGTTTGGCATCAGGCTGAATTGGTTTGCCGTTTTTGCCTGTATAGGATGTTACATCGGCTTCTGTTTGGAAAATACCTGCCGTTTTCAATCCCCAGAAATAACCCACTGGCATGCCATTCGATGCTCTGTAAAATTCACCGGCATTGGCGTACAGCACATTGGTATTGCCGTGAATAATATGATCGTTGGTAGGAATGTTGCCTATTTTATTTTTGTTATAAGCTCCGTTAACGCCAATTGAGTAATTAAAATCCCTGCCAATGCTGTTGTGGTAGTTAAGAGCCAGTTCAACACCTGTATTTTTTACATCACCGCCATTGATCAGGGGCGCATCAGCTCCGGCTGTTGCCAGAATTGGTACGGTAATTAACCAGTCCTTTGTTGTTTTTATATAGTAATCAAACGTAACATTCAGCCTCTTCATCAGGGTAGCGTCGAAGCCGATATTGGTTTGTTCTGATGTTTCCCATTTTACATCGGGGTTGCCCAGGCGGCTTGGGTAAGCGCCCTGTACATTCACCCCTTCGGTTGGTCCGAATATATAAGAAGCATTGGCAAAACTAATGGGCGATAAATACTGATAGGCTGCAACGTTCTGGTTACCTACACGGCCCCAGCTTCCACGAATTTTAAGAAAGTCGAGCCATTGAACGTCGCGCATAAAATCTTCAGTTGACGCAACCCATCCTGCAGATGCAGAAGGGAAATAACCCCAGCGATGATTGGGAGCAAACTTCGATGATCCGTCGGCCCTGAAGGTGAGGTTCAGTAAGTATTTTTCACGGAAGTTGTACTGCAACCTTCCAAAGTAAGATTCCAGCGCGTTTTCACTGGGTGCGCCGCTAACGCCCATGTAAGGGGCGCCTCTGTTCACGTTTTGGGCAACAGAAAGATACGCGTAATTAATATCAGAAACACGCAGGTCCCAGTTATATCCACTTATACTGGTGCCTTGTGTTTTCAAAGATGAACTACCGGCCATTACGCTGAAACTGTGAGCGGCGCCAACTTTGAAATCATAGCTCAATTGGTTGTCGAACTGAAGGGTTCGTTCATTGCCCATAGATTGGCTAACCTTCGCCGTATCATTGAACGAATAAATAGACAGATGATAAACCGGCGTATAACCGTGGCTTTGATTACCCTTGTAATTTATAGCCAGGCTGCTGCGGAACTTTAAACCTTTAATTGGTTCAACCTGCAAATACACATCGCCTATCAGGGCCTGGTTGCTATAGCGGTTGCGGGTGGTATAATCCATCATCGCGTAAGGATTCGCATCGCCATTGCTCCATGCCTGATCGGGTTTCCCGGGATACCAGCCTGTTTTATCGGCGCTGAAGTAGTTTCCTGCAGAATCATACATAGGCAGGAAGGGGCTTGTGCCGAAGGCCGGACGTAATGTATTATTGTACTGGCCATCTACCGCAATTCCGCGTGTGTTCTGGTAATTGAATGTAAGATGCTCACCCAGTTTAATGATGTTCTGATATAAATTGTGCTCGGAATTTATTCTGAATGTATACCGCTCTAAATTCGAAATATTCGATCCGCCAACAATACCTCCCTGACCTGTATAACCTAACGACGATGAGTAAGTAGAACCTGCTCCGCCACCCTGCATACCCAGCACGTAGTTCTGAGTAGGTACGTTCTTCGAAAGCATCTGGTCCATCCAGTTGGTGTTTACCGGTAGATTGTTAATTACGTCGTTGGTAAATAAAGGCGCTTTGCCCGAATTAATGGCGGCCTCATTCATCATAATCGCATACTCTTTTGCATCGAGCAACGGTGCTTTACGCGCAACATTCTGAACGCCATAATAACCATCGAGGGTAATCTGTGGCTTTTGATTGTTTTTTCCTGTTCTGGTAGTAACAAGCACAACGCCGTTGGCAGCCTGCGAACCGTAAATAGCAGCAGAAGCAGCGTCTTTAAGAATGTCGATCGATTCAATATCGGCCGGGTTCAGGTATGAGATATCACCGGTTTGAACGCCATCAACAACGTATAAAGGGCCAAAATTACCAACGGTTCCCTTACCACGAATGACTACGTTCATTCCCGCACCGGGTTGCCCCGAATAGGAAGTGATTTGTACACCAGGCGCCTGTCCCTGCAAAGCCTGCAACGCATTGGTTGTACTTTGTTTTTGAATGTCATCGCCTTTTACCTGCACGTTGGCGCCGGTAACCAGCTTTTTCTTTTGTGTGCCATAACCAATCACAATCACGTTTTCCAATTGATTATTGGCTTCCTGTAACTGAATTCTCAGTTCACCGGAACCTACTTTTGCTTCCTGTGCAGTAAAGCCAACTGCACTGATCACAAGTATCTCTCCGGGTGATGCATCAATCGTAAACTTTCCGGCATCATTAGCAATGGCCGAACGATTGGTGTTTTTCACCGTAATAGTTGCTCCCGGAATCGGAGCAGCCTTTTGTTGATCGAAGACTGTACCGCTAACTCTTGCTGATTGCGCAAAAGCGTGTGATCCTAAAAGCGACACATAAAAAATGCACCATAACAGCAGCACCTGCAAGCGAATCGTTTTGGTTGATTTCATATTTAAATGTTTAACTTGACTACAATTTTATTATTAACTTTTTCCCTTCGTAGGCTACTTCTTTATCACCTGTTGCATTAAAGTCTAAAACCTTTGCCTTATTAGCCGAAATAAGGTTGATGCGAAATGTTCTTTTCTGCAACATTCCATTGAACGATCCTGTACGATCGCCAACCGTGATTGTTTTTGTTGCTTCATTATATTTTATAGGAATAATAGAAAATGCACCTTTTTCGTAATTGCAATTGGTCCCTTCATCTTCATACAGATCGAAGGAAGCATCTGCGCCGGCATATACATTCAGGGTGATGGTATCAGCCGGCTTTTCGGTAGTGTATTGTAATTCGGGTCCGAAAGGAATGATAGCGCCTGCTTTTACAAATACCGGCATGCGTTCATAAGGTGCTTCGGCAATAATTTTTTGTCCGCCTGCATACCATTTACCTGAATACAGATCATACCATCCGGCGCATTTTGGCAAATACAATTCACGTTTGGTTTGTTTATATTCATAAACGGGATTGATCAGTAAAGAAGGACCAAAAAGATATTGATCACCTATATTCAGAACGGCGGTATCTTTCTCAAAGTCCATCACCAGTCCGCGCATGATGGTGTAATTGTCGTGATAAGCAGCGCCTGCCAGTGAATAGATATAAGGAAGTAACCGGTAACGCAGTTTATCGTAATACAGAAAACTTTTGTAGGCCGGATGATCCTCAGGAGCGGTATTGAATACTTCGCGATAAGGGAACTGCCCATGCGAACGGAATAATGGAACAAATGAACCAAACTGCGACCAGCGGGTCATTAGCTCCCTCCATTCTTCCAGACTTTCTGCATTCGGGTTTTCAAATTTCGCAGGAACCACAAACCCGCCAATATCCATAGTCCAGTAAGGGAGTCCCGACATAGAGAAATTGATGCCTGCGACTATCTGGTTTTTCATATCGCGCCAGGTAGAACCGATATCGCCGCTCCAGATGGCAGCAGCATATCGTTGCGAACCTGCAAAACCTGAACGCGTAAGAAGAAATACTCTTTTATCAGGATTGGTTGAGCGTTGCCCTTCATAAATTCCCCTGGCGTTTTCCAAAGGATAGGCATTGAGGTATTCGGCCGAGCTACCTAATGCGGTAGGCGTCATTTGCTGTTTTCTCTTTTCGGGATTTACATTCGAAAGAATATCGGGCTCGCTGGCATCCATCCACCAGGCGTCAATCCCTTTGCTGTAAATTTTTTGATTGATCAGATTCCAGAAACCTTTTCTTGCATCTGCATTAAATGCGTCGTAAAAGGTGGAAATATATCCTTTACCGATCCAGTCTCTTTGCCGGTCAGCAATATTTCTTTTATACAGCCATCCTTTTTTATCAAATTCATTGTAGGTAGAAATGCCTTCATAGAATTTCGGCCATACCGAGATCATGATCTGTGTATTGTATTTTTTGTGCAGCACACTGATCATACTATCGGGAGAGGGGAAACGTGTTTCATCAAACTCCTGACTGCCCCACTCTGCTTCGCGCCAGTAGCTCCAGTCCAGAACAATATTATCGATGGGAATTTGTCTTTTGCGAAATTCATCAACCGTGGTGAGTATTTCGTTCTCGGTTTTATATCGTTCCCGGCTTTGCCAGAAACCCAATGCCCATTTGGGAACGATGGGTGCTTTACCCGTAAGATTCCGGTAGCCGCAGATCACGTCATCCATGTTATTGCCACAGATAAAATAGTAGTCTATCTGATGGCCGGCTTCTGACGAAAAGCTATAGCTGTTCAGCTCTTCTGCCGACAATGGTTCCTGCCATTTTACAGAGAGATAAGATTCAGCTCCTTCTGGTGTCCATTCTATTTTCACAGCTGTTTTTTCTCCTTTTTTCATATTGAAGGGAATCCATACGGGCGCTGGATTCCAGGCTTTGCGCCAGTGGTCAAGTACGAGTTTTCCACCGAGCCAAACTTTTAATGAGCCACCAATGGTGAACTTAAGCTGGTGCAGGCCCGACATGTAGCTGGCCAGACTGCCTTCCCAGGTTACTATTCCTGTAGCCGCATTAAATGCGGGAGGAAGAGCAATTTTGGAATCGCCCAGGTACTCCATATTAATAGTGCTTTCTGCTCTTTCTAATGTAATATCTTCCGGCTTTGATTTATTATTGCTATAAGAGGCCGTGAGCCAACCTTCTTCTCCTTTCTTTGAAAAAAGCTGCAGCCCTGAAAGCTGATGGAGAGGTCGTACGTCTCCTACTTTAGTCAATGAATAATTATCCCACAGGATGCCGTAGTTTTTATTGGAGATTAAAAATGGAATGGCCACTTCTGTATTATTCTGGAAGAAAGAAACCTGTTGACCGCGGTAATTTATGAGGCCGTCCTGATGTTGGCCTAATCCGTACCAGGCATCATCGGCTGTTGTTTGAAATGTTTGTGCGCAATTGAAATAGGGTTTGCCGTCAAATACGACAGGCTGAAAAGTTCTGCCCAATGGCTTTTTTTCGCCAAGTATTCTTTTGCCTTCGCGGTCACGGAAAGTAACGGCGCCTGTTTTAAGGTCAACAACAGCGCTCATGCTTTTTGTTTTCAGGGTGAGGCTTTCTTTGGAAGGAATTATGTTCCAGGCAACATCTGATCTTTTGGTGTAAACGGTAACTAAACTTTGGGTGGGGGTAATTGCTTTGCCGGGCGCTGCGATTACTCTTATAATATTATCTGTAATGACTTCCAGTTTAACGGTGTTGGTGGTGCCGGTAACCAGCGGGTCGGTGAAAATTATTACGCCATCGGGAGTGGTAATGTATGCGGGAGATTCTGCCAATAAGGCATCAGACAGTCCAAAGCACAGCAGGCTAAAAAGCAGTAATCTTAATTTCATATAAAGCAATACAAGCGTTAATTGATGGTGTAAAGCTATCGCTGAGGTGATTAATACAAGGGGTTCAAATGTTGCCGATTAGGGTATGAAATGTTACGAACCATTGATTTTCATCAGATTTTACTTGGGAGTTATCCTTTTACTGTCGTTTCGCATGTAATAGATGGCGGGAAATGCTTTTTGATTGACGGGGTGAGTAACGGGTTGCTGGTTGAGGATGTTGAACTGTGGGACAGACGTTTTTGCAGGTAGGGTTTAAATACTCCTTGTGGTTAGTAAAGCCGAAAATGCGTTTCTGTATTGAAGGTGAAGATTATCTGCTCATAATCAAATATGAGGTATTATAAAGGCCTGAGTCCGAAGAAAATTTTTAAAATATCATCTCTGCATTTTTCAGGAAACCAATTTTTTACGATAGATTTGCACCCCCAAATGCAACTGTAAGTTGCAATGTTCGGGTGGTGGCGCAGCCCGGTAGCGCATCCCGCTTGAGGCGGGAGGGTCGCTGTGACAGATTCTGATGTTTTTTGTGTATATACTATATAGCAGTTCTTTAGAAAAGTATTATGTTGGTAGTACAGATGATGTAGCTAAAAGATTTACTCAACATAATATAGGAAAAGGAAAGTTTACATCAACGGGAATACCTTGGATTCTAATTACTACTTTTACTTGTAACTCACGAAGTGAAGCGGTAGTATTAGAAATGAAAATAAAGAAAAGAGGAATTAAAAGATATTTACAGGATAATCATCTTGTATAGTTTCGGGTGGTGGCGCAGCCCGGTAGCGCATCCCGC
>Ga0105239_10003460_pt1 | contig 19319 bp, 16 predicted proteins | sample KBSC44metaG_FD_92761 | JGI IMG/M metagenome (GOLD analysis project Ga0105239, IMG submission 92761) | Corn rhizosphere microbial communities from Kellogg Biological Station, Michigan, USA - KBS C4-4 metaG | ecosystem: Host-associated > Plants > Roots > Rhizosphere > Soil | place: Michigan, USA...
CAAGGGGATTGATCTTTCGGTCGGTGCGGTCATCGCGATTTGCGGCGCGGTAGCCGCAGCTTCAATCGTTGCAGGCTATTCGCTTGCCTATACCCTGTTGCTGACGATCGGCGTGGGTTTGGCGTGCGGCCTCTGGAATGGCTTTCTCGTGGCTGTGCTCGATATCCAGCCGATCATTGCAACACTGGTGCTGATGGTGGCCGGCCGCGGCATAGCGCAATTGATTACCGAGGGCATGATCCTCACCTTCAACAATGACGGGCTGATCTTCCTAGGCAGCGGCGCCTTTGCCGCGTTGCCCATGCCCGTGGTAATCTGGGTGCTCGCGGCGCTTGTCGTCATCCTGTTGGTCAGGCGCACGGCGCTTGGCATGCTGGTCGAAGCGATCGGCATCAATCGCCGGGCAAGCACGCTCTCCGGCATCCAGACGCCGGTGCTGCTGATTGCGGTCTATGCGCTGAGCGGCCTTTGTGCTTCCATCGCCGGTATCATCGTTTCGGCCGACATCAAGGGCGCGGATGCCAACAATGCCGGTTTGTGGCTCGAGCTGGATGCGATCCTCGCCGTGGTCGTCGGCGGCAACTCGCTGCTTGGTGGTCGCTTCAGCATTGTCGGTTCGTTGATTGGGGCGATGATCATCCAATCGGTCAATACAGGCATCCTTCTGTCCGGTTTTCCACCGGAGTTCAATCTGGTCATCAAGGCAATCATCGTTATCGTCATTTTGGTCATCCAGTCTCCTGCCCTGCAGTCCGCCACCGCGTTCTTCCAGCGGCGCCGAGGCGAGGGACAGATGGTCCATAAGGAGCAGGCGAAGTGAATTCGAAATATCTTCCACTGCTCGCGACCATCGTCATCTTCATCCTGGCCTATGCGGGTTGCGTGGCGGAGTATCCGAACATGCTGTCGACGCGGGTGGCCGGCAACCTGTTGACCGACAACGCCTTCCTGGGGATTGCCGCGGTCGGCATGACATTCGTGATTATTTCGGGCGGCATCGACCTGTCGATCGGTTCGGTCATCGCCTTTACCGGCGTTTTCCTGGCAATCATCCTGCGGGACACCTCGATCCATCCGCTGTTGGCTTTTGCTCTCGTGTTGCTGATCACTACGATCTTCGGCGCCGGCATGGGCGCCATCATCCACTATCTCAGCATGCCGCCCTTCATCGTAACGCTGGCCGGCATGTTTCTGGCGCGGGGAATTGCCTTCGTGATCTCCATCGACAGCATCCCGATCGAGCATGATTTCTATTCGCGGCTCAGCGATCTCTATTGGCTGATGCCGGGCGGCGGTCGATTGACCTTGATCGGCGGCGTCATGCTGCTCGTCTTTGCCGGCGGCATTGTCCTGGCGCATCGCACGCGCTTCGGCGCCAACGTCTATGCTATGGGCGGCGGCGTGCAGACGGCCGAACTCATGGGTGTTCCGGTTGGCCGCACGACCATCCTGATATACGCCTTGTCAGGCTTTCTCGCCGGTCTATCCGGAATCGTTTTTTCTATCTATACATCAGCAGGATATTCGCTTGCCACGGTCGGTGTTGAGCTCGACGCTATTGCGGCCGTGGTCATAGGCGGAACACTGTTGACGGGAGGCGCGGGGTTCGTTGGAGGAACCCTCATCGGAATCCTGATACAGGGCCTGATTCAGACTTACATCACCTTCGACGGATCGCTTTCCAGCTGGTGGACGAAGATTTTGATCGGCTTATTGCTGTTTGCATTTATTCTGATGCAGAAAGGCCTTCTTCTGCTTTCCCGATTCAATCGACGTTACGTCTAAGGGAAGGGCGGTGCGGTAACATCAGCGGAGGGTAGATGTGGAATGGTCGCCCGTGAAGAACGACGTTTAGACGATTGCCGGCATCGGGTTTGATGCTTTGAATATTGGATTTTGCGCTTTGGATAGCGCCAGGGCTGCACAGATGATAGCCACGCAAAACCTGATCCATGCGAGGATGCGGCGGAAGTTGTAGCCCACGGCTGCGAGGACGGCGTTGACGGCGTCGCCGGTGATTCCGGCGAGATGGTTGCGGCCCATGCGGTGGTCTTCTTTTAAATGTCCAATGACGGGCTCGATGGCGGAACGTCTGCGCATCTGACGTTTGATGTGTTCGGTCATCCCGCGTTTCTGGCCTGCGGTATAAACCTTGAAGCGGTGGGTTTGCGGAGCGTTGTGGCCCTTGTATCCGGCATCGGCAATGATGCGGGAAAGCGTTGCGCCGACCTGGGCCTCGATGGCCGGTATGACGGTTTCGAGCTTGTGGCCGTCATAGGGTTTGCCGGGTAACGCCTGAATGTGGGTGACGAACTGGCCGCCTTTCGATCGGTTGAGCGTTGTGGCGACGGAGACCTTGACGCCGAACTCGTAAGGCTTGTGGGCCTTGCCCTTGCCGATGCATTCGACCTCCGGAGCGTGCAGGCTGAAGACGCGAAGATCGGCGTCCTTGGGCAGGCCCTTGACGCGATTGAGATTGCGGTTTCCAGCATGGACCCGTCTGGCCAGCATCAGTTCGTGGGCCACCGCCGCCTCAAGTTCTGCGTTGTCCTTTGCCTTGCGCACCATGTCGCGAATGACACGGCCGAGATAGGTCTTCAGCGTTCTCAGCGCTTTACCGGCCCGCTTGAACTGCTTGGCGTGCGCGTATCTCTGGTGTTTGATGAGGGCGATCTTACCGACGCGTGCATAGGATTGGCGCAGTTCGATCCCAAGCGTGTTGGCCAACCGCACCAGCCGCTCGCGCGAGCGATGCATCAGCCGGGCATCGGTCGGATGGGCGACGGCCTTTGGTTGCACGGTCGTATCGACGATCGCCGCGGTGAAGTCTACGGGCTTGGCCGCGCCTGTGCGAACCGCCGAAGCAAGACTTTCCTGAAGCAAGGCGTTCAGTTTCTCCTCGCCCATCCTTTGCCGCCAGCGCGTCATCGACGAACGGTCGAACGGCAAGTCATGACGGAAGAACTCCTCGCCGCAGAACAGTTGGTAATAGGGGTTCTCCACCCACCGCTCGCACAAGGCCTCGTCGGATAGGTCGTGCATCGATTTGAGGATGGCAAGCCCGGCCATCAACCGGGTTGGCAGCGGCGGATGGCCGGGTGCATCCGTGTAGACCGCCCCGCAGCGCTCTTCCAAAAACCGCCAATCGATCGCCCGACCAAGCCGCGCCAGTGCATGTTTCATATCGACAATCTGATCGAGCCGTGCCCGGAAAAGATCATTCTGCCCGCTGTCTCGCCGCTCCTTCGGAAGCATTCCAACGCTCCATCAAAACACCGTCCAACAGAGAGAATCACGTTTTTTCCCGCGGCGCAATTTGCAAGTTTCTCCGAAAGAGAACCTCACAAACTTGCAAAAACCTATACCTCAAAACTCTGGATAAGAACGCCGATTCAATGCGTTACGCGTACTTCACCGGCGACGGAATGCGTTGTCACGGAAGTTGACTCGCAGTCCGGCGTACAAAATCCGTTGCCGCTGGTTCGACTCCGCTCAAGACCGCTATTTGCAGCTTCCGCCGATCAAGTGGAATGACGAAGTCGAAAATTCAAATCCTATTTCAAGGTGATCGATCTAAATCCTCTCATACAAGCCTGTGCCGAGCATATGCCTTCAACGGATCTGATCGGATGGCCTCAGGAAACCAGCCCGACATAGCGGCTTCCCGACCACGCCTAGTATGCCATGGAGGCGGTCAATATTGCGGTGGTGGAAAAGCTTTGACTAGCCAGTCTAAGGTGAAGTCCGCGATGGCTGAGCGCTTGTTTCCAAGAGGTATGACGATGTTGTGCCGCCCCTCTGCACGAAACTTGACGTCTCCCAGTTTCACAAGACTGCCATCAATCAGAAATGGTTCGACTAACGCTTCCCAGCCCAATGCAACGCCCTGCCCAGCTTTGGCAGCCGTGATGGCCTCTGTGTAGTGGCTAAACCGAAGTATTGATCGAAGGTTTTCGGGTTTTCGGCCAAGGCGGGAAAACCAGTCTTCCCATCTGTACCAGCTTCGGTTTGGGATATCGGTCTCAATAAGTTCGCAGTCTCCATTCGGAAAATCCTTTACCAGATGTGATGCCGCATACTGTGGCGAGCACACCGGAAAGATATGATCGTCGCAGGATGCCAGAACCGTTCCATCACTGAATGGTGCCAATCCATATCTGATGGCGACGTCCGCGATGCCACTCGATAGATCGATATCGCTGTCCTGGGAGATCACCCTGATCTGAATCTTGGGATCAAGTTGCCGCAACTCCGCGATCTTGGGCAGGAGCCAGAACGCCGAGAAGGCGATGGTCGCGCCGATCGTCACCACGTCAGTTACCTTCGCTCGTATCGCGTCGACTCCATCGGCGATATTCGAAAAGCTGTCAGCCAGCTTTGCTCCAAGGATTAAACACGCTTGCGTTGGCTCGATGGAGCGATGACCGCGGCGGAAAAGCGTTTGATTGAAGTCCTCCTCAAGGATGGCGATCTGTCTGCTCACAGCCGCTTGGCTGACACCAAGTTCCTTGGCCGCGGCGGTGAAGCTGCGATTTCTAATTGCCGCCTCCAAGGCGACGAGTGCCGTCAGTGACGGCAGTCTCTTCCGTAATTGCATCAGTCATCCTCGGTTTCCGTTCGCATAACATTTGCTTATGTGATGGACAATTATTTCTGCCGTTGAAAGCCCCGCTGCTTCGGCACATCCTCGCGTAAAATCGCATAAGAGGATGTCATGCTAAACAAGTTTCCATCTTCGATTTCCGCAATTTTGGACTCACGTGCCGAAGGCTATTCGCTTCCCGCGGGCCTTTACACACGTGAAGACGTCTTCGAGGCCGACATCGAGGTCTTTTTTCGCAAGCACTGGATCTATGTCGGTCTCGAATGCGATGTACCTGAAGCAGGCGACGCCACCGTCATCGATATCGGCACGACGAGCCTCATCCTTCTGCGGGATGACAACGAGCAGATCCGGGTTGTGCACAACGTCTGTCGGCATCGCGGATCGCGACTTCTCAACAGCGGGTCGACCGTCATTTCGAAGCTGGTCTGCCCCTATCACCAGTGGACCTACGAGTTGTCCGGAGATCTCGTCCACGCGCCGCACATGGGCAAGGATTTCGATAAATCCTGCCGAAACCTGAAGGCTGTCAACTTCAAGTCGATTGGCGGACTCATCTATGTCTGCCTATCCGACACTCCCCCGGATGACATCGAAAACATGGCGTCGGTCATGGAAGCGCGGCTCGCGCCGTACGACATCCGGAACGCCAAGATCGCTCACCAGACCGATGTCATAGAGGATGGCAACTGGAAACTGACTATGGAGAACAATCGCGAGTGCTATCACTGCGCGGCCAATCATCCGGAGCTCTGTGTCTCCTTCATCGATTTGGACTTCGGGTTCGATCCCGAGACGCTCAGCGACGACGACCGCGCGCAGGCGGCAGAACATCAGCAGCTCTACGCCGAGCGAACTGCCACATGGGAAGCGGAAGGCTATCCCTCCGCGGCGGTAGAACAACTGTCAGGCAACGCTACCAATTTCCGCACCCAGCGTCTGATCATCTCGGGTGCTGGCGAATCCCAGACGCGAGACGCTACGGCCGCCTCTTCAAAACTGCTCGGCAAAATGACCCGCAAAGATCTCGGCGATACCCACCTGTGGGGTCACAATTGCTGGAACCACTTCATGGGCGACCATGCGGTGACAGCCATCGTTATCCCGCTTTCCGCCCGTCGGACTCTGGTGCGCACCAAGTGGCTCGTCCACAAGGACGCCGTCGAAGGAGTCGACTACGATCTGGGCAAGCTGACCGACGTCTGGATTGCCACAACAGATCAGGACGCCGATCTGGTCGCGCGCTCGCAGGCCGGCATTGAAGATCCGGCATATGAACCCGGCCCTTACTCCCGTTTTACCGAGGGGCAGTTGGACAACTTCGCAACGTGGTACGTCGAGCGAATGCGAGCCAATGGATACTGAAATGGCAGATCTTATCGCATCGACCGAACCGCAGAAGTACTGGAATCAGGACGTGGACAACGAGTTGGTTTGCGTCGACATTCATCAGGAAACGCATGACGTCAGGACGTTCACTTTCGTAGCGGATGGCGGCAAGCACATTGCGTTCTCAGCAGGCCAGTATTTTGCCTTTGATTTCGAGTTCGGTGGTGACGTCGAAACACGCTGCTACAGTATTTCATCATCGCCGATGCGAACCAACGCGGTGTCTATCACGGTCAAGCGCGACGGCGACGGCAGGATTTCCAACTGGCTTCACGACAATCTTGCTCCAGGGAAACGGCTCCGGGCGAGCGGCCCGCTTGGCCAATTCATCCGCCCGCCCGCCGCAAACGGCAAATATCTCCTTCTGAGCGGTGGTTCAGGCATTACACCCGTGATGTCGATGGCGCGGGAAATGGCAGATGCCTCTGCTCCAGTCGATGTAGTCTTCCTGCACGCAGCTCGCACGCCAGCGGATCTAGTCTTCCGGGATGAGCTGGCAACGATCGCCAAGAGACTAAAGGGCTTTCGCCTCTACTTTCTTCCAGAGCACCTCGGTGGGGAGCCGTCATGGTGGGGCGTAAGCGGGCGAATATCGCGCGAACTGTTCCAGCTCGTCGTGCCCGATATTTGCGATCGGACGATCCTGTGCTGCGGTCCCGCAGCCTTCATGGCGGCCGCTCGCAGAATTTCGAACGAACTGCGAGTTCCGGCAGAGCATTATATCGAAGAGCGCTTCGACGCAGTGGTCATCGAAGAAGCACCCCTGCCGCCTGTGCAGGCAGCCGATGACGAAACCTTCACCGTCGAGTTTGCCAAGCAGAATCGCAGCATCGAGGTCAGGCCCGACCAGACAGTACTCTCTTGCGCCAAGAAATCGGGCATCAAGATTCCGTCCTCATGTTCGAGTGGCCTTTGCGGCACCTGCAAGTCAAGGCTGACGAGCGGAGTCGTCGATATGAAGCATAGCGGTGGCATCCGACAGCGCGAGATCGATGCCGGATTCTTCCTGCCGTGCTGCTCGCGGCCGCTCAGCGACTTGGTGATCGACCGCTAGTGCAAGCTTTCATAAATTTCCCGAGAATTCGTCGCCGGTACAGATAGCCATAGCTTCACCCGGAGAGGCTGTGTTTCGTATGAATAATTAATGTGTACTTAGATTATACAATTTTGTTGACTCGCTCGTTGTTGAATGTAAATTCGTCCCATCAGCCGCAGACTTCCTTCCGCGGCCCTTGGTGAGCGAACCCGGAGTGCTCGGTGAAAAGCAGCAAGAACAGTCTCTACGACGATCTGAAGCGTCAGATCCTGACGATGGAGCTCGATCCGGATGAAGATCTGGACGAAGTTAGCCTGAGCGAGCGCTACGGGCTTTCGCGCACGCCGGTCAGGGATATTTTTCGTCGTCTCGCCGGCGAAGGATACATCGATATCCGGGAGAATAGGGGCGCGCGGGTGAGCCCCATGAACCATTCGACGCTCCGGAATTTCTTCCAGGTCGCGCCGATGGTCTACGCCGCTATCGGCCGCTTGGCTGTTCAGAATTTCAAGCCGAAGCAGTTGGTCGAGCTGAAGAATACCCAGTCACAATTCCGCCTCGCAAGTGAGACTGCCGAACTGGAAGCCATGGTTCTGAAGAACAATCGTTTCCATGAGATCATGGGAGAGATGTCCGGAAACGTCTACTTGCAGCCGAGCCTCGGTCGCCTGCTCATCGATCATGCCCGAATCGGCCACACTTTCTTCCGCCCGCGCAACGACGACATGAAACGCCGGCTCAAGGCTTCGGTCGATCACCACGACGGCTTTATCGCCGCCATCGAAGCCCACGACGAGGATGCGGTCGTCGACCTCGTGTTCGAGCACTGGGAGCTGTCGCGCGAGAATATGGAAATGTTCATCGCTCCCGAAGGAATGAAAGCTGACGCGCTTGTCGACGGAATGGTCGCCGCGCCGATGGAGAAGTCATCGTGAAGTTCCAAGGTATCTATCCCCCGGCTATTACTCCCTATGCAGCGGATGGCACCGTCGACAAGGCAGCATACGCCGATGTCCTCGAATCCCTGATCGAAGCGAAAGTTCATGGTATCGTCGTGGGGGGGTCGACCGGAGAATACTACGCCCAGACGGCGCAAGAGCGCTTCGACTTAGCATCCACGGCCAAGGACATCGTCGGCAGCCGGATGCCGCTGATCATCGGGACCGGCGCGACGCGCACCGAAGATTCGATCGAATACGCCAAGGCCGCCAAGGCCATCGGCGCGGACGCGATCCTCGTCTCATCGCCTCCCTATGCGATGCCGACAGAGCGCGAGAACGCGGTTCATGCCCTTGCGATCGATCGTGCCGCCAACCTGCCGATTATGCTCTACAACTATCCCGCCCGCATGGGCGTTTCCATGGGCGAGGAATACTTCTCCCGCGTCGGCAAGTCGAGGAACGTCGTCGCCATCAAGGAGGCTTCGGGCGACATGGCGCAGGTGCATATGCTTGCCCGCGAGTTTCCGCACATCAACCTTTCCTGCGGTTGGGACGATCAGGCGCTCGAGTTCTTCGCCTGGGGTGCTCAGAGTTGGGTCTGTGCCGGTGCGAACTTCCTGCCGAGGGAACACATCGCACTCTTCGAGGCCTGTGTCCTCGAAAAGAACTTCGACAAGGGCCGCAAGATCATGTCGACAATGCTGCCTTTCATGACTTTGCTCGACGGCGGCAAGTTCGTGCAGTCGATCAAGTTCGGCTGCGAACTCGCCGGCCTGAAAGTCGGTCCTGTGCGGGCTCCGCTCCGTCCTCTCAATTCCGAAGAAAAACGCGCCCTGCAGACGGTCATCACGAATCTCAAGCGCACCATCGCTCAGATCACCTCGGGAGCCAACAATGCATGAAGTCCTGACCGCGGGCGAGTACGCAGCGATAGCCGAAACGATCACGCTTCCGGGAAACGCCTTCATTAACGGGGCATTCCGTCCGGCGGCATCCGGAAAGACCTTTGATACGATCAACCCGGCCACCGGCAAGGTCCTGGCCACGGTCGCCGCCTGCGATAGCGCCGACGTCGACTTTGCAGTCAGCAGGGCGAAGGAAGCGTTCGATGACGGGCGTTGGCATCGTCTTTCGCCGAGCGAGCGGAAGACGATTCTTCTCAAGTTTGCAAAGCTGCTAGAAGAAAACAGCCACGAACTCGCCGTATTGGAAAGCCTCGACAGTGGCAAGCCGGTCCGCGAGTGCCAGACCATTGATGTTCCGGATACTATTAATACGATCCGTTGGCACGCCGAGCTGATCGACAAGATCTACGACAGCACGGCCCCGGTCGGCGCGAACGCTTTGGCGCTCGTCGTTCGTGAGCCGATCGGCGTTGTCGGCTGCGTGTTGCCCTGGAATTTTCCGCTACTAATGCTTGCTTGGAAAATCGGGCCGGCTCTTGCTGCCGGCTGCTCGGTTATCGTCAAGCCAGCCGAGCAGACGTCGCTGACCACGCTGCGTGTCGCCGAAATTGCCTATGAGGCGGGCGTTCCAGCCGGCGTGCTGAACATCGTCACCGGCACCGGCAAGGATGTCGGCGAGCCGATCGGCCTGCACAATGACATTGCCATGGTCAGCTTCACCGGCTCGACCGTGACAGGGCGGCGCTTCCTTCGTTATGCAGCCGATAGCAATCTGAAGCGCATCGTCCTTGAATGCGGCGGCAAAAACCCGGCCATCGTCATGAACGATACGGAAGATCTGGATCTGGTTGCTGAACAGGTCGTCTCCGGAGCCTTCTGGAACATGGGCGAAAATTGCTCGGCGACGTCAAGACTTCTCGTCCATGCCTCGGTCAAGGACGAGCTGCTTGCCCGCATGGGGGCATACCTGCGAGACTGGAAGATGGGCGATCCGCTCGATCCGGAAAACCGCGTTGGCTCGCTGGTCAGCCCCGAGCACTTCGAGAAGGTGAAGTCCTATCTCGATCATGCCATCACGGAAAAGCTGTCGGTGGTCCACGGCGGCCTGACGGACAAATCGATCTTTGTCGAGCCGACCGTCATCGACGGCGTCAGCTCGGAAAGCCGACTTTTCCAGGAGGAAATCTTCGGCCCGATCTTGTCGGTGACGACGTTTACCTCGATTTCGGAAGCCATTGCTCTTGCGAACGACACCCCCTATGGCCTGGCAGCCTCCGTCTATACCGGGAGCCTTAGGAACGCGATCAAGCTGTCCCGCGAGATCCGCGCCGGTGTCGTGACCGTTAACTGCTTCGGCGAAGGCGACGCCACGACACCATTCGGCGGGTTCAAGGAGTCGGGCTTCGGCGGCAGGGACAAATCGATCTTTGCCCACGACCAGTACACCGAACTGAAGACCATCTGGATCGACACCTCCGAACGTTCGATCGACGAGACGATCAGATGAACTCGTCGGTGAGGCGATTGCCCGTCGAAAATGGCAGGTCGGGATGGGAGGCCATCAGCGACCGCAGCGCTCCCGTCCGTTGTCTCGATGGCAATGTCAACGCCGACTGGCTGATCATTGGTGCGGGCTTTGCTGGTCTTTCGGCTGCGCGCCGGCTTAGGCAGCTTCGTCCGGACGACAAAATCGTCGTCCTGGACGCAAGCGAGGTCGGCAAGGGCACGTCTGGCCGAAACTCCGGCTTCATGATCGACGTTCCGCATAATCTCTCGTCAGGTGAATACTCGAGCGCAGGTGCGGCCGCGGCTAGACTGGAGATGGCCGAGAACAGATTGGCCATCGCCTTCGCGGCAGATGCTGCAGCCGAGTATGGAATGTCGAAGGAAACATTCGATCCCTCCGGCAAGATCAACGCGGCAGCGACAGCGCGGGGCCTGGAACTCAACAGAGCTTTTGGCACATCGTTGCAGGGCGCTGGCGAACCACACACGATCCTTGATGCCCAAGAAATGCGCGAGTTGACAGGATCGTACTATTACCTCGGCGGCCTCTACACGCCAGGCGCGGTGCTGATCCAGCCCGCCGATTACATCCGCGGCTTCGCAGCAGGGCTTGCGCCCAAAGTCGAGATCTTCGAACGGTCCCCTGTTACCTCGCTGAAACGGGAGAGCGGTATTTGGACCGCATCCTCGCCGAACGGCATCGTAAAGGCACCTAAGGTGATCCTCGGTGTGAACGGCCATATTGACGACTTCGGGCATTTTGGTGGGCGGCTGATGCATATCTTCGCCTATGCATCGATGACCGCGGCCATCGATGCCAACCGTGTCGGAGCGAAGGCCTCGGGCCGCGAGCGGTGGGCACTTCTACCGGCCGATGCGATGGGCGCGACGCTTCGAAAGATCACATCACACGCCCAATCACGCATCGTCATCCGCACCAAGTACACCTACGAGACCTCTCTCGCTGTCACCCAAAAGCGCATGGCGAAAATGGCGGCCGAACACCGCACGTCGCTTGAAGCCCGGTTTCCTGGTCTCAAAGGAGTGCCCTTCGAATATAGCTGGGCCGGACGTCTGTGCCTCAGCCGAAATCATGTGCCCGCGTTTGGTGAAGTCGAGGAGGGCCTGTTTTCCGCTTGCTGCGAAAACGGCCTTGGAACCGTCAAGAGCACACTCGCCGGCATGATGGCCGCCGATCTGGCGACCGGACAGACGTCCGAGAGCCTTCAGAAATATCAGGATCAGCCGATGCCAGCCAAGCTTCCGCCGGAGCCTTTGGCGTGGCTTGGGATCAATTCGGTGATCCGATGGCAGGAATTGCGTGCCGGCCGCGAAGGATGATCCTTCAGGCGACGCGATAACGGGGACCCAAGCGGATCCGCAGGTCTTCGACAAAATGGGAACAGAAAACTAGGAGATCAACCGTGAAGACATTGTGGAAAGCAATATGCGCTGCCGCCATGGTCGCAATGACCATGTTGCCGGCCCACGCCGAAGAGAAAACCATCACGATGGGAACTCTATCCTGGGAAGACCTGACGCCGATCACCGGCATCACCAAGAAGGTCCTCGAGGATGCAGGTTACACCGTAAAGGTGACCGAGTTCTCCGAATGGGGCATCGCCTATGCCGCGCTCAGCAAAGGCGACATTCAAGTTCTGGCGTCCCAGACCGACTATGTTGCCCAGGACTACTGGGACAAGAACAAGAACCGCCTCGAAAAGCTTTCCCCGGTTTCGCATGGTCTCTTTCAGGGACTGGCCGTGCCGAAATACGTGCCAATCAACTCGATCGATGAACTGAACGCCAACGCCGCCAAGTTTAGCGGTAAGATCGTTGGCATCGAGCCTGGTTCCGGTCTGATGCGCGACACGGCCAACGTTGTGAAGGCCTATGATCTGAACCTTCCGCTTGTCGAGGGTAGCACCGCCGCGATGACCGCAGCGCTCAAGTCCGCGGTCGACCGCAAGGAATGGATCGTTGCGACAGTCTGGACGCCATCGTGGATGGCACAGAAGTTCGACATGAAGTTCCTCGCCGACCCCAAGGGCGTGTATCCTCCTCCGCAAGGCTACTATTGGATCGGCCATAAAGGCTTCTCTGCTGATTACCCGCACGCGCGTGAAGTGATGGCCAGCGTCTACATCCCGATCGACGAGATCACCAACATGAACAGCGAAGTCAAGGATGGCAAGACCATGGACCAGGCCGTGAAGGACTGGACGAATAGCCATGCCGATCTGATCAAACGTTGGGAAAACATAAAGAAGAACTAAAGAACAAAACGACCGCCCGGCTCGAAACCGAGCGGTCGTCTCCCATCAATCAAATTGAGAAGCCGGCAGCGAACTGGCTCCAGGGGATCGAGATGAGCGTATCCGATAACGCAAATGGCGAATTGCTGATTGATTGTCAGTCGGTCTGGAAGATCTTTGGCGACAGGGCCAACGCTGCCGTAAAGGCCGTGGTGGAAAAAGGGCTGACCAAGAAGCAGGTCCTTCAGGACTACAACTGCGTGGTGGGCGTGGCCGATGCGAGCATTCAGGTTCGTCGTGGCGAGATCTTCTGTATCATGGGATTGTCCGGCAGCGGAAAATCCACACTCATCCGGCTCCTCAACAGGCTCATCGTACCGAGCCTCGGCAAGGTAGTCGTAAAGGGGGAGGACCTTGCCACATTGAGTGCCGCAGACCTCCGCCGGACCAGAGCTCGTCACATCGGAATGGTCTTTCAAAGCGTAGCTCTTCTGCCGCACCGAACGGTTCTCGAGAACGCCGCGTTTGGACTGGAAGTTCAGGGAATCGGTAAATTGGAGCGCAATAAAACAGCGAGCGAAGCACTTGAGAAAGTGGGGCTCGCTGACTGGCTGTCTCGGTACCCTGCAGAGCTGTCAGGCGGGATGCAGCAGCGCGTCGGTCTCGCACGCGCGATCGCCGCCAACCCGGAAATCATCCTCATGGATGAGCCGTTTAGCGCGCTTGACCCTTTGATCCGCCGCCAGCTGCAGGATGAATTTCGGCAGCTTACGAAAGAGTTGGGAAAGTCGGCGGTCTTCATCACCCACGACCTGGATGAAGCAATCCGCATCGGCGACCGGATCGCGATCATGAAGGATGGTGTCATCATCCAAATCGGGACGGCCGAGGAGATCGTTCTCAATCCCGCAGACGATTATGTGGCAGAATTCGTCGCAGGCATATCTCGTCTCCATCTTGTAAAGGCCCACTCGGTCATGAGTTCCATCGCCGAGTATCAGCGGGCGCATCCAAACTCCGATATCAATGCTCTGACGACCACCACTCCAGAAGCAGACATCGACGAGTTGATAGGCCTCACCATGCAATCCGATCGCGATGCCATCGCTGTAGTCGATAGCGGTTCTGTCGTCGGTATCGTCACCACTCGAGGTCTCCTGCGAGGCGTCAAAGGTACGCAATCCGACGAACTTGCCGCGGCATAATTCGTGCCTCTAGTTGGAGCGTTCCTAGATGAACAGTGCAAGTTTTGCAGATGCCTTCGACAGCACGACGGATGCCGCGCTCGAATGGGTCAGCGATAATGGCGGGTTTATTTTCGACTCCCTTCGAACGGTCCTTGAGGGATTGTACGACGGTGTTCTCTCGGCGCTGAATTTTGCTCCTTTCTATGTCGTGGCAATCGTCGCCGCCCTATTGGGTTGGCGAGTGGTGAGCGCATGGTTCGGCCTCTTTGCCGGTGTAGCGCTGGTGTTCTGCGCGATCATCGGCCTGTGGCCGGAGACCATGAGCACGCTGGCTCTGGTGCTGACAGCGACCTTCCTGGCACTGCTTGTAGGTATACCCGCCGGCGTCGTCGCCGGGTTCGTTCCCGCTTTGGACAGAGCACTCGAACCGGTGCTCGACCTGATCCAAACACTGCCACCGTACATCTATCTGCTGCCGGCGATCGCGCTTCTCGGATATGGACCGGCAACCGCGCTGGTCGCCACGATCATAGTCGCCATCCCTCCTGCCTTCCGTCTGACGTCTCTTGGCATCCGGATGACGCCGAACGAGTTTGTGGAGCTTGGCCATGCGACAGGGATCACAGGCATGCAAATGTTCTTCAAGATTCGACTGCCGTTCGCGATGCCGAGCATCATGGCTGGGATCAACCAGAGTTTGATGATGGCCTTTGGTATGGTGGTGATTGCCGGAATCGTCGGATCGGGCGGACTGGGCGAAACAATCTACGGCGCGATCCGGACGCTTGATATTGCCAAATCCATCAATGCCGCGATCGCGATCGTCGTGCTCACCATGGTTCTCGATCGACTGGCGCAGGGCGCGGCCAGCACCGGCTACGGAGCGAAGACATGAATCCTTCAATTCTCGAATATTCGCCCGGAGTCTTGCTCTCGCCTTTCGTCGACTGGCTGAACAAGAATTTCCATCCGTTGTTCCAGACGATCAGCATAGTGATCGAGGCCGTGTTGAACGCCATCGAAAAGACGCTGCTGTTCTTTCCGCCTTGTGCTGTTATTGCCGTGGTCGTCCTTCTGGCATTCGCGGTGGCGGGTTGGCGGGTCGCGATCCTTTCGGTTTTTGCCCTGGGCTTCTGCCTCGCTGCCGATCTCTGGGTGCCATCGATGCAGACGGTCGCGCTGGTCACTGTGTCGGTTTTCATTTCGGTCCTGATCGCCTTTCCGCTTGGCATCATTGCCTCGCGCCACAAGGCGATAGAGGCCGGCATTCGACCCATTCTTGATATCATGCAGACAGTGCCGCCTTGGGTCTATCTTATCCCCGCCGTCATGATCTTCAGCCTGGGCCGCGTGCCTGCGATCATCGCCACGATCGTTTACGGCGTGCCGCCCATGCTGCGGCTGACGACGCTGGCGTTCAACCAGGTGCCAAACGATCTGAAAGAACTCGGCCAGGCGATCGGCGCTTCGCCGACGTCCATCCTTGTGAAAATTGAGGTTCCCGCGGCGAAGCCAACGCTCGTCGTTGGATTGAACCAGTGCATCCTGCTGTCGCTGGCGATGGTCGTACTGGCTGGTCTGGTCGGAGCTGGCGGTCTTGGAGCGGAAGTCACCAGGGGACTGACGCGAATGGAAATGGGTCTCGGTCTTCGCGCTGGTCTCGCCATCGTGGCGGTCGCTCTTCTTCTTGATCGGCTTTCCAGGGGGGCGCTGCAACGCAAACGCGGCCCAAGTCCGACCTGACCCCGACAAAGCGAATACGAACGTGACTGGCACGTCACGCATCTGAATGAACAGAAGACGACGGAGATTGTAATGAATGAGATCGGACGCATTGGTATCATCGGTGGCGGTGGATGGCTTGGTTCGGCCTTGGCCAAGGCGCTGATCGCTGACGGGACGATCGCCCCGGGCGAGCTGATCTGCTCATACAGGAGCGGAACGCCGGACGCAGCGATAGGATGCCGTTGGACGAAGAACAACACGGAGTTGGTGGCCCAGTCCGATGTCGTCATTCTTTCCGTTCGGCCGGCCGACTGGAAAGCTATCAAGATCGCTGCCGCCGACAAGTTGGTCATCTCGGTCATGGCAGGGGTCACGCTGGATCAGGTTCGCCGCGACACCGGTGCAGACAGGATCGCCAGGGCTCTCCCGAATGCCGCCGCCGAGCTTGGTTTCTCCTATACGCCCATTTACCTCGCTTCCGATCAAGACGGCGACTTGCAAATCGCCCGCACTATTTTCGAAAGTTGCGGTCAAGTCGACATCGTCGATCGAGAGGATCATATCGACTACTTCACCGCAATGTCCGGTTCCGGGGAAGCGTTTCCTGCTCTACTGGCGAATGCGATGGTGTCCGACGCGGTGTCGCGAGGCATTCCTATCGCGATGGCCACCCGCGCCGCCCAGCAGGTCATCATTGGCGCAGGCCGCCTTCAGGAACGGTACGGTCAGGCTCCGGCAGATGCTGTCGAAGCATTCGTGGCCTATAACGGCACGACGGCCGCGGGCATCGTCACGATGCGAGACAAGGGATTCGAGACAGCTGTTCACGCCGGCCTCGAAGCCGCCTATCGAAAGGCACTGGCGCTTTCAGAAGCTTAAGTTCCGCGATCTGAAGGCCGCTCATGTCCGAGACGTGCAATCTATCAATCCGGTAGAGCAGGAGTTCCAAATGCGATCGGCAGCAAAGAAGGACGACAATCGCCTTACGATAGGTTTCATTCTGGCGCGGTCTTTCACGCTGTCTGCTTTCTCCATGTTCGTGGATGCGATCCGGCTTGGCAGCGATGAATTTGACAGATCCGGCCGCGTGTTCGCGGACTGGCAGGTTATGGCCAGCACCCCGCACCTGATAACGTCGAGCTGCGGCGTGAAGGTGGCGCCCACGTCCGCCCTCAGTTCGCCCGACAAGTTCGACTACATCGTCGTAGTCGGTGGATTGCTGAACGTTGAGTCGCCCCTTGACGCCGAGACGCGGGCCTACCTCCTGCAGGCAGCCAAGCTTGAGGTCACGCTGATCGGTGTGTGCACGGGATCGTTCATCCTCGCAGACCTCGGGCTGATGCGGTCCCACAAATCCTGCGTAAGCTGGCTGCACTACAAGACCTACCGGGAACGGTTTCCGGAAAACCCAGTCGAGTCCGAGCGGATATACGCTCTCGACAAGAGCCGCGGTTCCTGCGCGGGTGGCAGCGGCTCCGCCGACATGGCGGCCCATCTGATCAGGTTGCACATCAGCACGGACGCTGAGCGTAATGCGCTGGAGGTATTGCAAATCCAGAGGGCTCGCGGAAAGTCCGATGTTCAACCCCGACGGCCTTTGGAAGGGAATTTCCAGGATCCTCGCCTTTGCTCGGCGTTGATCTTGATGGAACAACACATCGACGATGAGCTTACCATCGACAACATCGCCGATGCCGTCGGGCTCTCCCGTCGCCAATTGGAAAGATTGTTCATGGTCGAGGCCGGAACCTCGCCCGCGCAAGCCTACACCAAGCTGCGGATGAAAAAAGCCCAGTCTCTCGTCAAGCACACAAATGCGACTTTCGTCGATATCGCCAATGACGTCGGCTTCAACAACGCCTCGCATTTCAGCCGTGCCTTCCGGCGGCTCTATGGAATATCGCCTTCGAAAGTCAGGGCTGCGGCCAAATTGCGAGAGACACCACTATGAATCAGAGAAGCAAGGACCTGCAGCAATTCGTGGACGCGTGCTTCGCCGCATACGACCGGTTTGCACCCGCGGGTGAGGGACAGCGGGCAATCTCCGAGATCTTCGGCCTGCTGAACGAGCCGCAATTGCTATCTGGACGATCAGGCAGTCGATTGCCGGCTTGCGCATACCTGGAAGCCGCTCTTGATTTGGAAGCTGAGGACCCCGTATTACAACAGCTCGTCGATCGGTTCAGGATAATCGAACCCCTCCTGGAATGGCGTAGGCGACCCACCTACGACAAGCTGACCGCCAGCGAGAGTTTCATCGATGGGCACGCCAATGCCATGATCCTTGGTCCCGGCGGGATAGAGGAACGGCAGGATGTCTGGCTGGGCGTAACACTGCTTGCGCCGAACGTCCGCTATCCGGATCACACTCACACCCCTGAGGAAGTCTACCTCGTGCTGTCGGAAGGCGAGTTTCTGCAGGGCGAGCGCGGCTGGTTTACGCCCGGAGTTGGTGGATCATTCTACAACGTGCCGCATATCCGCCACGCCATGCGGTCCGGCGAAAGGCCGCTTTTTGCGTTCTGGGCGCTCCGCGTTTCGACGGATTTATAGACTTTGTGAAAGTTCCGAAAACTGCCTGGGTCGGGTATCCTTGTAGCCGATATGCCGAGCGGACCGCCCGATCATCGTGATTATGGCATGCGTTCTTGCTTCGTCGGATGCCGTCCGGTCCTCGACAAACACCCGGCTTCCCCGTGGACAATCTCCCGCCTCCAGCTTTCGCAATGCCCCTGGCAAGGGATATGTGTCCACCACCTTTGTTGGAAAAATTCCTGCTACAAGGCCCGCGGCGTCAAGATGCGCGACCGCATTGAGGCTTGAACAAAGATGGAGGTCGTTCGGGGTCGCCAACGTGGTGGGACAATCTGTGGAAGTGCAGGCCCAATTGCGCGATGCGGCGAAGGGCTCATCGACATTTGTGGTGCCTGGCGAGACCCTCCGCGTTTGCTAATTGGCGCCCATCGCAGCCTTCAATGATCCCAATTGGGACATTGCGCCTCGCGCGGCAAAATGTCGTTCGCGGCGCGGACAACAGCATCTGGAAACCAGAGCTGCCGATTGCGTTTTCATATAAGGCTTGGACTGTTTCGACAGCTAATTGCGCCGATGCCGCGTAACCTTGCCGCAACACCTCGAAACCCGGGATCGGATCCGGTCGCGCTTGAGCTATCAGCAGAGGTTCTTCGAGGGGCGTCTTGAATCCTATCAAGAGCGCCGATTGTGGCTCTTGATCCGCTCGACAAGGCGTTGCGCGAGACCTTTGCGGCGCCTCTGCTGGCTGAAGCTCGAACCGCGCGATGAGGTCGCGAGGATTCACAATTTGGTTGGCCAAGCCGTTTGTGGCTACGGTCAATTCCGGGGGCGAGGAAGCAGAGCCTAGCCTTTATCCCACCTCTGAAAGTTCTTTATCCTTCGGGCGGCAATATTCGATCAACTGCTTTGAGCTCATTGGTCGTGCCAGAGCGTATCCCTGCAGTAAGTGGCAACCAAGATCTCTCAGGATCTTCACGTGCTCCATTGTTTCCACGCCCTCGGCAACGATGTCGATGTTCTGCGACCGGCCGATTTCTATAATCGAGGAGACCAGACGGCGTTGAGATGGAGACGTGACAATCGGCTTTATAATTTCCCGGTCGATTTTAAGCCTTCGCGGCTCGAGCCTAAGTAAGCTTATGATGCTAGCATGCCCGGTGCCGAAATCATCGATCTCGATTTCAATTCCAAGCTCTTTGAGAGCTGGAACTATGTGATTGAGAACAGGCTGAAGATC
>Ga0105239_10003464_pt1 | contig 19310 bp, 16 predicted proteins | sample KBSC44metaG_FD_92761 | JGI IMG/M metagenome (GOLD analysis project Ga0105239, IMG submission 92761) | Corn rhizosphere microbial communities from Kellogg Biological Station, Michigan, USA - KBS C4-4 metaG | ecosystem: Host-associated > Plants > Roots > Rhizosphere > Soil | place: Michigan, USA...
ACTACTACTACTACTACTACTACTACTACTACTACTACTACTACTACTACTACTACTACTACTACTACTACTACTATCATTATCATATTACCTACTGACATCTCTCAGAAGGTTTCGTTCTACCCTGACGATCTTGACTGAGTCTTGAGCTAGACATGGCCTAGATTCCGCGATCGAGTTCTTGATTTCACTGCATCTATTCCTTCTAGGTACTTCCTCGCTTTTGGGAAATTACGAGAGCAGTTCCACACTCCCCCCAGCCCCCTGTTGTAAGTAGGAGCAAGCAGATTGTATGAATTCCGTAGAGGAGGTCTAAAATCAACTAACCAGGCTCTGTTTGGTTCTCAGCGAAGATGTCGAGGGCAATAAATTATCTTGTCTATATTATTGTTCATTACAATTGGGCCTGAATTTTTCATATCAGGCCTATATCTCCCTGGCCATCATTGTGTGACGGCGTGACTTGCTCTCGTTTCAAGCTAGATTTGAAAGCAAGCAAGGGAGATGGGAGATAGCTTAATTTAGCCGTGGCAAAATTGAAGGCGTCGAGTCATAGTATGTAGCAGTAGCTCTCTCCCTGCCCTGCTTCCGTAGTAATAATTGCACATGTACATTGGATTTTCTTTTCCACTAGACAGATGGACTCCGTCGCCGCCATCCACTGCAGGTGATTTCTTTTCTGTGGACGGCGTACAGGTCCCATTCAGTCATTGAGGATTTCATCCTCCTCCGTTCAAGTTGGGTTCAACCCTCAGGCCTCCTTTTCCTTCTCCTTCTCCCACTGCTCGGGTGTCAAACACTTCGGCGTCCAAGCATGAATAGCGGCGATCTCCTCCTTCAGCGCACCATTGACGAGGCGATGGCGCGCCAGTAGCGTCTTCTTCTCGAACTCCGGCGACACGATCACGGCTGTGAATGCCTGTCCACATCCGCCTGACATGTCTTGGATGGAGACGTGCGTGGTCTGCAGGGTTTGTTGCAATTTGCTCGTCAGCGATTCCGGCGTTATTTGCTCGGCGGAGGCTTGGTCTGCCATTGGGAGGGTGCTGGTTGATAGGGCGCGGGACCTGGTGCTGGTGAATGATAGGTGGTGTCGTGTGATGGGACTGGGCCTGGCTATGGATATTGATATTGATCTAGATGTGGATGCGGATATGGATGTTGTGAGAGCAGTGCGGCGTGCGAAGTTTGATGCGGCGCTGCGGAGGAGGGAGGAGACCATGCCAGGTTATATTGGCCGGGTTGTTGTGTTCGCGGTTGTAGTCTGGTGTTAGGTGATTAAAAATTCGAGAAGAGTGTACGGATTGGCGAGCGACGTCGGAGAGTCTTGATGGCACTCGGTTGTGGTGCCAGTAGGAATGGTAGGAGTGGTTCTTCGGTGGTGGTTCGAAATGCCTGAGTTAGTAATACCAATTCCACAATATTGATGAGCAGGGGAAGGAGCTGGGAGCTAATACTGCCACGCAAATGCGTCATTGCCAATTGGAGTTCCCAAGGCCTAATTGGGAATCAGGCTTCATTTTCTTCAAGATTAATACTTGCAACCAACCACACCCCTACTTTCAAATTCATACAATACGGTACGATAATGTCAACCCTCTCTCTTCCCGATGCTACGACTCGTCTTCGCTCGAACGCCCCGTGTCAATAAATCCTTGAACCCACCGTCCATCTCATCCAACATCCCCCGCAACATGTCCACCTACAATGTCTCGCCATTTACCCGCGCTGTGGTCGCTTCCATGCGCCAGCTCTATCCCGAGTCCCTAGCAGACAAGTCCTTCGACAACACCGGCCTCCTGGTCGAGGCGCCCTTCATCCCCGCTCACCCCCGTAACAGGAACTCGGTCCTCCTCACCATCGACCTAACCCGCGCGGTCGCAGATGAAGCAATCGAGAACAACCACTCCGTCGTTGTCGCATACCATCCCATCATCTTTCGCAGCCTCAAAGCAATAACTAGCGATGATACCCAGCAGTTGTCTATGACTCTACTACTTGCTCATGGCATCAGTGTCTATTGTCCTCACACCGCTGTGGATCAGGTCCCCAATGGCATGGCGGATTGGTTATGTGATGTGGTCACTGGAAAGGTCGACTCGCCCGAACCAGAGGCCTATACCGCTGGTCAAAGCCCGCTTGCCTCAGCTTCCTCCGACACTGAAGTTACTACATCCGAGTCCGAACTCGACCTCAATGGCAGCCTTGAAGGTGGAGACTCAGACACGTCCACCAAGCCCACCTCGCATTCTGACGCTCTCACGGATCCTTTCATCGCCTCACCCACTACTCCCAAACCCAAGGACAAGCTGCGGCGTCTCCGACCCGATGCCGCTCACAGAACCTACAGCAAGCCGACCTATCCTCGACCAACTTCTAATTTCCACCCTTCTGCTTTGTCACATACACGCGCTGTCGTGACACCCTCGCCCAGAGATGCCATCGATGCTGCAAACCAGTTCACCGGCTCATCGACATATAATACTTCCAACACTGGGGCGGGGAGATTGATTACCTTTGATGAGGCTCAGCCATTGACTGTCTTGATCACAAGGATAGCTCACGCCATTGGATTACCCAAAGGATTCTCTGTAGCTATTCCCCAGGGTCAGGATTTAGAGAAGATCGAGATCAAGACTGTCGGTACCTGCCCTGGATCTGGTGGCAGTGTCCTACGTAAGTGCAATGCCGACCTGATCTTCACTGGTGAGTTAAGCCATCACGAGGCTTTGGCCATCACCGAAAGGGGTGGCTGTGTCATCAGTCTCTTCCACAGTAATTCCGAGAGAGGTTACTTGTGGGGTACCATGAGGGACAAATTGGAGAAACAGATCCTCCAAGAATGGCCGAAGGTCAAAGAGGAGGAATTGAGCGAGAGAGATGTCAGTTCTGCGGTGAAAGAAGTTTTGAATGACGATGATATTGAGGTTGTGGTCAGCGAACGCGATCGAGATCCTTATGGAATTGTCATCTTGGATGAGACCGTTGTGGAAGGTATCAATCTTGGATCGGCTTAAAGTACTCCGTATTTAGCCCATGTCTTGTGCTGCTGTTTTCCTACTACCGAAAAAAGATACCCCATGTCGTTAGTATAATATATCTATGACTATGTCTCTGCCAATCTCAAATGACTATATTGGCTATTCCATCTCTTTCCAAATAGCAAGCATCTTGCCAGAGTACAGTGAGAGCTCCTATAGATTTGGTACGTCTGTCGTTGATGTCACGTGCGAGTCGTCCGATCAGCTCGTTCATTCCTGCTTCTCCTTGATTTTCCACCTCAACTTCACCCTTCAACCAGCACGAATCCAATACCACCACGATGAACATTCCTGAGCTTGCTTCGCGTATATGCATAGTGACATAAAATCCCCGCTCTCATGAAACCAAATCTTCCGCACGACCCAGGAGACAATACCAATAGAATCCCAAGCCAACATGGTGACGACCCGTCTAAGCGCCAACGGCGGATGTACCACCACAGGCCGAAGCACGTCAGCCTCAGCTCGACTATACTGCTTTCAAGTCGGAGGCGTTGTACTCATCTGCTGGATTGGCTCTTTTCTCAGTTGTTGACCAACGCGGACCTGTTCCTCCTGAGCCGTAGTCTGCGACTGGTCTTGCTTCAGGCTCTGATAGCCTCGACATGCGACCTATGCGGCCAACTTGGATGGCTTCAAGTCGATATGGCTTAGGAATGCATTATCGTAGGTTGGCTAGCACTGTGTGTTCTGCATGTATGTATGCAGGTAAGTAGGTATGTATGTAGGTGGTGCTTTCGAGTACGTGCCTCCTTCTGCTCCTCACGGTTCGTGCCATTGCTTCTGGTGTATCTTCATCATCGTGTCGTGTCATTTTCTAAGATTTCCCATCATGGCCTCCCTTTTTTACCCCAAGCCGCCATCTTCTCAAGTAAGGATTGTATCCCATGGTGGACTGGGCGGGTTTGTATGTCCTGGAGAGAATGAGAGGGATCGAACTGCGATGGCGGACGATTGGATGCAAACAGAGGGTAAACGACGAAGACAACGACAACGCCCGCCCCCAATCCAAGTGCAAACAACATTATTGACAACTTCATTCACAAGTCCTTCTACTTCACAGCTCTCGGTGAATTCCGAAACGGGCTACCCAAGGCCATGGACACCCATCACCCCAACCGACAGGCTTCGATCAGAATCGCTTCTAGAAAGCGAAGCAAACGCGTCTCTATCAGCGGCAACAACTACTTGCTCTTTACTATCACGGTACAATTCTTCCACACCGCTGAATGCTTGCTTTTCACCTCCACAAACACCAGCACCTGTTCCTTCACTCCCTGCTGAACTGCCTGGTTCACTTCTTCTGGCCAGCCAAGGGTTTCCACAAACAGACCCTATTTCACCTCCTCCGTCATTTCACAGACGGGACACTGGGGATTCTATGGTTAGTTCCCCGCGTGCTCTTTCCGTCTCTTCTACTGCTTATGAAGCCGACATGGACACCATTCGACACCTAGCACATCCTTTGAGGAAGAACGACCGCAACAGTGACCTCGGAGAAATGCCTTCATATGTTATTGGAAGCCAGCTGGCTCCAGATCAGGCCCAATCGCAGGCTCAAATAGCCAAGCCGTTCACTGCCATGAACCTCGACGAACTCTTGAAATGCTTCCCGCATTTGGACAGTTCAACGATCTCTGAGTTGTGGTTTCCCGCTTTGCATGCCCAACTCCAGCATGTGACTTCCCTCGCGGAGGAAGTGTCCGAGTACAAACTTGAGGCAATGCTCCAAGAGAAAGCTAACAACCATGTGAGCTCTCTGATTTTGTTCTCAGCTTGCTTCGCTGACCCGTATGTAGGATCTATCCGCCCTCGCTAGGGATATCCGTGTCATCACCTCAACCTACCGTAATGTCCTTCAAATGGCAGAATCACTCATGGAACGCGATAGTCAAGCACAGTCCACCCGTGTCAAAGACCTGGAGGTGCAAGTTGAAGAAGCAGCCGACAAACTAGAGGCCAAAGATGACGAAATCACAGATCAAAACCTCAAGATCAGACAACTGCGACAGACAATCCTTGATATTGTTCGCATCCTCGGCGCCTTTCTCCAAGCCAATATTCCCGGCTGGGCTAGACTTGCTCAAAACCCCGAGACTGAAGAGGTCTTTCGTGTTTTCTCCGATTACTCTCGCAGTGGCGATAGTGGGACCCTTCGATTTGTCCGAATTCCCGAAATCACCATCGACAAATACGCTGTCGATATCAAAGAAGCAAAAGCTCTGGTCACTGAATACCGCAAGCTTCTACAATCCCAGAGTGACACCATTCAAAAGCAGTCCTCCGACCTCGATGCAAGTGTGGAAAAGTTTGCAAAAGTTGTTCAGCGCATGAAGGAACGTGATCATGAAATACTTCTAGTGGTCCAAACCAACGAAGATCTGGTCAAGCGTCTTGAACAATGTGAGGAGGCTTTGGCTCAAACTCGGAAAGAGAAGGCCGAGTCCGTTCAGCGGTGTCAAGAACTAAAAGGAAAGATGAAGAGCTTGGAAATAGCACAAACTTTGGAACTTGACCAGCGTGATGCACAAATCGTTGATTTGCGTCAGAAATTGGGAAGTGCCCGTGAGGAAATCTTTGCCCGGCGAGCGGATGTTAGGAATATCCTCTCTCAAACTCACCCCCACTCCCAAAATCAGATCCCTATGATCAACGTGCGCACGCCTTCTTCATCGACCAAGATCAGTAGCAGCACTTCCAAAGCATTGAGATTCCTCGGAATGGGACAAGACAGAGACAAATTGAGGAAACCTGGATTACCCGGAAGTCGCAGTATGATCGGTCTTTCTCCCACGAGCCTTAACTTCCCAACCTCAGCGTTAGACTCAAGATATTCCTCGAAGGAGGTAGCACCACCCATCAGCAAACCTTCCCTACGGCCAGCTTCTCCTTACGACAACTACGGTCGTGTCAAACAGGGCAGAGAAATCTCCGTTAATGGCCCCGGTGATCTCATACTCCCAGGCCCGCTTTCTGTACGACCAAGAGATACTTCGCTTGGTGCTACCAAACGTCATGGCGTTCTTCCTACTGAAAGTGATAAGGAGAAGAGTCTTCCAACTCCCCCTCGACTCAGTCTTCCCTTGTCAAACTACTTCGACCGCGATTCTGCCGCCACAGGCTGCGAAGCAGTATACAGCCCTATGGCGGAAGAGATTGCTTCCAATTATGAAAATGGTATCTATGGCCAGACAGGACCTCGTCGGGTGCTCAGCAAGATTCCTGAGGGATCCAATCGAGGCTCATCTGAAGGAGGTGACGCCCTCGTCGAAGATGACGCACACGACTATGGTTATTGTCAGGATGATGTTGACAGCGTGGCGAGTAGTGATCGTGAAGTCTACCGCAAGAGCATCCACGTCTTGGATTTGTTGAATTCTTCCAAACTACCACATAGTGACACAGAAAATGATCTTCATCGTCAAGAGAGAAGGCTGGGTCAAGAAGGTGAAACCACCCATTATGGCGAAGACGAACAACATGAAGATCTTGAGAACGGAATCAACCGTCTTCTACAACTTCGCCCTCAGCCCGCGAATGGCAATCTACGCTCCGCATGGCCGCCCACTGATGGTGAGCCAAATGTCAACGAGGGAGCAACCGCCATCGTGGTAGCGAAAACTCGGGCAAGAGAAAGCGTCGCGTCTGATGCGGACGGATACCGTTCCTCAGATTCCGATGTCGTGCCAAAGACTGTGGCGCAGCTGTATCACCAGCAGCCGAGACACATCCGCACTTGAAAGTCCATCCAGCATTGAATAGATGGTTTGTATGAGTTAGTGATAATGATGACGCTTGGGTACGGAATTGGGAACGAGGAATGAATTGTGGTCTTGTTCCCCTAGGTCCTGAAAGAGCTGACTGGAAGACACGAATACGCACCACACATTATGTGAGCCTTGGATTAATTAATGGTGATAGATCACGGCTCTCAGGGTGCAGACGACATTACAACTTGCATCCGAATACATATTACATCAAGAAATGTATTTTTCCTCAACGTGTGCTCAGCACCAGCGAGTCGACATTCTTGGTCGTGCTGAAAAGGCAAGAAGGATTGCGGAAACAGTGAATCGAAACTATGTGAGATGAGATACCGCGAGAAAATTCCATCCATGGCAGGCTTTCCTCACCTTGTCTGCTATCGTTGCTTGTGCTATGTGGAATGTATGCATGTATGAATAGCCAGACAGACAGAACCAGCTTTCCGTTCGGGTTAAATGAACGCATGAATGAATGGATTGAGAATTAAAATACCAGAGTTTTATCATGGCATGCCGTCATAGGAACATTGATCCCTGGAATGAAACATGCTCATCCTAACCTTGCATGTTTGACACTGGCAGAGTGAGTCCTGGTAGTTAGAGCTGCTTTGCTATCGAAACTACAGACATACGAATGCCGGCCTATGTAATTCAGCTGCATTTGACAGTACGCATACAGCACCGTTCTTTCAACGCACCTTAGCATGCACAAAGTCCAAACGCCTCGGAAATTTTTCTACAGTTTCAGCAGGTAGGTTGGTAGGTAGGTAGGTACCTAACGACACATAGCCTAGTTACCTTGTGGATGGTTTGGGACATTTTGATGATGTCTATCATTCAATTAAGCTGTGCTCGCTACCGCAGCCCGCTTGTGAGGAAGCCTCTGTCGTATATGATCAGCCCGGCCTCGCAGAGCTGATTACTGCGCTGCCCTACACTGCATGCTCTGTAGGACGTGGTGCTTGTGGCTGCTACCACTCCAGTATTGTATTCTATCCGAACTACTCCGAGCCGGTCTCAAAGCCGCCGCGGATCGACTCTAGTTCATGGACCCATAAATGAGTGATCCCATAGCTTCCCTCCCATGTATATCCCCAACCCAGGTCCTGGCGCGCGATGCTATGCTGAACTTGGAGGAATTCCCGGCATTTCCCTCGTTCTGAAAAGGAAGTCAAAGATGAAAGAACACAGAAAAAACAAAAATGCAAATGAGTTATGGCTCCATTGAATAACGGATTTGCTCAGAGTTGTAGGAATATGTCAAGCTCATCCCGCGTGTTTGAAGGAAGGACAAGTGACCTCGTTTTGGGTTGGACGAGGCAGCGTCGGAGAGTCGAAGAGGTTTGTTGGTTCTTTCATCTGCAAAAGAGAAGAGCGTCGTCCATGCAAAGGAAGGTTTTGCAGCTCTGTACAGTCCTGTGTGAGGAGCGAGAAGCTTCTCTCATTGCAGTCCTGCATTGCTGGTTGAGGTTGGTCGTGGGTGGGAGAGATGATTTTTTTTGTCTCCTTTGGCGGCAGGTGATCCGCCATGTTGAGGGATTGAGAATGTGCAGCTTGAGCCATACATACTTCCATCAGGCCGAGGGAATCAGGTCGACCAACCCATGCAGGTGTTCAGTGTGACGAGCTTATCTTCGACATCCCGACGCAATAGAATAAATGTTTTGATAAGGGATGGAGTCTCACTAAATCGTTCTTCCCCGGATTTTTTTCTTCATATCGATATGCTGCTGGTGGAGTCGTTCCCCGGGTTTTTAGCTCCTGGCGCCACGCAAAATCTCCACTTGCATTTAGAGATTGTTTCACCGCCGTTGTCCCTTTGAATTTTCAACTTTCGAGGTGATATTTGTTGCATTCCGAGGCTTCAGGTTCTGCAGTTCAATGCCGCTCATACTAGGATCTTTCCCGACGCGTATGGTGAAGCTCTCGGATATGCTCCGGATCTGGGGCTGCACAACGCGAGATATGTTGTGGTAGCCGTGCTGCGGCACAGAGATCAAGATGCTATGTAGGTAAGAGAAGAATTGTGCGATTCGAGCCATGATTGCGAATGGCTTCCGGTCGGAAGATAAATGTAGGGAGGGTCTGTCGCAACACCACGACGCGATATGGGCCGGAAGAGGGCTGAACGGATTCTTTGTTTCTGCTGTACAAGGAAAGACAATAACAGGTCGTGCCTTGAGGTAGTGGGAGAGTTTGAGAAGAAGTGAGGATTGGAAACAGGTTGAGTACAAGGACGATCAGCGGGAGGGAGGGATGTAAAATTGTCTTGGAATGATGTAGGCGCTGAGAACTAGGATGCAAGCGAGGAAGGGAGGGAAATTCAGTGGAGTGATGGCTATGGCACTGGTGTTGGCGATGGCAATGGGGTCAGACCAATAACAAGGGCAGATTCGGAACAGCGGATATTCAAGGAGAAAATCACGGGTGAAAATCAGAGGGCAGGGGTCACATGATACCATACGATTTCTAGCATAGGATGGTCTTGGCAAGGCTTGGTGTCGGAGAAACTCATGCCGACATGAACGTCAGGTTTCAGCCTTGAGTGACGCCTGCCTGTTCGTGGGGCATATCAACATCGACGTCAGGGAATTATGGTACTGCGCTCATTCACTCGAAAGAATTAGTTGGGTTCAACGCACGACGCTCTGAGTAGAGCACCGGCTACTCGAGATGCCTCAGGAAAAGTAGTAACATCCACTCTAAACTAACGTCAGTAAGTGAAGTTGAGACCCCTTGCGATAAGAAGCATCCACCAGAAACCCGCTTGGTCCTTCACCACGAGGCTGTGGTACACAATTTTGAATATTGTGTGTGTGAATGTGGCTCAGCTGTGACTGTTCGGCACCCAGTTACTGCCTCGGTTTAAGCTACGTCCCCATGCCATCATTCAATCCGATCTATCACCAACCTACACTCCCACAGATTCCGCCAACAAACCCCCACTCTTGACCTTTCATCAATACCAACCGTCAACATGCCGAAAAAAAAGATACCTCGATCAAAGAAAACGCGGTCGAAACCATATCCGACAACCCATACGACAAGTTCGTCATCAATCATTCGGACCGCACCAAATGGCCAAAAATCCTTTCCGTTCCTCGATCTCCCATTTGAGCTCAGATTGAGCATCTATGCCCTCTTTCTCCACATAACACCCTATTACCTTCAATGCCTTAAATTACCATTGAGAAACATACCAGATCCTACACAAACTTCGGATGACCCCGCCATTTTAAGTGACTCACAGCAGGACTACGCAAAAATGTTGCGAACTCGAAAGTCCTTGAATCAAGTCTGTCACCAGATTACCGACGAATGGTCACCGTTATTCTGGGAAACAACCACCGCCATCGTTCATGCGTCCAAAAGGCATTTGGGGTACTTCCAACCGAGACACATGATTCTTGACCCAAACTGCAATCCATGGAGCTTTGCCAATGACTTTCTTCGAGTATTAACCCCGCCAAAAATGGGAATGATCAAGCGCATCACATATGACATACGACCAGGAGCCTTTGACTCTATCGCAGACTTCCCGAAACTCCTCATGAAATACATAGATCGATTACCCGCTCTAGAACAGCTCGCTCTCACCAGTCAAACGTTTAATTTGGTCGATCATGGCTTTGTTAGAATCGGATCATATCCCATAGATGTCTGGCGGACATCTCAGTGGCAACGCAAATGGGAGCAGATTGAACAACACTTCCTCGGAATTGGCAGGAAGAACCAAACTATTCGTGCCAGACGGAATGGAGCAGGAGTGTTAGAAGGGTGGAATGCTACGAGAAAGTTGACGGCACATCATGCGCACCCACGTGACGCATATCTTACTGTTCGGGCAGTTGCAGTTGTATTTAAGAAAGCTGGATCAGCCACCACCGAAACCGAACCCCCAACCATCAAGCTACTATTTGAAGGCTAGCCCGGGCATGGTGACATCTTCAGGCATGAGAGTTGATACGTTTTGAACTGAACTTCTTTCCTTGATGGGAGGAAACTTGAGCGGCCGTCGATTGAGAGGAGGCGAGTGAACCTATTTGCTGTTATGAAGAAACTCAGGTAGTCAGTGATGCATTGGAAGCACCAGCTTTGGGGTCCGGGATGGTATCAACTGGAAAGTCTGACCAAATTCTGACCAGTGTTTGCTGAGATCTTGGTGGGTCCCACCCTGGCATGATTGAAGCCATTAATGGTGACCAACTTCTTCGAAATCACAATCTTGTAGCCGCATTCAGGGTTGAATAGAAATCCCATTTCATACTTTTGACTCCAATGTTGCATTTTCAGCTTATGTGTTTGGCTCCGCTAATACCAGTTCTCAGGCGATAAGTTTTTGGGCCTGGACAGAAACCAGAGAGATCCTCTCAGCCCATATCTTGGACGAGATGGGCGATACAGCAATCGCACACATGCGAGCAGAGCGAGTGCGGTTTGTATGCTAAATCTAGATTCTACACAGGTTCCTGAGCACGTACGCAATGCTCCTTTTGCAGGACACTGCAGTCGATATCCACGATCGCCAAGATAACAGGCTCAGTCACTGGAAATCGTACGGCGGCAATGTCAGATTTCCATGTCCTTTTGTCTGAATTAATGCGATGGGCAGCTCATATACGTAGGCAGTGACGCAATCTGCCTGTACGACTGCCTCTGAAGGTAGGTAGCATTATGATCTTGAATTCCAGATCTACTGACCTTCAAGAGGAACTGGACTGCGACGGGGGTGAACCAGAGGAGAACCCTGGATTTCACTATCCCTACGATAAGACAAAGATTTTGAGAGGTACCGAAGTCGAGAGAATAACGGCATTATACGTGCGGTCTTTGGAGCGAAAAAAGCTCAACCAAGCAGCAGCAAAGGTTCCCATCCTCATCAGCAGAAGATCTCTTTTGAGTGTTTGCCAACAGATTCACCAAGAGTGGGCTCCTAAATTCTTCAACACCACTACTATTGTCGTTCATTCTCTCAAGAGGCTGAGGGGACCACCTAGATCGATGCTCATTCCAGAACGTGACATGCCTCGTTACAACGTCAGAGAGTTCGGCACACTCTATCTTCCAACACTCCAACGTCAGAAAACCCAAAGCATCCGAAACATTACCTACAATACGACGGTAGGCAAACACAATTCTAGAATCGACTTCGAACAGTTCTACCATTTCGAAGAGCTCTTTGGGCAATTTCCCGATCTCCTCGAATCATTGGAGGTCATAACCCTGCAGCATACCCCATGTGATAGTGTTGGGATCAGGCTGTACAACGGCAACCCGCCAGGTGATTTTAATATCGCCGATGACCCTTCCTACGCCTGGGATCGTCTTAACCGATACTCCGATCGCATAGCATGGCATAACTTGGAGCTTCTCTGTTTGCCAGGGTCGGTATCAGCCCTGGAGACCTGGGGAGCCGAACGACAGATATTCTTATGTTGGATGGAAATGATGGTGTACTGTTTATCTCTTGTTCTAAGGAAGTCTGGTCCCTCTTATTCAACAGAAACAGGAAGCCGAGTGTCTATCCATTGTGTGGGAGGTCCTGAAGACTCCCACAATGCTCTTTATAAGGATGATGATAAAAGACGTTATTCGGAATCGGTACTATCTGGATATTCAGAGCCTGAAAGCGACAGTGATGACTCTGATGAGGATATCACTTCAGAGGATGGCTCAGAAGAGGTTGGCGAGGACCGTGATGATTCTCGAATGAACGAGTCTATTGATCACAACGAGGAGAAGCATGATTTGGGCAACTCTGATTCCGGTGAGGAAATAGAATCTAGACATGGGAATATCGATAACTTGGAGATGGTCAGACTGCGACCATACTGATCACACTCGCCAAAGTAAGCCTTCCCTGTAGCCCACAGGAAACGAGAACTTTTCCTTTGTGCTGGGCTTTTGTCTTCTTTTTGCCCGCCGTTAGCGTCACGAGAGACCCTACCACAGAGCAATGGCAGATACATTACATGCAGCCGCAGCCAATCTCGAGTCTGTAGCTGAGCGCAATCGGTCATTTGGCGCATGAAACAGCTAGCTCTAGACTCAGCCTTGCTCGTCCCGAACGAAGTATTCATTCCCAATGACCCCTTGCGCTCTCTCTCTCTCTCTCTCTCTCTGCACACTATTGCAATCAAGAGCAAGACCAAAATATCTTGCACGAAAAACAAAGCCGTTGGAAAGAAAGCTTCTCTCACATACCAAACTTGCAGCCTAAGCCCATGTCCCCTCCTGAGCCCGCCCGCTTCTGCCAAATTTCTAATTACATGGTGCACTATCCCCATCGGCTTCCCCTCTGAGATATCACGTGACGCCAACCGCGAACAAAATTGAAAAAGGGGGCGCGAGCCTTGCACAGCATTGCCACGCCGGCCCCTTGCCTGCGCCTCGTTGCCCGTTCCTGTTCGGCATACACCATAATTACGCGAAGGCAGGAGAGCAAGCAAGCCACGATCGCGCCAGGTCCAACGCACAGGGCCAAGGCATATAGATAGCAAAAGCAAAGCGAATCTCAACCAGCCAGACTAAACTAAAACTAAACTGCTGAGACAACATACGAAAGGGAGCCACTGGTTATTGACCATCTCCAGTTCCTCACGAGGCAGAGGCAGGTGATCGATGTCTGCCTGGTAAGGGAATCTTCAAGACTAGGCTTACACAATACCGAGGCACCATGGACTGCGCCGTATGGTTGGTGGGGGGTGGGGGGGGTTGCTCAAGCCTGCATGCATGGACACTGACATTCACAGCGTAACAGGAATACGGAGTACGGAGTACATTGCATTCATTGAGATGGGTACATAAGTTAGGTAGGTACTTAGTAGCTGGGTATAAGGGTTGCTCTCGATTTCGCCTCAAGGGCGCATTGCATGCAGCTGAGCTGCCTTCCCACCTCGGGCCCCATCCCTGCCTAGTGTTTCTTTCTACATCTTCGACATATATCCACGCTTGCGCTGAGCAGAGTTGCGTGACGTGTAGATGAGAGGCAAGTCACGGCATGAGCGAGGAATCAAAACACTGAACAAAGGCAGAATGCACTTCACTGGAGCAGAAATACGGACCAAGCTGAGTAAACTGTAGTAATATTTGATTTCGCGTTTCTCATGATAAACTAGGAGCCAACAAAATGAATATAGGTTAGGTAGGTAAGGTAGGTAGTAGGTCTTTGGTTCAAACACACAGAGCCAGACACACAAGTAAAGCCAGAAACCAAAACCCCAATCGCTAATGCACCGTTTTCTGGATGCTTGTTTGCTGTCTCTCCCATTTGCAATGGTGGAGATCCTTTCTAATGGAATTATCCCACGCTGAATCACACGGTAATTTCCTCTTCTGTCGATAATATGCATTTTGCCGATTTCCTGCATACCAGATATCCAGGTTTCAGTAGGGTATATGTTCAACACCACTCACTATCTTTCCTGCTTTATTTTTCATCCTTTAATTTTTCCGCCATTAGTACAGGTATCATCTGTATGGAGGATTTCCTCCCGCGTGCCGATCAGAGCCCTCACGGTTGTAATCTCTCCACCATTCACGATCCCAGTATCCACTCTCCATGTTTTTCTCATTCATCTCTGTCCTTCCACGACGCCCAAGAGTTGCACCTGGAGCACCATGGCTGTCATTCTGATGTGCCTGAGTTTCACCCGAGTGTGGTCAATCGTAGCCGGCACCTCGTTGCCAAGGGCTGGCGTTGTTCTGTTGGCGGAATGCTCCTTGTTGAGGTGCATATCCTGAATGAGCAGATCGTGGTGGTGGGTATTGATTGCTCAAATTGCTCATGGTGCGGTCATACGATTGGTTGGTGTTGGGTCGGGCACCATAGCCATAATTATCGTTGTTGACCTGCTCGTATGATCTTGTTGGGCCCCGTCTTCCGTTGTCCTCACTAGGATACATCTGGCTCATGGGTTGCTGGTGCACAGCAGATGTGTGTTTCAGAGAGTCGCCGGACATTGAGTCGTCGTCATCGACAATCTTCTTGTCATTGTTGTAAACTTGGCCGTCTCCTCGAGCAGTAGCACCGAGAGCATCCAACTCTGTTGTAAGAGCTGCTTGGGATTTGATGAAGCTTCCTCGGTCATCACGCATTGGCTGGTATCGGACTTCGGGGTTCTTAGAAGCAATAGCATAGATCGAAGCGATGAGAACCAGGATGAGCAGAACTGCCGCAAAGATAATGTTGGAAAAGGCGAAGAATACACCCAAAATACCGTTGGCCTGAGGGGGTTGACCAAATGCGTCCGAGAAGAAAAGGAGCTGAATTGCGTTGAGCATGTTCATGGAGCAAATCGAGATATTGAATATGTTTGTCTTCTTGTCCATGAATGGTTTCAGCACACAGACACCGACCAATGCAGCGGCTTCGACAATAACGAGACCGACCGCCTGAGCAATTGCTGATTTCTGAGCGAATGCGATGAATATAGCTTTGACGAGAATATAAGCCAACAGAGGCACGACAAAGTAGTAGGCGGTAGCGCGGTACTGGACGTAGAGGAATCCCCATTTGTTGAGGCACTCTGGGTCAGAGTAGAGGATATATGCGGGGTTCTTGTGCATTTCAACCGACTTCTTGGCAAGCGAAATGACTTTCCATGATGCAAAGCCCAACGCTCCAGCCATGGAGATGAAGACGACGAGAGCAAGGACAACTTCAGCAGCTGAATCACGCTCGACAAGCTGCCACAGGCACAGCACCGACATCTGGACGAAGCCAAGAAGAACCTATCAATGGTCAATATGAAGTACATGAAGAAAGAGTGTGCAGAGCTTACCAGTCGGAACAAGATGCCTTTGATGACAATCTTCCATCCATTTCGGAACTCGAGGAACTGATCAGATTTCATCCAGCCAGCCTTGGCACAACCATCAAGAATAACCTTTGTCAGAGCAACAAAAACGGTGGCTAGGAAGAGGATGAAGATGAAAAAGATCAAGCCAGTCATGAAGATATTGGTCTGCTCGATGCCGGCGCGGAAACCGACTCTATCGATACCACGAACAACTTTGACGTTGTCTGTGGCAGTCTCGGTGGCTCGCTTGGATACCACTCGAAGGGTAGAGGTGGCATATGCAACCATCGATTGGAGTGATCGCCTGATGGAACGCTTCTGAACTTGAACAGAGAAGTGGCTGAGAGTGGACAGGTAGGTAGTTGGAGTGCCACCGGTAGCTCGTTGATACCAAGTGGCAATGGACTGGAGGAAGCCAACTCGGATAATACCCATACTCCATTGGAAGTTCTGAGTCCAAGACTGAACGATAGGAGGCATGGAAACTGAGGTCATGCCAATAATGGCCTGGGCTTGGAAAAAGCCAAACAACGAGACAGCATTGGCAGCAACATGGGCGGCAGTATTTGGGTGGCCAAGACCTGAAGTGATGCCAGCAGTCACCAGACCTAGGCCAGCGATGACAGCAGTAGCCCAACCGACGGCTGAGTGGTAGACGCTTTTCGTGTTGGACAATTCAGCTTCCAAACAGGCAATGATTTCGTTGGTCTCGACCGAATGGACGTAGACGCGGACAATGCCGTCGAGATCTGGAACGGTATAAGCGACTCCCGGGATTTGGCTCTCAGCACTCTTTGGAACATCAAAAGTTGTCTCGAGTTGAATGGGAGCACCAGACTTCATGGGACAGAAGCCAGCCAGGTTCATCTGGCAAGGATTGACGGTCAGGTTGACGATAGTGAAGCCGTATGCAATGACTTCAACCTGAGCAACAATATTTCCGACAATCGATGAGATGCCGTTGATGTTGACTCCTACGCTGCTGTTGCCGGGGGTATAGGCCACATTGAACAAAGTTGCAGAGAAGCCGTTTGCGCCCGATTTGCAAGAGTTTAGGGAATTGGATAAGATGACATTTTCGGCGGATGCGAAGGAGGGGAAGGAGGAGAAAGCTCCTAAGAGGGAGACGAAGTAGGTGAAGGGGGATCGTAGCTGCATTGTGTCGGTTGGTGTGATGTTGATTGCGAGAGACGCGTGAGGTGGTAGGCGGAAAGGGGTTGAACGGGGGAAGAACAGGGCGCCAACCAGGGCGACACCAGCTCAATCGTCGACCAAGTATAGAGGAAGTGTGGTTGTGATGAAGATACTACGATTAGACGGTAGAGGTCGAGGTCGAGGTAGGGTTGGGTGTTCAAGAGCAGGTTGCTGTCAATTGTGTCATCGAGTCTAAAGTGCGAGGTTGGAGGTTGGCGAGCAGGAAAGTTGGACACCCTAAATTAGAACGAGTGGTGAAGGGGAAAAATCGACAAGAAGGACGAAAACGATGGTGGTTGTTCGTGTCGAAGATTCCAAACAAAGGGCAGTCGACGAGCCTCTGCAATTCAAAATGCCAGAGGGTTTCGAAGAGTTGAATAGCGAGCGTGGAGGGTGAGAGGTGAGGGAAGTGGTTGAAGTGGTGACGAACGGGGCTGGAACAGAAGGAGATACAAGATTTGACAGTTTGAGGAAGAGAGGGTGCGAGCGATGGAGCGATGGGTACCGTGCTCCGTAAGTAGGCAGGGTGGTAGGGGGAGGAAGGGAGTCCGTTGTTTGGTGGACACGACCAGGGGGAGACTCCGTGGAGGTTGCAGGATGGCAAAAGGTTGGCTCGGCTGGGTATGTCTAGCTGTGTCCAGCTGTGTCTTGGATCTGGGGCGACGGAGGATTGGATTTGACGATGGGTTTGGGAGACGAAGCTTGACGGTTGGTGGGAGAGCGGATTGAGAAAGGATTAGTGGGTGGCAGGGGGGCAGAAGGTCGGGAAGGTCGGCGTGGACAAGTGGGAGGGAATCCGAGGGAGGGCGTGCCAAGCCTTGTCACGTGGAGGGCCGAATCAGGAATAGCCCGGGCGGCCTTCTGCTTCGGGTGACGCGCGGCGAGGCGCAGTCCAAACGGGAGAAACGCTCAGGAAATTGCACGGGCAGCAAAATTGGGTAGTAGGAGAACTAGCTGGTCCCCTTCAACAAAAGAGTTTGCTTCACGCGCAATTCAACATTATAACTCAAACAGTTCCCACCCTGGGACTGCAGTCGGAACTCTGCCTTGCCGGCCACTTTGCCAGACAAGTCCCGTTACAAGAACCGTTGGTCAGAGTCCTGCGCACACTATTGTGTAGGGTACCTGGCGGAGCCCTAATAGGTAAGGTTAAATGACAGGCAATTAGTACCTCAGCCATGGAGTACGGAGTACTACTCCCTATTACTGTCTGTGATTAATATCTGTTATGGTGTCATCATAATGGAGTCATTCGAGGCGTGGCCTCTTTGTTCCCAACTTCAGTCTCCATATGTGGGCGGACGTGTCATAGTCAACCCTTCCATTCAGTCAATCCACGCGTCCCCGTCAGCGATCTTCAATCTGGAGAGGCAAGGCACGAAGCAGGCACTCTGAGAATCGTCAGATCAGATCATCGATCCATTTTTCTTTGTTATTATTATTATTTAACTTGTTTATTATTATTTTCCCTGGCCAGCTCCACCAGTATCCCCCGCCCACCAAGCACCCGCACTGAACTCAGTTGGATCTGCCCAGTGCCCCGTGCCCAGTGCCCAGATATCGTGTCTACGTATTGCTCTTGGTTGCCATGTCATGTACGGAGTACTCCGTACTCCGTGCCTATGTCATAGTCATCTCACCTTCGTTGTTGATGGCCGTCGACACAATAACATTCATGTTCCAATAATAACAGCTCCAGAATGGCCGTGACCGATACAGAAATTGCTTGGAGTGTTCCTCCGTAAACTTCCTCCTAATCTGCAAAGCGCCAGCCACTACTACCAAAATGTCACTTGTAGTCAGCCTGGGAGGATGCCCGGCAATTTAGGATCCCTTTCTGGCCTTCTGGCCTGCTTCATCAATAATACTGTCCTTCTGTCGATGATCCGTATTCGACAAATGCTCGGGGCCTTCCTTGTCTGCTTGTTGGACTCAGAATCCAACTTCTCGGCAGTACCAGATTCCGTGCATCAAGCCGCGGACTTGGACGTCATGCACGTCTCATGTCTCGGTCATCTCGTCTGTTGATGCATGACTGCACGATCGACTCAGATCACGTTTCAGCACGTGTTTCATCACCCCACTACTGCACCCTACCACTACCCGCTACGAGGACACCTGCTGGGTGCATCCCGCGCATCCCTTTCTCCCACATAGGCCGTCCTCCAGCCAGCCAGGTATACATAACAATCGGTGTAGCAGTCTTATAGTGAAGGATTTGTGTTTTCCTTGATCGTGCCGGGTACACGAGAATACGAGGATCTGATCTGCTAGCGTTCCACGTGCCCTGCTCGAGCCGTACAGTCGATGAGATGCGAGTCCACCTACATACAATCCCTCAGTCGTGACACGAGGGAACACTCTTCTGTAGCTATCGATTCGCAGAGACATTGGGTTCATACCAATTGAGATCACGGTCTGATCTAAATACTGAAGAGGCCGTCCAACTCATCATTAATCCAAGCCTCATTTGTTGTTCATTGATCCCAACGCCGTAATTCACAGGTCCA
>Ga0105239_10003465_pt1 | contig 19304 bp, 16 predicted proteins | sample KBSC44metaG_FD_92761 | JGI IMG/M metagenome (GOLD analysis project Ga0105239, IMG submission 92761) | Corn rhizosphere microbial communities from Kellogg Biological Station, Michigan, USA - KBS C4-4 metaG | ecosystem: Host-associated > Plants > Roots > Rhizosphere > Soil | place: Michigan, USA...
CAGCACTTTTATGGTGGCAGAACCATTGATCACATGGGTACCTTTAAATACCATATTTGCTGTCTCAGGTTTGGAGAGCCCGGCAGCAGCAGACATCGGAAATTTTTCAGCCGGAAAAGATTCTCCGGTAAGAACGCTTTCGTTAACGTGCAGATCATTGGAAGAAAGGATAACAGCATCACCGGGTATGATATCGCCTGCGCTGAGTAAAACAATGTCATTTTCCACGATCTCTTCCAGCGAAACTTTTACCTGCACACCGCTTCGCAAAGCGATCACTTTATTTTCTACCAACGCTTTCAACTTTTCTACGGCCCGGCTGGCGTGGTATTCCTGCAGAAAACCGAGTATACCTGTCAAAAGCAATACCATCAATATGATGATGCTGTCTGAATATTCTTTTAAGATCAGCGATAATACGGCTGCGAATATGAGCAATAATACCAATGGATTGCGGTATTGCGCCAACAGCATGCCGGCAGCGTGATGTCCGCGCATTGGTTTCTTTACCAGACTCTTTTTTTCTTTTAAACGCGCAGCTGCTTCTTCGGCAGAAAGTCCTGAGGTGTCGAATGTTTGTATGGGAGAACCGGTGTGATTCATGAAGGGGGGCTTAATGAACTATGATCTGGCTTTTTCGGCTTTGTACGGGGTAAATGCTTCTATAGAGAAAAATATACAGCATGCCATTTTTATATTCTGCTGTTCCAAAATCGGTATCCACATCAGCAGGCAGATTGATCACTGCTTTAATTATATTTCTTTTTATGGCGACTACGGATAATGAGCACTTGTTTGTCATGATAAAAAAGTCGTCCTTTTCAAAATCCGGTGCAGATATTTCAATTCTGTAATGATCAGGCATCTCAATAATATTCACGGGTGGTCTGATCTCTTCTTCATTCGTCAATTCCGATTCTTTGTCTTGCAACGGTTGATAAATGCCGGGATAAACAGAGGTTAATTTACCGTAATATCGTACATTTTTAATCATTACCTTGTATTCTAATTGCAAGGTATTGATTAACCCTACCTCTTTTGCTGATCCTGGTCAATAAGGCGAATGATAACCGACACTACCCGGGGCATCATCTTTTTGCTTCCAGCTTTTTGTTTGTAAGGGGCATTTTCCCGTATATATCTTCATTAAACTGTACGGTAGCCGTTGAATCTATCCACGCGGTGTTATAAAGCACAAGTACGGGTACTTTTTCTGCAACAGGTACTGTTTTGGGAGGCTGGTTATTTAAACATCCTTTTTCTTCAAGCGTGTCAATTGCTATAGTATTTTCTTTCAACAGAAAATGAGCCAGTTCTATCGCTTTTTCAACCCTCATGCACCCATGACTGAAATACCGTTTGTTGAAACTGAATAATGACTTCCAGGGCGTATCATGTAAGTAAACACTATACGGAGTATAGAAGTTGATCTTCACAATGCCTAATGAGTTGTCGCACCCGGTTGACTGCCGCAATGTATAGGGAAAATAAGATGAGGAAAGCTCACTCCAGTTTATAGTGTATGGATTAACCAATTTACCGTTGTTTTTCAGCACCTGCATATTATTGGCATCGAGATAACCGGGATTACGCTTTATCAGAGGCAATAATTCACGGGTAGCAATGCGTGGTGGTACCATCCAGTAAGGATATAACACGATGTCGGTAATGGTACTGGTGAAAATTGGAGTAGGCGTTGACCTTTTACCAACAATTACTTTTGACTGCAGTAATACATTGCCTCCCTTATAAACCAGGAGCGAGGCCGATGGTATATTCACCACAACAACCGGTGACTGTTCACTGATGCATCGAAGCCAGCGGACGGTGTTCATAGCCAGCTTTAGTTCTTCTATACGAACTGATAAGGGTACGTTCATTGCCTGTACAGTTGTGCTGCGTAATACGCCATCATCGAGTAAATTGAACATTCGTTGCGCTGCCCTGAGCTTTTCCTTTATTTGAGCATTCGAATAGTGCCCGTTTAATGAATCGGTAATACCTAAGTAATAAAGCCTGTTCAGCAATGGCCGGTTGTTATTATTCACGCCGGTAGTGGTGATTTTTACTTCGGTAAACAAGCTGTCATTCACACTATGGTTGAATTGGAAAAGCATTTTTTTTAAGGCAAAATAACCGGCGAAAGGAGGTTCCAGATCCTGCAATAAAAGTGATAATTGGTTTTTGGAAATGGCGGCAGCCAGCAATGCCGGAATATTGAAACAATCAGGTGAATAATTTAATCCATTATATCCCAGAGCCGGTTTGCCGGCGCCATAGGCTACATCACGAAAGAAATGAATGGCCGCATCGGTAAAACGAATTTCTGCAAGCAGGGAATCATTCCGTACAGGAGGAATAGCAGGGGTATTACGAAAGGATTGAATAAAGTTAAATTGGTAATCCTCGCTTTCGAGACCGAATACCGGTGCTTTTTCCAATAACTGAAGTAAATATTGTGTATTCAGTCCATTGTTGATCCAGACACATTTGTAATTATAAGTGGTATAGAATTCTTTTACATATTCAGGATATTGAAGCGAGAGATCTGTACGCCCGGTTTTTAGCAGCACCTGAATATCTTCTGTAACTACCTGTGCATTGGTGACTATGCATACTAACAAAACCTGTATTAGCAATAGAATCCGCCTTGTTCGCATTGTTCAATTTTTAAGCATTACACACCGGAATCAATGTAATAATCCGACGAGTGATTTAATTCTACCATATTCTTTGGTATTAACTTTATGTAGAAGCATAAATTCAATAATGTGGTTTAGACTTACAACGCCCACAAACTGATTGTTTTCCATTACAGGGAAAATACGTTCGTCGTTATGAGCCAGCTTTTCCAGCACTGTTTCTACTTCCTGGCTTCCATTTAAGTAATCAAGTTCCTTCGTAACCAGTTTTTTCAGTGGTTCATCGTAATTCATTTCTGAAATAGCCTTTATAATTTCCAGCCGGTTAATAGTGCTTACAGGATTGGCGCCATCCATAAGTACAAAGTATTTACTGTGGTTACTCATGAGTATATTAGCTGCTTCTTTTACCGTCATATTTGTTTGGAGTGCATTATAATCATACATCAGTACTTCATTGAGTTTTATTCCTTTTACGAGGGATTTTAATCGCAGGTAGTATTCTTCTGCTCCGGCTGAGAAGATGATGAAAATGCCTATGACCGGCAGAAAAGGATTTATAAGTAATATGCCTGCGGCAATAAAAATAACTGCAATAAATTTTCCTACATTGGTTGCAATGGTTGTGGCCTGAATATAATTCAGCTTAAAGCCCAGCAGGGCCCGCAGAATTCTGCCACCATCCATAGGAAAAGCCGGAATTAAATTAAATACCGCCAATCCGATGTTTACTATGCGCAGGTTGTATAAGAAGTCATGACCATGCATGATGCTTATGTCCTGCGGCGTTTCCAAAAACGAAGAATTGGGCAAGAGAATCAACCATATTAAACTGGCAATAACAATATTTACAAGGGGCCCGGCGATACTTATCGCTAGTTCCTGGCGGGGATTTTCAGGAAATTTCTCTATGCTGGCTATGCCCCCAATAGGCAACAGTATTATGTCTTTTGCTTTAATGCCAAATCGTGCTGCCATTAAAGCATGCCCTAATTCGTGCAGGGTAACACAGGCGAAAACTGCGAGAATAAACAATACTGACCAGCTCAGATATTCTATATTGTTTCCCCTGCTTCCATTTACGAGGAGCACCCAACCTATCAATAATAGAAAGGTCCAGTGAACAGATATATTAATGCCCCGGATACTCAGTAGTTTATATGCGCCACGCATGTGAATTGGTTTTTAAGTTAATAAAATGGTCCCGCCCAACCAATGGAACGGGACCAGGGAATTGTCGACGGAAGAATTTACATATCAAATTTACAGTGAGGAAGGGCCCCTTTTTGTATATCTGCATCATGCAGCTGCATGAGATTAATCAGCTTGTTTACCTTGTTCGTGTTTTGTGCGTATAACGGGTTGTTCCGGTTTGTAGGAGTGTGTTTTGTATACCTCAAACCATAAAACAAATACAAACGCAATACCTGCACACAGTGCAAAATCAGTGAAGTGAATGGTAGTAAGACCAAAAATTGTACGTACGAAAGGCACAAGGTGCAGCGTCGCAAGAAATAGAACTGAAGTTAATAATACCCAGGGGGCGAGATTATTTTTATAACGAATGGTCTTTGTGAGGTTTTGCGTAAAAGAGCGGTTTGTGAAAGTTAAAAAGATATTACTGATGATGAGTGCAGTAAACACCATGGTTCGCGTTTCAGGTAGTGTTGCTCCTTTGTACATGGAGAAATAATAAATCCATAGCACGCCTGCGGTTATTAAAATACCTTGTGTAATACTTATCAATAATTCATCCTGTTCAAACAAACTTATAGTTCGTTTGCGTGGCGGTAATGCCATAATATTTTCTTCAACGGGCTCGCGTTCAAAAAAGACAGAACATGTGGGGCCCATGATCAATTCGAGAAAGATAATGTGGATCGGCGTAAAAATGTTGGGATACTTCCAGCCCAGCAATAAGGGTAGGGAAGCGGTAAGTATGATGGGGATATGAATGGAAATGATATACCGGATGGCTTTTTTGAGGTTATTAAAGATTTTTCTTCCCTGCTTTATGGCATCTGCCACCTTCTGAAGGTTATCATCTGTAATAATTAAGTCAGCGGCTTGCTTTGCTATTTCAGTTCCTTTTTTGCCGAGTGCGATACCAATGTCAGATGCTTTTAATGCCGGCGCGTCATTAACGCCATCGCCGGTCATGGCAACGATATAGCCGTTTGCTTTTAATGCATTGACAACTCTCAGCTTTGCTTCAGGAAACATTCTGGCAAACAGATTCACCTGTGTAACTAATTTTTTCAATTCGTCATCGTGCATGAGCAATACTTCCTCTCCCGTAACATATTTAAAATAGTTCTTTACACCTGTTTGCTCACAAATGTTCATGGCGGTTTCAGCATAATCGCCGGTGAGTAATTTAACCTCAATATGGGCGTTGTAAAATTGTTTGAGTACCTGCGCCATGTATGGCCGGGGTGGATCATACAAGCATAACAATCCTTCAAAATGCCAGTCAAATTCATCCTGCGTGTCGGGAAATTTTTCTTCTTTATCAATAGCACTGGCTATCCCAATTACGCGATATCCCTTTTTGGCCTGTTCTTTCACGTAACCCGTGATCCTGATAACGTCCTGACCCCTCAGTTTACAGACCTGCAAAATTCTTTCAGGCGCTCCTTTGGCGGCTACCACATACTCGTTGTTGTTGCGGTAAACATGCGTCATCATAGGCGGCTTACCCTGTAAAGGATATTCATATACCTGCGTTAACAGATCAAAAAGGTGATGCTCTGCCGTGTGAAAATAGGCTTCATGGATGGCCTTCTCCATGGCGTCAAACGGATTTTGTTCACTGGCCAGCATAGCAAAATATAGTATGCGGGAATCTTTTAACTTTCCGTCAACATCAATTAAAGCATCTTTTCCATAATCATAAATATTCTTTACCGTCATTTTGTTTTCTGTAATGGTGCCTGTTTTATCAAGGCATATGACATTTACAGATCCAAGATTTTCGATTATTTGAGGTTGTCGGGAAATAATGCCCAGCCTGCTCATTTCCCAGGCGCCGAGAGCCATAAAGGATGAAAAGGCAACTGGTATTTCCTCCGGCACAGCAGCCATAGCTAATGTGAGCGCGAACAAAAGACTTTGAACAGGCATACCAATTTTGAGGTAATTGATAAACCATATTATTAAAAAGGCGCTTATGCCGAAAAAAGCAAGCTGCCTTACAAATCGGTTTACCTGCTGCTGTAAAAGCGTTTTTGGCGCGGCAATGGTGGTTATTGTTTTCCCTAATTTGCCCAGGGTAGTATTATTACCCGTAGCTGTTACAACAGCGTAGCATTTGCCGCTATTAATGGTAGTACCCTGATAAATCAAATTATTTCCTGCTGTTTCATATTTATCTACGGGTAACGATTCACCTGTTATTATAGATTCATTAACCGAAAGATCGTTTTCCTGTAAAATCGTACCATCTGCAGGTACCTTAGTTCCTTCCTCGAGTAACATTATATCACCCGGAACAAGGTCTTCGGAGCGAATGTTTTTTTCAATTCCATCCCTGATTACTGTTACCGTTGGTTCCGTATACTGTTTTAACGCCTGCAGGGCTTTCGAGCTGCGGAATTCCTGGTATATAGAAATGGCGGCTACAAAACATATTGCTATGAGCATCATTAGCCCTTCCGTTGGCTGCCCCAGTATATAATAAAGAACACATGCGATCACCAGGAGTATGAACATGGGCTCGCGAATAATATCGCGCAGTATGTGGTATAACTGCCTGGGTTTTTCGGACTGGAAAATATTTTTTCCATACTGCTGCTGCAGGGCAGGTACCGCGGCTTCCGGCAATCCCTTTATATCTGCTATATGTGTAACTTTCCCCGGCATATTTAGATTATTCTCCCACGGCATGGATTGATAATACAGGAATGTCCTGATGAGTTACCACTTTCTTAGCGTGCTTTTCATTGAACAGCTCTAAGAAGCCATGCTTCCGGGGAATAATTATCAGTAAGTTGATACTGTGTTCTTTTACAAATTCATGTAAGCTTTCAGCGAGATTATTACCGGTCAAAAAGTGAAATTCGGGTTGAAACCTGTTAAGATGATTGTGCACAGAAATACATTCATGGGTGGCAGTTGGTTCCGGAGTTTCCTGCTTGCTCACGTGTATAATATCGAGGCTCGCATGAAACATTGATAACCATTCCTGAAGCGCTTTAAATGGCAATGTTGCTGCTACATGCTGAAGGTCGCAAGCAAGCGCGATCTTATTGATTCCATTGAAATGAACGTTTTCAGGGATGATCAATACCGGACAATACAAATGCCTTTCTACTGATAATGTATTACTTCCTATAAAAAAGCGTTCTACTGATCCGCTACTCCTGATACCCATTACTAAAGCAATTGGTTTTTTCTCGTTCGACATTTCTTCTATCTGATGTTCGATAGTTCCTATTTTTATTTGAGATGAAATGTTAACTTTCCCTTTTGTTTTTACGGCTAACTGAACCGCTAATGCATTCAGGTCTGTGGTGGCCTGATCAACCATTTCTTCAAAAACAGGTTCCGGCATAATTACCTCTGATACTGTTAAAGGAGCCTGTACTACGTGCAGTAAGATCAGATCGGCATGAATGGCTGTTGCGAGATCTACGGCATAATTGGCGGCATTACGGGAGGATGCTGAAAAATCGGTGGGAACAATGATCGTTTTCATATCATTTTTAATTTGAAAGATTTAGATAACTAATCAGATACAAAAATCAATGAAGAGGATGACGACAGCAATGATATTGCTCAGTCTGGCTATTGATATATGACAGTAAGATGTTAGGAATTACTACAAAAGCCTGCCGTCTTTTAATTCAATTATGCGGTCGGCCTCACGGGCAAAGTCGGTGTCGTGTGTAACTGTTATAATAGTATTGCCTTTATTCCGTGCAAGGTCATTGAAGATGTCAAATACGATTTTGGCGTTGTTGCTGTCGAGGTTGCCCGTAGGTTCATCTGCCATAATGATAATGGGATCATTTATAAGCGCTCTGGCGATGGCTACTCTTTGCTGCTGTCCGCCCGATAATTTACCAGACGGTTTGCGTGCAAACGCATCCATTTCCATCAGCTTCAATTTTTCCAAAGCTCTTGCTTCGATTTCCCGAACGTTATATTTGCCTAGTTTTCTTGCAGGCATCATCACATTTTGAAGTACCGTAAACTCTGGTAACAGGTAGTGAAACTGAAAAACAAAGCCGAGATTTTCATTTCTAAATTTAGCCAGCTCGTTTTGGGTTTGGCCGGTAACCTTTGTTCCATTAATGGTGATGGTGCCTTCATAATCGGTATCCAGCGTACTAAGCAAATAGAGTAGGGTAGACTTACCGCTTCCTGATTTTCCGATAAGCGATACAAATTCGCCTTTTTTTACAGCAAGCGAAACGTCTTTAAGAACCTGAAAGTCTTCCGGTTCGTGAAAGTATTTATTAAGATGTTCTGCTGTTAAAATCTCATTCATAAAGCCTTTTGTAATTTCAGCCTCTTAGTATTAATACAGGATCGATGCGCGATGCTTTTACTGATGGCGCCAGGCCAGCAAAAAAAGTAGTAAGCATCCCGAATACCATTGCAAAAATGTAGTATTGGGGTTTGAACAACACAGGAAAATATTTCCACGAAATTTCATCATTATCGGGGAATGGCACTCTTGACAGCATGTACGACAATATAAAGCCGAGTAAAATACCGGCTACAGCGCCAATAAATCCAATAAATAACGACTGTGATAAAAATATTTGTACGATATCTCTGCGCGCAAATCCCTGGGCTTTTAATATGGCTATGTCTTTCATTTTATTGGTGATTGACATGTTCATAATATTGTAAATGCCAAAACCAGCCACTACCAGTAAGGTGAAGCTTACAACGTAGGTAAGCATATTCCTGATAAATGTACCGGCCATTGCTGCTGCATTGATTGTTTGCCAGTCGTCTGACTTGTACCCGTATTTTTTTAACATCGATGCTGCATAGATCGAGGCTGTTTTGTTATTTTTCAACTTCACATTGATGTCGGTAATATAACTACGGTCTTTATTCAGTAATTGCTGTACGCTGGAAAGGTTTACATAGCTTTTCACATTATCAATAGCGCCCATGCCTATCTGAAATAAGCCTACAATACGAAACCGCATAGTACTGCCCAAAGGCGTTGCCAATGAAACCTGATCACCTGTTTTTACATTTAATTTTTTGGCAAGCCCTTTACCCATAATGATGCCGTTGTCAGAGGCAAGGAGGTCCTCGGGCTTTCCCTCTGTCATTTTCTTTTCAAGATTAGATAATCTTGTTTCTTCTATAATATTTACCCCATTTATGTAACCGTTGATCTGAACCGGCCCATAATTATAAAACACCTGCGTGCTAAGCAGGGGTGAAACGGCTACCACATCCGGGTTCTTTCTGATATCTGCAATTATTCCTTCGGCGTTTTTTATATTCAGCGTTATCTCCTTTGGTTTAGGGTGCAGAACTGCAACGAGTTTATTGGAATCCCTGAAATATTCATTGGCGACTGAATGAGAATAGTCTGTTTTTACATCATTATAGATGTGAATGTCAGGGGTGGCTTCGAGCATCGTGTCTTCAATATAGTCATTTACGCCATCCATGAAACTTATCATAAGAATGAACATGGCTATTCCGAATGTTACACCCAGAATGGCAACAATAGTTTGCTTTTTCTTTGAAACCAGATGGGTTTTTGATATATCGAAATTTACATCGAGGGCCATACAATTTATTTTTTAGAAGGCATTATGACTGATGAAGATTCGTTGAGGCCCTGCAAAATTTCAACCTGGTCCAGCGTACGAATCCCTGTTCGGACTGCAACGGTTTTTCGTTTCTTATTTTCAATGATACGAACGCTATCGGATGCACTCAACGCATCTTTGGGAATTATAAGGGCCAGCTCTTTTTTCTGAATAATGATATTTGCTTCTATGGAGCTGTGGATATATGACTGTGCCGTTGAATCAGCAAATACCGCATCTACCCTGAAGGTTTGATCGGCTTCATTCATTACCGGGTATATTCTTGTTACAATTGCTTTGTAGATGGTATTTTCTGTTACGTCTGTTTTCAGCAGCACCTGCTGGCCGGGTTGTATTTTATCGATATCCTGCTGATCGACAGATAACCGGATAATTCGGTTTTGGGTTTTTCCCAATAGTGCTACGGCATCGTTATTTCGCACTGCTTCGCCCTGTTCTTTAAATGTTTGGTAAACCGTGCCATTGGCATTACTACGGATAATATAATTCTCAAGATCTGATCGGGCGGAAGTTAGCTGGCTTTGCGTATTGTGCAGATTAGCGACCAGGTCGTTAACGGCGGAAAAGTATTTTTCTTCGGCTGATTTTCTGAGATTCAAAGAGATAGTATAACTGGTGTATGCATTGTCAAGATTATTTTGTGTGCCAATATCTGCTGCCATCAATTTTTTTAATCTTACATACTGCAAAGAGTCGTTATGAAAACGTACTTCAGCATTTTGCATCGACAGCTTAAGGTCGTTTAATACGCGTGAATGATCTGAAAGATTGGATTGAGCAATGTTAAAATTGGTTCGGGCCGCATTGAGCTTTGCAGCGGGGGCATCATACCTCACGATATAAAGGATCTGACCTTTGCGAACCAGGTCGCCTTCTTTTACCAGCTTTTTTTCAATCGTTCCGCTGCTTAAGGCGTAAGTATAGTATTCGCTATCGGCGAGAATTTTACCTGATGCATATACTGTTTCAACAATATCTTTTTTTTGAGGATGGATAACATTGTCACGCTTACATGAAGCGTATAAAATGAACAATAGACTGCAAAGGCGTAAAAGAATTTGATTGGTTGACTTTGCCACTGTAATTATTTCTGCTAAAATAAAACAGGGGGCGCTGGCGGAAGGTGAGGCCAATCATAACGGAAGATGATTAACTACAGTACTGGCTGCTGCTTATTGTCAGGTATTTTCACTTTTTAAGAAACTAACTTGGTAGTTGTTAAATCTGGTAAAATGAAAAAGATATTGCTCGCCTTCGACGGCGCCCATTTTTCGGAAGGGGCTTTTGAATTTGCGCGAAAGTTGAACGAACTATCGCCTGTTGAGCTTACCGGGGTTTTTCTACCTCAGATAGATTATTCAAATCTATGGAGTTATTCATCTGGGATGAGTGGTCCTTTATTCATTCCGTTGTTAGAAGACATTGATGTAGTAACAGTAGAAAAGAACATTAATCGGTTTGTCTTTTTATGTCAGTTACATGGAATTGATTTCAAGGTACATAAAGATTTTTCTGATTTTGCATTGCCGGCATTAAAGAAAGAAACCCGTTTTGCTGATCTGTTGATACTGGACGGTGAATCGTTCTATAAAAACGTTGGTATTCATGAGCCTAATAATTATTTGCAGGATGCTTTACACGATGCGGAATGTCCGGTGCTGATAGTGCCTGAGAAATTCGACTTTCCTGAAAAGAACATCCTGGCCTACGATGGCAGTGAATCGTCTGTTTATGCCATTAAACAATTTTCATACCTGTTTCCTGAATTTACTGCCAATAACACTGTGTTGGTTTATGCTCGTGACGACGACGAAACTGAATTTCCGGATGAATTGTTCATTGAAGAGTTATGTGGCAGGCATTTTCCAGACTTCACGCTTTTTAAGCTTGGTATTAATCCTCAAAAATATTTTGCTCTGTGGAGCGGTGAGAAAAAAGGGGCACTATTGGTTAGCGGAGCATATGGCCGCTCGTCTTTTTCCCAGGTATTCAAAAAGAGTTTTGTGTCAGATATTATTCGTGAGCACAATCTACCGGTATTTATTGCACACCGTTGATTGAAGTGTAAGGCACAGGTATTGCCGGATCTATTCTGTAAATGATATAAATTTTTAAAAATATGGAAAATGAGAATTTTGTTGAAAAACTGGCCGCCCAATTTGGGCAAAACGCGTCGGTAAAAAATGTGTTTGGCGATCCTGTGCAAGCAGGGGACAAAACAATTATTCCTGTAGCGCAGATTGCTTACGGTCTTGGAGGAGGATATGGGAAGGGCAAAGGGAAAATGAATTCACAAAATGAAGCCGGACTGCCAGACAAAGGTGAAGGAGCTGGCGGTGGCGGAGGAATGGTTGCCAAACCCAAAGGCGTATTTGAGATAACGCCACGGTGTACCCGGTTTGTTCCGGCTTCGGGCACTAAGATTTTGGTAACCGGTCTGGTGATTGGCTTTCTACTGCGCGGGTTGTTTTCACATAAGCGGTAAAAATCTAAAGAAGCCGTCTCCTATGTTTGCAAAAACAGGAGACGGCTTCTTTCAAAAGAATGGGAACTTTTTGCGCAATTCGCTGGTTATTAATTTTTCTTTTCAACTAAAGCTTTCCCACATTTAGGGCAAATACCGTCTTTATTGAGTGCCACTTCGGGATGCATCGGACACGTATATACTTTCCCCACTTCAGCCTTCATTTGTTCCTTGGCAGATAATTGTAGTTTCCTTCCACACTGAGGGCATTTGCCTGGATCATGGCTGAACACAGTTGCATGAACAGGACAACTATAATTTTTAGTTACGGCCGTTTTTATTTGCTCCTTATTAGAAAGAATAAGATCCATACCACATTTAGGGCATATGCCGGGTTTATAGCTTACAACATCCGAATGCATTGAACAGGTATAATATATTGTATGTTTTGTTGTATCTGTTTTGCCTGCTTTTGATTGGGCAAACAATGAAGAAGAAGCGATAAGAGATGCAATGGTTAAAAAAAGTAACTGTTTCATTATTTTAGATTTTTAGTGTAAAAAGAAGCGACTGCTTATTTCCACTCTAAAGCTACTTTTCCAGGAACCATTGTTTAGTGATTACTATTATTATCCAGGATGATTTTTGTCAACTAACACTCAAAGAATAATTGCAATATGACAATTTAAAAACCAGGGCCGGGTTACAGGTCGGGGTTTTACACCACGGCTTCTAAAAACGTACTATCACATATAAGGGAAAATGATACTTTGAAATGCATGCTATCTGTTCGACGGGTTCTTCCATTCTTTGGATAGGCGTTCAATGGACTTCTTTATTCTTTCATTTCTGGTTTCTTCTCTTTTTGCAGTAATGATCCATTCAACGTACTCTTTTTTATGGGAGAAAGGAAGGGCATTGAAAAATGCCTGCTGGCTCTTATTCTTTTTTAAGGCTGCTTCAAAATCATCCGGCAGCTTTACGGTTTTTGTTTTGGGATCAACATAATCGAATATAGGGCGTTCCTTTGGCTTCTGATCTTTTTTCTTGTCGGCTTCGCTTTTTTGACGAATACTAAATGCTGACCATGTATCGTCAAAAGAGACAAGCGTGATCCATTGTATGTCGTGTTTAAGCAATGCATCCCAGCCCTTATCCCTTGTTAGATCTGTTTGAATCTTTGATGTGCCCTTGGGATAAAAGACCCAGCAGATAACCTGGTCGCGTACCAAAGCCATCACTTTCCTGAGCTCTTTTTCCATTTGAGCTTTATCTTTTACAAACCAGTGAACCTGGTTAAAAGACTTTGTGGTGTCTGTGACTTTTGCACCTGCGGGTAAAGGACCAAGAGACTTCTTGTAATCAGCAGGTGCATTTATGGCGACAATGGCGTCGCCCTCTTTGATCTTTAGTTTTTGAGAGATGGTGGAAGCCATATAGCAGTTATTTATGCTAATATAGCTCCCTCAACGCAAATTTGGATGGGCATTTTTAATAAAAGAACCTTTCCAGCACGATCTGCCCATCTTTTACCTCATACAGCATGATCTCGTTCAACTGTATTCTTCCGTGGGGTTGTACGGTAATCTCCATTTCTCTCCCTACTACGAAATGATTACCGGTAACGATCGGGGCAGTGGTAGAAGCGCCATGAAATGCCTCGATCCTGCTCACAAAGTCTTCTCCTTTTTTTCGAACGGCCTGCTTACCCTCGGCATATCCCATATAAGGGGAATTGGGCGGGTCCATACTTCTTACATTATCTGCAAAAAATTCGTCCTGGATCTCAAACCATTTTTCCTGTTGCGCAAGTTCATGGAAACGGGCGGCCACTTCCTCTGTTGTGAGCACTTTCTTTTGTTCGGCTGTTGTTGTCATGATTGTACTATTTATTGATTAATTGTATTCAGATTTCTTCTGTAAAAATATTATCTGCATTTTATTTTAACAGGGTGTAAGCTGGACTTTCTAACAGGTCAATTTGGACATAGGGCTGTGCACGCTTTTTGTTTAAAACGACATCACTTTGCGCTAAAGTTGCGCACTTACCAAGTTGAATATTTTTAAGTTGATGGAATCATTAGTTTTATTACAGGTACTCACTGCAGTGTATATCCTCATTATTCATTTCAAAAACCTTAATCGACCATGACAAATGTAAAAAGAAAGCCTGCCTCACTAATGGGCGCACCCATAAGCGCTCAGGAATGCCTGGAACTTAAAGCTGCTTTTAAAGAAAGATATGCTGATCAGGTGCCTTCTATATTTTTAAGCCGCGAGCTTATCCTGAAAAGCATAGAAGGCTTCTCTAACTTATCAGGTATTATCTTTAGCTATGGATTAAACGATGCAGCTGTAACAGCATCCCGCAGGATCACGCTTGTTCCCACCCGTAATACTACAAGCGGAGAATCTGCTATTGTTCCTGTTATTGACCGTAACGGATATTTATCCAACAATGGCGAAAGAGTAGATTTTGAAAAATTTTTAACGCTTTCAGGAAACCATGTAACTGATTTTAAAAAGGCAGAAAGTGAAATGTCTTTAACAAAGCTGCCAAGAGGGTATTTCTGGGGCATAAACAAGATCCTGAATTTATTAAATGTTGAAAATTGCAACGGACTTGTATTCCATTTTGGATACAATATTGCCATGCAATCTCCATGCAGAAGATTCCAGAGTGTTTTAGAAGCAGTTGATGCAAACAATGCCAGCTTAAATACATTTATGGAATATGGTAATTGTACGCCTCCGTGCGATCCCGATGATCCGACGTGGATATTTACCATTTTCGCAGAAAAATTTTCAGAAGAAGCTGCTGATCGCGATCTCAATCTGTTACGCGCATTCAGGGATAACTGGCTTTTAAAACAAGAAAATGGTCAGGCCTTGTTTGAAATGTATTATTTCCTCTCTCCGGGTTTAGTGGCTGAAATAAATGACCGCGCTGACCAGGAGACGATCTGGGAAAGCATTTATAAGAATGAATATTCAAATTTGCTGAACGCTATTAAGCAAAGCAATTTTGAAGAAGCACAAGCTATTTATGTTGATATGATGAACAACTTAAAAGAAAGGTTTTTGATGCAGGAAGCAAAAACCGAAGTTTTAATTTAATATAGAGTTAACATAAGGCCGTCCCGACATATAATGCCGGGACGGCCTTTTTTCCACGATACCCATATACCATGATACTTTGATATATGGTATACCTACTATATAAAAACAGTATTTTTGACGCATAATTATAAACCTATGCGAAAAGTAAACACTGTTGCGCTTTCTTTCCTGTTACTGGTGGCAGTTCCTATCTGCAGCCATGCGCAAGGCACCATTGATCAGGTTAATTCCACTGCCGACAAAGTAGGCAATACCATTGACAAGGTAGGAGGGCTTTTTAAAAAGAAAAAAAAGAATACAACTGACGCTCCTGCTGCAAAACCCACTACTTCCGGCACCAACGTTACCATTAATTCCGTTTATGATTTTGTACCCGGAAATACAGTATTATTTACTGATTATTTTGATTCTACTATTCGCGGAAATTTCCCTGCAAAATGGTTAACCAATGCCAGCGGCGATGTAGTTACCCTGCAGGAATACCCCGGCAAATGGTTTTCTGTTTCGAGCGGTGGTACTTATATTCCCAAATTAAAAAATGGCCTCCCCAAAGACTTTACACTTGAATTTGATCTTATTATCGCTGATGCAAACAACAGCCGTACGCTGTATGTTGATTTTGAAGATGCGTTGAATGGTAATTTTGATATGAATCCCAGCAATCCCTTCCTGCAATTCAGAATATACGACCAGGGCGGCGCCTGGGTAGACAGCAAAGGCAGAAACCTGAGCACCGATGTTAGAAGCAGCGCTTATAACGAGGGCGGTAAAATCAATCACTTCGCTTTTCGCAAAGAGGGCGAGCGGTTACGGGTATACATCAATCAGGAAAAAACATTTGATATTAATAATGCCTTCGAGAACAGCAGAACGTACAGCACTTTTAAATTCAGCACCAGTTTCTACAATCCAACACATATGCTGATCTCTAATGTCAAAATAGCGTCTTTGTAAGATAATATTGTTATCAAGAATAGGAAAGAGGTCGTCCCGGCATATAATGCCGGGACGGCCTTTTTTATTGGTAAAAGGCCGCTTTCAAGGGCTTTAATACTTAAAGATGCTTTTGTACCTTAGCGGCTGTTAACCTAAACCATGTTTCGATTATTTTTTATTGTTCTGTTATCCCTACCCGTGTTGGTGGGTGATTTGTATGCGCAAAAGCCAATTTCTTCTCCTTCAAAAACGGCCCGCATGGGCAGTACCGGATATATATTTAGTACAGCGGCGGGCCTTACAGGATTAAACGCCGGCAAGGTTATGCAGGTTGATTTTGATAATAACGGAAATATATATGTACAGGGTGGCGATAACGAAAATGCTCAGATTGCAAAATATGACCCCACAGGTAACCTGCTTTGGCAATTTACATCCACAGTCCCGACCATCTATTGGAGGTACGGTGATAATTTTGGCGGGTGGGCGGTAGAAAGAACCACCGGAAATGTATATCTGGGCCAGGGGGAAGGTTCCCCTGCTTGTACTATCATCAGGCTAAACAGTAATACCGGAGCTTATGATAATTTCCGTTCAACTTTTTTTACCGATGGAGACGGGAATAGAGGCGAAAACTGGAAAATGCGTTGGTATTGTAACAGTGGTTCGCCGCAATTATTAATAGCCGGTGGCAGCGGAGGTATTGGCAGTTTTCATGATAACATTGGCGTAATGCCATTGCCTTTCACCGGTTTTACTACTTATAATGTAACCGGCATTACCACCTATCCATATAATCAGGATGTTTCAGATTTTGTGGTTGATCCTGCTAACAATGATCTGTACTGTATACTGGCTTCCGGCAATACGCCGTTTGTCAGCAACAGGATCTATAAAAATTCATTTCCTTATACAGCCGCTAATCAGAAATGGAATACTTTATCGGGTTATCCTGTATTGCGCGAGGATCATAATGCGCCATTTATGAAGATAGGTACCGATTTAAATAATCCGGGCCTTAGTACCAATGCTACAAATATACTGGTTGTTACCGCTAAGTACCTCTTCTATTATGATGGTAAAAACCTGAAGGCTTTTGATAAAGCAACAGGGGCAGCCGTTGGTACGCCTGTTACATTTCCTTCCTGGACTGCACTGATGCAGCAGGGCATTTTTGCTGATAATTGCGACCATGTTTACATAGGTGCTCCCGATGGTACAATAAAAGTATTTCTTTTCAACGGCGTGCTGTTCGATGATAACGCCGCTCCCGATATTTCGATTCCCGGTTTTTCCGGCAAGGCCGTGTATGCACTGACATACGACCAAAATCATAATCTTTTATGCGTCGGCGGCGATGGATTTGCCGGTACCATTGATTTATCTTCCTACTGCGTGCCACCGCCTCCGTCGTTACCCACGTATAATCTTATTGTGAATCCTGGTGCTCCTAATGTTTCGGCGTTGGTTTCTCCGGCGCCGTCTGCAGGTATTGTTGTTACCTATACACTGCAGAATGGAACAACAACCATTGGCAGCAATACCAGCGGTTCGTTTACCGGTCTTGACCCGGCTGTTACCTATACCATGAATGCAGATTTTGTTGATGGTTGTAATAGTGTACACCTTACCACCCAATTCAAATTAAAAATTCTTGCAATGGAGCTGAAGGCGACAGATATTTGCGGCGCCAGCGCGGGGATGATCACTGCGCTTGCTTCGGGCGGATCTTCGCCATATATATACAACATAAACGGAGGCTCTTTTCAAACGGATAATGTATTTAAAGGCCTGAGCACCGGTACATACACCGTTATGGTAAAGGATGCAGCCGGTAGTACAGTTTCCCTTTCCGCTTCAATTACCGCCAACGACCTTACGGTAGATGCAGGTAATGACGCTGTTATTTGTGAAGGGACCTTTACACAGTTATCAGGAAGTACAAATGGAACGGGACTTTCCTGGAGCCCTTCTGCCGGACTTAATGAAATAACCATTGCCAATCCTAAAGCATCCCCGCAAACCACAACTAAATATTATTTTTCAGCTACCAAAGGCGATTGTACCTTATCAGATTCTCTGATAGTAACGGTACTTCCGGCGCCTGTGGCGAATGCAGGTAAAGATACAGGTATCTGTTATGCATCAGATGCCGTTTTGCACGGCAGTGGTGGAACTAATTATTCCTGGACGCCCGTTACCTACCTCAACAATCCCGCTATTGCTGAACCTATGGTAGTACATGCGTTGCAATCGGTCGCTTACATCCTGCGTGTTACAGATGCTTCAGGCTGTTCTTCTTTGCATGGTGATACTGTATTGCTGAAAGTAGTTCCCCCTGTGCAGGTATCTGTTGGCAGTGATACGATCATTGCTATGAATCAGCCCCTGCAATTACAGGCCATTGATAAAAACCAAAGCGGTTTCGATCAATATACCTGGATTCCTTCATATGGTTTGAATAACCCTTCAGCCCAGAACCCCATTGCTGTTGTTGACAACAACATCACTTACCAGGTAACAGCCGTGACTCCGGAGGGCTGTACTGCTACTGATGCTATTAATGTAAAAGTGTATAAATACTCAGATATATATGTGCCGAATGCGTTTACGCCGAATGGCGATGGTCGCAATGATATATTCAGAATTACTGCTCCCGGATTAAAGAAGCTGACGTATTTTATTGTTGTAAACCGATGGGGGCAGGAAGTATTTCGTACTTCCAACCCGTCAGCAGGATGGGATGGCACCCTTAACGGAGTTCGCCAGGATGCCGGTGTATTTGTTTGGGTGGTAGAAGGTGTGGATTACACAGGCAGGATAATCAGAAATAAAGGCACTGTCGTTCTGATCAGATAATGTGCATTGGGAAAACTAAAACAAGGGCCATGCTGCTTACAGAATGGCCCTTATACTTTATGCTGCTTTTGAAGGTTTGTCTTCCTCTTCATCCTCGTCCTTATCAGAGTCGCCGGACTTGTCTTCCGGTTTACGCAGATTGTCGAGCGCATTTTGCATTTGTTGTACCCAGCCATCCATCTCAGACTGTAATACCTGTTCTGTATTTTGAACGAGTGAGTCGATGTTGCTCTGATTTGCCTGTTCTTCTGCAGACAATGCATTCCACCAGGCACGAACATTATTAAGGTCGGAAGCGGTTTGGTTATATTTGATCAGCGTGCTTTCTGTTTGCCGGTATCCCAGATAGGTTGCTACAGCCGTTACCAGGGCAGTAGTGAGCGGCAACCATAACTGCTGATTTATAGCTACTAAAAAAGTTCCTACGGCTCCGGCAACATATCCCAGCCAGGAAAATATTTTCAACTGACGCTC
>Ga0105239_10003466_pt1 | contig 19303 bp, 16 predicted proteins | sample KBSC44metaG_FD_92761 | JGI IMG/M metagenome (GOLD analysis project Ga0105239, IMG submission 92761) | Corn rhizosphere microbial communities from Kellogg Biological Station, Michigan, USA - KBS C4-4 metaG | ecosystem: Host-associated > Plants > Roots > Rhizosphere > Soil | place: Michigan, USA...
ACTGTAAATAGACCCTCAAGTTAATCAATCAAATAGCATCTCTCAACGAAGCAGACGCAAAGCGGGCTCGGGGAAACGATCGAATTCCACCCCCCTCCACCCATTCCCCGTCCATCCAAACCTTGAGTAATTCTAATTATACATACTGCTCGGGCCGAGAATTCTCGGTGTTGCCTATGTACATGCATGCTCTCTGTAACTTATGTACCTCCTTAGGAAATTTAAAACTCGTCACGCGTGATCTGTGGGTATGTATGTATCTATTGTGCTGTCTTTTGGAAGTCTGGGTCCTGGGATGTTCTGGTTCGTGTCCGCCCCGCCCGTGGGGAGTATGATAGGTACTAGGTATACTACTACTATTATTCATGGGGAATCTTCTTGAAATCATGGGGTGTGCAAAAAAAACAACGAAAAGAAGAGGAAAAAGAAAACGTCAAGGCACATGATATTCATCAATGTCGTTCAATTTGACGTAGTAGACACAGCACTACTGAGTGAGTATGAGTACGTATCTATCTTGTCATTTGGCTATCTGCCTGCTGTATGCACATGTATCTTCTTCGCCTGTACCCGCATATCGGGCGGGGGAAGCACTTTCCATTTCCACTTCCTCCCTTTCTCCTCGCCTTCTCTCTCACATCAATCAAGGATCAAGGGCTGCCTTGAATCCCAGTTCCTAGTTCCCATCAACAAGCACACCCACCCTAAAAAAAATGAAAGAGAGCACACTCATATCCTCCAGCCTCCAGCTAGTCGCGCGATTATCATAGAAAAATCGGTGTGGTGCATGACGGAGGAAGTATTTAAATTTATCTTGTTGTTTTTTTGTCTTACCCCCAAAGCGCCGGATGCCCCGTACCTTGCACTGTAAGTGGATTCTGTGCCCATGCTCTCGTCGTCAAAATCAAGGGGAAAAAAGAGACTCCTTGAGGGAAAAACAAAAGGAACTTTGTTTGTCCCGTGAATCGTAAAATCGTATTGTTGAAAAAAGCCATGTTCCCGTATCCCGTAAGCCGTGAGGCGATTGTTTTGTTGTAATATTTAGATGTTTGTTGTGTTGTTGGTGGTGGTGGTCGTTGCTCTGTATGAACATTGACAGGAAATCACATGTGCCACAAGGAGCTTGATTGCATCCCCAGACCATTTCCAAGGCGCGCGAGGTCTTTAGCCGCTCATTGATTGGTCCCCGGGAATGGCCCGTGCCTCATCAATTTTCCCTTTCTGGTGTGGCTCAAGGCTCTCATAATAACGTTCCGCCAATGTTGTGGCAGGCTGTTGTCCAAAGGCGCCCGTGCTCACAAACGGCGACTTGTACACGGTTGCTGCCATCTGATGTTTGTTGATATAATACCCCGACACGCGACCCCAAAACCCACCACGCTCTTGCCAGTCAAGCAATTGCTTGGGTGATGGTCGGTCGTTAAGCATCAGTCCATTCGAGCCCAGTGCTCGTTTTTCCAGGCTCTGGGCAAGGGCACGAGATGGCTGTGCCATGGGTGGTTCTAGGACTTGTGGTTGCTTTTGCTGGTTGAAGGGATTGGCACCGCTATTGAGTGGGTCAAACATCGATCGCTTTGGGATGTAGTTGGACAACAGCATCGAATTTGCTGGAAATGGGGCCAGATCAAGATCCATATCCATAGCCATAGACATGGATTGTGATCTCCGAAGACCAGGCTGAAGGGGTGGAGCCATGGCTGAATGAAAACCTAGTCCCGAAAAACTACCTCGTGCAGATCTGTGCCCAGCACTTGATCCAGGAGGACTGATCTGGGTAGCATTGGGGTTGATGAATTGAGGTGGATTTTGAGGGTCCAATGGCTGAATAGGGCTGGCGGCTGCGCTTGTCTGGAGTGAAAAGTCATGCTGGACTCGAGGACTCGGGATCGTGTAAGAACTTGTCGGTCGGCTTCCGGGCGGAGTGTTCTTTTCTGCTTCTTTCTGAGCCTTGATCTGATCTGGGCTTTTGAAGGGATAAGCAGGATTAGAAATCCGTCGTTGTCGCTCAACCTCGGCAGATGGAGGTGGTGCTGGTGGCTGACTGGCGGCAGCTCGAATATTATTCAACGGTGATACATGGCTGGTGAAGGTAGAGGTCGAACCTATTGTACCCGAGGAGTTGGTGCCATTGCTCTGATATGGGAATTGTACGTGCGACTGTTGCACATATGACGGGAAAGTAGTGTTCGATGCGGATGGCGACGGTTGAGGTCCAAACACAGGGAGCATCGAATTCATGCCTGAGTTCTGCGGCGACGTGAAACTTGTGCCTCCATTGGCTAGACTTGGATTCATCCAATCGTGGCTATAGTTGTACTGCTGTGGTCGCATTCTTGAATTCATCATGGAAGCTCCCCCGTAGCGGCTAGAGCCGTCGCCGTTCTGGAAGCTCGGGAATGGCTCATTGTACTGTTTGAGCGGTGGAAGTGAAGGATCATTCGACCATTCAGTCATATGTTTCGCATGCTGAGTTCCCCGACTCTGGAATTGTCGCTGTCGTGGCACGGCATCATGGTCGACGCCGATCCCAGTATGACTAAGCGCATTGGCCCGGTCGGCCGCGTCGAGTTGTGCAGCTTTCGCTGCTTGTCGCTGGAGGATACGGGTTTGTTCATTAATGCGTGCCTCTTGACCGGCAATCATATCACGGTGCTGTGAATTCTTGATTTGTGTCGGTTTCTGGAGGTTGGCAAATTTTTCCAGACTAGTGTTCTTGGTAAGATCGTGCGTTGTCCCGTTGAACGTACCCGGCAGAGTGGATCCATTTTGATTTTGGCCGACCGCATGCTGCTGTCTCATATTGATCGCAGCAGCATTGCGGGCAGCGACATTTAGCATTGGATAAGATGCAGCTAAGGAGTGACGTTTTGGTTGGGGAGGAGGTGGCATTACAGGTTTCGGCGGTGTGACGGTTTCCAGGAAGTTCGATGCAGTGTCGTGGATACGCTTACCGGGATCCGCCGTATAGTGGGCCTTGGCTTCCGATGACGTCTCACCGATATAAAGCCACACCTGTTTCTCCTTCGCCAAATTCACAGCCTTTTGAGCTGCGTTTAAGGGAGGCACAGTCGATGAAAACTCAGCCCATTCAGTTCGCGGTTCCTCGGTGAATGGATCACCCGCACTTGGCTTCTTCTCAGTCGATTCTGGCAACGATGCAGTCTTCCCTTGCAGCTCTTCTGGAAGTTCGAGTGCATTTGCCGACGGTTTTTGTAGACAGGAAGTGGCACTATCCACGAAAAGAATCGTCGTTGGATCCAATTCCCTGATAGTTTTCATGTCTGGAAGAATCTTGACCAAAAGTGAATCTTGGCCCTCGTCATAGCCTGCAACCACGAGGCCGGCTTCAATATCATCAGCATTTGTCGCTTGGAACTGCACCAATCCACCAGGTTCGAGGCCGAACAGGAATTCTCTGAATTCCTTGTTGCGCCAGCAGCTGTTCGCATGGTTGCAGGCGGAAAGTTCGCTAGTAATCCTCGTTCGCTTGACGGTTCGGTGGAGTCGGCATCTCCAATCGAAACCAATGTCGCGATACTCCACACCTTCATGCCAGACCGCGATCGGTCCTTTGTCAACTTGAACTCCAGCTTGCATTGCGCAAGTGGCATGATAGGCTTTGGTGCATTTTACCGAAGAGCATTGGAAGCAGGAACCCTTCTTTTGTCGACATTCGTAGCACTTGAGTTCCAAGCGTGCTTTGCTGATGTTTTCAACATTATGTACCATCTCTTTGCCATCAGTGTTTGCGATGTACGTTTCTGGCGTGTACATCGCACAAGTTCTGTGCGCCTTTTGACCATGCGTAGTAGGAAGTAATTCCTCCCAGACAAAGTCGTTGGGACACAAACAACAGGGCTGATGCTTGCTGACCTTGCGGATTTTGATGATCTTCTTTGCCTTCTTGTTCGGACCAAGATCCTTAGGTGCACGTTTTCGCTTCTGGGCACCTTTGACCTTTCCGCGATCACTACTCGGCGGTGTAGGAAAATCGATTGGTTCATCGAGTTCGTCTTCGTCATCCGTGACTTCAACTTCCTCATACTCCGGCGTCGGTTCACCATTCATCTTGCGTATGAACCAATCAACATCAATGAAAACGCTGTCAGCCTCACATTGGCATTTCCGTGAGGTTTTGCCATACTGGAGCCAGTTTTCAATTGCGAAATTCACGGACTCGGCACAGTTATAGCCTAGGTTATAGCCAGAATGATAACCGATAGGGAAGGTGATGACAAATTGGCCTTCTCGATGAACCACCTTGTTGACAGTGACACCAAATTTGGACTTCAAGATTGCTGGTGAGACGAGATAAGTCTTGTGCCTTAGGAATTGGTCGCAGTTTTTGGCATCCGATCCCCATATCGATTTCATGGCGGCTTCGAACTTCGGAGCGTCCTTTTGGGAGACACTGTACCATTGCTTGGGTGCCCCGAAATGGATATAGTTGATGCTGTAAAGATCCACATCTTCCAAATGCCAGGCGAACGTTGCCCGCCACATCCCGAGGTACAAGTAGGCGGTATTGACACCAGGAATCTTGTCTCCGAGCAGATCCAGCAGGTTTGGGAGCTTGGCGACGTTCCACGCTTGGGTGCCCTCGTCAAACAGTGACCCAGGCATGTCTGCGGCATACATCGGATTGCTGAAGTTGAGACTTTTCCAGTACTTGTCTTCCAACTCTTCGCAGCGTTCAGCCGTCCATTGCTCGTTGTCGTAGACGCGATAGTCAAAATCCTCGAAGGCCTCCTCATCGACATCATCGTTGGCTTCTCGAGCATTTCTCAGTCTGCGAGCTGCTACAGTGGTTTCAGAGGCTGCACTGTTGGTCTCTTTTTTGACCGTAGCTTTTGGCTGACGGCCACGGGGTCTTCCAGGCTTCCGTCCTCGTTTCTCTTTGGTGGGAGTGGGCTCGGGGGTATCATGGCTGGTATCATCTCCGTTTCCGTGTTCGAGGGTGGCAGGCTTGACTTCTGGACTTGTAGGTGTTGGCGGGGCAAGAAGTGTCGAGCCATGGTCGGAAGGTTCCTCCTTGATCGGTCTTGTTCGTGGTCGCCCAACACTTCTCCTGCCAGTTTCAGGGATAGGGGAGGCTTCGGACCTCTTCGACTTGGTTGTTCCTCTGCCAAGTAGTCTGTCCGCGTTCATTCTCTTCTCCCCGCGTCTTGCAGGCGGTTGATTTTCCGTCTGTTCGCATAGTGCCTTCCACTGCGGGAGATTGTAGGACCGCATCTTTTCCATATTGCGTTGAGTGTAGATGCCTTGGGCGCCGTGGAATTCTTGGGTGAGGGGATTTTTGATCTTGATTGTTTTGATCAATTCGTCCAAGGCCTTTCGTTCTTGTTTCCTGGGCAGAGTTAGTCTTTTGTCGCTGCGGATGATGTGAATCATCGCATGGGAGAGAGTAGTAATGAAATGGAGAGTTGAGAACGTACCATTCCTCAGGAGGGTCAATCAATACAATCCCAGACTGCATGCCATAGGGATCGACACCCTTGACATATTTGTTAAAGTCTTTGAATTGTTCCATTGTCTGCAAAACACGCATTAGCACATTGGAGCCCAGCGGTTACTCAAGTAAGTTGTGGGCCATGGAGCGAAAGTGAGTGGCGCGACGTAGGTGTGGGCTGTAGTTCTTGCATACCGGTGTGAAGATGGGAACCCCATTTTCGTAACGATCTGGCTTCACTTCCGAGAATTGTTCGGCCTCAGCGCCAGCGCGAGCAGCCTCTTCGAATCTCAGCCTGTTTTCCTCATCTTCAATATCGTCGCCGAGATCGGAGAGGGAGGAACTCGAGGCTGCGTCATCGTCCTTGTGACTCGCTTCGTCGGTGGTGGGAGGGGTGTGAACTTGAGGCAAGGGAAGGGATTGGGAGAGTGTGTCGTCTTTGTCTCCGGCAGCAGCACCGAGCCCAGCATCGACGGGGAGGGAGGGCATGGTAGCAGCTGCCATGACAGCCGGCTGAGAGTGTACACCGGGGTCTCGGGCGGAAAAGGTGGCGAAACTGGGTAGGTCGAGGGTTTCAGTCAGGTGTTGAAGAGGCGCATGAAGATGATTGAGAAAGAAGAGCCCGCCGCGAGTAGCAAAGAGGTCTGACGACGTAGAGATGGACGTTGACGGCGGTGTCGAAGGGGAGGCTCCTGGCGCAGGTACTCGTGCTGTAGACGTTGAGACTGTGAGGTCCAAGTTCAACTCGGGGTTCACGCTAAAAGGCTTGGCGCAGACGCTATTCTCTTATCGGGACTTTTGGAGTGTCAGGCCACAAGACCCTTTTTCACACTGTAAAATACATCACGCTCATGTGAGAAAGACGGGATCCATCATCAGCTGGAACCATCCTGGATGCTTTTATCAAGATGCTATATCAAAGTACATGTCCTACATAGAGATCGCTCAAGAGGGTAGCCCAAATTCCAAAGCTCGCCTTGGGGTATAATCGTCTGTGGCTTGTGTGTCATCCTGCACCTTCAATGCACATCCCCGCTCGGCAATTGGCTCGGTTGAGGTCCAGGCACAAGGAAACACGGGGATTTTCCTCGGTTTCCTCGATTTCACTAATGCGCATCATCCACGCCGCCGCCGCCGCCCCCCGCCGACACCCAAGGCCCAAGGGTTTGTTCCGACACTCTTTTTTTCCTGCACGCCCATCCCCCATTCCCCATTTGTCCATCTCATCCAACCAGAATGACCGACCACAAACCCAGCACACCAGCATCATCTCATCCGGGTGTCGGTTCTGCCCTGTGAATCATCAATACTCAGTCAACGCCAGCTTTTTGCCAACTGTGCGACGTCTTTGAGCAAGCTGATCAGCCGGTTTGGTTGAATCCTTTTTCAGTGCTTGCAACAGCATGCCGGCATCGAAGAATCCATCTGTGGCAAGGTTAGTTTCGAATCCAGTAACAACATAAACCACAGGGAATACATACATCCACCCAATCCGTCATCTTCGACCTCTGCAGTGTCCATGCTGGTTGGAGTCTGTGCACCATCCATTCTGGCCGTTTCGGTCTTGATGACCCGACCGCGAGATTTGAACCTGCCGTCTTTACCCACCTTTTCTTCCGCTTCGCGAGCACGAGTAACTTTGCCGACTGCCATATCCTTGGATTTTGTCGCTCTGAGCAATCTACGGATTTCGTTCAAGTAGGATTCCAAGCTATCCACAAATCGCTTGGTCTGCCGATGCTTGCTACTGGCACACACTGAGATCGAGTCATCCTTGATGATGTAGCCAATACCGAAGCCATCACCGGACACGGGACCAAACCCAAAATGGCGCAGAGCAGGATTGCCGCAATTGGAAGTGCTCAGAATGGTATTGTTGATCCTCTCCCAACCGGCATCACTGAAAAATATAGGCATCTGCTGTAGGGGTGGCCCAGGTGAGCGACTTGAATCGGTGCCTGCACGTGATCGACTGATGGGAGACGAAGAGTCTTCAAGTCGTCGCGGACTTCCCATGTCACTCATGTCGGTGGGGCTAGAGTATCCGTTCGAGCTGAAACCTGTCGTGCTAGCGGCTTCGGCACCTTCGTCGTTGACTTTACGTTGCCAGACGCAATACAAGGCATAGAGATGACGATCGTGACCTTGAGCCTTACTGCATTCCTTGGTTGTAGCCGTGTGTTTGTTAGTTGCTGCTTTGAGAGCGTCCACTTTCTTTTGGGCGGCGTTATCGGCCCAGAACGTTCTGACAAACTCCACACTTTCTGGCGTGACGGTGCGGATCGCTTCCGTTCGGCCGTGGAAGAACATTTTGGTCATGGCAGGCTCATATGTGTTTTCCACTCGACCGTAAAGCCCATAGTATGCAGCTTGGAATGCCATTTGCACAAACGCATCCGGCGAGAAGCCCATGGACGTGATGAAGTTTTTACCATATCCGGCAAAGTCTAGGGTCTGGAACTCGTTCTGGTTGATCAGATCGGCCAACCGTGTCTCTGCAAATCGGAGTGCGGTCTGTAACTCCGGGATCATATCCCACTCCAGCTTGTGCGGAGTGGTGCTGACATCACCAAAGCTTTCTGGGTCACGTTTGGAAGGATCTGGACTGTGAGTCGACCATAGCGAAGGTGCTTGGCCATTGATGGACTTGGCAAACCTCAAGATGGTGTCGGTGTAAACGTCGCTAGCGAATCGAAGGACGGTATGGCCGTCAACACCAGTATGCTCAAAGTTAATGCCAGCACTTCCGTTCTTGCAGACGATGATCTGTAGCTTGTCGTACCACCTATTCGTACAAGTGCCCACTTGGACTCCTTGCACAACCTCGTTGGTGCCACAGAGCATGTTGCCACATAGTTGCGAAACGTCAGCCGGTTCGGCATAGTCTAGACTGACGACGAACAGCGCCGAGTCGACGATACCGAGACATTCAGCGTTGTTGGAGCCTTCCTCTCTGGTAAGGAGGTCTCGCAGACCTGACCAAATCTTTCTGTTCTCCGTGGTGAGGACTCCCACTGCACCCTTAGCCGCCTCTCGTATGGGAGTTTGCTCGGCGTCATCGACGATAACCTGCAGGTTGATGGCCAGGTCTTTCTCGGTCATGATCAAATCGTTGTTCTGATCGAGTACATCGAACCAATATATCTGACCTCGACACATCACCACGATATGTTTGGAATCGGAGTCTTGGCCAATGATACAACCGTTATCGGTCGGGACTCGGGCAGTCCCAAACAGCCTTGAGTATTGATACATGTCCAATGGGGTGCCCCGCAGGGTGTCGGGAGGCAGTTCCTCTCGGCGAACCGCTCGGACGAAGCAAAGGGCTGAGATGACCAGGGAGGCAGCTCTTGTGACTTGGTTGTTTCGGGCAGGTGTGGGATCATCCTCGAGGAGGAAGAAGGGGTTGAGGTTCAATACAACAGGGTTGTCATAGTTGAGATATGAGTCGTACCAGAACTGTTCAATGTAGCTCGTTTTGCCCGTCGAGTACTTTTTCAAGCGATCTTGAAGTTCCTTACCCTCATTTTCGACAAAATCACGTGCAGCAGCTCGAGTCTCGTGGTGTTCTTGGAAGGATTGCAAAGGTAGGAGAGCCTCAAGATATTTCTTGATGGTGGACTCGAGGTCGGGAATGGGGAGTTTGGTCAACTTGTCCTGTGCAGCGAACGTGATACCAGGCTTGGTAGACTCTTTTGGTGCCGGGGTGCCTGTTTCTTTCTTGGGCGACGTGCCGTTTGACTCCTTCGGGGCCTCCGAGGCCTGCTCCTCTTGCTTCTCACTCATCTTCTGTCCGTTCAGATACGGCTGGCCAGGCTGCGAGGAGGAGTTGTCTAAGGTCTCGCCAATCGGCCTGGGTGGGGTAAAGTATCGGGTTCCTGTAATGTTGGAAGGCATGGTCAATATCTGAATCATCCGTATAGGGCGGCCACTAGCGTGGCAACACTCAGAAGACGAAGAGCGGTACGGTAGAAGTAGTGGCAGTCAACGTGATAGTACGGCGGCATGGGGTTCAGTGGTCAATTGGGAGGAGGATGTCAACATGTCACCATGTCAGAGTGATATACAGGGAGATATATATCAGAGGGTGGAATGCACCAAGATGGAGGAGGGAGAATGGGGAACAGCTGAGATGTCAATCGATTTCACAAGCAGGTTAAATTGGAACTGGAATTGCAACGAGCCAGGCCAGGAGCGTCGCCCGAGGCATTTGACTCCGGTCTCAGAGCGGCCAAAACATGACAGCGATATATGGTCGCAGGGAGTGCAAACGGCACTGGTTGGTTGGAAGGAGGAGGGCATGAGATAGAGGAGGATCCGACCTCACCACGAACGCATCTCCACAACCCACATTGGGGGTTTGGGCAGAACAAGGTCGGGAGACATCGCAAGATGGAAAGTGTCTGGGAAATGTGGGTATGTGCATCGTGCATGGGCATGATGGGCAGAGTCGCGGTGCATGTGGATGGAGGCTGATGCCGCGGTGGAAGAGTGAAAATAGGATGCAACGGTTGTCGCGGTTCGGAGCAAAGGAAGAAGGAAAACAAAAGCTATACGTACCGAATTGGTGGGAGGTGACCCTGCCGTATTATTAGTCCCAAGTCGTCCCCAGTACTAGTACTAAGCAGTACGAGTTACTTGCGCTCCTGGTTCTGGACTCTGGCGCGTCTCGCAGATGCCGACTGTGCTTGTTCCTTGCTGGCTCAGTTTACTGACTCAGAAAAGCTCGGCGGTTGGCTGTTGGTGCTTGGTGTCCAGGGAAGTGTACCTTTTGGTACTCGTACCGGCCTTAGGTAACCCGTGAACCGTGGGCGAGGGTGTGTCGATTGACTTCCGAGGGGGTAGCGGATAGGTGCTCGTAGAATTGAGGGACCGAGGGGACCGAGGGGATTGAGTTGTCAGGCTTGGAAAGACTTATTAAGGGCACGATCATGGAACCTGGGATTCGGGACTCGAGATTCGATGATAATCGGGACGTGGGAGATGCAGAGGTGAGCGATAGGTGTCGCCCTCAAAGACGAACAACAACGGTTCGACTGAACGTCTGGCTGAACTCAGACTCAGGCTCTGTGGGCCAAACCACCAGGGACAGGCGCATGTACAGGAGAAGAACACAGAACCCCTCCCACGCACTGACAAGACACTGACTGGCAGGTTAGAAACACAAAAGCTTAGAGACTAGCAGATCAAACAACACGATGTACAGGCGGCAGTAGTAGTCCTCGTACTCGTCGTCCTGCTGCACTTCTGACGTAGTGGTCTTTACTCTGCACCACCTCCAGTCCTACTGTTCTACGTGGTGACATGGTCCCAGCCTTTTAAATACTGGCTTCTTCCTGGCTTCCAGAGTCATTCTTTTCGTTATCGTGGCGAACGGCATTCTCGAATCCACCTGATGTTCGCCCTTCTTACCTGGTTGAGAGTCAAAGGAAATCTCCTGTCATGCGGATGGCCGGAGCATGGTGACTGCTGAGGCTGATCCCAATGTCAAGAGGTCAGGATGGAGGGCGACCAGGGGCCCAGCGAGCACTTCCATTTCTCCGCAGCATCTGTCACCCATGTGGAAAGGCTTGGAGAGCTGGGGAATTCCATGGCTTTTCATGGCATGATGCCACACTGTGCCTCTCTGCCGGTTTTAACTGGACGGAGCTTGGGAAGCCCAGGCTGATGATCCTCGGCTGTTCACCTGGTCACAGGCCTTGCTCGCCCGGCAGTTTCTCGAAAACCAGTTTGCCACTAACTACACTTGTCAACCGCCTCCTCCGTATCCAACTTAGTGGGAAACTCAGAGAGGTAGTGACGAGAGGCTGGAATCACATGCTCACCATGTTCGGAGGATGGCAAGTATTTGTGCGATGCTGCTCCGTACACTGGCAGCGCACTGAGGCTGAGGTCACGAGGCATTCGATCACGTTACTCCGTGCACGTGTTCAGCCTCTCACACATATGTAGCCGTAGTCCTACACCTCTAGCACTTCGCTACAGTTCATCACGTTCCAAGGAATGCCACATTCCGGGGGAAAATCATGCTGGGACCACGGGTTTTAACAATCTCAATGCTTGAACTGCTTTGGTTGCAATGCTTCTAAAAGTACAGATTTGTCGAGCCTGCTATTGTACAGACACGATCTTTCCTTTCCAAGATCTGGATTCTTCGTCTTCATCTTCACTTCCCCCCAAGGTCTCCAAGCCACCAGACCCGTGTGGTCAAAAGAATCAAAGAAAGTTCCGATCCGGTGTATGTGTTGCGCGTTACCGCCAATCACAATGAACCTGAACCCAGAAACGTAGAAAGGAAAAAGGCAAAATCCATCAGTGTCTTTGTCCGCGACTCTGGTCGCAATCCATCATCAATCCCTTGCATGCCAAATAACATAGCTCCTAGCCTTCTGCTGGCATGCAGCACACTCCGGAGACACTGGGGGCTGTTCACTGAACAACCAAAAAAACAAACAAAGAGAATACACTTGACCATCACGCCTGCGCTTGCAATGATTTTCTTTCTCATGAGGACCGATGCAGTTGACTCGTTAGAACATCAAAGCCAAAATCCGTCATCACCTTATATCGAGAAAGTAGGGTAGCCCAGAGGAGCCAACACATTGGCACCATACTGGCCACCGAAGTTGCCTGCGGGTCCATAGTTGCAGACGGTAAAGTAAGGGCTGACACCACCACCAGCGTTGGCGAGTCCACCTGGGCAATACTGAGTGGCACAGCCGACACCGGTGGTAGACTTCCAGACGATCTGAGAGAAGTGGCCCCACTTCTCGAAGTTGCTCATGTCAGGCTCACCACCGTATCCGGGGTAGTAGTTGATCTCATCGTTGTACATCAAGTCGCTGATCATGCTCGGGATGTCTGAGGGAGGAGAGCCAGCACCAATGTTCTGGCCATAACCACCACCACCAGTTGAGGTGTCATGTGCATACACGCAGCTGGCAGCGATCTGAGCGGCAATGCCGGCCAGGTGGTCATCCCAAGTCAGGTCAGCGGCGGAGTGGTTGGCACGATGGATGTTGTGAGAATCGAGAATGCCTTGTTGATAGTCGGATGAAACACTGGTTGGTCGGGGGCCGGATGGGGGACCGGATGGGGCACCAGATGGGGCAGATGATGACCATCCGTTGCTGCTACCCTGATCAGATGGTGGTTGGTTGAAGGATGGAGCAGGTTGACTGTCGGTGGAAGGGGCAGCTGGCTGAGTAGCAGCACCACCCCAACCACCATTGCCGCCTTCCCATCCATTCCAGTTGCTCCAACCGCCAGATCCAGTACCAGCAGGGGCAGCATCAGTCTGAGCGGGAGGATAACCGGTCACAGTGGCGGTCACAGTAACGATTTCCCAGTGGGTTACCAAGGCGCGCTTGTCAAGAGGGGTGGCGGCTGCCAACGAGGCGCAAAGGCCAGCGACAAAGAGAGGGGTGGCGGTCTTCATGGTTGCTCTTGGTGCGTTTCTTCGTTTTGAATCTATTGGAAGGCTGTTTGGAGTTATTGATGAATAGAACCGAGTGCAATTCAATGGTTCCCTGAGGGCTATTTGATACCAGATGGTGGCTGGATATTGCAATGCTCCGGGCAGGTGGATGGGAAGAACTGAGGTTTGGCTGGTAAGCGCAGTGTCCTGTAGCTGACCCAAGTTTCTGTTCACGCCAGGTGAGGCTGGACAAGACGGATACTCTGGTCAAAGAGTAGTGGGCTTGGTTGTGACGTCCGAGTGAGAGGTGCACTGGGCACGGTCTGGGCTGGCAAGACAGCACGGTCACGGACTGTGCTTTGGACGAGAGGGCTGTGTTGCTGGGAGAATGGGTAAAGAATGACTGTCTTGTGCGCCTCGAAGGAGTGAGAGGGCAAGCAAGAGGGGATAGTGAACGTAAGGTGGCAGAGGCCGAACGATGGACTGGATGGGTGACAAAGACTGTGGGAGAAGAGAAGAGAGGTCGTGCCGAAGTGGGTGAGGTCTCGCGGTGGTTTTGTACGGGTGGACTGCACCTGTGGTTGGGTCAGTGTCTCTTTGTTCCCAAGTTATCCCAAGTCCTGCTATCACAAAGAGGCTCTTCGCTAGCCACGCTGGTGGACCAGGCGAAAGCACCAGGGATATTGGATTGGATGCTTGACCAGATCGAGGACGAGGGTTAATAGGTGGAGTGGGACTAATGCAGGTACATCGCACTCACAGGTACAGGGATCCTGGGCCAGAGACTCACGGACTAAAAGTCCAAGGGTCGAGGGATGGTCAAGATTGGTAAAGATTAAGACTGGCTTTAGCCGAGAGAGGCACAAGTGCGTTCTGGGGGGCGTGTTAGAGGAGCCTAAGGGAACTTAGGCCTGTCTGCGGCGGGCAGTAATTGGGTTGCGGGGTGCCTAGCTCCTCGCTGAGATTTGCTGGCGATGACGATCCAAGAAGGCAATCTGGACTGAAACACAACCTGACTGGGGGAATCCGGCCAAGCTGACGTTGCCTAGGCCCTAGAGAGGCTGAACCGAAGGGGAAAATGAGCGTGAGCAAGCGAATGGACAGGTGGAGCCAGATACGAGGAGAAGGAAGGGAAGTTCGACTCGCGCTCAGTGGTGAAGGAGTTGGATTTGATGAGGATAGAGGGAGGAGCAGGGTCTGCTTATGAGGCCAGCTGCCTACAGGCTACGCGCAAGTCACAAGCATCGGCTGCTGCATTCTCGGGGCAGTTATTCGACATTCAGGAATGGCGTTGCCTTGATATACCGCTGTGTTTGTTTTCAGACCAGACCAGATACATTTGTTGAATCGGGGCATGCCATGCCATGGCCTTTGGATGGTTCTACGAGTGCGGCCATCTGGAACGAGCGATGGCTGCAGGTCGCAGGTGTCTTGGTGCTGCTGCTGCTGCTGCTGCCGCTGCCCAGTGCCGACCTGGCCCTTGGTCTGCCAGGTCAGTGGCACTGGTCGCATTGGAGATGAGCGGGGACTGCGAAGGAGAGTTCAGTCGGTGCCCGCGTGTCTCTCATTCACTGGGCGAGGCTGGTGAAACGAATGGGGACGGTGGGCTCCAGCCCCCAGGTGTCTTAGCCTCTCCTCGAAGGCCCTCTCGTCCCTGAGAGCAAGGCTAGAGGTGCCTAAGGAGCCTAGCATGAACCAAGACAGGCGCCAATTCTGCAATCACTTAACGGCACTTCGGCGCCAACTTGGGTTTGGTGGTGCAGGCCTGCTGGTCAAATTTTAATCCGGCACTAATCCTGACCAGTCGACGCAGGCCAAACCTCGTGGATCCCCTCAACGGAGAATTTATCGCCTCGGCATCCACTCGTTCAATTGGCTCTCCTCCAACGCAAGTCGCCAATCTTACGATTCTATCCCTTTGCTCTCGCGACCACCTGGGGTCCGTTTCATCTTGCTGTCGACATTTTGATTCCTGTCCACAGCTCAAATTGCGTGGGAGGAGCTATGTACCTCCTCGTACTCCGTACCTCACGGGTGGCCCTGCAAGCCACGAGGGACAAAGTGAAAATTCAGATGAAAATGAACTCGCTGGCAGCAAACCAACGTGGCCTCGCTTGGTCGCCACTCGCGAGGACTCCTGGGTACTCCGTACTATCGGGGAAACTTATCAGTACGGACTCCAGAGTAAGGAGTACCACTCACTAATACACGGAATTGGTGCAAGCCTTGTCTCCCGTGGCGGGGAGAAGCTCTCACCTCCAACCCATGACGAATGTACGGATACTGGTAGTCAAAAGCCAAAGTGTGTGAACCTTGACCCCCTAGCACTGAATGCTTGATGCCGTCCTCATGAGTTCTAATTCCTCAACATCTTGTGGAGGCAACGTGCTCATCAACAGACATGCTTTGTGGCTCGAAGTGTACTATTTTGAGCCCAAATGGAAGGCGGGGTCTGTCGTTTGAGCCCTCTCCTATCCCTTCTCAGTTTGTGGCTTCATCTTGGTTGATTCCCGCCTCAGATATGCCATGTACCCCGACGTATCCTGTCAAAATGTCCATCTTCATCCCAAACTTCTCAGCCATGACCGCCAAAAATCCAGCAATATGATGAATACCCCATCCTAAACATTCTCCAAAGAATTCTCTGTGTCACTTTTGCCAGCATTCCCTCCTCTTCGAAGCTCCCGTCTCAGATGTCGGAGATTATCCCCGGAATTCCACAACCACACAAACTTTCCTCAAAACTCCCATGGCGTGCTTCAGCCGTGTCCCCCTTCCCATGTTGACCGGGTACTCGACAGACATGGTTACTAGTTAGTTGATCATCCACTCGGTGCCATTCCTGAGTAAGAAAACAGATTGCTTGTGTAGATCTGACTTTCCTTCTTCCCCTGCCACCCTCGCGAAAGAGGCTCCACGGAAAGGTTGTTTCCCCCCAGATCTTGGGTAAAATTCAATAACGAAAGGTCTCGTCAACCATGTATCCATGCCCAAGTACGTTTCAGATCGAGAACGTGGAATGATATCGATCAATAATCACCCATGATGACCAGGTCTAGCACAGATAGAAAGACAGGATTCCCACTCTCAACAAAATGGACTCTTGCAGCAGATGAAACTAGAACACCGGGGAACCTCGTTGTCGATGTGACTACTACTTCCGTCACATGTCTCCTTCCTATCCGGAGAGACACACCGGTGGAGCTGACGAGTCCTTCAGGTCCAGGCTCGTATGCATCGAGGAGTGTTGCGTCAGCCCTGATCAAAACCACCGCCCACCACCAAAAAGTCTAGCTGAAACCCAAATCGTGACTTGAACTCAAGCTCTGTACATCCACCACGGTCTGGGACGGATACACGTCGCCATCACCCTCGCAACATCTCCCCTCTCATCGGCGACTCGGCTACAGACGACAGAAAAAGGTTTGAGAACAGACCAGGTGCTGGCGTGAGTATACACGGGCCCCTTTCCAGCCACGAACTGCGAACTCTGCCCCTGTGGCCCAGAGGTGTCATGTCCTGTACTCCGTACAACCAGCGCCCATCGAATCTTGTCCTGCCTCGCATTTTTTGGGGGTCGAAGCATAGAGCATATGCAAACTCTTGCTCAGTGCTTCTGCCACAGACCAGGATATCTGTCCAGGCACCAAGGACTCCATCCTCAATCAGAGATTCTCTCAGAAGCCCAGTGATTCTTGTAATTCCAACTACATAGACTCATCCTGAGGCGTGTACGGCATATCCAATTTGGAAAAAAGCGCGGGCAACTTGCCACTGTGCCAGGCCATGCAACATGATCGCATTTTGCCTGGAGTTTTTCTCGGCTTGACCAGGCCCCTGCGTTGTGCAGGGCAACTTTGGTCAAGATGAATTTGCTGGCGATCATGGACAAACTCCAAGGTAAGAAACTGATGTGCCTTCGCATCCAAGTCCAATATGTCAATTCTGTTGTCGCTCACGTTCGATCATAGTGTTCGTAGAACCGTTCTCCTGACTCGCCAGCATTTGTATCTAGCTAGATACACCTGTTATTGCACCTTTGCCTTACCTTGCCGCCATTCTACAAGTGTAATGTCAAACAAGTCACCAGGCGTGTCCCTTGAATTCCTTCCTCACCACCATTTTCTGATAGAGGCTCCCATCACGACCTGGCCTCCTCCAATCTCAACACCACATCCTCAGGCCAAATTAACACTCAAGCAAGTCCCCCCTCAGAAATAGCTGAATCCTGGCAGAAGAAATCAAGATTCAAACGGAGTTCTCGGCTTCCTTAGCCTGTGCCGTTCCTCCGGCTTCGTCAACACACTCTCTCCATCCCCGTCGAACCTCGCAAAGAAATCCTCTTGTGCCTGTGATTTGGAAACTTGCCCTCTGTTCATCTGTCCCGTTGCCTACATGATAGAGTCGCTCACCACCTGAAGAAGAGATACGTCTCTGCCCAGTCATCCTCTGTCTCCCCCATACTACGCTTTTGACGTGGGCGAATACCTCTTGCGAATTTGAGCTCGTAGGCGTGCATAAGAGAGGATAAGACGAGAAACCCAACATCTAACCCGTCTTTCCTTTTGCACCGCCATTCCTTTGGCATGGGGATGGAACATTTTGGCGGTTGGGGAACCTTCTTGCCAATTGAATATAATTCAGAAATTCCTGGGAAATTTTCTCTCACAAGACGAACTAATGAAGGCAAATCACAATCAGTGTCAAGAGTTGCAGATCTGAACATGAGTAGGCTGGATTACCATACGGTGTTTATAAGTTACTACTACTGTAATTAGTTATCTGGCTTCTCGACCATGTTTTATCTGCAGCAGACTGGTTGAAACAGCTGCAAGGCTCGGGTCGTTCCTCTTTCAGAGTCGGGGAGCCTCGTCGGCATCTCCATTCTGGGCGATTCAAAGCCCCGATTCTCACTGACCACTGACACCTCAAGTGGTGTGGTATGAGCAAGGACAATAGCCTGCCAAGCACCCACCCCCCCTTCCATTTTTCATGCCCAAATGCTCATGTTTCTACAATGTTCTGACAGTGTCGCGATATTTGTGTATAATTGAACCATCTTGTTACCACCGCCTGTAAGTCACCCTTGCCCTCCAATCAATTCAAGTCCGCAGGCGCCATCATTCCAGAAATTCTCACAACATCACCGGATTTTACATCAGAGCTCACAGGGGCGGCGAGAGCTAGACACCTGGCCAAATGGCGCCTAAGCCTACAATTCGAGTCATCGGGTCACTGAACATCGATTTCGTGACCACTACACCCCGTGTGCCAGGCCCAGGGGAAACACTCACGGCAACGTCTCTGGCTGTGCACGCGGGCGGGAAAGGCTCCAATCAAGCAGTTGCATGTGGGAAGGCAGCGTTCACATCGCCAACCGAGCAAGATGTCACGGTTGACATGATCGGTGCAGTGGGCAAAGGAGACCCCTACTATGCGTCACTGCTGAAGCCGACGTTGGAGCAGAGCGGTGTGAGCACCAAATACGTGGAGGAAATCGAAGGCATCCAGACAGGCACCGCCACCATCCTTCTCGACACGGGCTCCAATGGGGAGAATCGTATTCTGATCGTGCCCGGTGCCAACAACGAAATGACAGATGTGCAGAAACTCCTGGACACTGCAACGAGTGATGGTGTGCCCGATGTCGTTGTCATGCAGGGTGAGATTCCACGCCCGACAGTGATAGGACTACTATATGCATTCAACCTTCCCGCGCACAAGACCGCTGTGGTCTTCAATCCCGCACCGGTCTTTCCAGACGGCATACCGCTCGATTCTTTGAAGGGAATGGCGGTCCTGGTCGTCAACGAGACAGAATGCCTCCTGCTATTCAAGCTCATCGAAGAGCTGAGGGGCCCATCTCCCCTTCCTCGAGAAGAGGATATCGACGAATCCCATCTGGACGGGCTCACAACATTGATACACGAACGCGCAGAGGTGTCGATCGTCGTGGTGACCCTCGGTAGTCGTGGAGTTTACTTTTCAGCGTCCCAAGGCTCCGTCCGAGGTTTGTTGCCCGCAGAGAAGGTGGAGAAGGTAGTCGACACCACGGCGGCAGGCGACACTTTTGTCGGATATCTTGCTACCGCACTCGCGAGGCATTTGGCGTCAAACCAAAACGTTGGCACTTTTGACATCAGGGCGGCTGTCAAAAGATCAAATCAGGCTTCGGCTAAATGCGTGCAGAGAAGTGGTGCGATGGAGAGTATCCCCTTTGGATACGAATAGACGAAGCGAGTATGGACTACGCAACACACCTGCTGTGAAAGCTGCACCTTAAGAGCTTTCGAACATAAATACCGGCACTTGGTCGGTTGGTATTGGGGAGCCAACCACAGTAGGGATTGCCTATTCCCGGCTATTTATCAGGCAAGGCACCAGTTTCTTTGACCCATTTGGGTGCCCATAATGACATATTATGTACATACATAGCA
>Ga0105239_10003467_pt1 | contig 19300 bp, 19 predicted proteins | sample KBSC44metaG_FD_92761 | JGI IMG/M metagenome (GOLD analysis project Ga0105239, IMG submission 92761) | Corn rhizosphere microbial communities from Kellogg Biological Station, Michigan, USA - KBS C4-4 metaG | ecosystem: Host-associated > Plants > Roots > Rhizosphere > Soil | place: Michigan, USA...
CAATCGGCCTGATAGGAGATTCCATGTTCACGCGTCGTGACTTCGGCAAGATTGCGTTGGCGGCCCTGCCGGCTACCAGTTTGCTGGCTCAAAAGAAAATCAACTCCACTATCGGGGGCGTCCTTATCGGCTCGCAGAGCTACAGCTTCCGCGAAAAGCCGCTGGACGGCGTGATCCAGGCGATGTCCGAGATCGGACTGGGCGAATGCGAACTGTTTTCGCCGCACATCGAACCGAAAGGAGTATCGCGCGAAGATCTCCGCAAGTGGCGCTTAACGGTGCCGCTCGATGAGATCAAGGCCGTTCGCAAGAAATTCGACGATGCCGGAGTCAATCTTTGCGCATTCAACCTCAGCTTCAACGACAGTTTCACGGATGAGGAGATTGATCGTGGCTTCGATATGGCTAAGGCGTTAGGTGTACCGGTGATCACCGCGTCGGCCACAGTAACTTCGGCTAAGCGGGTCGCGCCCTTCGCGGAAAAACATAACATGATCGTGGCTTTTCACGGGCACTCCGACGTGAAAGATCCGAATCAGTTCGCCACGCCCGAAGCGTTCGCCAAGGCACTCTCCATGTCCAAGAAATTTGCGATCAATCTGGATATCGGGCACTTCGTCGCCGCGAACTACGATCCGGTGGAATATATTAAGACCCAGCACGAACACATTCTTATCCTGCATCTGAAAGATCGCAAGCGCGACCAGGGCCCGAATATGCCCTGGGGAGAGGGCGATACGCCGCTCAAACAGGTTCTCCAACTGCTCAAAAAGGAAAAGTATCCGATGCGGGCGCTGATCGAATACGAGTATCGCGGTGCGAGCGATTCAGTGACCGAGGTTAAGAAATGCTTAGAGTATTGCAAAGCTGCACTGGCTTAGTTTTCGGAGTTTGCCTCGCGCACGCTCAGTTAATCAGCCGGCCGGTCCCTCCGTCCGATGCCGTCGAGCGCGGCCAGAAGCAATTCGTTGTGCAGTGCGGATCCTGCCATGGCGCGGACGCTCGCGGCGAAGATAACGGTCCGGATTTGGTGCGCTCGGTGATTGTTCTCGATGACGAACAAGGCAGCCTGATCGGGCCGGTGGTTCGAAAAGGACTTCCAAATCAAGGAATGCCCGCGTTCAATCTATCCGATTTACAGATTCGGGATCTGGCGGCGTTCCTGCGCGAACGGACACAGACGGCCATCAATCGCAATGCATATCCAATTCTGAACGTGGTCACCGGCAATCCAAAGGATGGAGCAGCGTTCTTCAACGGCGCAGGACGCTGTAACACCTGCCACTCCGCGACCGGGGATCTGGCAGGGCTGGCGAGCCGATTTACGCCGGCACAATTGCAAACACGGTTTCTCTATCCACGCGGGGGACGCGGCGGGACGGCACCTAAGCCGACCACTGCCACGGTGACCCCGCGTAAGGGACCCGCCGTTTCCGGAACCCTGGAATTCATAGACGACTTCACCGTCGGGCTGCGCGACAACGAAGGCTATTATCGTTCCTTCTCGCGCGATGCGGTCAAAGTGGATATTCAGGATCCACTCGCGGCGCACGTTCAGTTGCTCAAGCAATACACGGACAAGAATCTGCATGACGTTCTGGACTACTTGGTGACCCTCAAATGAAACAGGTCGTTCTCGCCACGTTGTTCTTAGCGGGCACGCTGGCAGCCCAGCCGCTCAATCCCGCCAAGCTCCCCCAGCCTCCGACTGACTCCTGGCCGACCTACAACGGCGACTACACGGGACGCCGCTTCAGCCCGCTCAAGCAGATCACTCAGGCGAACGTGAACACGCTGAATCTCGCGTGGACCCGGCGCTTCGCAGCCGGCGGAGGTCGAGGAGGTGGAGGCGGTGTCCAGATCAAAGCCACGCCTCTCGAAGTGAACGGCATTCTGTATTTCGCGACGCCAGATAACGCCTGGGCCGTGGACGCGCGCAGCGGACGCGAGTTGTGGCACTACACATGGGAAACCACCGGCGGCCTCCACGTCGGCAATCGCGGCTTCGGCATGTACGGCGACTGGCTGTATTTCGAGACACCCGACTGCTATCTGGTTTCGCTCGATGCCAAGACGGGGAAGGTACGGTGGAATCGTCAGATCGCTGACGTGAAGCAGGAATACTTCTGCGGACCTGCGCCTATGGTGATCAAGAGCCATATCATCACGGGTGTGGGCGGCGATTCGTTGGACGTACCGGGATACCTGGAATCGCACGATCCGGAGACCGGCGCGCTACAGTGGCGCTGGAACACGACGCCCAGACCTGGTGAACCCGGATCGGAAACGTGGCCGTCGCGCACGGCTATGGAGCATGGCGGCGGCATGACCTGGCATTCGGGAACGTATGATCCGGAGCTTAACCTTTACTATTTCGGCACCGGCAATCCGAACCCGGTATACGCACCGCAGAGCCGGTCGGGCAACAATCTGTACACCTGCTCGATTGTGGCGCTGAATCCGGATACAGGAAAATTGGTGTGGTATTACCAAGTATCGCCGCACGACACTCACGATTTTGACAATGTCGAGACGCCTGTCCTCATCGATGGTGAGTTCAAGGGACAGTCGCGTAAGATGCTGGCGCAGGCGGCCCGGAATGGCTATTTCGTGTTGCTGGACCGGACCAACGGCAAGAATCTGCTCACCGCGCCATTTGTGGAAGCTGTGAATTGGTCCAAGGGGTTGGATGCGGATGGCAGGCCCATTCCTAATCCGGACATGGATGCGAAACCCGATGGAACTTTGGTATCGCCCACCGAAGGCGGAGCGGCAAATTGGTTTGCACCCTCGTTCAGTCCGCTGACGGGGCTGTTCTACACACATGCGTCCGAGTCGTATGGACTGGATTGGAAGACCGATCTTTCGAAGACACCTGAAGGATACGGTGGACGCAACCAGACCATATGGATGCAGAATGTCTTGCAGGCCATCGACTACAAGACGGGCAAGATCGTCTGGAGCCACCGCTATCCCAGCCAGGGTGGAAATCGATCGGGCCTGCTGAGCACCGCCGGTGGATTGCTGTTCGGCGGCGATCCGACCAGTAACGTGTTCGCCATGGATCCAGCCAACGGCAAGATGCTATGGCATGCCGGATTGCAGAGCTCGGTAAGTAATGGCCCGATTACATTCGAGCTGGATGGTCGGCAATACGTTGTCGTCGGCGCGGGTGATTCACTGTACGCATTCACATTGCCTGGGCACTAAGACCTAGTTCGGCCCTGCATCTGGCCGTTCGTCACAAATTGGCCTCGCCGGCGCCTTGATCGCCCGACAATTGACTCATGCGACAGATCCTACCAGTTGTTCAGGCTCCCACAAGGCGGGGCTCGGCTGCGGTCGACGTTCTAAACTCGACTATGCGCACCCCAAAAAGACGCATGCTGGGGATGGCTGGTGCTGCCATCTGGCTGGTTCTGATTAGTACCGCATTCACCGTCCTGGCGCTGACGACGATTGGCGCTCCAGTTTCGCGATTCGTTCTCGCGAGCGTCATCGTTGCCGCGATCCTGCACCTTGCGATTGGCGTTGGGGTGATTCGCGCGATACTGCGCTCCCGGGGCGCTATCCCGCCCCGAACACTAGAAGACCGCACGATGCTTCGCCGGTTTGCCGTGGTGGGTGTTGGCGAAGTGATCGCGATCATGGTCGTCAATGGTGTTTGCGCGGTCAGCCTGCATCTGGAACTGCTTATTCCGCTGGATCTACTGATCGTCGGAATCCATTTCCTGCCGTTGGCGAGGATTTTCCGAGTGCCGCGTTACTACTTCACTGGCGCCCTGTTTGTCCTTGTTCCTGCGCTCACCATCGTGCTGGTTCCGGTGCACGCCCAATTTGGCGCCGCGGATTCATGGTTCGTCATTCCGACGTTCGGATGCAGTGCGGTGGCCTGGGTGACGGCTGCGTTCAATCTACGCGAAGTCACGAAGTCGCTGCCGGACCACGATACTAGCCACTCCTGAACAAGGTCCAAACATGAAAATCTGGAATGAGTCGACTGCCAGAGAGACGCGGGCCGCCTATTGGGGTTACCAGGCGTTCTACTGGGGAATCTTCACTGCGATCGGATTGGCCATCAATCTGGTCAACGGCGGAAATAAACTCAACCTCGTTATCAGCCATATCTTCTTTTTCTTTTACAGCGTCGGCCTGACTCACATTTTTCGAGGCCAAATCCTACAGTGGCGGTCGCGTAACCCGTCGGTCATCCGAATGAGATTCCGGCTGTTCTTGGGAATCCTGATTATCGGTTTCGTCCAGACGGCACTGATTATCTCCATCGATATCGCGTTGAACGGGACGCGGCTCCAAGATTGGCCGCGTGCGGCCGTGGCCGGTCTCGCCTGGGGAATGTACATCGGTACCCTCGTGTGGACGATTGTTTACATTCGGATCACCGAGAGGCGAGCGCAGGAACATCGAGAAGGCAAGATGCAACTCGCGCTGCGGGAGGCAGAACTGCGCGCTCTGGAGGCGCAAATCAATCCGCACTTCCTGTTCAATTGTTTGAACTCGATTCGCGGCCTGGTGGTCGAAGATCCTCAAAAGGCCCAAGATATGATTACGCGATTTGCCACTCTGCTGCGATACAACCTGAATCATGATACCCGGCACACCGTTCCGCTGGCGGCGGAAGCCGAAGTGGTGAATGATTACCTGGCGCTGGAGAAAGCCCGGTTCGAAGACCGTCTGCGTTGTCAAGTTACCATCGATCCAGCGGCTGCTTCCCTGCTGGTTCCACCCATGATCCTGCAAACTCTGATCGAGAACGCCTTGAAGCACGGAATCGGACGGCTGCCAGATGGCGGCGACCTTCAGATTCGAGCCGCGGCCAACAATGGGACGCTGGTATTGGAAGTGGAGAATACCGGCGAGTTGACGGATTCCCGATCGGGCGGCACGCAGGTTGGGCTCAACAATATCCGCGAGCGGCTTCGCATCCTCTATGGCGATCGCGCCAGCTTATCATTGCAAAATCGAAGTGGAACCGTAGTGGCCAGAGTGGAAATTCCAAGGTCGGTATGAAGGCACTCATTATCGACGATGAGCGCCTCGCTCGCGTTGAGTTGCGCCGCCTGCTGGCGGCGCATCCCGAGATCGAAATCGCCGGAGAAGCCAGCAACGGCGACGAGGCTCTCACGTTAATCGCGCAGGCATCGCCCGATCTGTTGTTCCTCGACGTCCAGATGCCGGGTCTCACTGGATTTGATGTTCTGGAGCGACTGGACGAAATTCCGCAGGTGATCTTCACCACAGCCTACGACGCCTACGCTATCAAGGCTTTCGAGGTAAACGCTCTCGACTACCTGATGAAGCCCATCTCTCCTGCCCGGCTGGCTGCCGCGCTCGCCAAAGTCCGGCCGCGATCCGGACCCACCCGCCTGGAGCGTGTGTTCGTGCGCGACGGCGACCGCTGCTGGATCGTCGCCCTGCCCGATATCTTCCTTCTGGAGTCCGAGGGAAACTACACGCGTGTCCACTTCAGCGGCCAGCGTCCGCTTATCCGGCGATCGCTTAACGCGCTCGAGGCGCAACTGGATCCTGCCGTGTTCTTCCGTGCGAATCGTCAGGAGATCCTGAACCTGAAGTGGATCGACAAAGTGGATCTCGGAGTCGCGGGCGGCCTGTCGGTGACGCTACGCGGAGGGCGCGCAGTGGAAATGTCGCGGAGACAATCGGGGCGGTTGCGAGAAATCCTAAGTTTATGATCCACGCGAATGACGCATGCGAAACTGGGGGGCATGCAATATTCGCGTTTAGGTGATACCGGATTAATTGTTTCGCGCCTGGCATTCGGCGCAATGACCTTCGGCACGGGTAAGGGACCCTTCGCCGCCGTCTCGAAAGTAGGCGCGGAGTTAGCCGATCAACTGATCGGAAAAACGCTCGACGCGGGCATCAACTTCTTCAACACGGCGGACGGCTATACCGGCGGTCAGTCCGAAGAAATGCTCGGCAAAGCGCTGGGTGCCCGCCGCAAGGACGTGGTGGTCTCCACAAAGTGTGGATTTCGCTCAGGCGAGCCTTTGTTGCATCAGGGTTTGTCGCGTCAGCATATCCTGGCCTCCGCCGAAGGAAGTCTCAAAAGGCTGGGCACGGATTACATCGACGTTTACCTGGTACATCGCGTCGATCCGCACACCCCAGTCGAAGAAACCGTCGACGCGCTGGATGATCTAGTCCGCCAAGGCAAGGTCCGCTACGTTGGATTTTCGAATTGGCCTGCGTGGATGGCCGCAACGGCCGTGGGGCTTCAGAAGCAACACAACTACGCGCGCTTCCGCGCTGCCGAAATGTATTATTCGCTGGTGGGCCGCGATGTGGAATATGACGTCGTGCCGTTCCTCGAAAGCGCGGGCATCGGAATGATGGTTTGGAGCCCGCTGGCAGGGGGTTTCCTGAGTGGCAAGTACACGCGCGAGAATCCCCAGGGCGACGGCGGCAGGCTCACCGGTTTCGATATGCTTCCGTACGATCGCGAAAAAGGTCACACCGTGGTCGATAAGCTACGCGAGATCGCCAAAGCGCACAATGCGTCGCCGGCGCAGATCGCTCTAGCCTGGTTGCTCCGCAAGAAGGGCGTGACATCCATCCTGATGGGCGCGAACAAGATGGCGCAGCTCGAGGACAACCTGGCTGCCGCGAATGTACAACTCTCCGCGGAACAATCGTCCCAGCTCGATGAACTTACGACTCCGGCAGCGCTCTATCCGCACTGGTTCAGCGCGCGTGTGCAGGATCCGCCGGTCACGGCAGCCCTTCAGTCCGCGAAGTGATCAATCTTGGCGCACCGCGGCATCGTAACCTGGAATTGTACGCACTAGGCGCAAGTCGTCCTAAAAGATGATCGAGCAGATTGCGAAGTACCTGACGGAAAACTGGCGGGAACTGGTGTGGCCCATGATTCTCTTTGCCGCGGTGGTTGTGGCGGGATGGGTGCTGCGCCGCATCCTGTACGCGCGATTACAGCGTTCGGCTTCTTCCGCTGGAACCCGGATCGACAGCATGCTGATCCAGGCACTGCACGGGCCTTTTCTCCTGTGGATTCTGATTCTAGCGATTCACCTTGCAGTGGAATATTCGGACCTGCCGCGCGGCGTCACACGCTGGTCGGCCAAAATTTTGCTGGCCCTTTGGATTATCTCCCTGACCTTAGTCTTATCGAGGCTGAGCGGACGAATGGTCCGTTCCTATTCGACCAGGCTCGAAGGCGCTCTTCCGGTTTCGACTCTCACCGAAGTGCTGGCCGGCCTTATTATCTGGATTCTCGGTTTGCTGACCTTGCTGGAACAGGTCTTTGATATCGATATCCGAGCCATCCTCGCGGCCCTAGGGGTAGGCGGTTTGGCAGTTGCGCTGGCGCTGCAAGATACGCTCTCAAATCTTTTCGCGGGCTTCTACGTAAGCGTGGCGCGTCAAATTCGGATCGGCGATTTTGTCAAGATCGATGCCGCGCAAAATGGATACGTGCAGGACATTGGCTGGCGAAGCACCACTCTGCGGGACTTGAGCGGCAGCCTCATCTTCATTCCAAATAACAAGCTGGCCCAAAGTATTGTCACGAATTACAATCTTCCGCAACGGTCGGTCGGACTTGGAATTAATGTTCCCGTAACCTACGACTCCGATCCGAACCAGGTGGAACGCTTGCTCACCGAAGTCGCGTCCGCTGCCATTGGACAAGTCCCCGGATTAATGAAGGAACCCGCGCCCTCCGCAAAATTCATCCCTGGATTCGGCAAGACTTCGATGGATTTTACGTTGGACTGCCATGTGGCAGAGTTTGCCGACCAGTTTCTGGTGCAGCACGAGCTTCGCAAAAGAATTTTTAGCAGGTTTCGTCAGGAAGGTGTTCACTTTCGATCGCATGGGACACCGGCGCAGGATGAAGGCTAGGACATTCGTTCTTGACAGTCGAATCAAATCGGAGCACAATGGCCGCAGAGAGACACGTCCACTCTACGTTTTGCCCTCTACGATAGAAGGGCGCTAAACCAACCCACGATAGGTTTTAGGGAGGGAAATGGCGCGTGAGGACAAATCCGAAAAGCGGTACCCCCGCCAAGGGGAGCCCCAAAAACGGAAGTGCATTGCCGCGGGCAACTCGTCGCAGAGACCCGCAACCTGAGAGTCCAAAATCGACCTCGCTTACGGCGGTTTCTGACGAAGCCATCCCGGTCCAGGTTGCAACTATAGAAGCCGAAATCGCACGGCTCGCGTATTTCCTTTGGGAGGCGCGGGGCGGCGTCGGCGGGTCACCTGAGGAAGACTGGCTTCGTGCCGAAGAGGAAATCCTATCGCGTTCCAGGCGCTAGGCGCGCAGTTAACCGGATCGCAACATCCGGGGAAAGAAGTCCGTGGAAGGTATTCTAACCATCCTGTTAGCCGGCGGTGCGGGCGAACGCCTGGCGCCTCTGACACGCGATCAACCTAAGCCGATGATGCCGTTCGGCGGTATTTATCGCCTGATCGATCTCACGCTTTCCAATTGTCTGAACTCGGGGCTCAGCAAGATCTATGTCCTGACGCAGTACAAGGCGCTGAGTCTGAATCGCCACATCCGGCAGGTTTGGAATATTCTTTCCCCCGAGCTGGGGCAGTTCATTGAAGCCGTTCCGCCGACCCAGCGTCTGCGGGACACCTGGTATCTGGGTACCGCCGATGCGGTCTATCAAAATATGCAGAGTATCGCGGATGAACATGTGCCTTACGTGCTGATTCTTTCCGCGGATCACGTTTACAAGATGAACTACGCCCATATGCTCAACTGGCACGTGGAGTGTGGAGCGGATGTAACTGTCGCCACCACGCGGATCAACCCGTCCGACTCGACCAGGTTCGGAATCGTGAGCATGGACGCCGAGTACTCCATTCAGGATTTTCATGAGAAGCCTCCTGTGGAGCACGCCGTCCGTTCGCATTTCCGGCACGACGCGTGCAGCGCTTCCATGGGCGTATATCTCTTTTCCACTTCAGCGCTTCTCGAGGCGCTCAAAGAGGACGCGGAAGATGAGCTTTCCTCACACGATTTCGGCCATGACGTTTTGCCCAAGCTCATTGGGCGGCATCGCGTAGTGGCCTATGACTTTGTCGACGAGAACAAAAAGGACGTGATTTACTGGCGCGACGTAGGCACCCTCGAAGCCTACTTCGAAGCCAACATGGATCTGGTCGCTGTGAATCCTGTCTTTAACCTGTACGACCAGGAGTGGCCTCTGCGCACATCGATGCCGCCTCTGCCTCCCGCGAAATTCGTTTTCGCCACGGAGGAGCAATGCATGGGCTTGGCGCTTGATTCCATCGTCTCTCACGGCTGCATCATCTCCGGCGGCCGAGTTACGCGGAGCGTTCTTTCACCGGGTGTGCGAGTGGACCGTCAGGCGTCTGTCGATACCTCTCTGCTGTTTTCCGGCGTGCAGGTGGGCGCGCACAGCCGCATCCGCAACTGTATCGTCGATCACAATCTGAAGATTCCGGAACACGCCGTTATTGGGGTGGATCCCGAAGCCAACCGTCGAGAGGGTCACACTGTGACCGATTCCGGACTCGTGATCGTCCACGCGGCTTCTCCTGGCGTCAGTGTGCAGGATATTCCACGCCGTCCCGCGGTTCCCGAACAAAGCAGGTTACGCCGCGGGGCGGGGACAGGTTAATAATACGCCAGCGTTTCGATTCCTGTCCCGGCCTTGAATGTGTTCACCACCTTCGCGCCTGGCAAGTCGATCACTGAAATCGTTCCATCACCGTGATTTGAGACCAAGGCGGTCTTCGAGTCTGCACTGAAGGCGATCCCAAAGGGAGTCTTGCCGACGGTCAACACCGTCTGTTTGCCATGCAGATCCGCGATGTTGATGATATTCGCGAGACCTGCCTGACTATCGCATGTCACCAGTCTCGACCCGTCCGGGGAGTACTTCACGCGGAACGGACCAGTCTGGTTCTTCTCCACCGCCACCGTATCCACAATCTTGTCCGTCGCCGTGTCGATCACCATGAACTTGGGATCCTTATAATCGACCGCCAGGACGCGTTTCCCATCCGGCGAAACAGTAATGCCCTGGGTACCGTTCGGCATATCGACTTTACCGGTCATCTTGCCGGCCTTGATATCGATCACGCTCACAAACGGCCGGTCATTCTTATTGGCGACGTAAGCCTTGCTGGCGTCCGGAAGCACGGCGACCCAGTGGCCGGTGCCCTCGGTTTCGATCGCAGCCGTAATCTTTTTGGTCTTGGGATCGATTACCAGAAGTTTGCGGCTCAGATCGCAGCTGGCGTACAGAGTTCCCTTGGAATCCACTTGCAGACCGTGGGGCGCGATGTAGGGTGAGATGTCAATAGTGCCCGTCAACTTCCTGGACACCAGATCCACAATCGCGATTACGTGCCCCGGGTGCGGATTCCGGCCGTACACGCCGTCGCCATAAATCGGTATGTACGCGGTCCTGTGATCGGGCGAGATGGCCAGCTCATGCGGAGGTCCGTCCGGAATCGCGAAATTCGATTGCTCTTTAAGGCTTACAGGATCGAAGAATCGTACGAACCCGCCAAGCTTGTCGATCATGATCAGGCCCTGCGTGCCCGTGGGATTGTTGAAGTCCAGGTTCGCGGCAGGGGTCAGCGCGGCAAAAGTCGCGAGTACGAAAATCGTCCGAAACATGATTTACTCCTTCAGAACTTTGACGACGAAGTAACTTACCGACTTAGGAACTTCCTTGAACCAATGCGGCATTCCAGCGGGAATCGTAACCACGTCGCCTTTGGTTAGATGGTGAGTCTGCCCGCCCGTGATATCCGTACCCAGCCACTGGCCAGCCTTGCTCATCTTTCCGCCGACCATGGTACCGCCGGTGACGAACGTCGCTTCGCCATCCATGACGTAGAGGATGTCGGTCTCTTTGTCATGCACTTCCACCTGTCCTGCTGCGGTGCGATGCGCGCCCGAAACCGTGTATTCCTTAGTTGCCGTGAGCGAGGCGCCCTTGGCCAGCGCGTCGGCGACTTTGTCGTGGCTGATAAACGTGGCCGTATCGGCACCCATCAGGACCGCTGCGGCCAATAGAATTGTGAGCGTAAGCCAATATTTCATGTCGGGAGTTTATCATACGGCGACGCGGCATATCGAAAAGGGAACCTTCATTTTAATTCGGTCATGACACCGTGCTGCTTGCCGCGGATCAGCGTTTCCGTATGGCTGCGATCGCGCAGATTGAAGCGAATCATTCCTGGCTTGTATAAATTTACCGTCTTCTCACCGCTAGGCGTGGTCGACTGGAGGTCTCCGTCGTCCAGATAGTACACCACGACATCCTTGTCGTGGAAGTGCATGGGAGTCGGAACGCCAGGAGTCCACGAATAGTCCCAAACAACCACGCGAGCGTTTTCGAGAAGCTTCTTGCTGCCGGGCCGCGGGAACGCCGCCGGATAGCCGGACTTGTTGTCCAACGGCTCCACTTTAAAATCCTTGAGACCGATCAGAATGCCTGGGCCCTCGGCCGCATGCTTGTCGCCCTTCTTCAAAAAAGTCGCATGTCCTGCGCGCGAAACCCAGACCGAGTCATAGGCCACTGAATCCACGGGACCGTCCAGCTCGCGGACTTGAACCCGTTGATTATCGATCGCGGGCGGCGCCGCTGGCGCTTGAAAACCCAATAGAGTTAAAACAAAAATTGAAAGTGTCATATAGTTACGGCCTTAGTGACTTTCCCGCGGAATCCCGGCGCCGCGGCACCCGACCAGGAAATCCAAGTCAGCGCCCCGGTCCGCCTGCATGACATGGTCGATGTAGAGCCGTTGATAGCCGCCCGTCCAGGTAACCGGCTCCGGCTTCCACCCCGCTCGCCGCCGATTCAGCTCGTCTTCTGAAACCCGCAGCTCCAGCTTCCGCGTGTCAATATCCAGCTCGATCTCATCTCCGTTTTGGACTACAGCCAGCGTCCCGCCGGCAGCCGATTCCGGAGACACGTGCAGAACTACCGTTCCGTACGCTGTGCCGCTCATGCGCGCGTCCGAGATTCGTACCAGGTCTGTGATCCCTCGTGCCAGCAGCTTCGGAGGCAGGGGCATATTCCCAACCTCCGGCATGCCTGGATACCCCTTGGGCCCCGCGCCCTTCAGCACCATCACCGACGTTTCATCGATCTCCAGATCCGGCCGGTCAATGCGCGCCTTGAAATCCTCTATGCTTTCGAACACCACCGCGCGGCCGCGATGTTTCAGCAGGCCTGGCGTCGCCGCCGAAGGTTTGATCACCGCTCCGTTGGGCGCCAGGTTACCGCGCACTACAGCCAGCCCGGCGTGCTCGCGAATAGGACGAGCCCGCTCGTGGATCACCTCACGATTCCAGCACGGAGCATCCGCGGTATTCTCGCCCATGGTTTTGCCATTGACCGTTATCGCGTCGCGATGAATCACGTCCGCCAATTCGCGAACCACGGCAGGGACGCCGCCTGCATAGTAGAAATCCTCCATCAAAAACTTGCCCGACGGCTGAATGTCCACCAGCAACGGAAGATCATGACCTATGCGGTCGAAGTCGTCGAGAGTCAACGGCACACCCACGCGCCCGGCAATCGCCAGCATGTGCAACACGAAATTGCTCGACCCTCCGATGGCCGCGTTCACTCGAATTGCGTTCTCGAACGCCTGACGCGTCAGGATGCGAGAAATCCGCAAATCCTCGTGAACCATTTCTACAATCCGCCGACCCGCTTGCTGCGCCAATACGTAGCGCCTGGAATCAACAGCCGGAATCGCGGCGTTGTGCGGCAGACCCATGCCGAGCGCCTCCACCATACTGGCCATGGTCGACGCCGTCCCCATGGTCATGCAATGGCCGGCCGAGCGCGACATGCATGCTTCGGCTTCGAAGAAATCGGCGATCTTCATCTTGCCCGCCCGAACGTCCTCGCTCATCTGCCAGACGCCGGTGCCGGATCCGATGCGCTCGCCATGGAAGTTGCCGTTCAGCATCGGGCCGCCCGAGACGACAATCGCCGGCACGTCGCAGCTCGCCGCGCCCATCAGCAGCGAGGGCGTGGTCTTGTCGCAGCCGCACAACAGCACAACGCCATCAATAGGATTGCCACGAATCGATTCCTCGACGTCCATGCTGGCCAGGTTGCGGAACAGCATCGCAGTGGGCCGAATGTTGGTCTCGCCCAGTGACATCACCGGGAATTCCAGCGGGAAGCCGCCGGCTTCATAAACGCCGCGCTTCACCCGCTCCGCCACCTGACGCAAGTGCGCGTTGCACGGCGTCAGTTCGGAGAAGGTGTTGCAGATGCCGATGACGGGGCGCCCGTCGAACAGATCCGCCGGGAAACCCTGGTTCTTCATCCAGGAACGGTGGATAAATCCGTCGCGATCCTGAAGACCGAACCAATGAGTGGAACGAAGAGGCATGCGAGTAGTGTCTCAAAAGCGAACCCGCTCGAACCACCTTCAGAGCCGCGACAGTTAGGAATGCCCCTCACGTCGATCCAACGTGCGAAGATCAAGCCTGTGTCTGTGCCTGCGATAGTGCGTCCCACGCGAGTCCGCTATTGGGTCCTGGTGTTTACCGTCACCCTGGCGGTGATCACCTACATCGATCGCGTTGCGATCTCGTTCGCCCTGCCGTACATCGGAAAGGAACTCAACCTGAGTTCGATCCAGAAGGGCTGGATCCTGACCGCCTTCGGCTTGGCATATGCGCTGTTCGAAATTCCCGGTGGATTCCTGGGCGATTGGATGGGTCCCCGGCGCGTCATTCTTCGAATCGTGCTGTGGTGGTCATTCTTCACCGCCGCGACCGGCTGGGCCTGGAACTACGCGTCACTCGTCACAGCGCGATTTTTGTTTGGAGCCGGCGAAGCGGGCTGCTTCCCGAACCTGACCAAGATGTTCACGGTTTGGCTTCCCGATCGCGAACGCAATCGCGCCCAGGGATTAATGTGGATGAGCGCCCGCTGGGGCGGCGCTTTCACACCGCCTTTGGCGGCCGCGGTGATTACGTGGGTCGGCTGGCGTCACGCGTTCGAAGTGTTTGCGGGGTTGGGATTGATCTGGGCCTTGGGGTTCTTTCTGTGGTATCGCGACAACCCCCTGGACAATCCCAAGCTCAACGACGCCGAGCGCGATCTGCTGCGAGGCTCTTATAAACCGGCCGGCCATACGGCCGCACCCTGGGGAAAGATGGTTCGCTCCGGGCGTGTCTGGCTCCTGTGCTGGCAATATTTCTTCTTATCCTACGGCTGGTACTTCAACATCACCTGGCTGCCGACATATTTGCGCGAAGCCCGCGGAATGGACGTCGCACAGGCAGCGATGTTCGGCGTGCTTCCCCTCTTTATGGGTGGATTGGGAAATCCTGTCAGCGTATTCATTGGCGAGCGGCTTCTGCGCTGGACCAAGAGCGTCGATCGCACCCGCAGGATCGTCGCTAGTTTTGGATACACCGGGGCTTGCTTGTCTTTGCTGGCTACTACCCATATGCAAGGCGCTCGGGGCGCCGTGATATCGATTTCTTTAGCGAGTTTTTTCAATGATTTAGCCATGCCACCGTCTTGGGCCGCCACGATGGATATGGGTGGCCGCTATGCCGGGACGCTTTCCGGCGCGATGAACAGCTGGGGGAACCTGGGCGGTGCCGTCGCGCCAGCCGTGATCGGGTACGTACTCGCTTGGACCAATAGCAATTGGAATGTAGCGTTCTACATCTCGGCGTTTCTATATGCCGCTGCGATTCCTTGCTGGATTTTCCTGGATTCTGTAACTCCCTTGGAAGTTCCGTCGCCCACCAATCGAGGCTCTTGACCCCTAACCCCAAGCGCGTGTATGCTAGCATGTTGGGCGGGCTAGTGCCTACTCATATACTCAAGGTGGAGGTTGTTTGCCAATGAAATCTAAGATTCTTGCCGTGATCGTTGCTGGACTGGGATTGCTCTTGTGCAGCGTGCCGATGCTGGCACACCACTCGTTCGCGGCCGAATACGATTCGGCCAAACCGGTAACGTTGACCGGAACCGTGACGAATGTCGAGTGGATGAATCCCCACGCTCGCTTCTATATCGACGTGAAGGACGAAAAGGGCGAAGTGGCCAACTGGGAACTCGAACTCGGCAGCCCCAATGGCCTGATGCGCCAGGGTTGGACGCGTAACTCCCTGAAGAAGGGCGACGTCGTCAGCATCACTGGATCGCTCGCAAAGGACGGTTCCAAACTGGCCAATGCTCGCACCGTTAAACTGGCTGATGGCCGCCAGGTGTTCGCGGGCTCTTCGGAGACCGAGGGCAAAGGTAAGCAGTAGTTAGTTTAGGACCAATCTCAACAACCTCAGCGGGATGAGCGGACGCAGTCATGCCTCCGCTCGTCCTGCGTAACGATTCTTCCAGTTGGGCATAGAATCGGTCTCACTTCCCCAGGAGGACTAAGAAATGAAGTTTTGGTCGAAAGTAACCCTTGCGACTGCAGCAGTTGCCTTGCTATCGCTCAGCGGGGTCACGTTGTCAGGTCAGGCGCCCGCGCAGGGAAAAGCCGCGCCACAAGGTAAAGCCCAGGGCAAAGCGGAGACGCCAGCCAAGGCCGGGCCAGCTAAGGTCACCGCCGGTGAGTTCTTCAAGAATGTAACGACGCCCACCCTCAAGGACCTGACACCGGACGACTTCATTTTGGCCATGGGATTGGTTGCCGACAACCTGGGCCTGGATTGCGCCGACTGCCATCCGGGCGCAGGCTCCGATAAAGTCGACTGGGTAATCGACACGCCGCAAAAAAAGACGGCTCGAAAAATGATTGAAATGGTCGGGACCATCAATAAGACCAACTTCGCCGGCGTGCAGATGGTGACCTGCTGGACGTGCCATCACGGACGCGATAAGCCAGCCACTACGATCGCGCTCGATGCAGTCTACAGCACTCCGAATTCGGAACGGGATGACTTGGTCACGGCAGCTCCCGGGCAGAGCGCTGCTGCGATTTTCGATAAATACATCGCCGCACTCGGCGGCGCGCAACGCCTGGCCGGTGTCACCAGCTATATCGCAACTGGAAAGAGCGTCGGGTATGAAGGCTTAGGCGGCGAGGGCCAGTTCAACGTCTACGCAAAGTCTCCCAATCAGAAGACCACCGAGATTAGTTACAAGGATCACCCCGAACGAGGGACTAGCGCTTGGGCTTTCGACGGCCGCACGGGCTGGATCAAAACGCCGCGCGGACTGTTAGGCGAGTATGAAGTGACCGGAACCGGCCTGGATGGTGTCCGCTTCGACGCCCAAATGGCCTTCCCCGGGCAGATCAAGACACTCTTTACGAATTGGCGCGTCGGTCAGTCGGAAAGCCTGGGGGAGCGGGACTTCAACGTGGTCCAGGGCGGCACCGCCAGGGGCCTGCTGGTTACTCTCTTCTTCGACACCAAGACGAATCTGCTGGCGCGAATGATCATCTACACGTCTTCGCCCATTGGACGCGCTCCTCAGCAGGTGGATTTCGACGATTATCGCGATGTTAACGGCGTCAAGTTTCCGTTTAAAGAAACCTTCCTGTGGCTGGACGGCAGGTGGACAGCGGAGATTGCCAGCATCAAGACCAACGTCGCTATCGACGCCAAGAAATTCGGCAAGCCGTAGGCCTTCAGATCGCAGTCCTCGAGAACAGGGAGTTGGCGGCTTAAAAGGCCATCAACTCCCTGTTTTTGTTTGTAAAAACGCATCTCAACCGTTGTATAATCCCCTTCAGACCACGCGTGGCCACACTACCGCGCACGTCCAAAGGACACTACATGCTGCATAGAAATTTGTTCGCGAATTTTTTAACGGTTTCCGCCACCTTCGTCATGGCTGTGACCTGTACGGTGGAACCGGCCAGCGCGCAAAACGCTAGCGCTCAAGGCTGCTCCTCTTTACCCGATTACGCAAAACTGAAAGCCGCGCTGGTTCAAGCCACCAAGGACGAAACCAGCGGCCTGAACAACCACATGTGGGCCACCATCGTCGACCGCGATGGAGTTGTCTGCGCCGTTGCGTTCTCCGGCAAGGACCGGTTCTCACAATGGCCCGGCAGCCGAGTGATTTCCGCTCAGAAGGCGAATACAGCCAACGCCTTCGGCCTCGACTCCAGTTCGAACAGCGATGGTTCCGGGCAAAAAGACGGCTTGTCGCTTTCGACGGCCAACCTGTTCTCGGCGGTTCAGCCCGGTGGCAGCCTATATGGCTTGCAGTTCAGCAACCCCGTGAATGAAGACGTGGGTTACAAGATTCCTTCCGCATCCTACGGAACTGGGGCCGATCCTATGAAGGGCGGCAAGATCGGTGGTGTGAATGTCTTCGGCGGCGGCCTTGCACTGTTCGCCGCAGGCAAGAAAATGGTCGGCGGAATCGGCGTTAGCGGCGATACCTCGTGCGCCGATCACTTCATTGCCTGGCGCATGCGCAACAACCTGGGCCTGGATCACTTGGCCGGAGTCGGCGGCATTTCCGGCGATCCCCAGCGTCCCGATAACATCGTCTTCGATATCGGCGCGAACGGTCAGAGCGCGGGTGGATTCGGCCATCCCAAATGCCTCAATACTGGGAACGAAAAGATGCTCCCTGCCGTTCAGCCGTAGGTTGAACAGCCTGGCGTATAATAACCTGAGACCTTAAAGGAGCAGGCATATGGACGACATCACAAGGCGTGGTTTTCTCGCTGCCGGAGCGGTGGTAGCGGCGCCCTACATTCTGAAATCGGAAGACAAAGCCGGGACCAAGAATCTGATCCTCGGTGAGGGCGAGCACAAGTACGAGTGCATCCACGATTGGGGCCAGTTGCCCGCGAACATCAAGTACGGCAACACCCACAGCGTGGTGGAGGATTCCCAGGGCCGCATCTACATCCACCACACCGTGCACAAGGACAGTCCCAGCGGCGACAGCGTCGTGGTGTTCGACGACAAAGGTAAGTTCGTACGCTCTTTCGGTCCGATGTTTCGCGGTGGTGCGCACGGACTGTTCGTGAGCAAAGAGGGCAAGGACGAGTATCTCTACTTCTGCGACGAGAAGCACGGGATCGTCACCAAGCGGACGCTCAAGGGCGAGGAAATCTGGACCATGGGCTATCCGCAGGATTCCCCCGTCTATCAAAAGGGGCCCGGCTCCACAGGTCCGGGCGGCGCGGCGGGCCTTAATTACCGGCCCACCAACTTCGCGATTGCACCTAACGGCGATTTCTGGGTCGGCGACGGCTACGGCTCCTACTACATGTTCCACTACAGCCAGAAGGGGAACTCGTATCCCAAGCTGGTCAGAACGTTCGGCGGTCCTCCTGCCGGCGCGGCCGCTCCCGGTGGTGGCGGCGGAGCACGAGGTGGTGGTGCTCCCGGCGGTGGCGGTCGCGGTCAGGGTAAAGGTGGCGATCAAGCCAAAGGCCCAGCGTTCGCAGGTGGGGACCAAGCCAAGGGCCCCGCTCCCGCGCCCAATCAGGCGAAGGGCGGCGGAAGAGGCGCAGTCCCGCCCCCTGGACAGCCGGGTGTGCCGAGGGACGTACCCATTGAGTCCACGAACAACCCGCACGGGAACATGATCGATCTGCGCGATCCTGCCAACCCGATTCTGCTGGTGGCGGACAGAGGCAACAACCGCATCGTCCGTTACACGTTGGACGACAAACCCATCGACGTAGTGGCCGGAACGAAATCACCCTGCCACTTCCATACGCATAAAGACACAATTGTCGTGCCGGATCTGCAAGCTCGTGTGACTTTGCTGGATAAGAACAACAAGATCATTCTTCATCTCGGCGAGCCCACCATGCCCAATCCCCCGCGCACCACCGAGAACCGGGCCGACTTTATACCCGGTCAGTTCGTGCAGCCGCATGGCGCTTGCTTCGATCGCACCGGCAACATCTTCGTAGCGGAGTGGGTCGAAATCGGTCGCGTCACGAAACTCCGCAAACTCGCGTAATAAAAAGAACCAGACGTAGCACCTAGGCCTCCAAGGAGCGGCATGGACCCACGACTGTTCGGTGAATTCATGGGAACTCTGGTTCTCGTGTTGATCGGCAATGGCGTTGTTGCCAATGTTGTTTTGAAGAAGACGCTGGGATCGGCCGCGGGCTGGCTCACCATCGTTTTCGGTTACGGCCTGGCGGTAGTGGCGGGAGTCTTCGTCGCAATCGCCTGCGGAAGCGGCGACGCCCACATCAATCCGGCGGTGACGCTTGCCTTCGCCATCTCTTCGGGCGACTTCGGCAAGTTCGTGCCGTACCTGATCGCCCAGGTATTGGGTGCATTCTTCGGCGGGATGCTGGTGTGGGTCCACTTCATGCCCCACTGGGCGGA
>Ga0105239_10003470_pt1 | contig 19286 bp, 19 predicted proteins | sample KBSC44metaG_FD_92761 | JGI IMG/M metagenome (GOLD analysis project Ga0105239, IMG submission 92761) | Corn rhizosphere microbial communities from Kellogg Biological Station, Michigan, USA - KBS C4-4 metaG | ecosystem: Host-associated > Plants > Roots > Rhizosphere > Soil | place: Michigan, USA...
AAGTCGACTCCATATGCACGACCCACCGGTCAGGAAGATCCAAGCCTTGCACAACATTTCCAAGGGAACAGAAGTTCAACAGCCCAGGGGGAAGTCATGGCGGCATACTGAGACACAGCCTCCTAAAAGACGAAGCAGACGCGACACACAGGGGGGTTCTGATGGTTTGCGAGCGGTAATCATTCGTTGAGACAGTGTAGTAATCCAAGAGGGTGTTTCCATTTGTTCTGTTTCACCTAGTGAAGGCAGACCACTGGAATGTTCGAATACGTTTGACTGGGCTTCCCGAGAAGAGCCGTCACAAATGAACATATGCCATTCTTGGAGTGGAAATGAATCCACAACATTTCAGGATCCACACACGTCATGTGCTGGGGGGCTTCTTCCACTCTCGATACGTTTTTCGACATGGGCAACGTGTACGCACTGAAGGTGGCGGAGCCGAAAAAATAGGAGAGCCAGGAAGAGGTCTCCGAGTCTTGGCGACTTTGGAGACGCACCTAACAAAAGTTGCCTAAAGAATAACAACTTAAAAGGGATGGAGTTGATGATTGGGTGAAGTGAAGCATCTTCTCGTCGTCGGTGTGAAATTGGGACTTGTGCATCGGTTCGGCCCAACCACCTCCGGAATATCCTTGCATCACAAATCAGCCTTGCCATCTCGTCAATTCTCGTCTGTGTCGTACTTACTACTTGTAATATGTATACTCCGTACTATACTATAATATAGTAATTGTACTCCGTATTTGTACGCTAGTCAAGGCCAAGCGATTGACAATGCTTCTGGGAAAACCAATAGGCTTTATACCTACTAAACAGGATTAGATTCGACCTACTATTGATTCCCACTCCAAGAATACCAAGGTACACTTGTCGCGTCCCAACCTCACATAGGGTAACTATATGGCCAAGCGAGCATAGCGCCCCGTGACTTTTGTCCAGATTACCTAGACGATTCAGCCTCGCTACGCTACCACAGCCACACTAGGCTGATCACTACGAGTAGATACGACGTCGAGAGAATTCACCCTGACACGATTCTCTTGTCCTCATCCAAGTGCATACTTGATTCTCCTTGGGTAGAAGACTGAATAATGCCTCTTCCTGAGGCATTTCTGGTGAAACACATCAAATAGTTGTACACTGGATTCTAACCAGAGAATATAGTATGAACAGTGATTTTACAACTTTGGGCCATCTCTCCCACCTCAGCCAATTCATGTCAAGATTTCCTGTCGGCTAGTTCAAGATAAATTGCCCGTGGCTATTGCTTAAGCACTCTTCTCTTCAACTTCAACGGCGCTCTCCTCGCCTTGGAATTTTTCTTGGCCGGGCCCAGCGGCCTGACTGTCTCCACCTCTCCAAGTTTCCTGCCCTCGAGTTCCTCAGCTTCCTCTGTTTGTTCATCGACTTCTGTGTAGAAGTCTTCGGGGTCGTGTACCCCTTGATCAGGTAGTAGTTCTGATAGTGGCTTCTCGTAGTATAATGCCATGCCTTCATCGTGTTTAAATTGGCGCTCGGCTAGCACCTCCCGAATCCTTAGCATCGTAGACTTTACCTATGCCCCAATGATGATCAGTAAGTGTAGTTGTCTGGAGCGAAGTGAAGGCAGATGGTGGCAAGAGGAGTGTTGTTTCAGATAACTTTCCAGTAAATATGTTCATGGATACATGGTTTAAGCGGCCTTGTAGCACTCATATCGGCGAGTGAAAGGATGAGGCTCATCAGAGGACAACAAATTTTCTTGTAGATGGCCGGGCAGAACTCACCACTTTTAACTTCTCCTCGAGCTCCACCAATCCGAACCCAGCATGGACACGTGTCATCTCTTTTTCACGAGTAAGGAGCTGGTTTTGCTCTTTTACACAGAGCCAGTAGAGTTTGTGCAAATCATCGAAGCTCTTGATAGACAACTCAGCATAAGACCATGAACGACCTGTACGAGTTAGCTCATCCTTTGCCGTTGACCGGGTGCTGTAGGGTAAGCATACCATGTGAAGATTCATCTTCCGGTGGCACAAGGGCTTTCCTGTCTTCATGGAAGAATCCCCATAGACCATGGTCGGCGGTGTCCTCGTAGTCCGTCTGTTTAGGTACACGCCCACGAGCGACAGGCTCTGGGAGAGGATATTTCCAAAGTCCCCTGTTGACCAAGGGCCCAGTGCCTCGCATAGCCGATACTCCTCGCTTCTTATTGGTTTCACCTGGCTTAGATTGACGCTTCCCTCGGGGTTCACTGCTAGAGAACCATCGAGAGGAAGGAGCAGCGCCGAAAGCACATTGTCTTGAGAAAGCAGGGGCGAGGAAGACAGGTATCGATGTCGATCTAGTCGAAGCAGAGGAGATGCCTCGAGTCACCGCCGCCATCGTGCCTGTTGCTGGTTGCAACGATTTGGTGACCATGCAATGACTCGAGCTGGTCGCAGGGAACTTTTTCCTTGAAGCTCTGAGGTAGAGTTGGTTTCAACGCCAAGGCCGGAGTTTTGTTTCGCCGCACCTTCCGCGTTAGGCTTAATTGACATCTTTCCTATTTAGGTAACGTAAACATTTGGTGGGCTTCGTTTCGTATGGACATGTCGCCCGCGCGTAGTGGTACTGTTCGCGAAGGCTCTCATGTAGTGGCAGCATACAGTCAACATGAAGATTGTTGAACTTGTCATAGACGGGTAAGTACATCGTATCTTTATGCAGCATTACGAAACATCTAACATGTCCCTTCAGCTTCAAGTCGTACAGCCAGAGAACCGTCATCTCTGGCTGGGATCCGACCTTTAACGCTGTTACCGGTCTCAACGGCTCCGGGAAATCCAATATTCTTGATTCAATATGTTTTGTGCTAGGCATAACCAATATGTCTACCGTGCGAGCCCAAAATCTTCAAGATCTCATTTACAAGCGCGGTCAAGCGGGCGTGACCAAGGCCAGCGTCACAATCGTTTTCGACAACAATGATAAGAGCACGAGCCCTATCGGCTTCGAAGAGTACAACCAGATTAGTGTTACGAGGCAGATTGTCATGGGCGGAACTAGCAAATACCTGATTAATGGCCATCGCGCCCAGCAAACAACGGTTCAGAATCTGTTTCAGAGCGTTGGTTTGAACATCAACAATCCAAACTTCATCATTATGCAGGGACGTATCACAAAAGTGCTCAATATGAAAGCCGCCGAGATTCTGGCTATGATTGAAGAAGCAGCGGGAACGCGAATGTTTGAGGATCGAAAGGAGAAGGCAACCAAAACTATGGCCAAAAAGGAAATGAAGGTACTGGAGATCGAGGGCCTGCTCAAGGAAGAAATTGAACCCAAGCTTGATAAGCTGCGAGGCGAAAAGAGAGCCTGGCTCGACTATCAGAAAACACAAAGTGAATTGGAACGCCTGACGAGAGTTGTTACTGCCGCTGATTACGTCCGGGCCGGTGAAAAGATGAAATCAGCCTCCCAAGAGCATGAGATTAAACGGGCCAAGGTTCAATACTTGGAGGACAATGCTCTTAAACTTAAGCGTGAAATTGAAAATCTGGAGGAGGACGCTCAAAGAGTAAAGTCAATTCGAGAAAAAGAGATGCGAAAAGGAGGCCGCTTCCAGGAACTTGAAAACAAAGTCAAAGAGTACAGTCACGAACTTGTTCGACTAGGAACTGTCCTTGATTTGAAGCAATCCAGCATTGCCGAAGAGGAGCAAAGGAAGAAGGACGTGGCCAAGAATGTAAAAGCGCTCGAAAAGCTAGTCAACGACAAAAAGAAGGCACTAGAGAATTTACAATCGCGATGGGACACGGCAAAGTTCGATTCCGACTCTCAAAATGCTGATGTGGAGAAGAACGAAGAACTCCTTTCCACGCTGCAGACTGGAGTCGCCTCGAGGGAAGGGCAAGAAAGTGGATACCAAGGGCAACTGCATGAGGCTCGCAATCGACTGATATCGGCAGGTACAGAGCAAGAACAGGCGAAACTGAAAATATCACATCTTGAGAAACGAATCAAGGAGGATGAACCGAGGGCGAAGAAAGCCCGAGAACAAAATGCTGGCTTGTTGAACGGGCTTGACACTCTTCGCAAACAAGCTGAAAAGCTTGAGAAAGACCTCCAAAAACTGGGATTTGAACCTGGCCGTGAGGAAAGTATGCGTGAACGAGAAGTCATGCTCCAGAAAGACATCCGTCGGCTGACACAACAGGCTGACGAACTAAAACGGAAGGTCGCAAATGTGGATTTTCATTTCAGCGATCCATCGCCCAATTTTGATCGTTCCAAGGTCAAGGGATTGGTCGCTCAACTTTTTACCTTGGACAAGGACAAATCGGTGGCAGGAACAGCGCTTGAGATCTGTGCTGGTGGCAGGCTCTATAACGTTGTTGTCGACACAGCCGATACTGGTACGCAATTACTACAGAGAGGGAAGCTCAAGAAACGAGTGACAATTATTCCTCTCAACAAGATATCAGCGTTCAAGGCGTCTGCAGAGAAAGTTGGAGCGGCACAAATGATTGCACCTGGCAAGGTAGACCTGGCTCTCTCGTTGATCGGATATGATCATGAGGTGTCTAAGGCAATGGACTACGTTTTTGGTACTACGTTAATTTGTCAGGACGCTGAAACTGCGAAACGAGTCACATTCGATCCATCAGTTCGTCTAAAGAGTGTCACACTCGAAGGAGATGTCTATGATCCTTCTGGGACTCTCTCCGGCGGTAGCTCGCCAAACTCCAGCGGAGTTCTCGTCATTCTTCAAAAGTTGAATGAGGTAACCCAAGAGCTACAGAGGCATCAAGCTGAGCTTCAGCAGCTTCAACAGACCATGAAAAGCGAAACAACTAAGCTTGCCAACATCAAGTCTGTCAAGCAAGAACTTGATCTCAAAACCCACGAGATCAAGCTCACTGAAGAGCAAATCTCGGGAAACTCATCGTCATCAATTATTCAAGCGATTGAGGAAATGAAAGCCTCAATTGTTCAACTCAAGGAAGACATCGCCACTGCAAAATCTAGAGAAAGTGAAGCCGCCAAGGATGTCAAGAGAATAGAAAATGACATGGAAGACTTCAGCAAGAACAAGGATAGCAAACTCAAGGAGCTTGAAAAGTCATTAACCGAGTTGAAAAAGACACTTAGCAAAACGTCGGCGGCCATCAAATCACTTCAAAAAGAATTGCAAGATGCTAGAATAGACAGCGAACAGGCCACAATTGATCTCAGTGCCGCGGAGGAACAATTGGTAGAAGTTGGCAGTGCGATCGATGCTCAAAATGAGGAAATGCAAACACTCAAACAAGAAGAGGCCGAAGTCAAGAGCAACTACGACCTAGCTCAGGCGGAACTTGCAGACGAGCAAGCCAAACTGACAGGGTTCGACGATGAGCTTCGAGAGCTCGAGAAAGCCAAGTCGAAGAAGACCAAACAAATCCAAGAGGAAGGACTCGAAGCTCAGAAACTCGGACATGCGGTCGAGAAGGCACAGAAAGATGCGCAAGCGGCCGCAGCACTAGTGGCGGACCTGGAAGCAGAACACGACTGGATTGAAGACAACAAAGACCAATTCGGCCGGGCCGGCACACCATATGATTTCCAGGGCAAGAACATGGCCGAGTCGCGGGCAACGCTAAAAAACGTGCGGGAGCGTTTCCAGGGGATGAAGAAGAAAATCAACCCGAAAGTGATGCCGATGATCGATAGCGTCGAGAAGAAGGAGGCATCGCTGAAGAACATGCTGCGCACCGTCGTGCGCGACAAGAAGAAGATCGAGGAGACCATCACCACGCTGGACGAATACAAGAAGGAAGCGCTCCTCAAGACCTGGCGCCAAGTCACAGAGGACTTTGGCAACATCTTTTCTGACCTCCTTCCCGGCAACAATACGGCCAAGCTGATCCCGCTGGACGACAACATCGACCGTATCCAGGAAGGTCTCGAAGTCAAGGTGTGTCTGGGCAAGGTCTGGAAGCAGAGTCTCACCGAGCTGAGCGGTGGCCAAAGGTAAACTGCAACATATCTTCCTATTCCCTCCAACCCACCCACATATAAATCCCAAAATGCTAACCCTTCCCTCACAAACATAGATCCCTGATCGCACTCTCGCTGATCCTCGCTCTCCTGCAATTCAAGCCAGCGCCGATGTACATCCTAGACGAGGTAGACGCGGCGCTGGACCTGAGCCACACGCAGAACATCGGGCGCATCATCAAGACGCGGTTCAAGGGCTCTCAGTTCATCGTCGTGTCGCTCAAGGACGGCATGTTCCAGAACGCCAATCGCGTGTTCAGGACGAGGTTTTCTGAAGGGACGAGTGTTGTGTCCGTCATGACACCGGGAGAGATCAAGGGTTGAGTTGGCGTGAGCTGTGTTGAGCTTCGCCTTGGTATGATTGTTTGGATATGCATGGCAGTCTCATTGCTTAGATCGTTGGCTCGGATGGACGTTTGGTTGCTTCCTTACTTGAGCGTCAGGTGTTCGGCGAATATACCCCGTGTTTTCAAACACCATGGAGGGTAGCGGGGGATCCACGCACGTCGCGTGTGAACGTCAAGTGCCAGTGTTGGCTGGGCACGCATTCAGTGCAGGTTCTGGGTGTCTGTGTCTATTAATTGAGGTGATGCGATCTCATGTGATGAGTTTGATGAACGAATTTGAGTTTATGAACTGATTCCAATGACCCTTCTGTATGCTTCCTTTGGTGCCCACGTTTTCATGAAGTGGTATTCCAGTGCAAGGGGCTAGGTCTGCTATTGATCGTATTGAGAACGACCGAAGCCTTCTCACAAACATGGCTGAATATGTGAGGTTGAATCTCAAGAATATAGGGGAAACATTTTCACGGGCTGGCGAAATGGGAAAGGGGGTGGGGTACGGGGCAGGTTGCTCGGGTAATTTGTTTGCATATTTTCCCAAAGTTTTATCTACCATTGTGAAATATGTGCAACGCCCGCTCAAGGGGAAAACCCTCTATATCCATCCAGACCACTTCTCCTTGTAGAAGGCAGTTGCTGGGAACAGGGCATAGTTGAAATTGGTGGTGTACAGGTTGGTTCGCCTCGTTATCCATCATATTTCGTCATGATCGTCATCGAGAGAAAGGAAAACGAATTTGAAAAGCTCAGACCAATTGTCCATAGAATCTCTTAGTTCACATGCCTAACAACATCGTCCAAAGCCTCTGCAAAATACTTGACGTTACCCGTGTTGAGGCCGGCCATACTAATACGGCCATTCTTGGTCATGTAGACGTGCCATTTCTCTCTGATGGCAAGGACTTGTTTCTCACTGATGCCAGTGAAGCTAAACATGCCGATCTGACCGGTGATATGCTCCCAGTTGCCAGGTGTGCCAAGTCTGTCAAGTTCTGCCTTCAATGACTTCCTCATCTCAATGATGCGTCCAGACATGGTTCTCAGATCACCTTCCCACTCGGCGAAGAGCTTAGGATCATTCAGAACAGTACTTGCAATGCGAGCGCCGTAGGCTGGAGGATTTGAGATCTCGGATCGCTGCAGAATTGCAAGTTGGGAGGCAACACGTTTGGTGATGTCCTGAGCTTGGGGGCCTGGCGCAGCAACAAAGTGGAATGCACCTGCTCGTTCACCGTACAACCCAAAGTTCTTTGCGAAGGATTGGGCGATAATCAATTCAAAGCCCTGTTCAACGAAGTATCGAATGGCAAAGTTATCGGTAGCTAGATCTCCAGAAGCAAAGCCTTGATATGCACAGTCAAAAAAGGGAAACAACTTGCGTTCTCGGACGATTTGGGCAATTTGTTTCCATTGATCCTGACTCGGATCGACACCTGTGGGATTGTGGGCACAGGCATGTAGGAGGACAATGGAGCCTTCTTTGGCAGATGACAAGGTGCTGAGCAGACCATCGCAGTCGAGACCTTTGGTCTTTGCTGAGAAGTAGGGATAGTTGGCAATTGGGAGATGGACGTTGGTGAAGATTTGGTTGTGGTTTGCCCACGTCGGACTGGAGAGGTAAATAGTAGGCGTGGGTTTGGGAAGGAATTTAGAGAGAAAGAGTCCACCAAGATGGACGGCGCCAGTTCCAGAGATGGTCTGTAGGGAGGCGGCCTAGACAAGGGAAAAGTTCAATTAGTGTACGGAGACTTGAGAGGAAGAAAGAGCGATGCAAGACGTACACGGCCTTCCTTTATGGCAGGAGACTCGGGGCCGAGGATCAGCTTTTGGGCGGCAGAGGTGAACTCAGCAAGACCAGCGATGGGCAGGTATTCATGGTTCAGGTTGGGATCCTGACGAATGATGTCGTCGGCCTGGATAAGGTGAGTCAGTAAGCGAATACATTTAAGTTTTTGTTTGAGAGAGAAGGAAGACAACAGACCTTCTTCACAACGGGCAACACCCATGGCTTTGCATTGTTGTCTCGGTAAGCACCAATTCCTAGATCGACCTTCTTCTCAAAGGAATCTTTCCTGTACGCGGCCATCAGACCGAAAAGAGGGTCTTCTGGGGCTTGAGGGACGACATTCTCAGTGAAGAGAGTCTCGATGGGAACAGAACCCATAGCTGGAGATTGAGTGGTATGGTTTGAGAGTTGGGATAGACGGGCGGTGGTTGTAGTGGTGGGGGAGGAGGAAGAAGAAGAAGAAGGTGACTGCGAGGAAGTAATAGAAGAGGAAGAATGGTTTGGCGGTGAGGGCATATCAAGCAGGACTGGCGGGATGGTGGAATGGAAGTGAATAGTCGTCTAGTAGCAGTAGGTAATAATAATTAATTTTCTTAGACGTGTGACAGTATCATTTGCAGCTGCTCCTACAACAGCAGGAGCGACCGCGGGCGGGCGCAGGAACAAGCAAGTTACGGCGGGGAGGCTGTTGCTAACTGGGCGGCACGCGCACGCACGGGGACATGGAGCAATCATGCACCTGCCAATTGGTACTTTGCTATAGGGCGTGCGGAAGCACCTGGAACAAATAATATCCGTACCTTGGTAACACAGCCCAGCCATGTACTCCGTACTCCGTACCCCGTACTATACGAGCATGTATCCGTAATAACATTTGCACTCTGTACCTGAATGCCATCCCATCCTCAATGCCGAGGTACAATACGATGTCAGGTACAGGATCATTACTTCCCTTATCAATGATACACCATGTGCTGGTACACCTATTCGCACTAAACGTGGGCTCATGTCGCCATTTCATGACCACTATACTACATTGCAATCGACAGATCAGCTTTTCTGAATCTATTTCTACAGATAATCTATAACGTGATTCACCTCAAGGCACACCACTGCACTCCACTCCTTCATTCTCTCATTCTTTGACGCATTCCCCACCACAACTCCACCCATCAAGCCGAATCGGCTGATACCGGAACAACCTGAAATCCGGGGCAAAATCCCAAGTCCAACCCAATTCCCCTTATACCAGCATATCAGCGTCCAGCATATCAGAATATCAAATCCCAAACCACCAGAAACGAACAGAACCCTGCTGTTGCATAAAACACCAATCTTGCCGTGCTGCTCCGCTCGCTGGCCTTCTTCAGCTCCTTGTTACCCTTGCGCACATTCTCATCCGTACTGGCCGCATCCTGCACCAGCTGGCCGATCATTTCGCCTTGCACACTCAGATGCCCTACCAGCGTCTGCTGTAGACTGCCAATCTCCATAAGGCTCTTCTCCACCTGAGTCACTTTGGCCAACTGATCGTTGAAATGCTCGAACATTCCCTTGTTTTCTTCTTCGAACAGTTGTAGTTGCTCGGGCGTCAATTCCTGCTCGCCGCCCTGTGACGGGTCAAGAAGTGCCGGGTTGTACTTGTCGTGCCCACGTAGATCTCGTCCTGCCTTGGTCTCCGTACCATTCAGAAGACCCTCAACGTCCCGGCTGGCTTTCACTCCCTTGTTTCTCGGGTCGTAGAGTATGCTCATCTGCTTCTCTCGTTCGCGATCCAATCGTTTTTCCACCATCTCTTGCTGTGCCGAAAGCGCATCCTTAAGTCTGTTCTCCAAGAACCACAGAACTCCGTCTCGCACCGACTTGACAACCCTGACCTTCCCCTCCTCCTCGACCTGTTCCTCTGACTTTCCTGCATCCGGCGTATCCTCATCGCCTGCCGCCCACCTCCAGATAGCAGAGCTCGGCTTCCCGTATTTCTTCTCAAGGACTTTCGTAGCCGTCTCGTACTGTAGATTCGCCGCGGTGGAGATGTTGCCAATATTTCTGTTGATATCCCTAAGCACCGACGAGGTTTGGCTGTCGATCGCTTCGCGCTGCGAATCTGTCAGGTGCTCAGGGATGTCGGGCAAATTCAATGAAGATCGCGCAGAAGTCGACACCACAGACTGCGGCCGTCTCGATTGCCGTGCGGGCGGTGCGGTCGAGAGGTAATGGGTCCGAACTGCGCGCAGGTAGGAAAGTAGAGATGAGATGCTTCGATTCTGCAATGGATGTTGTCAGTAACGGCCGACACGTGGGAGATCATGGATGAGGAATGACGCTGTACAATTTGATACGCCTCCCTCAAAAATAAATCGAGGCTTGCAGTGTCATATTGTGCGTGACTAGGAATAGGCTTCGCGGAATGCACGTTGACCAAGATGGAGGACAATGACGGCGTGAGATCGCTCATATTGGATTACAGCTTTGATATCCCTCCTGCGACATAGGAGTCCCAGAAAGTTGTTTGTTGGGTGGTTAAATCGTGACATCAGGACACATCGTTCGTCCCGGGCTGGCAATTCGATGTACGGATTACTCCGTACGTAGACTCCGATCGCCATTTTTCTCCGCACGCGCAGCCTCGTAGCCTCGTCCCTCCCCCAAAACTCAATCTGGAAGCAATCTATGTACTCCGTACACGCCCTCAGTCTCGGGGCAGCCCTCTAACCGTATATGCTAACAAAAGATTTATGACGATTCTAAAGAAATTACATTTGCTCGCACGAATGAGGAATTGCAGACAATCGGAAATCGCGAGTTGCTCCACCAAAAACCCTTCACCAAAAATCCGACCCTCTCAGAAGATTTACCGGGCCACTCCTGTAAAACACTTACATCTTGGGGCTCGGAGATGAAGGCGCCTCCTCCTAAGGAATTCGTTGCCTGGCGATGCTCTATTCCATGGTTGTAGGTGAGTGCAGAAGATCTCGGTAGCTTGTAACCCTAGACAGGGAGCCACCTAGGGATGATTAATTACTTGGGAATTGGGAAGCTTTGATGGACCTCGGCATGCACCCATGTATATGGGCTATGGTTAAATATCGGCAAGGGTTCTCCACATCTGACTTCCATACAAGTCGCATCAGCATCAACACAAACCATACCTCCCTCCAGAGCATCTCCAGCAGTATCACTAGACGTTGTTAGAAGCCCGGTGAGCAAGTGTCCTTAGCAGCAGCAGCAGCAGCATCACCACAATGGCTACAAAGCCAGGACTCTCGGAACTCAACAAACCATACACAGAGCCTGACCCGGACGCACCCTCAGGCTACCAGCGTGAGATCTACTCATCACTCCGGGCACCAATATTCTCCACGAAGCCAGCAGAATGGGAGAACCTGGCACGCTCGAAGGTGCCAGCTGGGAATTTCGGGTACGTGGCTGGGTCGGCCAGCACGGCGACGACGAACGCGGCCAATCTATCGGCTTTCGACCGGTACCGCCTGAAACCGTCCATGTTGGTCAACGCGACACGCCGAGACCTGAGTGTTGAGCTGTTTGGCACCAGGTACCCCAGCCCGTTGTTGATTGCCCCGGTCGGCGTGCAGAAGATCATGCACAAGGACGCCGAGGACGCAACGGCGCGGGCGGCCAATAAGTTGAAGGTTCCGTATATCCTGTCTTCGGCGGCGACCCGGACCATCGAGGAGGTCGCACGGTCTAACGGCGATGGTGAGCGGTGGTACCAGCTATACTGGCCACGCCCTCAGTGGGAGGAAGTGACGGCGAGTCTGCTCGACCGCGCCAAAGCCAACGGATATAAAGTGCTAGTCGTGACGCTCGACACGTTCAATCTCGCCTGGCGCCCGACAGACCTCGACACAAGCTACCTACCTTTCATCTGGGGTGACGGATGCCAGATCGGACACTCGGACCCGGTCTTCAACGCTCGGTACGAGCAAGAGCTGAAGAACGACACAAGAACCACGGCGGAGAAATTAGGCGAGCTATACAACATCCTCCGTCGACCGGGCTCCGTATACGGCGCCGCGAAAGTGCTGGCGAATGCCGCAAAGCTGCAGAAGTCGAGGGTCTGGCTGGACGTACTGAACAGCGGCACGTACCGGGAATGGCAGCATCTTGAAACGCTTAAGAAGCTGTGGGACGGCCCGATCGTGTTGAAGGGCATCCAGACTGTCGAAGACGCGCACCGAGCGATTGATCACGGTATCGACGGGATCATCATCTCGAACCACGGCGGCCGCCAGTGCGACGGTGCGATCGCATCCCTCGACGCTCTTGCTGAAATCGCTGCCGACGAGCGGGTTCAGAAGTCGAAGATGACCTTGCTCTTCGACAGTGGCATCCGCTGTGGAAGTGATGCTCTGAAAGCGCTGGCGTTGGGGGCCAAAGCCGTACTCATTGGCAGACCGTTCATGTATGGATTGGCCATTGCGGGCCAGGAAGGTGTCGAGCATGTCCTCAAGTGCTTGCTGGCCGACACGGATAACATGCTGGGCAATATGGGGAAGAAGAGTATCAGGGACCTGAGTAGGCATGATCTACAGATTAGGTCAGCGTCGAAGCTTTGAGTTGTAGGTTACGAAGGATCATAGATGAAAATACCATTAAACCTGTGTAACACTGGGTCCGAGTTGTCTTCCTGAATGCGCAAAGTGGGCTCGAATTCGGCTAAACGCCTACCTAACAATAGGTAGGGAGGCTCCGTAGGGCAGGTACTCAATCATAGAACAAGTGAGTCGTCCCTTGGAAGCCTGATTCAATAATCGCCAGGGAATCCTCAGCCTTGCCAACTATCAAAATACGGGAGAAGGCCATGAGCGACCAGGAGGTTGCAATCCTCCCAAAGCCAGACGATACAGCCAGGGCAAAGCAAGCCCTCCGAGCTCCCAGAGATCTATCCTCCCCCCTATCACCCCCTTCACACCTCCTCATCACCTGACCCTCAACCAAAGCTATATATACGTGAATCCCTGAAATCCTGTCACCTTCGGGAACCCAATGATCTTAGAGAACCTCCCACCTGGCCAATGGCCCAGTGGTAAAACTTCTCTTCTCTCCAATATCCCTCCCAAAAACTCTCTCTCTCCCCACTGGATCACCTCCATTGGGTGGGTGGGGGGTTACTCTGAGATCAAACACCGCCTCCCCTCCCCCCTGTGTTACTAACAAAAAAATCCCTGAAAAATGGGATTTTCTCAACCTCTTCGAACCCCTGTCGCGGTGGCGGGTTCGAGGTGGTTGAGTTTTTTGGACTTTTTTTGGGAATGGAGTCTGTCGGCATCTTGGATTTGTGGGTGTTGTGGTGAAGTGAAAGGAAGGGTTGGGACTGCACTCACTGGGTGTAGTTGCGTGCTTGGCGACACTGAGGGCAGGCAGGTCACCTGTCATGGGGCTGCTGAATGAGTTAGAAAGGAGAATCAATACTTAAGGGAGCTAGTGACTGACGGTTGAATGAATGCTTTGACTCTGCGACTTCTATGTAGATATGGCTGAGGATATACACTTACTATACATGCATGAGATACTCAAGTCCTCCTCCTTGCCTGGCCCAACGCCGTCATAGGGCCCCGGCTGCTTCCTTAGCTCACGATCAAGCTCATGTGTGGACTCTTTGCTCCTGTGGTCGTTCTCGGAGAAGGCGACAAACTGTTTCATTGTCTCAATCCACCATCGACACAACCGTCCCTACTTACCCTGGCCGAGACGAGAGCAGTCGAAACCCACCTTTCTCCTTTGACGAGTTCAGATCGATTGTCAAATACATACAAGCAAGTCATTGTCAATGACAATGGCATTGATACAGCTCATACTTCCGCTTTGTTCTTCATCTCTGCACCGTCCCGACTCCCGTCATCTGGGCCTTAAGAGCCTCTCCCGGATCTAGCACACGCATCAGTCTGCGAGTTTCGAGGTTCGTCAAGATAAGTACCAACCATGATTGGTGTTGTATGGTCTAGCATCTTCGTACTCCAAGGAATCATACTTTACCAAATGTGGGATGAATCAAACCATCGCAGATACGACAACAGATGCTATGCTAGAGACTCAGGATATACCGGTGGTGAACGAGATAGGTTGGACAGAGATCAGAGGAGATCAAATGCCGAGACGCCCTTGGAACGAGCGGGCCAGCGACGAAGAATTCAGCGCAAATTCAATGTGGGCGAAGGGGATTTCGAGTTTGGGTGGCGCTGTGATGGGTGTGGTCCGGGGTCAGGATTGTTGAAAGAATACGGCATTGAGCTCCCAAGACTCCGAAACAGAGCTGGAAGCTGTCCAGCGTTCAGGTTTAATGGAATGGCCAAGGGAGAAAGTCTCACAGCTCACCACGGCGAGTCCGCAGATACTGTCTTACCTTATGTGGCGGCATCTGGTCCAGCAGCATCAAAGCTGACTAACAGCCTCGTGTCCAGAGCATGGGAGGAGCTTGATGAAAAATTGTTGCGAGGCAACCACAATCACAACGGGCCTGGGACAGAGAACCCGACAGCTGAGGCTCTGACGTTGAACACCGGGGGAGGATCTGCCTCACCCGAATTCGTCGCCTATTTGCAACAAGCATTCGAAGCCGAACAGGGCTATGAAGAGAAAGGGATTGGAAATATTACTGGCCTCGATAAGTATGACTTCGTTTCACACCTTCCAGAAACCACGCATGTTCGAGAGAGAGCGAAAGCATTTCTTAAAGAGCTGCTGGAGAGTCCGCCTCCCGATCTAAAAGACTTGTGGAAGGCATTCACCACCTCAGGCGAAAACAGTGTCCAATTGGAGAAATGTTCTGTTCGAGAGGAGGTCTCGAGATCAGAGGGTCCTATGGTATCCTGAGCTGGAGATTTGTTGAAAGCGAGTCTGAGAATTGATCCTTGACGTATTCACAGTTCACATGTAAGGCTGTCTCTCAACGATCGATTCCCAGATTCAAACTTCGGAAAGGTTCAAACCTACCGCTGACACGATTCCGTATGTATTAAGCAGGAACTTAACAGTATTCGTTTTATTCTTTTTCTCCATGTTTCCACACAGCCTTCGATGGTGGTGGGTGACGATAGTCCTTGCAGGAAAGCCAATGTATCACATGACGGGCCGCACTTGCCTCTTTCGGGTGCATTGCCAACTTAGATACAACTCCCCTCTCTCTCTTTTCACTTTGCACTCACTTGTACTTAGACAACAACAACTCACGGAATGATGAATCAATCATAGTTGCTCATTGAGAGTAGCCTACCTTTTCTCCCTCGTGCGCTCTCCTATTACACAATGTGTGAATGTGTGAAACTAATTACAGTCTCTTGATGGCATAGATTCACACAAAGCAACCAGGTCGAGGGGTGATTGGCGAGCATGCGAAAGAGATTCATAGCTTCGTAAGACGACGGGAAATTGAGGTTGTGTGGCAGGAAGTTACCACCACAGTTCAGTCGTTCATTACCACTGCCGACTTGATCGACGTTAACACTGGCATCAGTGTGGCACAGCTGCATTGATCCGGTATCCAAGACGATTTTAAGTGTCACGGAATGAGTGCAGCTCTCGATTCTCGATCTGTTGTTGCAGTTAGCCAGCCCAAGCCTCAGGCTCTCTTTGGGTTCTATTAGAGACAATACCAGCTCCTAGCCCGTACAGATTTGACTCTTGAAAACGTCGCTTCTTGCTGTATAGAATGGCCCTGCTGTCTGCGCCCTTCACCTAGGAGTAATAGCACACGCCTGGACCTCTCTTTCAAGGGGACCAAAATTTGTTGGCCCTAGCATAGAAAGAGCGACCAATCTAGCTCAATGTGAAGACCCCAACAGAATGATGAAGGATCATCGGGCCAAAGGCTTGGAAATCAGACAGTACGGACGGGCGCGGCGAGGAAAAGGGTCTTGTTTCTGGATCTCAATGATCGCGATCTAATTAGAATTTAGATCCTTCTAGAAATATCGCCCGGTTTCGAGCCATTCTCAACAGCACAGGAGAAAGGAGAGGTACACCAGTGATCCCAACAACTCTGTTCTTTTGCTAGAGTACGAGAGGGCCGACTCGAAGACAAGACTTTGTTTTGTCAATGCTCTCCTACTGTCTCCTTTTGTTGGTGTTCACCCAATCGAATTGAGACGATGTATTTCAGCTCCTCCCGAGTCTCCCTACGAAACGGCTTTCGCGGATGTCGGAAAGCCAAAGCTTAGGCAAGGCCCGCGGCATAGCGTCAAGTACGGATTACATTGCTGTAGTTGAATCTCCCGGTTGTTATTCCACAAGGCCACGGATATAGCGCTAATGGAGACGAGCAATCCCACGAAGTCCAATGCCACTTCCCTGATCCGAGCTTTTCATGATAATCGTGGGATGGAGACTAGGTACGGAGTACAGAGGACATGGACTTCATTGCATCGAGTGAAGTCAGGCGATGATGGGTCTAACTAGCGTACGATGTTTCAGACCCCACGCCAAACTAATATATTGCAATTGTCCATGGTCGATGTCGTCGGTGCTTATCCCTTGAACTAGCATTTCCGGATTCTTAGCCGCCAGGTTCCCATCATGCAACAGTTTGGGAGTAGTCTGACAATCTTTGCTCAAAACAAGTGGAGAACATGGTGCAAGCTTCCTGGCAGGTACGGAGAGTAAGCGACAGAATGAGGTCCAGATTGTTTCAGACCGTCTGCCGTCGCCCTGTGTCGGCCATCCAGCTTCAGTCTGTCGGTGCACAAATGAGAGCGCCTCATTCTTGATAATGTGACCCGTTTCGTCCTCCGTCGCCATGCCCCTGCAGCTTCTTGCTGGCCTTTTGGCCCAACTTCCGCAAAAGATACATGACCCATATTGGACGGAGGTCATCCGATACGTTCCTTCTGCTTCATCGACCAGTAGTGCACAATTTTCAGTATTCGGAGTTGCTGAGCGGCACTAATTGGAATTTGGGACGATTGGTCCCTGATGTCATCTTGCCGCCGTTGAGACGACGGGCTTCTCGTTGGGTGTCAATTGTTTCAGCCGTAGCCTGCTTTGAACTTAACATTCGTGCCGAACAAAATCTCCACTTTTGTCCCTTGGCAGTGCGCAGAGTAAAGTGATAATAATTACCCGCAAAGATGCTACTGTATCCGGACACCACCCTATCCCGTCTGTGTGAGACCACACTGGAATTCGGTATGTCTTGTATGTTTTGGTTATATTTCTGGATCAATGAGGTGTAAAGGAAAGCGGTTGTTAACCCGAGGCCCGACCATCAGGATACTTGGGTGGTATCGAGAACGTGCTGTAGACTGTGAGTATAAGGGGTGTTGGGGCTTTGGGATGAGGGATGATACCAAGGCAAAACACGCAATTACCATTGTGTCGACTCCATCGGCGATGTCTCTTGTGGCCTCTCAAACTTAAAAGTCGCTTGCATTTGAGAAACCATGGCGCTGACGCCCACTACACTAGATTGCTGTTTTTAGATGATCCTCTAGATCCAAAATGCAAAAGGCGCCAGCTTGGGCAACAGCGTCTTGTTGAGGAAGGCTTGAAACTCTGTATTGGTGACTTTTCTGGAGGATAGGCGATGGAAATGGATCATAACAGTTAGGACAGATGCAAAATATGCCTCTGCTGAAATCGTAATGTGTTCGGTGAGTGAATTGACACGGATGACAGCAGATCGATGGACGTCAAACCTAAGTGAGCTTTCGTTATTGGAGTACTCCGTACTCTTGATCTGTCGTTCTCGCTAATCCGTATCGCAACAATTTTGTATTTATGATCCGAAGTCGCCAGACCATGGCCGAGGCGGACTTCGGTTGCTCATGGGCTTCAGGCAATTCGGCGACATCACAAAGCCGGCTGACGTAGGAAAATTAGTAGATGGTGGGATTTCTCTATTCTAAAGCCCCCCACCCGATCTCCCCCCAAGGAGATGCGAGCCCTGTTTACTCCGTACTGAAATTGGTAATGATGGAATCGACCCTGGAGTGTGGGTTTCCTCAATAGCCACCTCGTCATTAGTGAGAGTCAACACAAGGTGTTTGATCTTGTCAACCCAGAGGCTCGGACGTCAAGGCTAGTTTCGGAAAGGGTCGACATGGGGGAACGTGTCTAGAGCCTTTTGAAAGAATTTGCTGGATGGACCATTTCAAGAATACGAGTAAGTAGCTGCAGGAAATTCGACCTCTGACAGGTTGATTTGTGCACGTCTGAATCGCAGAGCAGGCCGAGGGTAGGCGAGGCGCCACGGGCCGGTGGAGTCGCCTGAAGTCTAGGTCGCGCCTGATAGGCGATCTTCAGCCTCGTGATCCATCTGGACTCTGGAGGCGCTCATACCGAGGGTGCTTGTGAGTTTCTGCAAGTGTCAATTGCAATGGTCATGCCGTGATCAGCGCTGGGAAGGCCATTCAGATGGGTATTAGTAGGGATGCTCGCTGCTGGCTGCTGGCTGCTAGTGCAAGGGCTCCCAATGATAGGAACGATATTGGCAACCATATGGTCCAGATATCGAAGCGGATATTGAATAAAATCGAGACCGATGTGTCTACCGCTAATGTGGCTTCTCAATGGAATTGAGGTGAAGGCCCCCAGTCGGCCTGAAGACCCCGAAGAATGATATGAGTTACGAGTACGTGATAGTTGTCAACCCACTGATCGGCGTGTAGTAGTGTCCGTTTGGCCGTGGAGCTGCAGCCAGGGGTACTTCGAGGAGTGGGATCGGTATTGCGTTCAGTGCGGTGGACGAAGTGCGTCATGGTGAGCCGGATCATGCAGCCTCGGAATTGACGTGCAATGTTGGGTCTGGACTGGCAAGTTGCAACCTACCATAGGCCTGTTGATAGTTGGTACACGTAGCCGCCAACAAGGTTAGTTCGAAAACTGACATGGTGAATCGTAGATTTCATGTGACTCGTCATGTTTTGCAGGCGTCATCCTAAGATCGGTTGGACGCCACAATAGACGTTTGGACTGACCGATTCATTTGACATCTGCACTGCAGGCTTTGGTTTTGTGGCGGGTTCCAAACCGAAGTTTAATTCCTAGCCACCATCTGGAGGAAGAGGTAGCACCATGACGAACGAGTGCACAAGTGCATCCCAAGTAGGGTGTGAGGCTTTAGCGTCCTCCGTCTGTACTCGTCGGTTGCTGGCCTGGGGCTGCTGGTCGCCATTTTGGAGGGTATTTAACTAGGTAGC
>Ga0105239_10003471_pt1 | contig 19284 bp, 15 predicted proteins | sample KBSC44metaG_FD_92761 | JGI IMG/M metagenome (GOLD analysis project Ga0105239, IMG submission 92761) | Corn rhizosphere microbial communities from Kellogg Biological Station, Michigan, USA - KBS C4-4 metaG | ecosystem: Host-associated > Plants > Roots > Rhizosphere > Soil | place: Michigan, USA...
CCAGCGCCGCGCGGCCTTCGAACAGTTTCTGCACGTCGACCGTTCCCTTGAGCTCGATCGATTCGGTCGATCCGGCCAACGGATGCACGCGCCGCGTGATGTGCGTCTGCCACAGGCCGAAATCGAAATCGAAGTCGTGCGCGCCGTCGCGCTCTGTCGCCGCCGGGGTTTTCTCCGGTGCAGCGAACGGCGATGCGGAGGCCATCAGCGCGAACAACGCGGCGCCGATGCCTGTGTTTCTCGAAAACTTCATGCCTGACTCCCGTCATGGATTGCCAACACGCGATCGATGCTGCGGCCGGATTGGCGTTGTGTCGAGTGTCAATTCTTGGAAAAATAACTGGGCCACTTAAATAGTATGAGCCGACGATGGATCAGTTCTTCGAAATCCCGCTCAGTCATGACGGCGCGCCGCGCAGCCGCACGCGCAGTTTCACGAATCAGCTCAAGGCGGCGATTCTCGATGGCCGTCTGCGTCCCGGAACGAAATTGCCACCGACGCGGAAAGCGCCGCAGTTTTTCGGCGTGTCGCGCAACACGGCGGCGGCGATTTACGACCAGCTTCTGAGCGGCGGCTACGTCGTCATGCGGCACGGTTCGGGCACCTACGTCGCCGATGCGGTGCCTCGAGTCAAAGCGCGATCCAAAACCGAACGCGCGCCGGATTTCCGCTTCAACGATTTCTGGATTCGACCCGACATCACCGCAGCGATGGGTTTCTGGCAAGACGCGACGAACGACGTCGCAGTGCGCGCGGCGCAGTCGATCGATTTCCGCCCCGCGCTCATCGATGCGCGCCTCTTTCCGTTCGACGTTTTCCGTCGCGTCACGTCCAAGCAGTTGCGTGCGCTCGAACGCAAACCCTCGGCGCTTAAAAGTCCGCAAGGCAATCAGGGCAACTATCGGTTGCGCAAGGCCATCGTCGAACACATCGCACTGACGCGCGCCGTCGCGTGCGAGGCGGATGACGTGATCGTCACCTCCGGCGCGCAGCAGGCGTTCGATCTCCTTGCGCGCGTACTGGTCACGTCCGGCGAAACCACCGTCGCCGTCGAAGACCCCGGATATCCACCGATGCGCGTCGCCTTCGCCGCGGCCGGCGCGCGGCTGGTGCCGGTGCCTGTCGACGAGGAAGGATTGATCGTCGAGAAAATCCCCGCCGACGTGAAAGTGATCTGCCTGTCGCCCTCGCATCATTTCCCGCTGGGGATGACCACCTCCGTGCGCCGCCGAAAGGCGCTCGTCGCATTCGCGCGCGCCAACGGTGCCGTCATCGTCGAGGATGACTACGACGGCGAATTCCGCTACGCCGGCGGCGCCATGGAAGCGCTGCGCACCGCGGAGGCGGCCGACGTCGTCTTCTACGTCGGCACGTTTTCGAAATGCATGCTGCCGTCGTTCCGCATGGGATTTCTGGTCGCACCGGATTGGGCGATCAGGACACTCGTCGCGGCGAAGAACTGCATGGACTGGCATTGCGCGACACCGGTCCAGATCGGCATCGCCGGTTTTATCGGCGAGGGACATCTCGCGCGCCACGTGCGCAAGATGCGTCAGGTTTACCGGCAGCGGCGGCAGGTGCTATTGCAGTCCCTGAAAGAACAGCTCGGGAAATGGCTGGAGCCGCTGCCGTCGTTTTATGGAACGCACGTGTCCGCCTTGGCGCGCGGCGATCTGGATTGCGATGTTCTGACGGCATCGCTGGAAAAGAAGAACATCAAGATTCATTCCCTGAGCCGCTATTTCCTCGGACGCAAGACGATGCGCGGCCTGGTTTTCGGCTATGGTGCGGTGGATGTCGATCAGATCGTCGAAGGAGTGAAAACGGTGAAGAAGGCGATCGTCCGGCAGCTGCAGGATTCCGGTCGCTCGCGCTGACCTCGCATGCATTTGCGACGAAGCGTGCGACACACCGGCACGCAACGCCGTCCAAGCGTGATACCCGCCAGCGGAGAGTTCCCGATGCGATCCATTCGCCTGAGTCATGCCGCGTTCGCGGTGACGCTCGTGTGTTACGGCATCTACGGTCTCATCCAGGGTGATTTCACGCCGCCGTGGGCCGACGCGCCCAAATCCACGCCGATGCGCGAAGGGCTGGTCTATATCGGCAACATCGTATCCATCCTCGCCGCCGGTTTGCTTTGGAGCCGGACCCAAGCGATCTCTGCGCGCGTGCTGTTTGCCGCCACGCTGCTCTGGTTGCTGCTCATCAAGATGCGCTACATCTTCCTCGCACCGACGACGGAAGGTTCGTATCAGACCTGGGGCGAGACCGCCGTCATCGTCGCGGCCGCGTGGGCGCTCTACGTCGAATACGCGACGACGTGGGACCGGCGCCGGCTCGGCTTCGCTGCCGGTCCAAACGGATTGCGTACCAGCCGGATCGTGTACGGACTCGCGCTGATCGCGTTCGGCCTCTCGCATTTTTTCTACCTGCAACTCACCGCGCCGCTGATTCCCGACTGGCTGCCGTGGCACGAAGGCTGGGCGTATTTCACCGGTGCCACATATACGCTCGCCGGCATCGCCATCGTCACCGGCGTGCTGGCGCGCTGGGCGGCGTTGCTGGTGGCGATTCAGATCGCGCTGATCACCTTCGTCGTGTGGACGCCGCTCGCGTTGTCGCACACGATGACGGCATTCCAATGGAACGAGTTCGTCACCTCGTGGCTGCTGACGGCCGCCGCGTGGGTCATCGCCGATTCCTATCGCGCGCCGCGCGCGCCTATTCGAAACCGTTCTTGAAGATCGAATCGGAATTGAACAGGCTCACCACATTGCCCGCCGGCTGGCCGACGACGAGCAGATCCTTCGTCGCGTCGTAATCGTAGGAAAGGTTGGTGCCGTCGAACGCCGTCGTGCCGAGCACGCCGTTCGCCGACGACAACGGACCGACCGGCCCACCGTTCGCATTGCCTTCGATCACGGCGCCGGCATCGACGATCGGGCCGTTGTCCCAATCGAAATTGACCACGATGTATTTGCCGTTGGATTGCGGCGCGATGATGTCGAAGCCGAGGTAGTCGCTGTCGGTACTGCCCACCATCGAGTTCGCCGCCGACACCGCGCCTTTGATGCCTTGCACGCCGTTGCCCCAAGTGACCGCTCCCACACTCGCCGCGGTGCTGCTGCTCCAGACGTGACTCCCCACCACATAGTTGCCGTTGGCAAGCGCGACGATGCCCAGATCGCCGACGGAATCGTCAGCCGTCGAACCGGTCAGCGAATTCGCCGCTGACACGACGCCGACCAACGGCGCTGTGCCGTTGCCCCACGTCACCGCGCCGACATTCAAGGTGGCGCCGTTGCTCCATTCGTCGCTGTCGACGACATAGTTGCCGTTGGTGAGCGCGACGATGTCGCGGCCACTCACGTGATCGCCGCTCACCGAACCGACCAGCGAGTTCGCGGTCGAAACAGTCGCCGACGTCGCGCCCGATCCGTTCAGCCACGTCGACGCGCCGACTTCGTTGTTCCAGAAGCGGCTGCCGACGACGTAGTTGCCGTTGGTCAGCGCGGTGACGGTCCAGCCGACTCTGTCGCCATCGACCGATGGACCGCCGCTTGCGGGTGTTGTTCCGGTCAGCGAATTTCCGACCTTCACGGTTCCGACGAGGCCGGTCGTTCCGTTCGCCCAGGTCACCGCACCGACGCTGCTGTTCCAGTACGGACTGGACACGGCGTAGCTGCCGTTGCTCAACGCCGTGACGCCGTAGCCGACCTGATCGTCGTCGTTGCTGCCGATGAGTGAATTCGCCGCGCTGACCGTGCCTTTCAAACCAGTCGCGCCATTGGCCCACGTCACCGCGCCAACGAACGTATTGCCGCCATTGCCCCACATCTGACTCGACACGACATAATTCCCGTTCGTCAGCGCCACGACGCCGCTGCTCAGGTTCACGCCGGACGCGCTCACCAGGTCGTTGCTCTTCGTCCCGACGAGCGAGTTGGTCACCGACACCACGCCGCTTGTGCCGCTGCCGCCATTGCCCCACGTCGCCGCGCCCGCGGCCGTGACCGAGCCGTTGGCCCAATACTGACTCGACACGACGTAGTTCCCGTTGCTCAGCGCGACGCTTCCGCCGTAGCCGACGCGATCGTCGGCCTGGCTTCCGACCAGCGAGTTCGCGCTCGACACCGCGCCGTGACCGCCGCTGCTCGCGTTGATCCAGGTCACCGCGCCGGCGCCGGCGGCCGAGCCGTTCGCCCAGAACTGGCAATGCACGACCACGTTGCCGTTGGTGAGGATCGTGATGCGCGCGCCGACGTCGTTGCCCAGTCCGATCTCGTCATTCTGATGCGTGCCGACAAACGAATTGGCCGCCGACACCGCGCCTTTCACGCCGGCCGTGCCGCTGCCCCACGTGATCGCGCCCGCGAACGCGGCTGCGCCATTCGCCCACCGGTCGCTGAGCACGACGTAGTTGCCGCCGGGCAGCGCGAAGACGCCGAAATCGTCGCCGATGAAATCATTGGTCGTCGATCCGACCAGCGAATTGCTCGCCGACACCTTGCCGTTCAATCCCGTCGTACCGTCGACCCAAGTCACCGCACCCACGTGCGCGGCTGACGCGCTCGCGCTCCACGAGGGACTCGCGACCACGAAATTGCCGTTGGCGAGCACCACGATTTGCGTGCCGACATCGTCGCCGGCCGAACTGCCGCTCAGTTTGGATATCAGCTGCCCCGCCGAGGTATACAAATATACAGCACCGAGTTCATCGGTGGTGCCGTCCGTCCATTGCGGATCGGCGACGACGATGTTGCCGTTCGGCAACAAGGCGACGGAGCCGCCGAAACGGACGCTGCCGGCAGGGCCATGGATGTCGGTTTGCAGCGCAAATGCCGGCATCGCGCAGGCCAGCAGCACGTGGTTCAGCGTGATCGATACAAGAGTTCGAAACTTCGCCATGGCCGATTCCCCCGCCGCGTCGGTTCAAATCTCGCACATCGCTGCGCGACGGACAATCGAACACTTCGCGGTTTTACATCTCGGCCGAACCGCGTGGAGCTGCGCACGCGTCCGGCGCAGCTCCACGCTGACATCCACTCATTCGTTCTGCAGTTCCAGCGAATTCACCACGCGGTCCACACCCGGCGTCTTTTCCCCGACTGACTGGACGAGCGCTTTGTCCGGATACGTATCGACCAGACCGTGCAGGTACACAACGCCGCCGATCGCCTGCACTTGTATCGACGCTGTCGAGCCGAGTTGCGGATAGGCATCGAGCGCGTTTTCGATCGACGTTGCGATGTTCGCAGCATCGGACGTTCCGTAAACATTGGCGTGTGCAGAAAACGTTGTCGCGGCGACAAGCGCGAACGTGAGTAATACATGTGTTCTGGCATTGATCATGAAGTTCTCCGATAGTGATGGATTGTGCGTGGCCACACTCATCAAGACTTCCGGGAACGGCTCTTTATTCCTGCGCGCGACACACCAACGATGCGTGTCCGGTGGCGTCAGCTCGGAGAAACTGACATTGCGACGTCCTGATACGCCGTATAGCGTTCGTCGCCAATATCGGCAAATGCACGCAACACCATGGGTGGCGTATCGCCTGCAATACGCCATTCGCGATCGCCGCTTCGGCGTGCCGACAGCAACGTATCGCGCGACATCGACGCTGGCGCGCCCCGATCGAGCACGCGCATCAGCACGAGCGGACCTGCCAGCAATGCGACGGTGTTCGGATGTTCTGCATCGACCGGCTGCAAACGCATCGCCAACGGCAATTCGAGTTCGATGCGATCATCGTTGCGCCATTCGCGGCGGATGGCCGCGAACGTGCCCGGCTCGATCGGTTGATCGACACGTTTGCCATTGATCGCCACACGCGCACCTTGCGCCCATGCCGGAATGCGCAGATTCATCGTGAACGTTTGCGGCGTCGGGACGCGCACGCGCATCGTGATGGCGCTCGCATACGGATAATCGGTTTCGATGCTTAGCCCACATCGCGCGCTGCCCTGCCGCCAATCCACCTGCGCCGGAACGTACAGATTGACGTAGATGCCGTGCGCGTCGGTGAAAGCCGTGCAAATCCGATAGTCCGCCGCGACCAGCGGCAAGGTGCCCGAGCAGCACGGCCAATGATCCGGGTGAAATGTTTTTTCGGCGCGCCGTGTGTAGTCGGAATAGTAGAACGCGCGGCCGTCGGACTGGATCGGTTTCGCGCCGAGTACGGTGTTGTACAGCACGCGTTCCATGCTGTCGCCGTAGCGTGCATCGCGCGTAATGCGCAATAGGTAACGCGTCAGTTTGAAATGCGCGAAGGAACCGCACGGCGTCTCGAAACTCTTGCGTTCGGCGGCCAGACTTTCGCCGAGCCTGCCGCTGCCCGGTTCGAAGAAATGTTCGTCCGGACCCCAGCCACCCGTCGCGAAACTTTGCGCGTCGACAAACGAAAAACCTTGCCGTGCCGCATCGAGATAAGCACGCCGACCGAGCGAGAGATACGCCTGCGCCGCCGAACTCAGGCAGTTGACGTGACTGTATGCATGCTTGCCCGGCAGCGTGTTCTCGCCGCGCGCGAGCGGCAGCAGGAATTCGTCGTAGAGAAAACGTTCCGCGAGCCGGCGATGCTGCGCGTCGCCCGTCAGTTTCCAGGCGAGGAACTGGTATTCGGGAATCGTGTAGCTCTCGTCGAGCACATGATGGGTGAAATCCTCTTCCGCGGCGTGCTCGTGTTCCATGCGCGGCATCGCGCGCGGCGGCAGGAACGGAACGGCTGCCTGCGTCGTGCGGCGCAGCGCGGCGAGCGCGTCGTCGTTGCCGGCGTATCGTTTCGCGTCGATCAGGCCGAGCGTGAGCTTGTCGTAGTCGTACGACGGAAAACGGTTTTTCTCGTAAAATCCGGTGCCGATCGTCACCGCATATCCGCGCACCAGACGATCGACTTTCTCGCGCGCCGCCACATCGCCATCGATCGCGTGATAGCGCGCCAACGCCGCCAGCCATTGTCCGAACGTGGCGCCGGGTGCGAACGCATCCGCGCCGTACCAACCGCCGAGATCGCTGCCGGGCGCGGCCTGCCCTGCGCGCTTGCGGAACGGATACAGCAGTGCATCCTCGTCGAGCGCGAGGACGAAGCGATGATTCTCTTCCGCCTGCCGCGCGAGCGGGCCCGCGGTCAGATGCACTTGGCCGTAGCCGAGTTCGGCGAGCGGTGCGCTGTGCTTGTCATCCGAAGCCAGGCAGCGTCCGCCAACGGCAAATCCGACCGCGGCCAGACCGCCGGATTTCAGCAACGCGCGTCGTGCCGGATCGAATCGCTTCATGCCTGGACATCCAAAAGCATTTGCCCGATTTTGCCGAGCGGTGTAGCCTCGACAGGAAAAATGTAACCGATAACATCGTCGCACGAAAACACGGCGGGGAGGGGTTGGCATGCAGCAGCGGCCACACGGCTTGGCGGTTTTGCGCAGCTTGGGAGAATCGTCTTGAACGCGACGATGCGAGTGCGTCTGGGAACCATGATGTTCCTGCAGTATTTCGTCTGGGGCGCGTGGTACGTCACGCTCGGCACGTGGTTGTCCGCCCTGCACTTCTCCGGTCAGCAGATCGGCTGGGCGGCCGGCACGACGGCCATCGGCGCCATCGTCTCGCCGTTCTTCGTCGGCCTCATCGCCGACCGCGCTTTCGCGACGCAACGATTGCTCGGTGTGTTGCACGCGCTCGGCGCGGCGCTGCTGCTGTTCGCCTCGTGGCAGACCTCGTTCGTTGCGTTCTACGTCGTGATCCTGCTGTATTCGCTGTGCTACATGCCGACGCTCGCGTTGACCACGTCGCTCGCCATGCGTCAGACCGCGAGCCCGGAGAAGGAATTCGGATTGATCCGCGTGTTCGGCACCATCGGCTGGATCGTGGCTGGTCTGATCGTCGGCGCGATGAAAGTAGAAGCCAGCGCCGTGCCGATGCAACTGGCCGCCGGCATATCCCTGTTGATGGGAATTTACTGCTTCACGCTGCCGGATACGCCGCCACTCGCGCGCGGCCAGGCCGTCGGCTGGGAACACGTTATCCCGCCGGATGCGGTGCGTCTGCTCAGCAACCGTTCGATGGCGGTGTTCGCGCTCGCTTCGCTCGCAATCTGCATTCCGCTGCAGTTCTACTACGCGTTTACCAATCTTTTCCTCAACGAGATCGGCATCCAGAACGCGGCCGGAAAAATGACTGGCGGCCAGATGTCGGAACTGTTCTGCATGCTGCTGATCCCGTGGTTCTTCCGCCGCCTCGGCGTGAAGTGGATGCTCGCGGTGGGCATGCTCGCCTGGGTGGTGCGCTACGTGTGTTTCGCGTTCGGCAACGGCGAATCGATGATGTGGATGCTATGGCTCGGCATCATCCTGCACGGTATCTGTTTCGACTTCTTCTTTGTCGTCGGCCAAATCTACATCGACCGCGAAGCGCCACCGACGCTGCGCAGCGCGACACAAGGGTTGATCACATTCCTCACTTACGGAGTCGGCATGTTTATCGGTGCGTGGCTTTCGGGGCAGATCGTCGAGACATACACGAATGCCGGAGTGCACGACTGGAAATCGATCTGGCTCTTCGCCGGCGGATGCGCTGCGGTCGTGCTCGTGCTGTTCGTGCTGCTGTTCTCCGAACGCAAGACCTCGGCGTCGGCAGTCGTTGCCGGTGAACGCGCATGATCTCGCGCCGTGAATTCCTCATCCGCTCCAGTCTTGCCGTCGCCGCTGCATCGTTCACGCGCATGACATCCGCCAACCCGCTCGGCAAACCGATCGGCATTCAGCTGTACACCGTCAACGACGCGATGGAGGCCGATCCCGCCGGCACGCTGAAGAAGCTGCGCGAGATCGGCTACGGCGAAGTGGAAACGGCCGGCTTCGGCAAGCTGTCGGCTCAACAGTTTCGGAAACTGATCGACGACGCGGGCCTGGTTTGCGCGAGCGCGCATCTGTCGTTCGATCCCGACAATCTCAATCGCGCCTTCGACGATGCCAAAGCGCTCGGCGCAAATTACGTCGTCAGTTCGATGTTGCCGAATGACGTCGCCGGCCCGCATGCGAAAGGTCCGATGACGCTCGAACAGACGCAGCGCACGATCGAACGCGCTAACAAGATCGGCGAAGGCGCGCGCAAGGCCGGCCTGCAATACGCGTATCACAACCACGCCATCGAGTTCGTCGATGTCGGCAATGGTGTGCTCGCGTACGACATGCTGCTCGAGAAAACCGATCCGTCACTGGTGAAATTCGAAATCGACTGCGGCTGGATGGTGTTCGCCGGCAAGGATCCGGTCAATTATTTCAAGCGTCATCCGAATCGCATTCCGCTGATCCACGTGAAGGATTTCGAAAAACGCATCGCGAACGACGCCGACATGCGCGGTGCGGAACTCGGTACGGGCGTCGTCGACTACCGACCGATCTTCAACGCCGCCGGTCCCGCTGGATTGCAACACTATTTCGTTGAGCAGGAAGGACCGTTCTCGCGCATGAGCCGCATGGAAGCCGCTAGCGTCGACTTCAGTTATCTGCAGAAACTCGCGCATCGCGTCAGGTGAGAAATTTTCGATGAACGACCACACATACGACGCGATCGTCGTTGGTACCGGTATCAGCGGCGGCTGGGCCGCGAAAGAACTCACTCAGCACGGACTGAAAACGCTCGTGCTCGATCGCGGCCGCATGGTCAAACACGGCGAATATCCGACCGCGATGCTCAACCCGTGGGAAATTCCGTACCGCAACCGTCCGACGCAGGAAGACCTCGATCGCCAGCCGGTCCTCGCGCGCACGGGCTACGCCAACGCTCAAGTTTCCAAACATTGGTTCGTCGACGAAACCGAAGACCCGTACATCGAGATCCAGCGTTTCGACTGGATCCGCGGCTATCACGTCGGCGGACGTTCGATCATGTGGGGCCGCCAGAGTTATCGCTGGAGCGATCTGGATTTCGAGGCTAACGCGCGCGATGGCATCGCAGTCGACTGGCCGATCCGCTACAAGGACATCGCGCCGTGGTACGACCACGTCGAGAAATTCATCGGCGTCAGCGGCAACAACGATCATCTGTCGCAGCTTCCGGATGGGCAATTCCTGCCGGCGATGGAACTCAACTGCGTTGAGAAGGAATTCCGCGGCAAAGTGAAGGACAAGTTCGACCGCGCGCTCATCATCGGCCGCGCCGCGCACATGACCGGTCCGCTCACGCACAACGAAAGTCCGCAGCGCAGCACCTGCCGCTCGCGCAACATGTGCATCCGCGGCTGTCCGTTCGGCGCGTATTTCAGCAGCGTTTCGAGCACGCTGCCCTCGGCGGAAAAAACCGGCAACATGACGCTGCGCGCGAATTCGATCGTGCACGAAATCATCTACGACGAAAAGCTCGGAAAGGCTACCGGCGTGCGCGTGCTCGACGCCGAAACCGGCGCGCAGACCGACTACTTCGCGAAAGTCATTTTCCTCTGCGCGTCGACGTTCGGTTCAACGTTCGTGATGATGAACTCGGTATCGCACCGCTTCCCGAACGGTTTCGGCAATGACAGCGGCGAGCTTGGCCACAACATCATGGATCACCAGCTCGGCATCGGCGCGGGCGCGCTCGTCGAAGGCTTCGAGGATCGTTACTACAGCGGCCGCCGTCCGAACGGTTTCTACATTCCGCGCTATCGCAACGTCGGCAAGGACAAGCGCGATTATTTGCGCGGATTCGGCTATCAGGGCGGCGCCGGCCGCCGCGACTGGAGCAGCCTGCTCGCGCAACCGGTGCTCGGGGCCGAACTCAAAGAGCAGGCGACGAAGCCGGGACCGTGGACTATCGGCATGGGCGGCTTCGGCGAAATCCTGCCGTATCACGAGAACCAGGTGAAACTCGATCGCACGCGCAAGGACAAACACGGCCTGCCGCTGCTCGCCTTCGACGCCGGCCTGAAAGAAAACGAATTGCGCATGCGCAAGGACATGGCCAACGACGCCGCCGAAATGCTCGAAGCCGCCGGCTACAAAGACGTGAAAGCGCACGACAGCAAAACCGGCGTCGGCTTGGGCATCCACGAAATGGGCGCGGCGCGCATGGGCCGCGATCCGAAAACATCCGTGCTCAACGGCTGGAACCAGGTGCACGCGTGCAAGAACGTGTATGTCACCGACGGTGCGTGCATGACTTCGGCCGCGTGCCAGAACCCGTCGCTCACCTACATGGCGCTGACCGCGCGCGCCGCGAATCATGCGGTCGAAGAACTCAAGCGCCGCAACATCTGAAGGACATGACGATGAATCGCCGCGAAGCTTTGCAACGCGCCGCCTGGCTGATGGGCGGCGCCCTTTCCGCGCCGCTCACGCTCGGCGCGCTCGACGCCTACGCCGCGACACCGGCGCCGGATTGGAAGCCTGCCGTCCTCTCCAAGCAACAAGCCGATCTCATCTCGACCGTCGCCGACATCATGATCCCGCGCACCACGACGCCGGGCGCGAAGGACGTCGGCGTGACCGAACTCATCGACTCGCTGCTCAAGGATGTCTATTCGAAGGAAGATCGCGAACGCTATCTCACCGGCCTCGCCGAATTCGACAAGGCGGCGCAGACGACGTACGGCAAACCGTTCCTCGCACTCGACGCGAAGCGGCAAAGTACACTTGTCCACAAATTCCATGACGAAGCAGCCGCTGCCGAACGCCGTCTGAAGAAGTCGGACGAAGACGACGAGGACGAGGTGCCGCGTCCTTTCATCCTGATGACGAAAGAACTGACCATGGTCGGCTTCTTCTGTTCGCTCCCCGGCGCGACGCAAGTGCTGCAATACGATGCGATCCCCGGCGCATGGCATGCGTGCCTGCCGCTGTCGGAGGCAGGCAACGGAAAAACCTGGGCAACCGAGCCCGGAATCCGGCTTTGAATCACGGCGCGCCGATATCGTCCGATCGGCGCGCGATGCTCGGCGCGTTGCTGGCGGGCGCGGCCGTCACTGCACTTCCCGCACGAGCGCAATCGGCGCCGAAAAGCGGGCGGTTGAAACAATCGGCGTGCCGCTGGCCGTTCAATGGTGTCGCCCTCCCCGATTTTTGCACGCGTCTGCGCCGCATGGGTTTCGCGGGAATCGATCTGTTGAATGCCGACGAATGGTCCGTCGCGCGCGATGCGGGTCTCACCGTGTCGATGGGTTATGCGAGCAAACGAGAAAAGTTCATCGAAACCGGATTCAACGACCCAGCCAATCACAAGCTACTGATCGGCGAACTCGAAACCGCATTGCCGCTCGCGTCGCGCGCGGGCGTGGCGAATCTCATCGCGATGTTCGGCAATCGCAATCGATCCATCGACGATAACGCTGCGATCGACAACTGCATCGACGGCCTGTCGAAGATCGCACCGCTTGCCGCCGAATCGCGCGTGACCATCTGCGTCGAATTGCTCAACAGCCGCGTCGACCATCACGGCTATCAGGGCGACCGCACCGCGTTCGGCGTCGCCGTGATGAAAGGCGTGAATTCGCCAAACGTGAAACTGCTGTACGACATCTATCACATGCAGATCATGGAAGGCGACGTGATCCGTACGATCCGCGACAACATCCAATGGATCGGCCATTTCCACACCGGCGGCGTTCCGGGCCGGCACGAAATCGACGCGACGCAGGAACTCAACTATCGCGCCATCGCGACCGCCATCGCCGATCTGAATTTCGCCGGCTTCGTCGCCCACGAATTCAAGCCGACGCGCGCCGATCCCTTTGCGTCGCTCGCCGACGCCTATCAAATCTGCAACGTATAACGAGAACTGACGATGCCCTTCCTCACTCCCGACAAGGCCACCGACACGTACGACGCGATCATCGTCGGCTCCGGCGCCGCCGGCGGCCAGACCGCGTTCACGCTGACCATGGACGGCGCGCGCGTGCTGATGCTCGAAGCCGGACGCAACTACGATCCGGCGACCGAGACGCCGATGTTCCAGACGCCGGACCAAGCGCCGCTGCGCGAAGAAGGCACGCCCGACAAACCGTTCGGCTTCTACGACGCGACCATCGACGGCGGTTGGAAAGTGCCGGGCGAACCGTATACACAAACGCGCACCGACGACGCCGGCCGTTTCGACTGGTGGCGCGCGCGCATGCTCGGCGGACGCACCAATCATTGGGGCCGCTACTCGTTCCGCAACGGCCCGTACGATTTCAAACCGCGCACGCGCGACGGACTCGGTTTCGACTGGCCGATCTCGTACGACGACATGGCGCCGTATTACGACAAGGTCGAAATGCTGATCGGCGTGTACGGTTCGAACGAAGGTCTGGAAAACACGCCGAACTCGTCGCCCGGTTGTCTGCTGCCGCCGCCGAAGCCGCTGGTCAGCGAAGCGCTGATTGCCGATCGCGGCAAGAAGCTCGGCATTCCCGTCGTCGCCGGTCATCGTGCCGTGCTCACGCAGACGCTCGACTGGAAAACCAATTCGGCCAAACTCTATCCGAACAATCCGACGGCGCAGCAGCTCACCGCCGATTCGATGAAAGCGCGCTCGGCGTGCCTATGGGCCACACCGTGCGGCAGAGGCTGTTCGGTCAAGGCGAACTATCAATCCACGACGGTGCATCTGCCGCCGGCCCTCGCCAGCGGCAAGCTCGACATCGTCACCGATGCGATGGTCCATGAAGTCACGCTCGATCAATCCGGCAAGGCGAGCGGCGTGAGTTTCATCGACAAGAAAACCGGCAAGCATTTCCATGCCAAAGCGCGCGTCATCGTGCTCGCGGCGAGTTCGTGCGAGACCGTGCGCATACTGCTCAACTCGAAATCATCCGCGCATCCGAACGGACTGGCCAATTCGAGCGGCAAGCTCGGCAAATATCTGATGGACACGGTCGGCGCCGATCTGGTCGGACAGGTGCCGATCCTCGAAAACCTGCCGCCGCACAACGAAGACGGCGCCAGCGGCGGACATCTATATTCACCGTGGTGGCTGTACAAGGATGCGCAGAAACTCGGTTTCGCGCGCGGTTATCACATCGAATTCGGCGGTGGTCGCGGCATGCCGGGCGCCGACACCGGTTCGCACATGGAATGGCTCACGCACGGCAGCTACGGCAAGAAGTTCAAGGACGACGTGCGCCGCTACTACGGTTCGATGGTCTATTTCAGCGGCCGCGGCGAAATGATCCCGAACGAGAATTCGTATTGCGAAATCGATCCGAACACGAAAGACAAATACGGCATTCCGGTTTTGCGCTTCCACTGGAAATGGTCCGAACACGAAACGCGTCAGGCCGCGCACATGCAGAAAACCTTCGCGCAGATCATCGACGCGATGGGTGGAAAAGTGCGCGGCAAAGTCGAAAGCGACGGCGCCAAAGCGATCGCACCGGGCGGCAGCATCATCCACGAAGTCGGTGGCGCGATCATGGGCGCCAATGCAAACGATTCCGTCGTCAACGCGCAGTGCCAGACCTGGGACGTGCCGAATCTTTTCCTCACCGATGGAGCGCCGTTTCCGTCGAACGCCGACAAGAATCCCACGCTCACCATCATGGCCAACGCCTGGCGTGTATCCGACCACATCCTCGACCGCATGCGCCGCAAGGAGATCTGATATGGACCGCAGAACTTCCATCAAATGGATGCTCACGGCCTCGGCCGCGATGCCGGTCACCGGCGCGCTCGCGCGCGACACCGAATCGCGCAAGAACGCCACGCTCGCGACGACCGCGAAAGGTTACGGCACCGATCCGAAACTGATCGACACCTATCATCCGGGCCAGCTGTGGCCGCTGACCTTCAACGCGCAGCAGCGCAAAACGGCGAAGGCGCTGAGCGATCTGATCATCCCGGCGGACGAGAATTCGCCGAGCGCGTCGGAGGTCGGCGTCGTCGATTTCCTCGACGAATGGATCAGTGCGCCGTACGAACGTCAGCATGGCGATCGCAAGATCATCCTCGACGGATTCGTCTGGCTCGATCGCGAATCCGCCAAACGTTTCGGCGCGAAGAAACTTTTCGCCGATCTCGAAACAGCGCAGCAGATCGCCATCTGCGACGACATCTGCTACGTGCCCGAAGCAAAACCTCCATTCACCGACGCCGCGAAATTCTTCGCGCGCTACCGCGACCTCACCGCCGGCGGCTTCTACACCACGCCGCAAGGCCGCAAGGATTTACGCTACGTCGGCAACGTTCCGCTTCCGCGCTTCGACGGTCCGCCGATCGAGGTGCTCAAGAAAGTCGGCCTCGCCTGATCGAACCAAGGAGAATTCATGAAACTTCTTTCTTTGCAGCAACGTCTGCTCGCCCTCGCTACACTCGCTGCCTTCGGCATCGCGCATGCCGCTCCGCCGGCCGCCGCACCCGCCGTGAAAGACGACAAACCCGATCCGAAACTCACCGAACAATGGGAACCGGTTCCGCCGATCGTCACGCCGGGCGCGACCGACAGCGCGCCGCCGTCGGATGCGATCGTACTGTTCGACGGCAATAATCTCGACCAGTGGGTGATGACCGACGACAAGTCGCCGGCGAAGTGGAAGGTGCACGACGGCATCGTCACCGTCGACAAGAAAACCGGCAACATCCAGACCAGGCAGTCGTTCCGCAATTATCAATTGCATCTGGAATGGCAGATTCCGAAAGACGTCGAAGGCGAAGGCCAGGCGCGCGGCAACAGCGGCGTTTTCGTCGCAGGCACGGGCGACGGCGACGACGGTTACGAAGTTCAGATTCTCGATTCGTACAACAACAAGACCTACGTCAACGGCCAGGCCGCGAGCGTGTACAAGCAATCGCCGCCGCTCGCCAATTCGATGCGCCCGCCCGGCGCGTGGCAGACCTACGACATCCTCTGGACCGCGCCGAAATTCAAGTCCGATGGGTCTGTCGAAACGCCCGCGTACGTCACCGTGTTCCACAACGGCGTGCTGGTGCAAAACCATTTCGAGCTGAAAGGCGAAACGACCTATCGCGGCCAGCCGAAGTACAAGCCGTACACCGACGCGCCGATCAAGCTGCAGTCGCACGGCGATCCGTCGCCGGCGATCAGCTTCCGCAACATCTGGGTGCGGAAGCTGGCGGATTGATCGCTGCACTCGTTGCCGCGGCGATGCTGTGCGCGCACCATGAGGTGCGCGCATTCACCGTCGGCAACGACGACAACCGCGTGAGGTTGCAGGCTGGTGCGGAAGCACCGCGCGTGGTTTCTCTCGAACGCATAGGTGGCGATTCCTGGAAGGGCAACATCGATGAAGCGCTGATTCCGAGTGCGATCATCGATGGTGTCGACAAACCGCTGCACTGGCGCTTCGATGCGAAGGCGAGCCGCAGCAGCGGCAAATCGGTAACGCTCGTATACGACAACGTAGAACCCGCGTTGCGATTGACCTGGGAATGGATGGCGCGCGCAACGCGCGGTCCGCTCGAACACACCATTCGCATCGAGAATCGTGGCTCGCACGAAATGTGGCTGCCTCTGCAGAACAGCTTTCGTTTTCGATGGTCGGTGCCCGCGTCGCGGTCGCTGCAGGAAATCTGGATCGACAAAGGCGCCGGCGAAGCGCCGCCGATCGGGACGCATATCGTGTCCGTCGGCGAAGGATATTCGTGGCGTGGTACGTCGAGCCCGTTCGCACACCCACTTACGGACGAGGCGCGCGAGATCATTCCGTACTTTTTTGTGCGCGCGTACGACAAGCCAACCGGCTGGTACACCGGCATCGAATTCAGCGGACGCGTCGCGATGTCGCTCGTCCGGCACGGCGAGGTCCTCGAAGGCACGACGGGGCTGAATGCCGAACCTGCTCCGTTCCGCACACGCCTCGCGCCGGGCGCGACGTTCGCGACACCCACCATCTTCGTCGGTGCGACCGACGGCGACATCGACCACACCGCCAACACGCTGCACCGCTGGGTGTGCGAAGTGCTCAACGATCCGGCGACACTGCGCGATCCCGCTTACCCGCTCGTCACCAACAACAGCTGGGGCAGCGCGATGGCGATCAGCGAAGCGCAGGCGCAGCGCATGATGGGCGATGCGCATCGACTGGGCTTCGAGATGTTCCACGTCGATGCGGGCTGGTTCCGCAACGTCGGCGACTGGCGCGCGGACGAAAAGAAATTCCCGCACGGCATTGGCGCACTCGCCGATCGCGCGCACAAACTCGGCATGCGTTTCGGTTTGTGGGCCGATTGGGCGCAAGCCGGCATCGGCACGTCGCCGGGTGCGTTGCGCGTCGACGATCCGAACGTTCGTCCGTGGCTGATCACGGATACGCGGCCCGATTGGAAACCGGCGCAGTTCAAAGGCATTACGATCGATCTCGGCGTGCCTGTCGCGAAAGATTGGGCTTCGCGCGAAACCGAACGCATCGTCAGCGAAAATCATCTCGATATGCTCGAACACGACGGCTACGTCGTCGCCGAAGGTTGCGATCGCAGCGATCATCCGCACGCACCACCCGATCCGGCGCACATCAAACGCTACACCGACGACGAATTCCCGTTTGTCGAAAGCACGAACGACACCGACGTCAGCCTGCACGCGACGCGCGCCTACTACGACATCCAGAGCGCGCTCAAACGCGCACATCCGAACCTGCTGCGCGAAATCTGCAACGACGGCGGCCGCATGATTGATTTCGGCAGCGCCGCGCACGGTGATTATTTCTCGATCGTGGATTCTTACGATCCGCTGTCGAACCGTCAGGCGTTTTACGACGCGAGCCACGTGTTGCCGCCGGCAATGCTCGAATCATATGTGAAAGAATGGTCGACGCCGACCATCGAGAAATTCCGCTACATGCTCAGGAGCGGAATGATGGGCTGGTTCACGGTGATGATCGATACGAATTCGTGGTCGCCTGAACAACACACCGTCGCCGCGGATGAGATTTCGTTCTACAAGAAAACACTGCGCCCGCTGATCCGCGGTGCCGAGCTTTACCACGTCGCAGCGCGCCCCGATGGCAACGGCTGGGACGGCCTCGAATATTTCGATCCCGCGCGCGACCGCGGCGTGCTTTATGCCTTTCGCGGCAAGGACGACGTCGAACAACATACTTTTACATTGCGCGGACTACGCGCCGCCGCGCGCTATCGCCTACACTTCAAGGACGCGTCGTCGCCCGATCGCACGCTGACCGGACGCGAGCTGCAGCAGGCCGGCATCACCGTGTCGCTGCCGCAAGCCGAGTCGTCGGACATCGTCACGATCGAGCGCGCACGCTGAAGGAGTCCACACGCATGAACCGTTTTCGCCTGCCGCAATTCATTCTCGTCTTCGCCGCCTCGCTCGCGTTTATTCCCTTGCACGCCGCCGCGCAGAAAGTGGAAAACGCACTCGCCGGCCAGGAGCCGACCACGCTCGACTACATCCCCGGAAAATATTACGAGCAGCGCGCGCTCGAAGCGGTGAAGCGCAAGGATTTTCGCGAAGCACTGGAGATGTACCAGAAGGCCGGCTATTGGGGAAACAAGATCGCGCAGTACGACGCGGGCATGCTGTACATCAACGGTGCCGACGGAGTGCCGGTGGACAAAGTGCGCGGCATCGTCTGGCTCGGTATCGCCGATCAGCGTCACGTGACCTACATCGATCAGGCGCTCGGCGACGCGTACATCAAGGCAACGCCGGAAGAACGCGCGAAAGCGAGCGTTCTGTTCAAGGAACTCATCGTCGACTACGGCGACAAGGTCACGCTCGACCGCGCCACCACCAAATTCAACGCCGCGTACCTGCGCTATAAAGGCCAGCTCATCGGTCCGGCCGAATACAACACGGAAGTGACCGGCAATTTCGGCGGCGGTGGCGGCGATGCGCGCGCCGGCGGTTCGACGCTGAGCCAGGTGCAGCACGTCGATACGCGGCCGGATACGACGACGGCCAACGCCGGCAAATTCCTCGCCTCGGTGAAAGATCAGTTCAGCGATTTCGTGCAGACGCAATTCGGCGTCGTCACCGTCGGTGAACCGGAAACGATTTCCGAGCGTGAGCAGCGCGCGGAGTCGGCCGCGCCGCCGGCGAAGCATTGATCGCTACAGCGCCTTGCGCGTGAGGCGCGCTTTGCCGTCCGTGCCGCGATCGACCACGATGTCGTAACGGTGATCGCGGAAGCTGACGTTCTTCAGCGTCATCGACTTCCACCCCGGCGGCAACACCGGCGCGTACGCTTCGATGAGTCCTTTGTCCTGGATGCGCAGTCCCGCGAAACCGTACATCAAAATCTGCACGAAACCGCCGGACGCCGTGGCGAAGTAGCCAGTGTTGTTCGTCGCCTTCTCGGTGCGCACGTTGAACGGCGGCTTGAGCAGGCCGCTGGTGAAAATGCCCTGCATCCA
>Ga0105239_10003472_pt1 | contig 19279 bp, 9 predicted proteins | sample KBSC44metaG_FD_92761 | JGI IMG/M metagenome (GOLD analysis project Ga0105239, IMG submission 92761) | Corn rhizosphere microbial communities from Kellogg Biological Station, Michigan, USA - KBS C4-4 metaG | ecosystem: Host-associated > Plants > Roots > Rhizosphere > Soil | place: Michigan, USA...
TGCCGAGCCGCACCGCCGGGAAGTAGAGACCGATCTGCCGGCGAGTCCACCAGTCGCCACGGGCCCGCTCAGGCGGCGACGCGAAGCGGTAGTCGTAAGCCACGGCGCGGATGAAGTGCGGCGGGCGGCCATGCCTCGGGGCCAGCAGCGCGGCGACTTCCGGCGAGCCTTGCAGCACGCGCAGCAGCAGCCGGGCGAACCACGGGTTTTCTCGCTGCGTGCCCATCGCGGCAAACCACATCTGCCAGTCGAGGCGCGGCTGGTGCGGCAGGTTCCAGCCGGGCGGCCTGCCCGGCGCACCGGGCTTGTAGCGGAACTCGATCTCGCGCCAGGCGCGGCCGTCGTCCGAGGCTTCGATGACGATCTCGACGCGCTCGGCCGACAGTATCCTGAACGGCCCGTAGCGATTGACGACATGCAGCGTGCCCAGCGTATCGAGTGCGCGCGCATAGGCATCGGAAGGCGCCGGCGAACGCCAGGTCTCGACCAGTTGCAGCAGGCCCAGCACGACGCAGGCCCCTGCCAGCGTGGCCAGTCCGAGGGACGGGGTGCGCCGCTCGCCGGCATGCCCGGCCGGCCGCTGATGAAGGCGTGCCGGCATCCATGAACGGATCGCCGCATCGTCGAACAGGCCAAGACAGAGCACCACGACGAGCAGGTTGAACCAGCCATAGTTGCCGGTCGCGGCGATGGCGAATTGGAAGGCGATGAAGAGCCCCGCGGCAGCGAAGCGCAGCCGGCGCGGCAGCCAGATGAAAAACGGCAGCAGCAACTCGATCGCGAGTGTCGCGAAGGTCGCGGCCGAGAGCAGCCCTTGCGGCAGTTGCGATGCCGTCCAGGCCAGCGGCGAGGGCAGCGGCTGCGTCTCGAAGTGACGGCGCAGCGCGGAGAGATCGAGCCAGGCCGAGTCACCTGTGAACTTGACCCAGCCGGACATCAGCATGAAGCGAAACATCAGCCAGCGCACGAGCCAGATCATCAGTGTCGGATGTCGATGAAAGGCCAGCGCCAGAAAGCCCGCTTCGAGCAGCAGCAAGTCCCACTGGAAATCGGTGAAGACTTGCCCGGCATAGAAGATCGACAGCCACAGCACGAACGCGATGGCGAGCAAGACGCCGTGCAGCCATCGCGGCCCTCCGCGCCAGATCATCGAGAGAGAAGCAGCCGCGCCGGTCCAGCAAGCTGTCGCCAGCAGCTTGTCGCTTGCGCGGATCCAGAACAGCGTCGGATAAAGCCAATAGCGCTCGGCACCGGGATGCGCCTGCGCGACTGCGTGCAAATAGTCGGCCAGCGGCAGCAGACCGCTCCGGCCGACCAGCCCGGTGATCTGCACGGCCATCGACAGGAACGCGGCGAGGTAGACCAGCGCCAGCCCGTCGAGCACGAGTCGGGCGGTGACGTCATGGCGCGCCGGCACACCGGCACCGGGCACCACGCTCAGGCCTCGAACGGGCAGGTATCGGGGGTGCCGCGCATACGTGTTACCGCGTGGTTCATCGCGCGCCGGAAGCTTACGTCATCGGTGCGAACTCGATGCGGTTCATCCTATTGAACCAGCCAGCGCACGACCCCCTCTCCGGCCTCGGTCAAGCGCGGGTCGCACTGCTCGAGCACCTGTCTCAGCGTGAGATGACAATGGGCAAGCAGCGGGCGCATGCAAAGCTCGTTCGCGAGTGACATCGCGCTGCCGAGCGCGGCCATCGAGGCATCGAATCGCCCGGTGCCGTCGACGGCCAGGATCCGGCTCTTCAGGTGAAGCAGCCATGCTTCGCTGGCACGTTCGCCGTTGCGCACGGCGCCGGCGCAGGCCTCATCGGCCACTTGGTGTGCGCGCGCGAACTGCCCGACGGCGAGCAGGGCATCCGCCAACCAGGCCTTGCGCAGCGAATGCCCGGCCACGATGCCGGACGACTCCGAAAGATCGACCGCCTCCTGGCACAGGCGCAATGCGCGCGGCCTGTCGCCGGCCAGCGTGCAGGCATGCCCGAGCGCCGCGGCAAACGACGGCTGCCACAGATCGAGACGGCGGGCCTGCACCACGGCCATGCCGCGCTCCAGCAGCTGCAGTCCGCGATCGATCGCGCCTCGGCGCAGATGAAAGAGCGCGACGGCACGGTACACATCCACCAACGTGAACGGGTGATCACGCTCTTCGGCACGGCAGACGAGTTCATCGGCCATTGATTCGCCTTCCTCGAATTCGCCAAGCTCTGCGAGGCTCCAGACGAGCCATGCACTCGATATCAGCTCGGCGATGCCCGGCAGCCCGCAGGGATCGTGCTCGCCGAGGCCTTCGGTCAGCTCGAGGTTGCGGCGGAAATGCTCGGCCGCCCGCGCGTACTGGCCACGGAAGTGAGCGACCTGCCCGCGATGGAACCCGGTGGCGACGCTCAATCGCACGTCGCCGCGTTCATCAGCGATGCGAGCCACCTGAGCGGCAGCCGCCTCCGCATCGTCGTAGCGGGCGCTGAGCCAGGCCTCGTTGATGCGTGAGACGAGGAGGCGGGCGCGTTGCACGTCGTCGTTCAGCGACGCCGCCAGGTCGGCCGCCGCATCGAGGTGTTCGCCGACTTTCCTGACCTGCCCCAGCGGGATCAGCGCGCGGCCGATGTCGACCCGGATATCGAGCTCGAGCTCGCTGGCGTGTCCCGGCGGCCCGTCGCGGCGGCTGGCCGCCAGCGCGAGCTCGAAGGTGGCGACGGCCTCGCGATACGCCGACTGGCGCATCGCGTCGCGGCCGGCGCGGTGCAGGTGCGCGGCAGCCTTCATCCATTCCTGCGCGGCCAGATAGTGCTGGCCGATTGCCATCACGTCGGCGCAGGTCCGCGAGCGGGACTGCCACTCCAGCGCCATGGCCAGGCGATGGTGAAGCCGCTGCGATCGAACCGGCAACAGACGGCCGAGCGCGGTCAGGCGGATGGCTTCGTGCGCAAAATCGGCGCGATCGCCCACGCATTGCAGGATGCCCCTGGCCGCCAGCTCTTCGAGCGCCCGCACTGCTTCATCGGCGCCGCCCTCCCACGCGCTGACGAGCAGCGACTGATCGGCGCCGCGGCCGGCCACTGCGGCGAGCGCGGCCATCTGCCGGGCCGCGGGACTGAGCCGGTCGAGGCGGCCGCCGATCAGATGCCGCACACGCATCGGAAGCGGCGAACCCTCCTGCATCGCCGGGTCGCCATCGATCATCGCGGCCACCGCTTCGGTGATCAGCAGCGGGCTGCCTTCGCAGCAGGACCACACGGCTCGAGCGGCCTGCGCCCGTTCCTTCTCCGGGTTCGATGGCAGCAAGGCCTCGACCAGGCGATCGCTGCTCGCCCGATCGAGACGCGACAGATCGAGGCGCGACAAGCAGTGACCGCGGGCCAGGCCTTCCAAGGCCGCCCCCAGTTCACTCGCTTCGGCGGCGGCGGCCGTGCAGACGGTGACCAAAATCGCGACGCGGCCGGGCAGCAGCCGCAGGCCGATGAACGACAGCAGGCGCAAGCTCAGGCTGTCGGCCCATTGCAGGTCCTCGACGACGATCGCCAGCGGCCGGCGGCAGGCCAGCCCGCCCAGCGCGGCGAGAAAGCCTTCGAAGACGCGCAGCAGATCGAAGTCGCACCGCGATGCCAGGATGTCGGGCGTGAACGTTTCCAGCGCACCGGGCCAGCGCTGGTCGCGGGCCGCCCCGTTCGTCGGCACGTCCTGCTCCTGCATGCGCATCGCGTCGATCCACGGCGCGAAGGGCAGCATGTGCTCGGTCTCGTGACATCGCGCCAGCACGACTCGCGCGCCGGCGAGCGTGGCCCGCTGGGCGAACTCAGCGGCCAACCGGCTCTTGCCGATGCCCGATTCGCCGGCGAGGACCAGCAGTCTCCCCCATCCCCGCCTCGCATCGGCGACGAGCCGGTCGATGGCGGCGAGTTCGCCGTTGCGGCCGATGCACGGTCCGGTGACGTGAGCCGATGACCATTGCGATACGGCGCTGGAAACCGCCGTCCACCGATGCGAGTGCGCGCTGCCATCGGCTTCCGCCGCGGCCAGCGACTGATGCAGCCGGCGAGTTTCGATCGTAGGCTCGACGGCCAATTCATCGCGCAGTGCGGCTGCGCACGTTCGGTACTGCCGCAGCGCGTCGCTGCGCCGGCCCTGCCGGTCGTAGAGACGCATCAGGGCGCGATGGGCTTCCTCGTGCGCAGCATCCAGGGCCAACAGGCGCAGCGCGGTCGCGATGGCCTCGTCCGGGCGGTCGCCGGCTTCCTGGTGGGCCAGCATCAAGCCCAGCCGACGCACCACCTGCGCCCGGATGCGCTCGCGCTCCGCGGCGACCCACTCGTCGAACGCCGAGGCGCCGATCGAGAGCCCCGCGAGGAACGGGCCGCGGTACAGCGCCAGTGCCTCTTCGAGTGCCGCCGGCGACTCGTCATCGAGCTTCTGCTGCCAGGCTGCGGCGTCGACCTGGAGGCGCGCCGGATCGACCGCCACCTGGTCGCCGCTGCAAACAACGATGTCCCGCGAAGGCCCCAGGGCCTGCCTCAGCGACGACAAGCACTGGCGCAGACTCGCTCTTGCACGCTGCTCGCCGGAATCCCCCCACAGCAGCGTAGCCAGCGACTCGCGTGTCCGGGCCTGACCGGGCGCGTACGCGAGGTAGGCGAGAAGGCCTTGTGCCTTGTGGCTGGCCAAGGCCATGTCGCAGCCGCTGGAATCCAGCAGCCGGAATTCGCCCAGCAATCCGATCCTCAAGCGATTCATCCGATGTCCCATGCGAACGCCTCCCTAGGACGGCAGGCCTCCCGGCTGCGCTTTGACGCGATGCGCCGATGTTGGGACCTACCGGAGGTCCGCGCTTTTTATTCCCGGAGCGGCCGGCCTGTCCTGATCGAAAGTCAGATTGACGCCGCATTGACGGTCGCTGCCCAACATCCGAGGCCATGCGGTGCGCCGCGCTTCAAAGAAAGGCCGAGGTGATGACGAAGCTGCCGGACTCTCCCGCGAACATCGCCGCGTTCGATGCGATGGCCCGACGGCTCGATGCCTGGCCCGCCGCGCCGAAGGCCTCGCCCTCGGCCGCGACACGCTTCTTCGCCTTCGCCGGCATCGACGTCAGCGTCGGCCCGACGAGCCTCCAGGTGACCGCACCCGGCGGGGGCGGCGGCTGGTCGCTCGACACCACCCAGCTCGCCGGTCAGCCGCTGCTGCAGGCCGTGGCCAGCGGGATCCTGCAGGGCGCGGGCACGCTCTCGGCCGCCGGCCCCGGGCTCGCGCCGCCGCGGCTGACGCCCGGCCCGCGCCACAGCCACGGCGCGCTGAAGATCACGCTGAGCGGGTCGCGCTGGCCGGGCACCGACCTGGCGGCGGATTTCGAGCTGGTGCTGTCACGCGACGTCATCGTCTCGTCCGACGGCGAGGTCGACATCACCGAGTCGCTGAGCGTCTCCGCCGGCCCGCTAGCGTTCACGTACAGCGGCGATGCGGCCGATCTGCTGGCGCCGCTGCAGGGCGCGGTCGCGCTGCCGGCCGGAAGGGTCTGTGCGCTCGGCGCGGCCGGCCAGCTGCAGTTCGCCGGCAGCGGCAGCCAGGCGGGCGCGAGCTTCCTGCCGGGGCGCCTGGGCCTGCAGGCGCAGACGGCGGGTGCCGCGGTCTGCAGCCTGCTCGGCTTCGGCGATCCGCTGGCCGGCGCCTCGCTCGGGCTCAGCCTGCTCGCACCCGGCGATCCGAGCAGCTTCGCCGATCCGCCGCCGCTGCGCAGCTCGCTCGCGATCGGCCGCGCCGGCGCGTGGCGCGTCGCGCTGCCGGCAACGAGCACGCCGCTCGGCCAGCTCGTGCCGCAGGCCGATGCCTTCGACCATGTCGTGATCGAGGCCGGCGAGGCGGCCGATCCGGCCGCGGCGCGCCACAAGGCGATCTTCACCGCGCCGGACGCGGCCGTGGCCTGGCAGCTCGGCCTGGGGCAGGGCATCGTCGACAGCGCCGGCCAGCCGCTCGCGCTGGCCCTGTCGGCAGCACATCAGCTGCACGATCTCGACGCATCGCCGCCGCACGTCGAGCTCTGGGGCTTCGGCACGCCGGCCTCGGTCTGGGCCACCAGCGCGCGCCTCGCGCTGCAGCTCGGCAGCAGCCGCCCCGAGAACGAGCTGACGATCGGCCTGGCCTTCGACGGCAGCGCGGTCAGCGTGCTGCGCGCCTGGCTGAAGATCGTCGGCGTCGTGCCGCCGATCGGCGATGCCGTGGCCGAGGTGGCGGGCTATGTGCGCTATGCCTCGCTGGTGCCGGCAGGCGGCACGCCCGATGCCGGCGCCGGCGCGAACTGGCTGCGCATCGGCCCGCTGCAGGCCGGCGAGACGCGGCTGCGCCTCGCCGATGTCTCGTTCGCGCTGCTGCGGCCGTCGGACATGCTGCTGCTGAGGCTCGACTACCGCGGCGTCGCGCTGCTCGGCGGCGACCGGGGGCCCGCGCTGCTGCAGCTCGCCCAGCCCGATCAGCCGGGCCACCTGAGCGTCGTGCTGCCGCCGCAGCACGTCAGCGAGCACAGCGTCTACGTCGCCAGCCCGAACACCACGCTGCCCGGCAGCCCGTCGAGCGACGAAGCGCTGCTGCCGCCGCCGCTGCCATCGCGGCTGGCCGAGGCGAGCCGCCTCGCGTTCCTGCTGCCGGTCGGGACGGCGCCGATCGCGCTGGACCTGGACAGCCTGCTTGCCTGGCAGTCCTTCGTGCCCGACATTGCCGACGCGGCCGCGTTCGGCGCCGGCGCCCGCCCCGTCCCGGGCACCGTGCTCGCGCCACCGGGCCCGGAGCAGACCGCGATCGAGATCCCGTACCGCCTGCAGCTGTCGCCGACCGGCAGCGCCGGCTGGGCGCACGATGGCAGTGCCCCGGCGGACACAGCGACGCCGATTTGGCATGCGCGGCTGGGCCTGCGCAAGCCGCTCGCCGACGGCGGCTTCTTCGTCGACGAGCGCGATACCGCCGGCAACCTGCTCGCACGCAGCCTGCGCGCCATCGCCGCGGCGGACGCGGGCGGCGGCTCGCCCGGCGCCCAGCCCTACGAGAACCTCGTCGATGCGAGCGCGCGCAACGCGATCGTCGCCTGCACCGGCGACTTCAGCCAGCCCGACACCACGCCGCTCGCAACGCGCCGCCTGATGCTCAGCGCCCTCGGCGGCTGGCTCGACACGCAGGGCGCCTGGAACAACCCCGGCATCACGCTGACCGGCTGGCGCCACCGGGCCGCGCTCGGCCGCGATGTCGAGCTGCGCGTCGCGCGGCGCGGCCACCTCGTGCCCTGGGGCCACCGCGCCTCCTGGGTGCGCATCGCCGAGCGCCGCTTCGGCGGTCCGGGCGTCGACCCGCAGCTGAACACCGCCTACCTGATCGAGCGCGACTTCATCGTCGTCACGCAGGCGTTGTGCCAGTACGCCGGCGCGGCCTCGAGCGCGAACCGCGGGCGCGACCTGCCGTTCAGCGAGATCGAGATCACGACCTTGACGACGCCGGCACTGTCCCGCCCGGACAGCTTCGCGATCGACACCGGCGCGCAAGGCCCGAAGGCCTTCTGGGTGTTCGCCCCCGATCCGGCCCAGGGCGGCAGCGACCGGCCTTTCCTGTTCGGTCTGCGCCAGCGCGACCAGGAGAGCGGCGGCGACGGCCGCGGGCGCGTCGCCGAGACCGGAGCGGCCGCGATCTTCCTCGAGGACAGCGCCGACCCGGCGACCGCCGCCGCGGCGCTCGCCGCGGTGATGGCGGAATACAACCAGCCGAAGGCCGCCCTGCCGGCCGGCGTCGACCCTGCGGCACTCGCGCTGCTGGACCTGCGGCACCAGATGATCGCGCTGGCCCGCCCGAACCAGCCCGGCGACACCTCGCTCGCGGTCGCCAGCCTGCGCTTCACCACCGACCGGTTCACGCTCGACGCGCCCGGCGCCGCCGATCCGCTGGCGGACACGCTCGGCCTGTATCCGCAGGTGGCGTCGGCCGCGGTACGCCTGCCCGGCGTGCAGCAGCTGGCGCAGCTCGCCGGCGATGCCTCGGTGGAGATCCGCTATCACCCGCTGTTCCTCGCCGCGGCGAACGACTTCGATGCCGACAACCCGGCCGAGGTCTTCGCCCAGCTCGCCGCGCCGCTGCCGATCGCCTTCGGCGGCGACAGGGCGAACGGCATCGCCTCGCCCGACCTGTCGATCACCGCGCTGTCGCGCAAGCTCGGCACCGTGGCGGGCGACTCGGCCAAGCTGTTCGCGCAGCAGCAGCTGGCCGCCACCTTCGATCCGGCCAGCTACTTCCCGAAGCCGCTCGACCCGTCGCAGGCCGCGCCGTCGCTGCTCGGCGCGATCGGCCTGGCCGACGTGATCGCGGTGGCGACCGGCGCCGACGCGAGCCTCGAAGCGCCCAGCCTGGTGGTCGATCGCTCGGTGCCCGGCCAGCTGACGACGCGCTTCGACTGGCGGCCGCGGGTGCAGCCGGTCGATGACGGCCTGCTGAGCGTCAGCTTCCAGGACGCGCATGCGCTGGTGCTGCACGCCGAGCAGGTGGTGCGCGCCGATCCGGCCTCGGCCAGCGCGCTGACCAGCGGCTCGCTGAGCGGCATCACGGTCGACTTTGGCGGCTTCATCCGCCTGTCGATCGCATCGCTTGCCTTCAGTGCGCGCGACGGGCACAAGCCCGAGGTCGTGCTGACGATGGCGCCGCAGGACCCGCTGGTGCTCGGGCCGAACCTCAGCTTCCTGCAGCCCTTGATCGAGGCCGCCAGCGGCCTGCTCGGCGCCGGCCCGTCGCTCGACATCGACAACGGCGTCGTGAAGGCCGGCTACGCGATCGCGCTGCCTGCGCTCGGCATCGGCGTGTTCAGCCTCCAGAACATCGCGATCGCGATCGGCGTCTCGGTCCCGCTGCGCAACGAGCCGGTGGCGCTGCGCTTCAGCTTCGCCGAGAAGGACCACCCGTTCGTGCTCGCGATCGCCTTCCTCGGCGGCGGCGGCTTCTTCGCGATCGAGGTCGATGCGCACCAGGTGCGCAGCATCGAGCTGGCGGTCGAGGCCGGCGCCGTGGTCGCGCTGGACCTGGGCGTCGCGAGCGGCAGCGCGCACGTGATGATCGGCGTGTACTTCCATTTCACCGACGGCACGAGTCTCGTCACCGGCTATGTGCGCGCCGGCGGCGAGCTGACGGTGCTGCAGGTGCTGAGCCTGCACGTCGAGCTCTACCTCGGGCTGACCTACCAGGACGACGGCGCGCGGCGCGTCATCTGGGGCGAGGCCAGCCTGATGGTCGACGTGTCGATCGCCTTCGTCAGCAAGAGCGTGACCTTGAGCATGCGGCGCGAGTTCGAGGTCGGCGGCGCGAGCCAGGCCGCGCCGCGGCGCGCGCTGGCCGCGGCAGCGCAGCCGCACGGCGTCGGCGAGTTGCTGAGCGACGCCGACTGGCGCGCCTATGCCGCCGCCTTCGCCTGAACCACCGCACACACAGGAGCCACGTCATGGCGACTTCGAGCATCGACACGACCCTCGTCTGGGTCGCCCTGCCGAACGGCATCTTCACCGCGCCCGACGGCAGCCTGCGGCTGCGCGTCTCGGTGCGGCTCTCGCCGCGCATCCAGGCGCCGGACGGCACCAGCCTCGCGCAATGCCCGCTGTTCTCGCGCAGCGACGGCACGCCGGCCTGGCCCGACAAGCTGCGCGGCCTGCCGTTCGTCATCGCGATCCAGGGCGCGGGCCAGAGCGACTCGCTGGCCGTCGCCGGCCCGGCCGCGCTCGACGCCGCGCTGTGGCACGCGCTGCTGCCTGATTCGCTGCCGGTCACCGGCCATCAGGTGGAGGCGCGCGCGGGCCAGTCGGTCATGAGCTACGCGGTCAAGGCGAACTTCGACACCCTGGTCGACGGCATTCGCGGCGGACGGGTCGGCGCCGCGGCCTTCGACCCGATGCCCGCGCTGGCGGCCGAGGCCGCGGCCATGGCCGCCGTGCCGCCGCTCGCCCGGCTCGTCCCCGCCACGCCCGAAGGCCGCGCCGCCTTGCGCGCACAGGTGCGCCGGCTGCAGTCGGAGCACCGGGCGGTGACCACCGCGCACGTCGCCACGGCGACTGCCGGCGCGTCGCCCGCGGCGCTGTTCTTCGACCAAATGAGCGCGTTCTACGACGACCTCGCTGCCGGCGCGGCGCAGCGCTATGCGAATGCGAAGGCACAGAATTTCCAGCAGGCCGCGCCGGTGTTCGATTTCCACCAGGCGCTGACGGTGGCGGCGCGCTACCCGCTGCTGATGCGCGCGCTTGGCCTGGTGTTCGACCTGGAGATCGCGCTCGCCGGCGTGCCGGTCAGCGGCGCGCTGCGCGTCATCCCCGACGAGGATTCGCGCGCGGCCGACTTCATCTACGCCGCGGCGGTGCAGGCCGCGCCGTGGACGCGCTATGCGATCGACGCCGGCGCGGGCCGTTTCGTCGCCGCGTCCACGCGCGCCTCCAGCGACCTGTCCGCCGGCATGCTGCTGCCGCCGGCGCCCGACGATCTCTGCGCGATGGGCGTCAATCTCGACGAGCTGGCCCATGGCGTGCGCAGCGCGGCGCTGAGCTTTCACGCGCAGGCCGCGCGCGCCGCGGCCACGCCGAATGCCGCGGCGCCGGCGCTGACCCTGCCGGCGCCGCGCTCCGATGGCCTCGCGCTGTCACGCGTCGACTGGGGCGGCAACATGCAGGCGCTGCTCGACGGGCAGGCCACGCTCGAAGCCGCGCTCGCCCAGGCGGCCGACGGCAGCGCGGTGACGCTCGGCGCCGAGGAGCTGCTGCAGGGCCTGCGCGTCGACATCCGGCGCGAGGGCGAGACCGGCTGGCGCTCGCTGTGCCGGCGCCTCGGGCACTACGACTTCCACAACGGCCCCGCGGCGCGCGACTGGGCCGACGAAGGCACGGTGCATTTCAGCGTCTTCAATCCCTATCCCGACGGCCCGGGCGCCTCGCCGTGGGCGCACGAGACGCTGTTCCGCTGGCAGGGCTGGAGCCTCGCGGTGCCGCGCCCCGGCAGCTGCATCGGCGTCGGCGGCGAGGTCGCCGCGCCGGGCGATGCCGGCACCGGCAACCTGCCCTTGCAGGTCGGCTTCAGCGCGCCGCCGGGCAGCCTGCCGCGGCTGCGCTTCGGCGTCGCCTACGACTGCCGGCTGCGCACCGTCGACGTCGGCGGCAACGGCCTCGCGCCGGGCGACACGATCCCGGAGAGCTACACCGTGCCGCTCGGCCGCTACCTGCGCTTCGACCCGCTGCTCGCGCCGGCGCTGCTCGCTCCGAGCGCGCCCGGGCCGGGCGAATCGATCGAGCGCCTGGTGATCCACGGCGACGGCGCCGGCGCCAGCAGCGAGACCGCCGAGCGCTGGGTCGCGCCGCCGAAGGCCACGGTGCAGATGGCGGAATGGCACGGCCTGTTCGACACCGCGAACGGGCTCGACCCCGGCGTGCGCGACCTGATCGCCGGCCTCGACGGCGCGTGGCCGGACGCGCCCTACGGCAGCACGCCGCCCGCGGCGCTTCCGTACCTGCCGGATCCGATGAGCCATCGCGCCAGCCTGATCGTCTCGCCCGACACGAAGCCGGTGGGGGCCTTCGTCGACTTCGACGGCGCCTGGCCGCAGCTGCAGGGCTTCCGGCTGCGCATCGCCGAAGGCCAGCCCGGCGATGCGCCGGCCTGGGACGGGGCGGCGCGCGTGCTGACCATCCCGGTGCCGCGCGGCCGCAAGCTCGACGTCGATCTCTCCAGCGTGATGGCGGACGAGCCCGATGCGCCGGTGCCGCCCGGCTTCAGCGGGCCCCGCGTCGACCTCGGCGTGTTCGACTGGTGGGCCACCGCGAGGACCAATCCCAAGCTGACCCAGCGGCTGCCCGGGCTGCGGCAGCAGGCGCTGTGGGGCGGGCTGCGCTGGCTCACGCCGGCGCGGCGGCTTGCGCTCGTCAACGCGGTGCAGCGCCCGCTGATCCGCCCCGCCTTCGCGCCGCTGTTCCTGAACACGCGCAACCCGGGCGACACCTTCGCGAGCTTCGGCGGCGTGACCGCAGTGGACGGCGGCAGCACCGACAAGATCGAGATCGTCGCGCAATGGGACGAAGCGGTCGACGACGGCGTCAACCCGCCGGGCGTGCGCGGCTCGCAGGCGGTCGTCTGGCGGCACGACGTGGCCGAGGGCGAGACGCAGTGGCCGCTCGGCCAGTCGCACGATGCGAACGGCAACTTCGTCGACACGCGCCACGAGTTCCACGACACGCGCCATCGCCGCGTCAGCTACAGCCTGGTCGCGACGACGCGCTTTCGCGAATACTTCCCGGCCGCGGTGACCGCCGACGCGGCCAACCTCAGCCTGCGCTCGGACCCGGCCGTGCTCGACATTCCGGCAAGCGCGCGGCCGGCGGCGCCGAAGGTGCTGCACGTGCTGCCGACCTTCGGCTGGAGCGAGGCGACGTCGGGCAGCGCCGTGACGCGCACGCGCCGCTGCGGGCTGCGCGTGGTGATGGACCGGCCGTGGTACGACTCGGGCGACGGCGAGCTGTTCGGCGTCGTTGTCGGGCACAAGCCGCTGCCCCCGGCGCCGACGCCGTCGCCGCCGCCCGACCCGGGGCCGCGCCCGCATCCCGGGCCGGGCCCGCTGCCGTCGATCGCCGCGGCGCCGCGGCTGACCCGGCCGGCCGATGCGCCGGCCTACGAAGCGCCGGCCGGCGTGCCACCGGGGCTGTCGAACTACGTCACGCAATGGGGGGTCGATCCGGCGCTGCCCGCCGCGGCGCTGGCCTCGGCCTTCGTGCCGCTGCCGCAGCACTTCACGAACGCCACGTCGGTGATCGACGGGCTCGCACTCGCCGAAGGCTTTCCGGTGACCAGCACCGATCCGGCGATCCAGCTCTCGGTCGTGACCTTCGCGCTGCAGTTCGTGCCGCCGGATCCGCTGGATCCGCAGGCGCCGGCCGACCCGGCGCGGCATGGCCACGATGGCCGCTGGGTCGCCGACATCGAGATCGATCCCGGCAGCGCCAGCTTCCCGTTCCTGCGCCTGGCGCTGGTGCGGGTGCAGCCGTCGGCGGTCGAGCGGCTGAACCTGTCGCCGGTCGTGACCGCCGACATGATGCCGCTGACGCCCGGCCGCAGCCTCGGCGTCATCGGCGACCCGGCTGCGCCGTCGGTGGTGCAGCTGACCGTGGACGGCGCGTCGTTCCACGCCCTCGGCCTGACGACGCGGGTCGCGGTGACGGTGCAGGCCGACATCGGCGAGCCGGGGGTGCCGCTGTGGGCCGGTTTCTCGGAGGTGGAGATCGTCGCGGCCGGCAGCGCGGTGCCGGTCCCCTTGCCGTTCGTACGCGGGTCGCGGGCGATGCGCCTGGTGGTGCGCGAGTACGAGTCCCGCGCGGCCGATGCGATGGATCGCAGCGACCGAAGCGGCAGCCGCATGGTCGAGCGAGTCGTCTATGCGGACTGCCTCTTGTTGTAGGACCAGGTCGGCACCGAGCCTCGGCATCACCGTCCGACAACCCAGGAATCCGTGAGCGGGAATAGATGTCAGCCCGGCGCGGTACTGATGCGGACGGGGCTATCCAGCCCCGCACTGCGAGGCAACCATGACCGACATCCAACTCCTTGTCGCCCAGAGGGCGCGCACATCCCCTCTGACCTACACGCGCACAGCCGTCGTCCTGCATTGGCTCGCCGCCGCGCTGATCCTGCTGAACATCGCCCTCGGCTTGCGCATGGAGCACTTCCCCGGCTACTCCCACGGCTCGCCGGAATGGAATGCTGCGCTGTTCTGGCACGCCTCCTTCGGCGCCCTCGTGCTCTGGCTCGCGGTGACACGATGGATCTGGCGCTCGATGCATCCTGCGCCCGCGCTGCCCGCCTCGGTCCCGGACTGGCAGGCCAAGGCCGCGCACGGCGTGCACGTCACGCTCTACGCGATGATGATCGCCTTGCCGCTATCGGGCTTCGTTCATCGCTTGGCCGGCAGTCACCCGGTGAGCTTCTTCGGCCTGTGGGACTGGCCGAGCCTGCTCGCCAAGAACGAGCCGCTGCGGCTGTTGTCGATGACCGTCCACGTCACGCTGGCGTCGCTGTTGGGTGGCTTGGTGCTGGCGCATGTCGGTGCGGTGATGAAACACCTGCTGATCGACCGCGACGGTGTGGCGCAGCGGATGAAGTGGCGTTGAGGATTCTCGCAGGGGGTTGACGATTTGGTAAAGACTATTTACAGTCGCCCTCATTGAACAGCCCGAGGCCTCGGGCATCCATTCCGACGAAAGCTCATCACCGTGAAATCGCGCAACCTCATCAGAACCCACCGACCCATGCAAGGTCTGGTTGCGTTCGTGCGCGCCGCCGGCGGAGTGACCTTCACGGTGCCATGCGCACGCAACGTCCCCATGGGTTCGTTCGCCCAGGCCAGCCAGTTCCTTCATTGCGGCTGGCTTGATCGGGCGGAGGACCAGGTGAATCCGGGAGAGGGAGGCGCATAGGCGCATGCCCTCGTAGCTCTGTACGCAGAGGCCCGGACTCCGACAGGATCCGGGCCCTTTTTCATTTCCGGCTCGACCGACCAGCGATCGATGATCGCACCGCCGTTCTCGGTGGACGCTCTTTAACAAGTTGCCGCGAGACGACCTCGGTACTGGCCGATGGTTGGTCTTGCACTTTGCGGATGTAGCTCAGCAGGCAGAGCGCGGCCACGCCATGGCCGAGGCCACGAGTTCGAGGCTCGTCATCCGCTCCACTTCGGGTGTGTCCATGCGCTTCGAGGCCACGCGACATGGTGTTGGTGGCCCGGGATGTGCGCGGTCCTTGGCCAGGTCACGTGCAGCGAGACACCGCGTCCGACGGGACGCTCGCGTTTGGGCACAGCCGAAGTGGATCTCTATCGCCCGCTGGATCAAGAGCGCCGGTCTATGAAGCCGGAGGTCGCACGTTCGAGTCGTGCACGAGGTGCCAGTTCATGTCTCCGATAGCGCAGATGGCAGAGCGCCTGGCTGTTAACCAGGAGGTCCGTGGTTCGAAGCCACGTCGGGGAGCCAGTTCAGTGTGATCTCGCGTAGCTCAGTGGCAGAGCACCGTCTTGATAAGGCGGTGGTCGATGGATCGTTCCCATCCGCGGGTACCAGTTTTCATCTCGGTGTGGCGCAGCAGGCAGCGCACGGTAAACGTTCCGGCAATCCATCTTTCGCATAGCCGAGGGAGCTGAGAACCTTGCATCCGTGATGTCAACGGACCAAGTGAGGTGAGCATGGATCGAGAGAGGATGGAGCGCTGCCTGGAGCAGGTAGCGGCATACCGGGCGTCGGGGTTGAAGGGCAACGCGTGGGCCGAGGCGAACGGCGTGCCGCTGAGGGCGTTGTCGAGCTGGTGTGCCCACGCGCAGCGCTGGCGGGCGCGGCTGGATGGGGTGTCGGCTTCAGCTCCCGCGCCCAAGGTCGGCGGCTTTGTTGCCGCGCGTGTGCCTGCGGCGATCGCCGCGACGGTGCGCATCGAGCTGCATGCCGGACCGACGCGCATCGAGTTGCACTGGCCCGTCGCGAACGCGCGCGAGCTTGCCGCCTGGCTGCGCGAGGTCAGCCGATGATGCGCATCGAGATGATCTGGCTGGCGCTCGGTGCGAGCGACCTGCGCGGGGGCATCGACATCTTGCTAGCGCAAGTGCTGCGCGGCTTTGCGGACGGAGCGCAGGCGCATCACGCCTACGTGTTCGCGAACCGGCGCGCCGACCGACTTAAGGTGCTGGTCTATGACGGTGTCGGCATGTGGCTGTGCACGCGCCGCCTGCAAGCCGGCGGCTTCGCCTGGCCGCGCGACAACACGGGCGCGCTCGAACTCACGCGCGAGCAGTTCGATTGGCTCGTTGCGGGGCTGCCGTGGCAACGTCTGAGCGCACCGCATCCTCAGCCAATAACGGTGAACTGACATGCGCTCGATTCGAGGTGGTCAATGGCGCTGCTGTCCATTGGCGAAAGTCTGCGTTGCCTCGCGCGTGCGCGCGAGGGACGATGGCTGCAATGCTCCAAGACACGCTCCCAACGACACCCGATGCATCGCCCGGCGATGCTGGCGAGTCGGTTCTGGTGTCGCGCGAATTGTTCGAGCGCATGCAAGCCGAACTGCGGTTCGAGAAGACCCGCAATGCGGCGCTGAACTTCGAGGTCGCGCGCCTGAAGCGCTGGCGCTTCGGCTCGTCCAGCGAGAGCCTGGACACGACCACCCAGGCGGTGCTCTTCGACGCCATCCTGGCCGATACCTTGCTCGAAGACATCGCGGCGCAACAGGCACGCAAGCCTGCCGCCTCGGCACCGCCGGCCAAGCGTCAGGCGGTTCGCCAGGCGTTGCCGGCGAGCCTGCCGCGCGTCGAGCGTCACCACGAGCTCGAGCAGACGCACTGCGCCTGCGGCGAGGCATTCAAGCGCATCGGCGAAGAGGTCAGCGAGCAACTCGACTGCGTGCCTGCCCAGTTCTTCGTGCTGCGCCATGTCCGCGGCAAATACGCCTGCGCTTGCTGCCAGACGATTCAGGCCGCGCCGATGCCCGCGCAGATGATCGACAAAGGCATTCCCGCGCCGGGCCTGCTCGCGCAAGTGGCCGTGGCCAAGCACGACGATCATCTGCCGCTATACCGCCAGACCGAGATCTACGCTCGCTCTGGCGTGCACATCCCGCGCTCGAGCATGGCGCAATGGATCGGCATCTGCGGCGTCCGCTTGGCGCCGCTGGTTGCAGCGCTCAAGGCGTACATCCTCAGCCACGGCGTGATCCATGTCGACGAGACGCCCGTGTCGCTGCTCGCGCCAGGCAAGGGCAAGACGAAGAAGGCCTATGTGTGGGTGTATCGCACGACCAACTTCGTGTCGCAGCGCGCGGTCTACTACGACTTCTGCAACTCCCGCTCGGGCGAGCATCCGCGGCGCGTGCTGGCCGACTTCAGCGCCACGCTGGTCACCGACGATTACTCGGGATATCACGCCTCGCACCGAGGTGGCGTGACCGCGGCGCTTTGCTGGGCTCACGCCAGACGAAAACTGTTCGAAGCGCACCGAGACACCGGCAGCGAGATTGCCGGGCAGGCGGTCGCCCTGATCGCCAAGCTCTACGAGATCGAGCGCGAGACGCGCGAACTTGCGCCCGCTGCACGACAACTGCTTCGACAGCAGCACTCGTTGCCGATCGTCGAGGCGTTGCACGCCTGGCTCGTGGCGAAGCGCCAGGCCCTGGCCAAGGCGGACGCGACCGCCAAGGCCATCGACTATTCGCTGAGCAATTGGAAGGGGCTCATCCACTTCCTGGACGACGGCAACGTGCCTATCGACAACAATGCCGCCGAAAACTCAATTCGTCCGCTGGCGATAGGCCGCCGCAATTGGTTATTCGTCGGTTCGCAGCAGGCTGGCGAACGCGCCGGCAATGTGCTGAGCTTGATCGAGTCGGCCAAGCTCAACGGACACGATCCCTGGGCGTACCTGAAGGACGTGTTCGAGCGGCTGCCGACGTTGAAGAACGCCGACCTCGCGTCGATCCTTCCTCACATCTGGCAGCCGCCGACGCAACCCTCCGCGGCTTTCGCGCTCGCGCCATCAGCCGCCTACACCGACAGGCGTTGAGACGGAAGATGCGTTCGCGGAACGCATACCGTACCAGTACAACCAACAATCGAGCAAGACCATGAAGACCAAGAGACTCACACCCGCACAGCGGCGCCGTCTCGCGCTGTCGCCGGACTGGAGCCCACAGGGCGTGGGACTCGCACCGGAGTTGTATGCGGCCGCGCTGCGCTACCTGTTCGACCGCCCGGTTCCTGAAGCGCAGGCACAGGAGTGGTTCTGGAACATCGACGAGCCGGATTTCGAGGCTACCCCGCTGGAGTGGACGCGCATCCAGACCGTGCTCTTCGCGCATGCAGGCGTCGACCTGGCCGCCTATAGCGACGAACAGGTCGGCATGGGCCTGAACTACGTGATGAGCAATGCCGTCAGCAACGTGCCGTTCGCGGCCATCGATGCGAGCGTGCCGCTCGACGAGGCCATGCGCATGATGCAGGCCATGCCGGCCTTGTGGCGGCAATGCATTGGGCCGCGGCTGGCGCCCCTGCAAGTGCCTATCGGCGCATCGGCGGGTCGGCTGACCTATGTCTGCTACATGTGGTTCGACGTCTGGCCCACGTTCTGGAACGTGCGGCACGAGCCTCGCTGGCGCGATGCAGTCTGGCAGGTCCTGCACGAGATGCTGGACGTGCCCTGCCGCGAAGTGCAGGTGGCGGCGCTGCACGGCATCGGCCACTGTGGGCGCGATCTCGAACGACAAGACCTCATCGACGGAACCATCGAGGCGTTCATCCGCTCGATCGACAAGAACGATCGGGAACTCAAGGACTATGCGGAGGCTGCGCGCCGAGGGTGCGTGCAGTGACGCGAGGAAGGATCAACATGGAGACCAACCACATCCACGAGGACGTGCCAGGCGGCGTGCCGCTGAAGATGTGGACGCGCGGCGTGCCGGTCGAAGACGCGGCCAAGCGCCAGCTGACCAACGCCGCGCGCCTGCCCATCGTCTTCAAGCACATCGCGGCGATGCCGGACGTGCACTTCGGCATCGGCGCCACCGTCGGCTCGGTGATCCCGACCATCAAGGCCATCATCCCGGCCGCGGTGGGCGTGGACATCGGCTGCGGCATGATCGCCTGCAAGACGACGCTGACGGCGCAGGACCTGCCCGACAACCTGGGGCCGCTGCGCTCGGCCATCGAGCGTACGGTGCCGCATGGCCGCCAACCCGGCAGCCGCGACCCGGGCGCGTGGCAGAAGGCGCCGGGATCGGTCAACACCGCGTGGGCGCAGCTGGCGCCCGAGTTCAAGGACCTGTGCCGCGACTACCCCAAGCTGGAGAAGACCAACCACATCCAGCACCTGGGCACCTTGGGCACGGGCAACCACTTCATCGAGGTATGCCTCGACGAGGCGAGCTTCGTCTGGTTCATGCTGCACTCGGGCTCGCGCGGCGTCGGCAACTTCATCGGCACGATGTTCATCGAGCTGGCGAAGCAGGACGCAATGCGCCATCAGGCGAATCTGCCCGATCGCGACTTGGCCTACTTCGAGGAAGGCAACCGCTACTTTGGCGACTACGTTCGCGCCGTCGGCTGGGCGCAGAAGTTCGCCGCCATCAACCGCGAGCTGATGATGAAGCGCGTGATCGAAGCCGCGAAGACGGTGATCCGCAAGAATTTCCAGAGCCACATCGAAGCGGTGAACTGCCACCACAACTACGTGCAGAAGGAGCACCACTTCGGCGAAGACGTGTACGTCACCCGCAA
>Ga0105239_10003473_pt1 | contig 19275 bp, 20 predicted proteins | sample KBSC44metaG_FD_92761 | JGI IMG/M metagenome (GOLD analysis project Ga0105239, IMG submission 92761) | Corn rhizosphere microbial communities from Kellogg Biological Station, Michigan, USA - KBS C4-4 metaG | ecosystem: Host-associated > Plants > Roots > Rhizosphere > Soil | place: Michigan, USA...
CGGGGGATCTGCTGGCATTGGATATCCGGCATTGCTTGCATTATCTGGGAGAGATAACGGGGGAGATAACGTCTGAGGATCGGTTGGATTATATATTTAGTAAGTTTTGTATTGGGAAGTAGGGCTTGTAATCTACTGAAAATCAAGTAGTTTTACTTTCTGGCCAGAAAGTTGCAAATTCATTAAACTTTTGGTTATCAATTATTAAGATATTATTACAGTATCTTATTCCGGCTAGTTTTCTCTTATTTCTGTCTAATTTGTACCTTTTTAGGCTAATTTAAAAGGGTACAAAAATGTGCTGTTTTAGGAGAAATAATTGCAGCAGTATGCAGTCTAATACTCTCTAAGAACTATTTATGCATTACAGTTCATATTAATGATTGCGGATTTTTTTCGATGTTTGATGCATGAGTAGCAATTTGATATTAAAACGTATTTGCCAACACTGTGGCCGGTCATTTATCGCAAAAAAGACCTCAACTAAATTTTGTTCCCTGGCCTGTGGCCGGCGCAACTATAAGGTTAGAGAAAGAATGAACAAGATCGATAGCTGGAATGCTGAGGCAAAAGCGAGGACTTTTAAACCTCAAGCTGAATTTCAAGCATTGTCCTCTCCCCCGAAGCAAGAATTTATTGATATTAAGATGCTGGCTTTTGTTACCAGTATGTCAGAAAGAATGATATTCAATCTTATAAAAGACCCGAATTTTCCAAAGCTAAAGATCGGCAGGAGGTTGTTGTTTGACAAGAGGGCAGTTATGGGTTATTTGGTTAAAAAGTATGGGAATTGGTAATGGAGACATGCGGTCCAAAGGGCTGAGATCTTTAAAGTAAACGAGGTGACTTGTCAGGAAGTTTGTAAAAATCCTGACGTTTTCTTGTTTTTGTCAGGAAAATTATAAAAAACCTGACAAATGCTAGCTGAGACGGTTACAAGATCAGTGACTGAAAAGATACAGAAGGCGAAACCAGGAATCGTGTTCTTTCCAGCTGACCTGCTCGAATTCGGTGCGCCCGATGCAATCCACCAGATATTTTCTCGATTGGCAAGGACTAAGATACTCCTTCGGCTGGCTAAAGGCATTTGCTCGCAACCGAAGATGGATCCCGAGCTAGGATTGCTCCGACCTTCGCTTGAACCGATGCCTTTGTCCGACGTGGGAGAGGGAATTCGCGTCTGGTAATAGCCACATTTTCTCCTCGCCTACGCATCGGAGCGCTTTCAGTGCCGCGACCTGTTGATGGATATTCGTTGGATTTGATTATCCCATATCCGGAATGGTCTTTTGACCGTAGGTATCCAGCTCCCATTTTGCCATCGACATTTTCCCCGATCGTTGACGCGCCGCAGCGACTAACCTTTTGTAGTCATCGATGTTGTCAGAGAGCGTCCATCGAATGTCATGTACAGCACTGTCGAGCTCCTGGATAATGATGCGGTCAAAGGGACAATGCAACGGAGCCTTGACCCCCGGCTTCAACAACCAGTTCATTTTCCAATACAGATTAATCAGTTTTTGCGCAGTGCCGACTCTTAATCGGTTTTGGACAAGATAGGTACGAAACGTCTTGTGCCGGGAGACTTTGTTGGCAAAACGGAAAATGACTCGGTAATGATCCTCATCCGTATAGGTCTTTTTGCCGAGAATTTCCTGGAATAGGCGCTCCAATTGGTAGGACAAATATCTCCTAAAAGCCTTCCGCTGAGCCGTTGTTATTTTCTTCTTATATATAAGGTTTCGTGGCAAAGCGCCATCCAGCGTTCCCCGGACAACGATGCCGTGGATTATCGATTTTTTGATGGATTGTAGATTCATGCCGCTATTTTGATTAGATCGCTCCGGGATTGACTATGCCTTGATCCCTAACATGTCTTCCAGCATCGTTTTGTGCCAAGGAATTGAACTGTCCTCGAAGAGAGCAAAGATATCCTGTATGAGGAAGTGATGGTCGAGGCCTGGGAATTGAAGTCCCGGCTCTCCGGAAAAAAGGATAGAGACCGACGCCGGAACCGTTTGAGCCAACGATACCAGTTTTTTTGCCTTCTCCTGCGCAGCTCCGCCCTTGGCATGACTGACCTGAACCAGTAGTCGTCGCCCCCGAACGTCGCGACCCACAATATCGACGATCGCTAAAGTCTTACCCGTCTTTGCCGTGGTATACAATAACTGGATATCAGGCGGCGCAAAATCGCTTCGTAGAAAATTCTCGCAAAGCTGCTCCAGGAATTTCGGGTGGAGGAGTTGGACAGACCTGTCGAGCGGACAGCCCAGGTAAAGATGCCGGATGATTTGCGGAAAGGGAGGGTTGGGTCGGCAGACCGTGCCGTGTGTGGGTCGAAGTGCCAGTAGCACCATGTTTTGCGCATAGCTGAATCGTTTGGGATGTGAATAAGACAGAACCTTATACAAGATCTGGTCGGTATCTTTCGATGTATATTCGAATGGCTGCATCGATTGCCCTTTGGGGACGGATGCGATATAGAAGTGTTCGGGGTCATCGTGCTCGAATACTACGATAGCCCCGTTTTTACCCATTCTGTCGAAGGCGTTGAAAGCGATCTTAAAACCCCTTTCAAAACCTTCATGGAACGACGTATACTCCTCGAATTTTTCGTGGTATTCGTCTGTGTAGTGAAAAGCGATCAACTTTTTTTCAAGTAGGACTGGGTCGACTTCCCCCCGACCGGAAAAGTTGTGACTGAGATAATAGATGGGTAGTTCTGTCATAGCGCTCTTTTGGTTTACGGTTGAAAAAGGGTACCTTATCATATTCAGGTGCCGTTTTATTGTGGTCAGGTCCCGACGCCGTATTTATTTCTCATACGAATGCCCAGCGGCGTGTCCTTAATGGCCTTAGTAATATTGTCCAGGCCCCTGACAATAATATAGAGGCCGCCCGAGATTTTAATGCCGAGATCTATCGTAAAGCATACCGATTCGATCTTGAAATGGCTGGGCAAAAACGCGGCAACAAGGACGATGATGCCGACGAGCAGTTCGAAGACCCCGTAAATGAGCCGAAAGCGCTCGCGGATCCAGAATAGAATAAACCCTGAAAGGATCAATGCCGTCAGGAGAATCCAAACGGCAATACCGTGAAAAAGGGCACTGGCTCGTGAACCAATAAGGGTCGTCACCGCACCGATGGCGGCGCCGATGACCGATTGCCACAATTGGCGTCGACGCGTTTTTGATTCGTACTGGCGGATTTGAGATTGCAATGTTTCCTCGCCACTTATAACCCTTGGGAATTGCCCTAGCATGCGAAAAATCTCGTTGTCACCAAGCACGCCTATATTTTCCCGTCTGGCGGCCAGTTCTAGTTCCTTATCACGCGTAGCAATCCGGACCATGTTTCCCGGCCCCTGTTGGTTAATGGCAACGGCAAGGATCGCCGCGTCGGTACCAGTAAGATGCGTATTGTCGGCGACGTTTTCCTGTAATTGACGGTACCTGGGCGCGTCCGTATTGATGATACTGACTGTCCCTTCCTCGTCGGCGCGTGCGATAAGATCTAATCGGCGATCGGTTTGATCGCCTCTACTGCGGGCGCGTTCGCGGACCTCTTGCAATACTGCCAGTGGGACGAGGAATACCGTCTCCGGAGGGTGAAGCCCCAGGAGTCTTGGAAACTGAAGTATGATATTGGTATCAAGGACGATATAGTCCATGGTCATGGGTTATGCGGAAGCAAATTACGGTTTTGAAGGTATTTACAATACCGTTTAATCACCCATTTTGGCTCCTGAAAGCGGTCTGATAATCTCGATCGCGCGCATACTTGGGGCCGAAAGCAAAGAAAGCGTTCGTCACGCGGATGGAGCCATCTTTGGAATTCGATGAACTTTTTTACCGGCAAATTAGTCGTCATCTTCCATCGCCCGTCGAAACTGGTTGTCCATGATATATTCAAACCAATCTTCGTCAAAGTCACGGATGTCTACTTCATATTTGAGGCCCAATCTGTTGATCTCTTGCAAAAGGTACGCAATCTCCTCTTTCTTTTCCGCTACTTCACCCCAATCCATAATATTATCCTTCAGCCAATCCACTTCATTGGTAATATGTTCGCTAAACAGGTCATCCAGATGCCGGACGATGGTATCCGTTTTGTAAGATCTGAAATTCAATTGAAAAATCTCTTTCAGTTCCTTGAGCCGGCCAACAGCCTTGGTGACGTCGCCCTCGCCTAGAAATAGGTCATCAACGATATCTGCTGTTCGGCTTTCGAGGAAACGTTGAAGGTCATAATTAGTGCTGTTGAGTTTCAGGAATTCAAGAAAGTGCTGGCTGAGCTCATAGTCCTTGTGCAATTGTTCCCAATCGTTGATCGATTCAATGATTTCGAAGAGCTTTTCTCCCTGGTCGACGATGCTAAAATGGCGCGAAATGAAGATGGCTAGTCGGATGGCATCCCGATCAAAATGGCCGGGGCGGGTGTAGTCCACCCAGTTATCCCGGATATCGATCCGGGAAGCAGCAGAAAGTTCAAGTCGTTGCTCGTATGCCATCTCGCGCAGTGGATCCGAGAACTGTTGGATATACCGTAGGGAATGGAGCATCTGGGCAACTTCATGCGGATCGTCTTTCAAATACTTCAAGAGGAAATCTTTCAGTGAAGGATTAATAAAGCTTATCTTATTCCACTGAAAAACAATAAAACCTTTATCCAGGCGCTGAAAGGCTGTTCTAAAGGCATTGATCTCCAATAATTGCCTGGCTTTGTCATCCGTTTTGACCCGCTTGTGGAATGCTTCCTCTAGCACCGTAGGTTCTACCGGTTCGTCAAACGTTAGCAGGGTATTCAGGAACAACCTTTCTCCCTGACCGATTTGATTTCGATAGGCGTGTTCCCAAATCTCCAGCGGGTTGTCGAAGTTGTCGAAGATAAATTTCTGATACCCAGGCGGCGTAAATTCTTTGACTTTCTCGGGCAACGTGATGTATTCTACGGAGCGGGGGTTAAAGCTGTTATGGTTGACGATAAACTGAAAAACGGATTGTTCTCGCAGAATGTCTTTGTACGCGTCGTCAATTGGGGCCTCGTCAATATGGTTTAGTAGCAATTGGGTCTTAATGTCGTGGGAGTATTCCCGTAGATGAAACAGGGTTTTGCCTTCTTTGATGGGAGAACGCTTTAATTTTTCTGACTGGTCAATGACCATATTCAAGATGTGAGCCCTGGTGGTAAAAATTAGCCGTTTATTCGCATGGTGACGTATTCTTCGGATAATGGAAAGAAGGGCGGTCTCACTACCTTGCGCTTTGTTGATCTCCGCGCCATTGCTGCCTAAAAAGTCGTCAAAATAGATCAATTGTTTGGAATCGTCATTTCGGAGGAAACGCTCCGCTTCCTTGATGTCATCCAGCACGTAAAGTAGTTCGAAGTCCTCTTTCAGATGCCGGTAGACCAGCATTTCGGCGAGCGTCGTTTTACCAACGCCTGGCTCCCCTGTGATGATCACAAAATGATGGGCGTCCAGGCTGCAGCTTGCATTTTCAAATGCCAGGGTTTGTACATACAGGCGGATACGCCGTATCAGCTCATGATCCACGAAATCGGCTGTTCGGTAAAAGGATGCCGACTCCAAGATCTTCGCGAGCACGGCTGTATCAGAAAACCATAACTTATAATGGCGGGTAAGTACATTGGGGTGCGCCGCCAGCAATCGGTTAAGGTCTTTTTTGCCGTAAATGTCATGGGTATTTTGCAAAAATGGTTGGAACGTTGCTTCGATGGCTTCCGATTGGGCAACGGTTAGGTCGACGGAAGTCGCAATAAGATAGCGATTGGGTTTAAGTACCTTTACTTTGGCGACTTCTGTCGCTTTTAGATGGGATATCAAGCCATTAAATCCAGTCCTATAGTAGTGCTTGACCTGACCGACGTGGTCATATTTATTCTCCGGTGAAGCGTACAAGAAGTCAATGCCTTTGTCTTTGCCGTCCTTGAAAGTTTTATATTTTACAGGACTACCTGGCGGCAGATCAGCATTGAGCAGATCGCAGGTGAGATTTTCGAGATCGGAGGAGCCTAAGGTCGAAAAATCGTAGTCAGCCATTGTTGTCGGTTGTTATGAAGCAACAAGCCGTCTGGAGCTTTCTTCAGGCGACTTGCGAGGTTTATAAGGTAAATGTACAACTTATACAGGTTGGGAAGAGTTGCCTTCCATTGGGGGTGGCTGAGCTGGTGAAACTGCAGGTTGAAAAAGGAGTGTTGTATGTTTCAGTTGATAGAGGGTCTGCTGGAAGGCATCGTAATGGCGCACGGTATCCAGGATATCGGTTACATTTAACGTTTTAAGAATACAGATGCCTAGCAATAACTGACCGGCATGGAAGAAGATCGGCAGCGCCTCCCCCTGATCAGTTCTAACATACGTACCGTGCGACAGGTGGTTTCGGGTGACGGACGCAAAGCGGGGAAAGAAGGCAATGACCTCATTTTTGTCGAGTAGCGGATCAAGGATAGGTCGCAGATGAAAGATAACCTGGGTCAGGATGTCCTCCAGTTTGATCTCTACGTCCCTTGGCGGCTTATAATTAAAATGGCTGTTGAACCATTCCTTTAAGGCACTGCCTTGTTCCAGTCTTTTCAGGATAGCCGTTTTGTTTTGCTGAAATTCCTCTGGAGTGACGGTAGGTTTGGACGGGTCCGTCTTTTGTGTAAACAAAGGGCTTCTCCGGTAATAGGCTTCCAGACCCTGGACGATATTCAGGAACCGGTTGTTGAATATGACGTTCGACAGGACCGCCTTCGATCGTGTGAGCCAGTTATTGGAATCCAGGTAGAAATCATAAAGACCGTAATAGGCGGTGTTAGCGAACCATTGGCGAATCACTTCGTTGAGTTCAGATCGATGCATGATCCATCCGCTGAGCAGCATGTACCGCTGGTGCTGGGTGTGCCGCGAGACATCTTCTCCTCGCTGCAGGCCGAAATTGGTGATCCGGACCTGGACCGGTTTGGGCGAGTGGGAGGGCCATCGGTGCTCCTCGTACTGAACCCGATCGGGATCGATCGTGACAGAAAGGATCGATTTTTCCAATGGCTTACCATGGCAGAATTGCAGCAGCTTGGCAAAGATATGGGCGTTTACCAATACCTCATCAAAGGCCATTGGGGGTGTCATAGCAAAAGGTCAAATAGAGCTGGTAGCGGACCTCTTCGTGGTTATCGATGTTCTGACTTCTCTTATTGTAGCTCTCAGACAACCGGATCGATACACCATCGGTGACCGAGATAGGTTCCTCCAGCGGTGGACGAGGTTTCGCCAAAGGAGAGGGGTAGTCATCCCGGCGCAGCTTGTTGACCGATGCCTCGCCCTCGTACCACGATGAAAGATAGGGATAGATAAAGGTCGCCGATCGGATGAGAAAGGATTCGGACGAGCCGATATGCGCACCCCAGAAGATATGTTCCGCTTCGTACTGAATAATATAGAGCTCGTTGCTGATGTCCTCGACATGGAAATACTGACACCGGTATAACGTGATCAGCCCAGCCGCTTTACCCAGAATAAAGGGAAGCGTCGTCGCATAGTTTTCGTTGTAGTTTTTGGAGTGGTATTTTTTCGCCCGTTCGGTGTCATGGATGATGATCGGCTGATCGTCCAGGTACCGGTTCCCAAACAGTTCCAGCCGGATGGTCCGGTCCGTTTCATTGATCAGGAGCCGACCCGGCAGCTTCAGTTTGGAGCCGGGCAGGAACCATTCGCCTTTGTGGAAGGGATTGCTCATTGTGGGGTAGGGCGGTTAAAAACTACAAAATATGAAAATTTACTTATCCCCTAGTGCCAGGATAGTCGACCTACAGTGTCGATCAAAACACAATCTCCCCTTTCAGTACCTGCTGAAGGAAGGACTGGCGTCGAAGGCGCCGCAGCGAAAGAACATAGGCATAAGGACTGGTCATTTTGGCCTTTTTATAGTCAACAGCAGCTGCGATCGCCTTACTTACAAACATGAACCCAACGCCCCCCGCCACGACTGCCGCTCCGGTCCCCGCCACGACGGTGGGGACAGACAAGGAAAAAAGCCCCGTAGCCGCATTGATCCCTACACTCTTGTAGGATCGGGCCAAGTTGGCCGTGGCAATAGAGACCTTCCTTTCTTTGTTGCGGATAATGTGTTCCAACGTTTGGGTGTCGGTCACACCTTTCAAGTCTTTTACCAAACTGTTCACCTCGTCATAGAACAGCAGCCGTTCATCCGCATGTTTTTCTCGAAATTTTTTGATTCTGCTGATCGGTAGATCCTCGACGGGTTCTGGTACAGCCGTTCGGATCACCATGCTCGCCAGCATCGACCCCGTATCCGGTCGGGAATTTTCATTGCCCATTCCCTGGAGGAGAGGATGAAAAAAGGGATTGTCGGTCACTACGGGCGCATGCTTCTGGTCGGCTAGATGATTGGCGAGATAGGTCATATAAAGAGCAGCCGTAGCCCGTTCCATTTTAATAAAGCCCGGGCGCTTGGTATTTTCTGTTTTTATCACCCCCATCTCTTTCAACCGGCGCATCAAAAAATAACTCATCTTCGATTGGTGGATCGATCGCAGGCCACCACCTCGCCCCTCTGTGGACAATTTATCGTATAGCGCCGTGCGTTGTTTTTTATGCCCGAATGCCTGTTCAAAATAGTTCAGGAACGGTTTTGCGATCTCCCCCGCTGCATTCCAGGTCTCCAGATCTTCTACAAAGCCCAGCTCGCCGATCATTCTTTTGACCGTCTCGTTGTCTTGTGGGTAGTAACCATCGGGGACCATTCGGAATAAGCCATCATAATATAAAGCTGCTGTCTTCAGCCATCTGTCGTCTTGAAAGTGGATATAGGGATAGTAAAGCGCTTTCCCGTAAGCAATCGGATCAGGCATAGGCAAAATAAAGGGTGTTGAATTATGCTTCTTTGATGTTCTACGACGGAAATATAGCCGCTTTCTCGGAAAATAAAAAGGTGAAAAACACGGTATTTTAATTCCTTGACCAGCTACGGTTTCAGAAATTGGTCAAAAAAGAAGGAATTGGTATATTTATCCCTATGCACGTTTATGATTTTATCACCGATCAGGAACAATACCGAATCAACACCGGTAGTAGATCGGTCAACAAGGACCAGCCGTTCGAAGCGGTTTTGTCGGGTTATGCACAGTTGTTTATGCAGCAGTTTGAAGCACTGACGGTCAAGGGCGAATCCAATTACCTGAATGAACCCCTCATATGTGATTAACCTCGAAAATCCGGAGGAGACGTTTTATGAGCGGGAACTGGAGGCAAGGAACGGGAAAAGCCCACTGTATAGTCCGGATGAAATACGGGTAACCATCTGAAAATTTTCTAAACCACGCTAACGATGCAGATACTGTCCATTGACCATAAAAGCCCCTATTTAACAGATATCATTTTACTCGGCCGGAAAAATGCCAAAACGCTGGGCATGTTTCCAGATGGTGCATTTGAAGAACATGCAAAAAAGCGTACTATTTTTGCGGCGATCGAAAACGATCGGTTAAGCGGTTACTTGCTTTATAGGACCTCCAAACGGACCCAAAGGGTTTCTATTACTCACCTATGCATTGATCCGAAATATAGGGGGAATGGCATTGGCATGAAATTGCTGGATACTCTCAAGGCAAAATATGCAAAGACCTTCCGCGGAATTGCGCTTTCCTGCCGGCGGGATTATGTGGAAGCTTCCAAGTTATGGGAACATGCCGGTTTCAAAGCGACTGATACCACTAGAAGCAGAAGTAAGACGGAGAACTATTTAATCCGTTGGTGGTATGACTTCGGTAATACTGATCTCTTTTCTGGAGCCATATTTGCTTCTCCGAAGGTAAATGCTCTGCTAGATGCCAATATCATTGTTAAACTCCGCGATGCTCCCTGTGAAGAAAATAAAGAACCGCTGGCCCTAAAGGCAGATTGGTTGGAAGAAGAAACGGAATTCTATTTTGCACCGGAGCTCTTTAATGAGATAAATAGGGACCCTGATCATAAAAGAGCTGATTCGACAAGAAAGTTCGCTCATACACTTACTGAGGCGCGTTTTTCACCGTCAGAAAGAGACAGAATTATAGAAGAGTTAATGGATTTTCTGCCCCATCTTTCCGCCAACCATGAATCGGACCGAAAACAGTTGGCCGAGTGCATTGCTGCCGGAATAACCTATTTCATCACAATGGATGATGGCTTGTTGGCAAGAAATGCTGAGTTATATACAAAATTCGGAGTGAGTGTTCTCCGACCCGCAGAATTCGTTCTTTTCATTGATCACAATGTGAACGGCCTCGATTATCGGTCCTACCGCCTTGCCGGTGTACATTTCGAGATACAGAATATTAAACAGGCAGACTTGGACGCGTTGTGTGGCGAAAAGTGGCTGTTCAAAGGAGAAAAAAAATATCAGCTCCGGGACCGACTGACAGCCGTGGTATCAGATATGAAGAACGGTCTGCTGAAAATGTTGAAGGACCATACTGGGGCATGTATCGGGTTTTTCGCGATGTCATTCGTTGGGCAGGAGGCTAAGATCACCGCCATCAGGGTTTCGAATCGGAAGATAAAGGATATTCTCCTTCAGCAACTGCTGAGAGAAATAATAACATCGGCTCAACAAAGAGATTGCTTAGTAGTCATTCTGCAAGATGAACTCAGTGATACGGGAGATTCGGCGGTCTTCCAATCGTTGGGCTTCGATTGGCTGAGCGACCGTTGGGCAAAGGTTATTTGCACCGGCTTTCATGCGTCGGGTGCGGTTCTACAAGGATTAACATGGCTGAAAAAATACTGGAATACGGAAGCCATAGCAGCCAGGCTAAAAGAAATGAACGCTCCCGATCGAAGCGCCGTGCTGCTGGAAATCGAGCGGAAACTGGCGCCGGTGAAGTTCTCCGATGTTGAAGTACCCACCTATATTATACCGATCAAGTCTAATTGGGCGGGTGAACTCTTCGATTACTACATTTCCAGCCAGAGTCTTTTCGGAGCAAAAGCGGAACTTTCTTGGAATCGGGAGAACGTCTATTATCGTAGTGTTAAACCGGTTTCCGAAGCAGCCCCAGCAAGGATCTTGTGGTATGTGAGTGGGGACCATCGGGGGGCGGCACCCAGGACAAAGAGCATCGTCGCTACCTCTTATTTGGATGCGGTGCACATTGGTCCAGCCAAAGAGCTTTTCAAAAAATTCAAGAATTATGGCATCTATGAGTGGCGCGATATTGCAAAGCTGACGGGGAATGAGGCGAGCAAAGAAATCAAAGTGTTGAAATTTGTGGATACCGAAGTATTCGAATCTCCTGTATCTTTACACCGGGTACAGGAGATTTTCAAAGCGTGTGGCAAGCCCGCGAATACCTTTGCATCGCCAGTGGAGGTATCGTGCCAAATATTTAATGAGATTTACCGAATTGGAAATTCCGTCAAATGAGTAAAATCGTTATTCTTTCGATCAAACCTGAATTTGCCGATAAGATTTTGGCGGGGGAAAAATCATCGAACTTCGGAAATGTATGCCGGATGCCAAAGCTGGAGATGTGGTCGTTATATACAGCACAGATCCGGTGAAAGCCATCGTGGGCATTTGCCGGATCAAGGAGATTCTGAGATTGAAACCATCCTTGATGTGGAGGGACCACAGGGATACACTCGGAATTGACAAAAAGCGGTTTTCGGACTATTTTCGAGAAGTTGACACGGCGGTCGGGATCGTCCTGACATCCATTCTTCAACTGGATCATCTCCTCTCACTGGACGCTATAAAAAAAGTGTTGCCACATTTCCATCCGCCGCAGACTTTCCGGTACTATCCCAAAACATCACTTTACAAGGCATATCTCAATTCCATAGCTGTCTGATTGGGCCAAGCAAGTCCAATGCTTATACCGAGTGTCTTATAGTACATGTCACAAATATGTGCAAATTTGTGACATATTGATGTTTGATTTATCACAAAAATATGTAAATTTGTGACAAATGGAGAAGGTTATAAAGTATATAGAGCGCTCATTAACAAGGAAAAAGAAGGGGGATATTCTCTTTGTCTCAGACTTTCGAGGAATAGGAGCCGAGACTGCCATCCGAAAGGCTCTTTCCCGGCTGACCAAAAGTGGCAAGCTTCGTAGGTTGGCTCAAGGCATCTATTATATGCCCCAGATCGATCCTGTTCTGGGTGAGTTGCGGCCGTCAGCCGAACAAGTGGCGCAAAAAGTAGCCGAAAAAGAGAAGGTTCACATTTATCCAACCGGCGTTTATGCACTAAATCGATTGGGACTTAGCACTCAAGTTCCGACCAAACTCGTATACCTGACCGATGGAGTACCTAGAATGCTGACGATCGGAAAGATGAAGGTGCGGTTTAAGGCGACAACACCCAAAAAGCTCGCTTTGAAAGGGCCGATCAGTAGATTGGTTATTTTAGCCCTTGATGAAGTAGATGTTAAGGAGTTTGATCCGGAGCGTGACCAAAAGCTGCGGAATTTGCTGGAGCAAGAAGATCCGAGGAAATTGAAACATGATTTGCAACTGGCACCAGGACGAACCCATGATTATATTGTAAAACTATTAAACGCTCCTATCCATGACGGGATGGTTAGACTTAACAGATGAACAACGACGTCAGACCCTGGCGCAGGCACAAATACAATCCGGAGTCGCAGCAAAAGCCCTGGAAAAAGATTGGTGGGTAACACTAACGCTAAAGGCGCTTTTTCAATCTGCCTATGCACCGCTGATGGTCTTCAAAGGAGGAACCTCGCTAAGTAAGGGATTCAAGTTGATTCAGCGTTTTTCAGAAGACATTGATATCGCCCTCGATCCGGTGGCATTTAACAGGCCCTACCAGGAAAATCCTAGTAATAGTTTCTTGCATAATCTGAAGAGGGATGGGTGTGTCTTTACTAGTACGACTCTGCGCGAGGAACTAACTGCCCAGTTGACAATCCTGGGTGTGCCAGATGGTTACGTGACAATTGAACCGAAAGCCGTACCGGCCGATCATCCAGATACAGACCCGCAGACGCTTTACATCCGATATCCGCCACTTTATGATCCCAATCCCTATATCGCCGATGAGGTCAGGGTTGAAGTAAGCGTGCGTTCTTTTCAAATGCCAGTCACCCAACGCCCAATCTTATCCATGCTATCCGAGTTCTTTCCTGGAGCAGCTTATCCGGAACAACCCTTCACTGTGACTATCATGGAGCCGCGGAAAACCTTTCTGGAGAAGTTATTCCTTCTGCACGAAGAATTTGGCAAGCCCGACCGCACGAAGATTCGATATGAACGAATGTCTCGTCATCCATACGATCTGGTAAAGATGATGGATAGCCCTGTGGCGGTGGATGCACTGAGTGATCATGATCTCTATGATCACCTGATCGTTCATCGACAGCGATATAGCAGGATATCGTGGGTTGACTACCCGTCGATGGGGTATGGCACTTTGTCTTTTCTGCCGCCCCCAGAAGTACTGGAGAAATACATAGTAGACTATGCTGACATGCAGGAGCACTTTATTCATGAAGATATCCCTCCGTCGTTTCCGGAATTACATCAACAGCTTAAACGCCTACAAGGGATGGTACGACTAAAAAAAGACGGCAGGTCGCTCGACGAGATCCTAGCATTGGCACTAGCCCAGGCACAAAACATGCCAGGAAAAACGATCAACGTGACTATTGTTATCCCGCCGGACTACGCAGGAGGACGCGAGGCTCAATACCGAGTGGACTTTATCCGTCAAGGCGAGTCGCTTCAGTTTGAGGAGGTCACTATTCTCCAGTAATGCGTGCGCCCATAGGATACCGCTTTTGCTGGTCATTTTTTGTACTTCCAGTCTTTTAAACCCACTCTGGATAAGAGTCTTTATTTCCTGTATTGGGGAACAAAGGTTGTCAACTAATTTAAAATCAATTAATTATACTTTTTTATTCACTTTTTGTGCCTATTTTTCATCGCCGGCGGCGGCGAAGACGTCAGCTTTAATCTGTACACGATCCTGAATCTGTATGAACTGCTATCCAACAACTTGCTGATTCATGGCGGTAATTTCTGTTGAACCCATTTTTGCATGCCTGCACCGCCATAGGATTTTACCGGAGTTCAAAAGCAGGGAATGGGAGACCCTTGGCATTAGCTGGCTAGTGAGCCACGGAGTACGGATAAGGGATATTTTGTATATTTGTTATCAACCGTTAACCTAAACCGAGCCTTTGAAATGGCGATTATACGTCCACGTCTCACTGACTATTATGGAATACCCCTGCGGCAAGAAGATCTTGACTTCCCCATTCCTTTTTTGGACGAAGATATTCCTTTGTATGTTGATCCCTTTTTGCTCTGGAAGAGTCCGTCGATGATGGACAATGCCCTGCACACTTCCATTATTGGCTCCTTCAATAATTTGGGACGGCTTTATATCGACGGGGAGGAAAATCAAGCGATTCAGACCTTGATTGCGCTGACAGAGTGCGAGGAAGTTGGGCTGGGAAATTCCAAAACCCGGGTTGGGAAGAAGATCGGCGAGGCCGCCGCCAACGAAATTTTGAATCTTTTCCGGGTCATACCCCAAATCAAGGCAGAGGGTTTTAGCCATTTTGAAGAGATCCAACTGTTGATAGACGGCATCTCTAAAGATCGGGTCTGTGACATAAGTTGCTCCCTGATAAAATCGTTTCTGATAGATTATTCTATGCAGCAGTGTCAGAAGTTGGGAATTCCAACGGAAAAAGTACCTATCTCGCTTTTCGACTATAGAAGCCAACAATTTATTTCAGAGGACACTTCGTTGCCGATTAATCCGTACAATAATAAGCCCATCCTTTTGACGCCTAAGCGTTGGCTTCGCTTTTCACCATGGATAAATTACGAGGACTATTTTAGCAATCATTACATCAAGGATGTTGAAAAGCACTTCGCCGATCGGAAGAATCGGGTTGAGATCTTGGAATTCAACCGCCATAATTATGGCTTGGTCGCCAGTTACACCGAAGCCAGAAAGCGGGACGTAGGGGAGTGTAAGAACGATCCACTATTTTCGCAGATACCCGTCCTGTCGGCTAGGCGAAAATGGAACACGATCAAGAAATTACCAACCGGCAAAGACGGCAATGCAGATAAGCAATACGAGGACCTCATGGTTCAACTGCTCTCTTCCATGCTGTATCCGCACCTGGATTTCGCGGACGCCCAAAGCCGGACCGAATCGGGATTGCAGATTCGCGACGTTATTTTCTATAACAACAGGTCGTATGATTTCCTTCAGGATATATACGATTCATTTGACTGCCGGCAATTAGTGATCGAATTGAAGAATGTTCATGAGTTGGAGCGGGAGCACATTAACCAGCTCAATAGATACATGACCGAACAATTCGGAAAATTTGGTGTGATCTTTACCCGAAATCGCATGCCCAAAAACATTTACCAAAATACTATCGACTTATGGGCGGGGCAGAGAAGGTGCATTATTATCTTGGACGATTCCGACTTGGAGTCCATGGTAGAGGTATATGAAAGCAAACAACGCAACCCTATAGAATTCATTAAAAGAACGTATGTCCAATTTACAAGGGACTGCCCCGCTTAAATCGTATATATATGACGGAACAAGAAATCAACAATTTTGAAAAGACGCAGGGACAATTGTCGAGTTTGCATGAGGAAATCAGCGCACTCGCCAAAAAATCTCCCTCGGATTCATTAAACAAATTTAAGTTGAGGTTTGTAAATAAGACCATTACAGAGGCCAATCATTTGTTAGGAGCTAAATATAAGCCGTTCGACGATTTCGATCAATTCGATGATGTCGAGGTCCCCTCTAACAGTGATGTTAATCTAATTCTTGGCCAATATTTGAATTGTCTGGAAAAAATGCGGTCGGACAACATTCAACAGGACTCAAATCGGAGATGGGTATGGGTTATCGACAATAAGAATACTAGTAATATTAGAACTGCTGCGCCTAAAAAATTGGAAGCAAAATGAAAGGTAATCAGGACAACAAAATTTCGAAGGAAGATGCTGAGCAGTTCGACTTGCTCTATCCAATGCTACGCTCTGTCTATGAGGAAATGAAAGAGTTTTCTAAAAAAAAGCAGGATGGCACGCTCAACGCTGTTAAGGTGAAGATGACGAATAGGCTTTTGACAAAAATAAAGACATTGTTGGCAAACCATCCAGCGGTCGAGTTTTTGGATTTATTAGACGACCAGGTTCTACCCACCAACAGTGACGCCGTGCTTATCATTGCCCACTTCAAGTCCGCAATGGAGCAATACAGACAAAAGCACCATGGATACATCAAAGGTATTGGAGACAGGTGGTTCACTCCTGATAACGACGAATCTACAACCGAAGATTTATTCTAGGCTCAATCAGTTGTCATTTTTTTTTCGAGTGGGGATAGTTTCAGTTATTAGGATCAACGGGGTTTCCATTGACCATTTTCGTCGAAATTATAAGATCGCGCTCGACCAGCATGTTGCCACACAGTATCAAAAAATGGTTTAAGTAGCTGGGGAGTATCAGCTTTGGCAGAATGGATGACCAATTCATCAGAAAGGATTAGATCGGAGCCAAGGGACCGATCGGTTTGAAAAGGATTGCGCATCCCTGTCCAGGCTAGCCAGTGGTCTTGGCAGTTCAGCAATCCTACCCGACAATACACAGGAAAGGCCACACCCAATTTGTCGTAGTGGGAAAGATAGTTGATAATACACCCAACCAGCACTTTCTCATAATTGTGGGAGTCACTTGCCGGAAGAATCTTTTGTCCTTGAAAGACACAGCAGATTGTACTATTGACGGTTTCTAGAATGCCGTTTTTTCGGATCTGGAGGTACGCATCTCGCGTCGGGCGGTCGTAGCCTGATGTGGACAGCATCCCCATCCCGTTATACGAAGGAGTGTGTCCGCCGCCATTCATCGGAGATAATAGCTTGTTTTCTTGACTGTCAAGGTCAAAACTTGGGTGCGCATCAAAAGTACGGCTGGGAATCAGGATTAAGGCCACAAGTCCATTGGGATGCAGCGGCACTGGCAACGGACCTTGTCCAATTTGGTTAAATCGATCATCGATAAACTGTTTAATTTGATTTTTACTTTGAGAAGTGGCTTCAATTGCCGTTTTGATTTGCGCATGGTCCAATTGATATTTCCCTGCATTTCCCCGCGCGTAGTATTTGCCAGTTCCCGCGAGGCAAACTTGGTGTGGTTTGGCCGGTCCTTCGTACACTCTGATAAGAAAAACGAAACAACCGGGGCCAAGTTCATAATGCCGAAGGTCGAATGCGATGCGCTCATCAATTCCTGCTCGAATAAGATTTTCAGCTGATAGTGTCACTTGATCTGCATCAAGAACAGGCATCCCGGGAATGCCGACCGCTTTACCTCCAGACTCAACGATTCCATAGATGAGATCGCCGCCCGATGCGTTGGCAAAAGAGGAGACATCTGCCAAGAACTCTTTTTTCTGGCTTTCCGTCTTGATGTCCAACGTGGTCTTGAATTCCATATCATATTGTTCACAGGCATTTCCAACCAACGCATAAATATCATTTATAACGATATCGTTAACATGTTTCTTGATCATCTGGGTAAGTTAAGGTGTTTCCAGACTAAATCCCAATTTTGGGTAAGACCCAGGTACCACACGATAAATTTTTGCTGGTCGTCGGGTAGCGTCTTTTTTAAACGATTGATCGGACCCGCAGCTACTTTCCTTCCCTTTAATACCATTGCTCGGACATAATAGGAGGGATCTCGCTTTTTTAGAAAAGCCAAATGGGTTACTTCGACGGCAGATATTTTGTCAATGACTTGATTTTTTATTCTATAGGATGGGAACGTTGCGGTCCAGCAATTTTTCATGTGTTTACAAAGATCGTTTGGAGGAAGGCACCTGACTAAAGGAATAAGGCTCTCCTCGTCTCTATGCTGGTAGTAATTGTCCCATAACTTTCCCTCTACCTCATCGGAAAAGATTAGGTCGGCGACTTCACCCGCTCGCCGGCGGTCAATGACTCTTTGAGAGGTTATAAAAAGGTCAAAAAAGGTCTTTATGGTCTGCGTTGATAAATTTCGTACCATACCCGTGAGGAAAACTCTTACTTTGATCTGAAAATCGTACGATTCTTTCGGATAAGCTGCCAATAGCCGTCTGGCAATTTTATCAAAGGATCGGCGAGGTCTGGTTTGCGAATGACGATGGATATAACTCTCGACAGACCTCTTTAATTCCGGATTCACGGCGCAATGCTCAAAATATAGTTCGCCAATCTCATCCTCAGACAGGCAATTAAGCAGGGCATGCAACGACAGATATATATCTTCCTCCTCGTGATGGGTTAAAAAATAGTCTGTGACAATAGCCGGTCTATCAAAAGCCTGCCTCAAAGAATAAAATTTAAAAGAGTTAAAATTATACGGCTATCATTCCTTTCTAACCGAAGACGAAAAATTGCGTAATGATGTTCTGTTGGAGGGCATCCGAGAACGCGATCAATGTGCTAACCATCAGTCGGCGCTGATTGACGCCATAGGCCATCGGAGCATAGAGCTCTCCGGTCAAGCTAAGGCAATATAAAATGCTGGTCTTTCGATCGACCCCATTCATAAGCTGGGCATAGCTGTCGCTCGAAGGCCTAAATATTTCCGAATAACCACGAACTGCCACTTCGATCATATGGGACAAGGTACCAAAATTTGCGGTATCAATTTTTATAGAATCCAGTACCAGTGAGGAACTGGCGGGCGAAATAAATCGGAGAAATCATGGTACTCTGACGGACTGTCTGCGACTCCCAATTTCACAGTCTGTGCCTTGATTCTAATTGTACCTCGTCTATATAACTCCATTATAATCAGCGATAATTATTTTCTGTATTGGGAAGTAGGCCCTGCGCCTGCGATGCGCATCCCTTTTGAGATCACAAAATCTCTCCTGGTGCAGGGATTCGAAGTCTGTTTGATTATTCTACTGAGGATAAGTAATGATAGCTTTTTGTAAAATCTGATTTGACGTTTTTGCAAAGGTGTTTTGCCCATACAGGATCATTTTCCCCGCGGACCCTGGCGAAAAGAGCTAAGACATAGCCCCAATCCATCTGGGTCAAGTACCCTGATTTTCGCCAACCACGTGAGCGGAAATCCTGATGAGTGGTAAAGGCAGCATTCGCATTGAAGATACCAAGACCAAATATGACGGTATTGACATCCGTCAGTTGCTCGTCATTTTCCAGCAGACGTTCCTCCCCTAATAATTTGATGTGTGA
>Ga0105239_10003475_pt1 | contig 19275 bp, 16 predicted proteins | sample KBSC44metaG_FD_92761 | JGI IMG/M metagenome (GOLD analysis project Ga0105239, IMG submission 92761) | Corn rhizosphere microbial communities from Kellogg Biological Station, Michigan, USA - KBS C4-4 metaG | ecosystem: Host-associated > Plants > Roots > Rhizosphere > Soil | place: Michigan, USA...
CGCCGCACTTCATCCGCGCCGTGGCTTACGACTACCGCTTCGCGTCGCCGCCTGAGCGGGCCCGTGGCGACTGGTGGACTCGCCGGCAGATCGGTCTCTACTTCCCGGCGGTGCGGCTCGGCAAGGCCGCGGCTGGAGAAGGCGAGCTGGCGCCGATGGACGGGCCCTGAACCGCTCGCGCAAGGCGCCGATTGCCGGCAGAGGCCTGCATGGATATGGGCGTTCGCCTACAGCCGACGGCGGATGGCCGGGGCAGGATCGGAGACTCCGGCCGGGGCGGGCCTCGGTGAAAGGAAACGACCATGAGTTTGTTTGCATTCCCACGATCACCGCGAGATTTCCCGGACGCATTGCAGGGTGGGGAAGGACTTGAAAGTCCGGACCATCGCGTCGGCGAGACGACCCATCAGGGGCCGGCCGTCGACGACGTCGAACCCCAGGCAGTCGGTCCCGAGGCCGAGCACGAAGAAGAGTGAGCTGCGCGTCTGACCCTGTCCCTGCCGCCGTTCAGGGGCGCGGCGCGCCGATGAAATCGACGAATGCCCGCAGCGGCGCCGGCAGGTAGCGCCGGCTTGGATAGTAGAGAAACGGGCCCGTGAACGGCCGCCACCACGGCTGCAGCACCGGTTCGAGCGCGCCGCTGTCGAGGAAGGGGCGCAGCCAGTCCTCGAACAGGTGGATCACGCCGGTCCCCGCCACGGCGGCGTCGACGGCGAGATCGGTGGCCGTGCCCGTGCTGACGATCAGCGGCCCGACGGGATCCAGCGTCACGACCTCGCCGTCGCGTTCGAACTCCCAGACCGGCATCGCACCGCTGCTGAACCGGCCACGCAGACACGCGTGGTCGAGCAGCTGGCGCGGATGATCCGGGCGGCCGCGGCGATCGAGATAAGCGGGCGACGCCGCCGTCGCGAAGCGCTGTTGGCGCGGCCCGATGGGGACGGCGATCATGTCCTGCTCGAGCCTTTCGTCGTAGCGGATCCCGGCGTCGCAACCGGCCGCGAGCATGTCGACGAAACTGTCCTCGGCCACGATGTCGAGGCGTATCTCCGGATAGGCCGCGAGGAAGGGCGCAACGATGCGCGGCAGCACCAGGCGCACGGCGCTGATCGGCACGTTGAGCCGCAGCGTGCCCGCGGGCCGGTCGCGAAAGCCGTTGACCACGTCGAGTGCGGCCTCCACCTCCGCCAGTGCCGGCCCGAGCCGGTCGAGGAGCCGCGCGCCGGCCTCGGTCGGCGCGACGCTGCGCGTGGTGCGGTGAAGCAGCCGCACGCCGAGCCTGGCCTCGAGCCGGCGCACCGCCTCGCTGAGGCTCGACGCGCTGCTGCCCGTAGCGCGGGCCGCATCGCGAAACCCTGCTGCGCGCGCGACGGCGAGCAGCGCCGTGAGATCGCCCAGGTCCACCGCCATTGTTCGAAATTCCGTACAGCCTGTGCCGATTGAGCGATCTTATCGTGCGAGCCGATGCTCTCTACAGTGGTTGGTCAGACGAAAGGAACCCATCATGATCGACATCGGCAAGGCAGGAACATTCATCCTCGGCACGCGCAGCGTCAAGCGCATGGGCTATGGCGCGATGCAGCTCGCCGGCAAAGGCGTCTTCGGGCCGCCGAAGGATCGCGCCGAGGCGATCGCGGTGCTGCGCGCGGCGGTGGAAAGCGGCGTCGACCACATCGACACGAGCGACTTCTACGGCCCGCACATCACCAACCAGATCATCCGCGAGGCGCTGCATCCGTATCGCGACGATTTGGTGATCGTCACGAAGATCAGCGCCCGGCGCGGCGAGGACGGCTCGTGGATCCCGGCCCTGTCGCGCCAGGAGCTGACGCAGGCGGTGCACGACAACCTCCGCAACCTCGGCCTGGACGTGCTGGAGGTCGTCAACCTGCGCAGCATGCACGGCATCCACGGCCCGGCCGAGGGCTCGCTCGAAGAGCCGCTCACCGCGCTCGCCGACCTGCAGCGGCAGGGGCTGGTGCGCCATATCGGCTTGAGCAACGTGACGCCCACGCAGATCGCCGATGGCCGCCGTCTCTGCGCCATCGCCTGCGTGCAGAACATGTACAACCTGGCGCATCGGGACGACGACGCCCTGATCGACGACCTCGCCCGGCACGGCATCGCCTACGTGCCGTTCTTCCCGCTCGGCGGCTTCACGCCGCTGCAGTCGACGGCGCTGTCCGAGGTCGCGAACGCCCTCGGCGCGACGCCGATGCAGGTGGCGCTCGCGTGGCTGCTGCAACGTGCGCCCAACATCCTGCTGATTCCCGGCACCTCGTCGGTGGGACACCTGCGCGAGAACCTGGCGGCAGTCGACCTGAGGTTGACCGGCGATTCGGTCGCGACGCTGGATCGGATCGCTGCCGGCCAGTGAACGAGCGGAGCGCGGCTACACCGTGCTGGTCACCTTGTTCAGGTGCGGCGGACGATCGGGGTCGCGGCCGCGCGTGCGGGCGACCGCCTCGACCAGCAGGTAGAAGCTCTGCACCGCGGCGATCGGATCGATCTCGACACTGTCGCCGCTGGCGAGCGTCAGCTGCCGCTCGCGCACGTCGGGCGTGGCGGCCAGCAGCACGTGCGCACCGCGTTCGCGCATCTGCGCCGCCAGCGTGACCAGCCCGGCCTGGGCCGGCCCGCGCGGTGCGAACACCAGCATCGGATAGCCGGAGTCGACCAGGGCCATCGGGCCGTGCTGGACCTCGGCGCTGCTGAAGACCTCGGCCTGGATCGCGCAGGTCTCCTTGAACTTCAGCGCGGCCTCCTGCGCGATCGCGAGGCCGGTGCCACGCCCGATGACCATCATGCGTTCGGCGCCGGCCAGCGCCTCGATGCCGGCCGACCAGTCGAGCGCGCAGGCGGCGCGCAAGGTCTCGGGCAGCGTGCGCAGCGCCGCCATCAGCTCCGCGTCGTCGTGCCAGGCGGCGGCCAGGCGCGCGCCGGCGCTCAGGCTGCAGATGAAGCTCTTCGTTGCCGCGACGCTCTGCTCGGTGCCGGCATGCAGCGGCAGCACCCATTCCGCCGCCGCAGCCAGCGGCGACGCCGGGTCGTTGACCAGGGCCACCGTCGTCCCATGGCCGCGGCGGAAGACCTCGATCGGCTCGATCAGGTCCGGGCTGCGGCCCGATTGAGAAACGGCCACCGCCAGCGTGCCGCGCGTGATCAGCGGTGCGCGGTACAGCGTGATCAGCGACATCGGCAGCGAGGTCACCAGCTGGCCATAGCGCGACATCAGCAGGTAGGCGAGGTAGCTTGCGGCGTGGTCCGAGCTGCCGCGCGCGATCGTCACCGCGGCGGCCGGCGGCTGCGTGCGCAGCGCGGCGCCGAGCGTCGCGTAGCGGTCGGCATCGGCGGCGATCTGCGCGGCGACCCGTTCGGGGGCCGCGCGGGCCTCGTCAAGCATGCGTGAATTCAATCGAGACTCCTTCGACAAAGGTGTGGATGAGTTGCAGGTCGGGGGACAGCACGACGATGTCGGCGTGAGCGCCGGGCCGCAGCCGGCCGCGCTCGTGTTCGCCGAGGTAGTCGGCCGGGTGGGTCGAGACATGGCGCGCCGCGTCGTGCGGCGGGATGCCGATCGAGACCAGGTTGCGGAAGGCCTGGTCCATCGTCAGCACGCTGCCGGCGAGCGTGCCGTCGGCGAGGCGCACCCCGCCCAGACACTTGGTGACGGTGTGCGAGCCGAGGTGGTAGGTGCCGTCGGGCATGCCGGCGCCGGCGGTCGAGTCGGTGACGCAGAAGAGCTTCGGGATCGCGCGCCGCGCCGCACGGATCGCGCCCGGATGCACGTGCAGCAGGTCGGGAATGATCTCGGCGTATTCGGCATGCGCCAGCGCCGCGCCGACCATGCCGGGCTTGCGGTGGTGCAGCTCGCTCATCGCGTTGAACAGATGCGTGAAGCCGCCCGCGCCCGCATCGAGCGCGGCCACGCCGTCTTCGTAGCTGCCGCTGCTGTGGCCGATCTGCGGCAGGATGCCGGCGATCTTCAGGTGGCGGATGAAGTCCAGGTGGCCGGCGACTTCCGGCGCCAGCGTGAGCACGCGGATCGCCGCCAGCGCATGCAGCGAGGCCAGCTCGTCGATCGTGCCGGTGCGCGCGAAGCCGGGCTGCGCACCGAGCTTGCCCGGGTTGATGAAGGGCCCTTCCAGATGCACCCCGAGCACGCGCGCCGCGCCTTCCGGGCGCTCGCGCATGGCCCGGCCGACATCGACGAGCGCGCGCTCGATATCGGCGTGCGGCGCCGTCATCGTCGTCGCCAGCAGGCTGGTCGTGCCGTGCAGCGCGTGGGTGCGCGCGACGGTGTCGATCGCACCGTTGCCGTCCATCACGTCGGCGCCGCCGCCGCCGTGCACGTGCAGATCGATGAAGCCGGGCAATACCAGGCGCTCGCCGTCGCGCGGGGCGTGCGCCCGGTCGCCTTCGATGCGGGTGATGCGATCGCCGAAGTCAAGCATGCCGCGCACCCAGCCCTCGGGCGTCAGGATGCAGCCGATGAGGCGCTGGGTCATGGTGGAGAAACCTTCCGGGTTCGATGCGAGGAGATGCCACTATAGTACCACTTTGAAAAGAGGTCAAGAATTCGTCTCGCCGCACCATCGGCGGCGGTCTCCTCGGGTTTATCCCTAGTCGTGACCGTTTCTCCTCGTAGAGAGGGCGTGCAGTGCGGGAGAACAAGGGTGTGCAGGTCTTGACAGCCTTTTAAGTGGTACTAAACTGGTTTCAGTTCGCGAGGCCTGCCGGCCGAGCCGAGATCCGCACCACCGACCCGACTTCTGGAGACCCGATGTCCGACCTGCACCTGACTCTTGCTGCCTTCGCGAACGGCCGCGTCGTGCCGATCGAGGCCGTCCCCGACCCGGTGTTCGCCGGCCGCCTGCTGGGCGATGGCGTGGCGATCGACCCGGCCGATGGGGTGTTGCGCGCGCCCTGCGATGGCCGCGTGGTGCTGCTGCATGCCTGCCAGCACGCGTGCACGCTGGAGACCGCGCAGGGCGTGCGCCTGCTGCTGCACGTCGGCCTGGACACGGTGCTGCTGAAAGGCGAAGGCTTCGTCGCCCGCGTGGCCGAGGGCGAACGCGTGCGTGCCGGGCAGGCGCTGATCGAGTTCGATCTCGCGGTGCTGGCGCGCCGCGGCAAGCCGGCGCTGACGATGCTCGTGATCGAGAACGGCGACCTCCATCCGGTGGCCTGGCGCGCCGAGGCGCGCACCGTCGCCAGTGGCGATCCGCTGCTGAAGCTCGTGGCCGCGGACGCCGGGACGCAGGCCGCGGCCGCCGTGTCCGACGAAAGCGCCGAGGGCTGGGCCGTGGTGCGCCACGCCGGCGGCCTGCATGCGCGGCCGAGCGCGCTGCTGGCCCATGCCCTGAAGCCCCATGCCGCCGCCGTCGAGCTGCATCTCGGCGGCAAGCGCGCCAATGCGCGCAGCGCCACCGCGGTGATGGGCCTGGCGGTGGCCGAGAACGACGAGGTACGCATCAGCGCCAGTGGCCCCGATGCCGGGGACGCGCTGGAAGCGGCGATCACCGCGCTGGAGACCGTCAGCGCCGCGGCGCATGCGCCGGCGCAGCCGCCCGCGACGGCCCGTGTTGCAGTGCGCTCGCTGGCGCCGGGCCAGCTGGCCGGCGTCGTCGCCTCGCCGGGCCTGGCGCTGGGTGTGGGTGCGCGCTTCGACCATGCGATCGGCGAGATCCGCGAGTCAGGCGAAGGCGAGGTGCTCGAACGCCGCGCACTCGAAGCCGCGCTGCATGCGGTGGTGGGTGACATCGAAGCTGCCGTCGCCGAGGCCCGCCGCCGCGGCCTCACCGACCAGGCCGACATCTTCTCGGCACACCATGCGCTGGCCGAGGATCCCTCGCTGGTCGCGCAGGCCGACGCATTGATCGCCGCCGGCAAGAGCGCGGCCTTCGCGTGGCGCACGGCCGCCGAGGCGCAGTGCCAGGCGCTGGTCGCCACCGGCAACCCGCTGCTGGCAGGGCGCGCGAACGACCTGCGCGACATCGAGCGCCAGGTGCTGCGCAAGCTCGCCGGCGACGCCGCGGCGCTGCCTCAGCTGCCGCCGAACGCGGTGCTGTTCGCCGACGACCTGGTGCCCTCGGACTTCGCCGCGCTGGAGCGGGCCCATGTCGCGGCGATCGTCACCAGCCAGGGCGGCCCGACCTCGCATGTCGCGATCCTCGCGCGTGCCCAGGGCATCCCGGCGCTGGTCGCGATCGGGCCGCAGCTGGCCGAGGTGGCCGCCGGCAGCGTGGTCATCGTCGATGCCGACAACGGCGTGCTCGACAGCCGGCCGACGCCCGAGAGCCTGGCCGCCACCCGCGCCGAGATCGAGCGCCGCGGCGCCGCACGCGCGCAGGCGCTGACCCAGGCCGGCGCCAGCGCCGTCACCACCGATGGCGTGCGCATCGAGGTCGCCGCGAACATCGCCAACGCCGCCGATGCACGCGAAGCGGTGCGGCTGGGCGCCGAGGCCGTTGGCCTGCTGCGCACCGAGCTGCTGTTCCTGGATCGCGACACCGCGCCGACCGAGGCCGAGCAGCGCGCCGATTACCAGGCCGTGGTCGACGCGCTCGAAGGCCGCAGCGCGATCATCCGCACGCTCGACGTCGGCGCCGACAAGTCGCTCGCCTATCTGCCGATGCCGGCCGAGGAGAATCCGGCCCTCGGCCTGCGCGGCATCCGCCTGTGCCTGGCGCGCGAAGCGCTGCTGGTCGAGCAGCTGCGCGCGATCCTCGCGGTGCGGCCGCTGTCGGCGGTGAAGATCATGCTGCCAATGGTCAGCGACCTGGCCGAGATCGCCGCCACCCGCGAGGTGCTCGACCGCGTCGCGCGCGAGATGGGCGTCACCGAACGTGTCGAGCTCGGCGTGATGATCGAGACGCCGGCGGCCGCGGTGCTCGCCGACCAGCTGGCGCAGCAGGCCGACTTCTTCTCGGTCGGCACCAACGACCTGACGCAATACGCCTTGTGCATGGACCGCGTCAACCCGGCGCTCGCCGCCCGGCTGGACGGCCTGCATCCGGCGGTGCTGCGGCTGATGGCGCAGGCCGCGGAAGGCGCGGCGCGCCACGGCAAGTGGCTGGGCGTGTGCGGCGCGATGGCGTCCGATCCGCTCGCCGTGCCGCTGCTGATCGGCCTCGGCGTGACCGAGCTGTCGGCCAGCCCCGCCGTGATCCCGGAGATCAAGGCCGTCGTGCGCCGCATCGGCCTGGCCGAATGCCGCGCCGCCGCGCAGGCCGCGCTGCAGCTGAGCTCGGCCGAGGCGGTGCGCGCGCTGGTCAAGCAGACCTGGCCCTGGCTCGCTCCCGCCGCCGCCTGAACCCCTTCCTCATCCAATCCACCGTCCCCGATCCACCCCAGGAGACTTCCATGTCCGTCAACCGCTTTGCCGCGATCCAGCAGCTCGGCCGCACTCTGATGCTGCCGATCGCCGTGCTGCCGATCGCCGGCCTGCTGCTGCGCCTCGGCCAGCCCGACCTGCTGAACATCCCCTTCATGGCGCAGGCCGGCGATGCCGTCTTCGCCAACCTGGCCTTGCTGTTCGCCGTCGGCGTGGCCGTCGGCTTCGCGCGCGAGAACAACGGCGTCGCCGGGCTCGCCGGCGCGGTCGGCTACTTCGTGCTGATCTCGGCGATGAAGACCATCGACCCGAAGATCAACATGGGCGTGCTCGCCGGCCTGATCATGGGCATCGTCGCCGGCGCGCTCTACAACCGCTACCGCGACATCAAGCTGCCCGAGTGGCTCGCCTTCTTCGGCGGCAAGCGTTTCGTGCCGATCGCGACCGGCCTCGCCGGCCTGGTGCTCGCGGTGGTGTTCGGCTACGGCTGGCCGCCGATCCAGATGGGCATCGATGCGGTCGGCCACTGGCTGATCGGCTCGGGCGAGATCGGCCTCTTCATCTACGGCGCGCTGAACCGGCTGCTGCTCGTCACCGGGCTGCACCACATCCTCAACAACCTGGTGTGGTTCGTGTTCGGCGATTATTCGACCGCGAACGAGATCATCCACGGCGACCTGAAGCGCTTCTTCGCCGGCGACCCGACGGCCGGCGACTTCATGACCGGCTTCTTCCCGGTGATGATGTTCGGCCTGCCGGCCGCCTGCCTCGCGATGTACCGCAATGCGCGGCCGGAGAACAAGGCGGTGGTCGGCGGCGTGCTGCTGTCGATGGCGCTGACCTCGTTCTTCACCGGCGTGACCGAGCCGATCGAGTTCACCTTCCTCTTCCTCGCGCCGGTGCTGTACGGCATCCATGCGGTGCTGACCGGCCTCTCGATGGCGCTGATGCATGCCCTCGGCGTGCACGCCGGCTTCACCTTCTCGGGCGGCGCGTTCGACTACGCGCTCTCGTACGGCATCTCGACCCGCTCGTGGATCATCATCCCGGTCGGCATCGCCTACTTCGCGATCTACTACGGGCTGTTCAGCTACTTCATCCGCCGCTTCGACCTCGCGACGATGGGCCGCGAAGCGCCGCAGGCGCCGGCCGAGGAGCCGCTCGAGGCCGCGGCCGGTGCGATCCCGGCGAGCCGTGCGCAGCGCTACATCGCCGCGCTTGGCGGGGCCGCCAACATCCAGTCCGTCGATGCCTGCACCACGCGCCTGCGCCTCGCGGTGGGCGACAACCACCAGGTGCAAGAAGCGGCACTGAAGGCGCTCGGCGCCAAGGGCGTGGTGCGCCCGGGCGCCGGCGCGGTGCAGGTGATCATCGGCCCGGAGGCGGAGATCCTCGCCGAGGAAGTTCGCGCTGCGCTGAAGGCGGGCGCCGCCCGGCCGCGTGCGGCGGCCGGCGGCGGCTCGCGGGCGCAGAACTTCATCACCGCGCTCGGCGGTGCCGGCAACCTGAAGAACGTCGACGCCTGCACCACGCGCCTGCGCCTGCAGGTCGTCGACAACAAGCTGGTGAGCGATGCCGAACTGAAGGCGCTCGGCGCGCGCGGCCTGATCAAGCCCGCGCCGGGCAGCGTGCAGGTGGTGCTCGGGCCGATCGCCGACATGGTGGCCGACGAGATCCGCGGCGCCCTGCGGGCCGCGGCCTGAAGCGATCATGGGCTGGTAGTGCAGTGGTATCGTAGCCGGCCCTGGCGCTTCACCCCACTGCAGATGCTCGTCGATGACTTCCGCCGCTGAACCATTGATCGAGGATCTGGGGCTCGATGCGGCGGCCTCGACGCCGCTCTACCTGCAGGTGCGAAACGGCCTGACGCGGCTGATCCGCGAGGGCCGCTTCAGCCCCGACGACGCGCTGCCTTCGGAGCGGCTGCTGGCCGAGACGCTGGGCATCTCGCGCGTCACCGCGCGCAAGGCGATCGATGCTCTCGTCAGCGACGGCCTGATCGTGCGCCGCCACGGTTCGGGCAACTACATCTCGCCGCGGCTGGAGCAGCCCTTGAGCCGCCTGACCAGCTTCACCGAGGAGCTGAAGCAGCGCGGCTTCGTGCCGAGCTCGCGCTGGATACGCCGCGTGGTGAGCACCGTGATGCCGGAAGAGATGGTCGCGCTCGGCCTCTCGCCCGGTGCGCGCGTGACGCGGCTCGAACGTGTGCGCCTGGCCGATGCGACGCCGATGGCCTACGAAGCGAGCGCGCTGCCGACCACCGTGGTGCCGAACCCCGAGGCGGTCAAGGATTCGCTCTACGAGTACCTCGCCGCACGCGATGCGGTGCCGGTGCGCGCGCTGCAGCACATCCGCGCCGCGAACGCGACCGCAAGGCATGCCGAGCTGCTGGGCATTCCGCTCGGCCAGGCCTTGTTGTTCATCACGCGCGTCGGCTATCTCGACGACGGCCGCGCCGTCGAGATCACGCACACCTGGTGCCGCAGCGACTACTACGACTTCGTCGCGGAACTGCGGCGCTGAGTCAAGACAGTGCGGCTTCGATCGCGGCGCCGAGCCGCAGGATCTGCGCGTCCTCGTTCCGTAGGCCGGCGAGCATCAATCCGACCGGGGCTTCGCCCGGCGCATGGCAGGGCAGCGACAGCGCGCAGCCGTCGAGGAAGTTGATCAAGGTCGGGTTGCGCAGGATCAACAGGTTGGTCGCAGCGTAGAGCTCTTCGTTGCTGTCCAGCGCGGCGATCGGCGGCGCGATCACCGGGACGGTCGGCATCAGCATGCCGTCGAAGTCGGTCAGCCGCGCCGTCAACGAGGCGATCCAGCGGCGGCGGTCCGACTGCAATTGCAGATAGTCCGCGGCCGTCATCGCGGCGCCGCGGCGCATGCGGCCGGCGACTCTCGGGTCGTAGTCGCCGCCGCGCGTTTCCAGCAACGGGCGGTGCCAGGCCCAGGCTTCCGACGCGGTGAATCCGCCCAGCCGGTTGATGTGCGCCAACTCGGCGAACTCGGGCAGATCGATGTCGACCAGGACGGCGCCGGCCTGACTCAGGCGCCGGCCTGCACTCTCGAACGCGGCGGCCACCGTGGCATCGATGCCGTCGAAGACCAGCGTGCGCGGCACGGCGAAATGGCGGCCCTGCAGCCGGGCGGGCTTCAGCGCGTTCGGCGCCTCGCCGGCCAGCACCGCGTCGAGCAGCGCGCAGCAGGCCACGCTGCGTGCCAGCGGCCCGATCGAATCCAGGCTCGGCGAGAGCGGCAGCACGCCTTGCATCGGCACGCGCCGCGCCGTCGGCTTGAAGCCGGTGAGCCCGCACAACGCCGACGGGATGCGCACCGATCCGCCGGTATCGGTGCCGATCGCGGCGGCGGCCATGCCGTCGGTGACCGAGATCGCCGCGCCCGACGACGACCCGCCCGGGATGCGGCCGCTCTCGCGCTGCCAGGGGTTGCGCGGCGTGCCGTAATGCGGATTCAGTCCCAGTCCCGAATAGGCGAATTCGACCAGATTGGTGCGGCCGATGATCACCGCGCCGGCGGCACGCAGGCGCTGCACGATGGTGCTGTCGTTCGCCGCGGCAGGCGCCCCGTCGAGCACGCGCGAGCCGGCCCGCGTGGTCTGCCCGGCTTCGTCGAACAAGTCCTTGATCGAGATCGGTATGCCGGCGAGCGGCGGCAGCGGCAGCTTGGCCGCGCGCTGCAGATCGATCGCATCGGCCGTGGCCCGCGCGCTCGCGGCATGCACTGCGAGGAAGGTCTTGCCGGCCTCGCTGGAGTGCGTCGCCGCATCGAGCGCCTGCTCGGTCAGCGCCCGGCTGCTGCTGCGGCCGCCGGCGAGATAGGCATGGAGTTGGGCGAGTGTCTTGGGTGGCAGCGGCATGCGCATGAGTCTCCGGGCGAATGAACCGGCATGGTAGTGCGGGAGTCGGTCGTGACACAAAGGTCTAGACTCGCTGCCGCCCGGCCATCGGCCGCTGACTGAATCGCCAGATGGAACTCGTCGAGCGAGATGCAGTACTTCGGATCCTCGAACAACGGCTGCACTCGGTGGCTGCCGGGGGCGGCCACACCGCGCTGATCAGCGGCGAAGCCGGCATCGGCAAGACCAGCCTGCTGAACGCGCTGGCCGAGCGGCGCGCGGAGACGACCTTGTGGTGGGGCGCCTGCGACGCGCTGCAAACGCCGCATCCGCTGGCCCCGCTGCATGACATCGCGCGCTCGTCGGAGGTCGGCTTTCGTTCGCTGCTCGGCGCGGAGCACGGCCGCGCGGCGTTGTTCGAAGCCGTGCTGCAGGAGCTGCAGCAACGCCGGCGAGCGACGCTGCTCGTCGTCGAAGACGTGCACTGGGCCGACGATGCCACGCTCGATCTGCTGAAGTTCCTCGGCCGGCGCATCGACCGCGCGCCTTGCCTGCTGGTCATCTCGTACCGCAACGACGAACTCACGCCGACCCATCCGCTGCGGTTGCTGACCGGCGAGCTGCCGAGCAGCCTGGTCACGCGCATCGAGCTGCCGAGGCTGACGCCCGAGGGTGTCGAGCGCCTCGCGAAGAATGCCTTGCACTCGCCGGCCGGGGTGTATGCGGCGAGCCATGGCAATCCCTTCTTCGCTGCCGAGATGCTTCGCTATGGCGTCGAGGGCGTGCCGCGGGGCGTGCAAGACCTGGTGCTGGCGCGCTTCGCGCGGCTGGGGCCGGAGGCGCAGGCCGTCGTCAAGCTGGCGTCGATCGTGCCGGCGCAGATCGAGCGCTGGCTGGTCGATACGCTGCTCGGCGCGAAGGTCGCCGTGATCGAGCAATGCCTCCACTCCGGCCTGCTGTCCACCGCGGATTCGAGCCTGCGCTTTCGGCATGAACTCGCACGCGCGGCGATCGAGACATCGCTGTCCGAACTCGAGGCGCAGGCTTTGCACGCCGAGGTGCTGACGGCGCTGGAACGCGGAGAGAACGCGGCGACGGTGTCGCTCGCACGCCTCATGCATCACGCGACCAAGGCCGGCAACAGCGCGGCGGTGCTGCGCCATGCGCCGCAGGCCGCGCGTCTGGCGACGCAGCGCGGCGCGCACCGCGAGGCCGCGGCCCACTACCGCACCGCGCTGAAGCACGCCGAGCGCGGCGTGCCGGTGAGCGACGAAGAACGCATCGCCTGGAACGATGCCTGCGCCGGCGAATGCCAGCTCACCGATCAGCTGGACGAAGCCATCGCCGCGCGCCTGCAACTGGGCGTGCTGCATCGGCGCGGCAACGACGTGCTCGGCGAAGCCCGCAACCTCAGCCAGCTCGCGATCGTCTACGTGCTGGCGCTGCGCAACGACGACGCCGATGACGCCAGCCGGCGGGCGATCGAGCTGCTCGAGGCGCTGCCGCCCAGCGTGCACCTGGCCGCCGCGTACCGAGTCGAAGCGCAGCTGCGCGGCCTCAACCGCGACTTCGATGCCGCGCTCGCCTGGGGCACCCGGGCGATGCAGCTGGCCGAACAGTTCGGCGACGTCGAAATCATCGCGGCCGCGCGCGCCACCTTGGGCGCCGCGATGACCTTCGTGGACTACCGGCCCGGCTGCGCCTATCTGCTGCAGGCGCTCGCTTTCGCGCGCGACAACGGCCTGCACTACATCGCGGCCAACATCTACAGCAACCTCGGCACGTCCTCGGGCGAACTGTTCCACCTGCGCGAAGCGCAGCGCTACCTGGGCGAAGGCATATCGTTCGCGGCCCGGCACGAGATCGACTTCTATCGCAACTACTGCGTCGCCTGGCTGGCGCTGTGCGAGATGTACCTGGGCCGCTGGGACGACGCGGGCGACCACGCGAACGACATCGTGCAGCACGCCACCCACCGCACGACCAGCCGCGTGATGGCGCTGGTGGCGCTCGGCCGCCTGCGCGCCAGGCGCGGCGACCCGGGCGTGGACGAGGTGCTCGACGAAGCCCTCGCGCTCGCGCTGGCCACCGGCACGCTGCAACGCATCGCGCCGGTGCGCCTGGCGCGTGCCGAAGCCGCGTACCTGCGCGGCGATCTTGCCGCCGTCGATGGCGAAGCACGCTCGGCCCTGGCCCTCGCGACGAAGCGTCAGCACCACTGGTTCGTGGGCGAGATGGCCTATTGGCTGCGCCGGGCCGGCGCGCCCGACGAAGTGCCGGCGGGCTGCGCCCAGCCCTTCGCGCTGCAGCTCGCCGGCCGCTGGCGCGAGGCGGCCCAGGCCTGGTCGGACCTCGGCTGCCCCTACGAACAGGCGCGTGCGTTGGGCGAGGGCGATGCCGACGCGCGGCTCGAAGCCGTGTCCTTGTTCGAACAGCTCGGCGCGCGCCCGGCGGCCGAGGCCTTGCGCAAAGACCTGCGGGCGTCGGGCCTGCGCGGCGTGCCGCGCGGCGCGCGAGCATCGACGCAGAACAACCCGCACCAGCTGACCGCACGCGAGCTCGAGGTGCTCGCGCTGCTGTGCGAAGGCCTGAAGAACTCGGAGATCGCCGAGCGCCTGGTCCGCTCGGTGCGAACAGTCGACCACCACCTCGCGTCGGTGTTCGCGAAGCTCGGCGTCGGCTCGCGCACCGAGGCCGTGGCGGCGGCGCAGCGCGCCGGCATCGGCGCCCGCAACGCGCAACCCAGGGCGACCTAGGCCGGCCCAGGCCAGCTTGCAGCGGCTGCGCGAGGGCTCGCGTGCCGCCTTGAACTTTCTTGCGCTTGCGCCGGATAAAGTATATAAACTGTTTATACAGTTATCTCGAAGCGTCTCCCATGCCCACCGAAGCGTCGATGAAGCCCGCCGAACAGGCTGAACGTGCGGCCGGCAAGAAGCCGGCTCGACAACCTGCGACAAAGTCCTCGGCGTCGCCGAGAGATCCGCAGCCGACCGGCATCGGCGCGCAGCGGAAGGCCAAAAAGGCGGACAAGCATGTGGACGAGCCGCGGCCGTCATTGGTGCGCGACAGTTTCACGATGCCGGAGGCGGATTTCGCCCTGCTGGCGACGCTGAAGGCCACCGCCATCGGCGAGCGGCGCGCGGCAAAGAAGAGCGAGTTGCTGCGTGCCGGCCTGCATGCCTTGGCCGCACTGGACGCGCGGGCGCTGGTCGCGGCGCTGGATCAGCTCGAGGCCGTGAAGACGGGCCGGCCCAAGAAGGGTCGCTGAGCTCGCCACGACGATCGAAGAGGTCCCGCATCATGTCCGCCACACTCGCAGCTTTCGTCGCGGAGCCCGCAGGGCTTGCCGGTCCATTGACATGGCGCATGTTGCTGTGCGCGGTGAGCCTGCTCAACATCGTGGCCTGGGCCGGGTCGGCCGTCCTGATCCGACAGCGCCACGCGGCGCTTCCTCCGGCTCACCGGACCATGGTGTGGTGGCAATTGCTGCTGTCCGCCGGCTACGTGCTGGGTTGTGCCTACCGCTCGGCCTTTCCGGTCTACGACATCCAGCGCCTGTGCATGGTCGATTCGTGGCTGTCCAGCGTGATCGTCGGTCGCACGGTGGCCACCGTCGCGGAGCTGTGCCTTACGGCCCAATGGGCCTTGCTGCTGCACGGGCTGGCGCGGGCCGCCGGCAGCACGGCCGCGACGATGGTCTCGCGGCTCGTCGTGCCGCTCATCGCCGTGGCGGAGACGTGCTCCTGGTATTCCGTGCTGACGACCTCGAACATCGGGCATGTCTTCGAGGAGTCGCTATGGGGGCTGAGCGCGGGTCTGCTCTTGGCCGGCCTGGTCCGGATCCGGTCGCGTTGGCCGCGCGAGCTTCGACCGGCGCTGGGTGCTGCCTGCATCCTGCTGCTGGGCTACGTGATCTACATGTTCGAGGTCGATGTGCCGATGTACTGGTCTCGCTGGGTGCTCGACACCGACCAGGGGCGCCAGTACCTCGGCATCGCCGAGGGCATGGTCGATGCTTCGAGTCGCTGGATCGTCTCCCATCGATGGGTCGACTGGAAATCCGAGGTCGCGTGGATGTCGCTGTATTTCAGCGTGGGCGTGTGGCTCAGCATCGGCCTGATCCACGTCTCGGTTCGGGGGCAGGCAGGACGGAACAACGGCGAGCCGGCGCGTACCAAGCATCCTTTCGGCCTCAATCCCTCTCTGCGCCGGGATACGCGCTAAGACATCTTTCGGAGCCTCACCCATGAAATCGACGACCGCGTTCAGCCTGCTGCGCGTGATACGGGCCATGCAGTTCTCGGAAAAGGGCATTCGCAGCGCGTGGCGCGACGAGGCCGCGTTCCGGCAGGAACTCTCGCTGATGGCGCTGCTGGCGCCGCTGACGCTGTGGCTGCAGCTGCCGAGGCTGGACACGGTGCTGTTGCTGGCGCTGATGGCCCTGGTGCTGCTGACCGAATTGCTGAATTCCGGGTTGGAGGCCGTGGTGGACATGGTCACGCCGGAGTTCCATGCGCTGGCCGGCAAGGCCAAGGATTGCGGCAGTGCCGCGGTCTTCGTTGCGCTGCTGATGCTCGCAGGGGCCTGGCTGACCCTGGCCGGCCCGCGACTGTGGGCACTGCTGTCCAGCTGAACCCGCCAGGCCGCTTTGACCCTGGTTGCCGGACCCTTCAGGTGGGCAACAGGCCGGTACCCTTCGTCGTGCAAGCCAGGCCCTCATGGCAGCGTGGGATGACCGCGCCACCCCGCGCCGCCGAGAATGCCCGCCATCCACTCCGCGCCTGCCGCCATGCCTGCTTCGATCTTCCTCGCACCAAGTACCCGCCGCGCCGCCGCCGGAATCGCCGCCTCGTGCCTGGCCTGCCTGCTCGCCCTGCCGGCCGGCGCAGCCGCGCCAGCGCCCGCCGCATCCGCATCCGGCAACGAATCCCAGGACGGCGAGCCGGACCCCGCCAAAGACGAACGCCTCAGGGAACGCAGCGAAGAAACCCAGGGCAGCGTGAGCATCAAAGGCCAGCGCATCGACTATCGCGCCGTGGCCGGCCTGCTGACCATCGACGACAGCAAGGAAGAAGCCAGCGCTTCGGTCTCCTACGTCGCGTACTTCAGGAAGACCGAGCCGAACGCGCCGCCGCGGCCGGTCACCTTCCTCTACAACGGCGGCCCGGGTTCCGCGACGGTCTGGCTGCACATCGGCGCGTTCGGTCCGAAGCGGGTGCTGACGGGCAACGGCCAGCGCGGCCCGAGCGCGCCGTACCGCCTAATCGACAACGAGTTCTCGCTGCTCGACGCGAGCGACCTGGTCTTCATCGACGCGCCGGGCACCGGCTTCGGCCGCATCGTCGCGGTCGACAAGAACAAGGCCAAGGAGCGCGAGAAGCTGAAGGACAAGGAGAAGGAGTTCTGGGGCGTCGACCAGGACGCGCACGCGTTCTCGCGCTTCATCCGCAAGTTCCTGACGCGCTACAAGCTGTGGAACGCACCGAAGTACCTGTTCGGCGAAAGCTACGGCACGACACGCTCGGCGGTGCTGATCAACCTGCTGCAGAACGAGGACGCGGTCGACTTCAACGGCGTCATCCTGTTGTCGCAGATACTGAATCTCGGTTTCAGCCCCGACGAGCCGCAGTTCACGCCGGGCGTGGATCTGCCGTATGCGCTGGCGCTGCCGACCTATGCCGCGACGGCCTGGTACCACCGGCGCCTGCCGGCCTACGAGGACCGCTCGCCGCAGACGCTGGAGGCGCTGCTCGCGACGGTCAAGCAGTTCGCGCTCGGCGACTACCTGCAGGCGCTGGCGGCCGGCCCCGGTCTCGACCCCGCCCGCAGGCGCCAGGTCGCCGAGACCTTGAGCGGCTACATCGGGCTGTCGCCGGCCTATCTCGAAAAGGCCGATCTGCGGGTGAACGGCGGCATGTTCACGAACACGCTGCTCGGTGATGCCGGCCTCTCGGTCGGCCGGCTCGACTCGCGCTACACCGGCCCGTCGCTGGACCGGCTGGCGAAGGAGTCGGCCTACGATCCGCAGGCCTCGGCGATCGCGTCGGCCTATGTCTCGGCCTACAACGACTACGTGCGCAACACGCTGAAGTTCGACTCGGAACTCGGCTATCGGCCGTTCCTCGATCTATGGAAGAACTGGGACTACCGGCACCGGCCGCCGAACGCCGATCGCAACCTTCAGCAGACCGTCAACGTGATGCCCGACCTGGCCGCGGCGATGTCGACGAACCCGAAGCTGCAGGTCTCGATGCAGGCGGGCTATTTCGACCTCGCGACGCCGTTCTTCGCGGCCGAGTACGAGTTGATGCATCTGCCGATCCTCGCCGGCCTGCGCGCCAACATCCAGGTCCAGCACTACCCGGCGGGGCACATGATGTACGACGATCCGGCTTCGCTGAGCCGGCTGCACGACAACATCGCGGCCTTCGTGCGCGGGACGGACAACCTGCGCCATTGAGGCTTCATGAAGCGAGAGACGCTGGGTGCGCTGCTGACGGAGATCCGTGCCTGCAGCGTCTGCGCCGCGCACTTGCCGCTCGGCCCGCGGCCGGTCATCCAGGCGGGCCCCGGCGCCCGGCTGCTGATCGTCGGGCAGGCGCCGGGCGCGCAGGTGCATCGCAGCGGCATCCCGTGGGACGACAAGAGCGGCGACAGGCTGCGCACCTGGCTCGGGATCGATCGCACGACGTTCTATGACGCGGCACGAATCGCGCTGATGCCGATGGGCTTCTGTTATCCCGGCCGGGGCCGGAGCGGCGACCTGCCGCCGCGCAAGGAATGCGCCGAGCTTTGGCACAACCGGCTGCTGAATCAGCTGGGATCGATCGAGCTGACCTTGCTCGTCGGCGACCACGCGCAACGCCGCTTTCTCGGCAAGAACCGCCACGGCAGCATGACCGACACCGTCGCGGCCTTCGCCGCCTATGCGCCGCGATATCTGCCGCTGCCGCATCCTTCTCCACGCAACACCGGCTGGTTCAAGCACCACCCCTGGTTCGAATCCGATGTGCTGCCGGCGCTGCGCGCACAGGTCCGATCGGCATTGGCAATGCAGCGCGCCTGACTGAAGGCGGCGCCCCCGGCGAGTTCAAGCGCAAGACTCGGAGTGCCGGCGAGCGGCCGAAAGCCCAGACTCACGCACATCCGTCATCGAGAGCATTGCCATGAAACTCATGCTGAGCACACTGCCTTCGCCAATGGGCGATCTGCTGCTGGTCACCGACGATCAAGACCGCGTTCGCGCGCTGGACTTCGCCGATCACAAGAGCCGCCTGCACCGATTGCTGCGCGAACACTACGGTAGCTGCGAACTGGTCGAACGCCCCGCGCCGGCTTCGATTGCTGCCGCTCTGGCCCGGTACTTCGACGGCGAGCTGACGGCGCTGGGCCGGATCGAGACCGCCAGCGGCGGCTCCGAGTTGCAGCGGCGCGTGTGGAAAGCGCTGCGCGACATTCCGGCCGGCCGGACCACCAGCTACGGCGAGCTGGCGCGCCAGCTCGGTTTCGATGATCCGCGTGCGGCGATCGAGATCGGCGCGGCATGCGGCGCCAATCCGATCGCGATCATCGGCCCATGCCATCGTGTGATCTCGAAGAGCGGCGACCTGAAGGGTTACGCCGGCGGTCTGCAGCGAAAGCGCTGGTTGCTCGAACATGAAGGTGCGTTGGCAGAGAGTCGTTGAAATGAAAGCCTTGTCGAGCATTGGATTGCCTGCAAAGGCCGCTGAGGGCCCTGAGCTGTCCGTCGAGGGGGCGGAGCTTGGGGCTGCTTGAGACCGGGGCAGCGGTTCGGATTCGGCGATCGGGCGTCGGCGGCTGCCGATACCGGCCGCTCAGTGATCGTCGGGCCGGTGGACCGCTCCACCTTGGAACTTGCCGTTCGGGACACGCCGAACGGATTGCGGCTCAACTCGCCGCAGCGTCGGCCTCCTGGCGGCTGCTTTCTACGGGCGCGAACTGCCGCTGCCGACCCACAGCAGTCCTTGATCAGACGCAAAAGCGGTCATCCCGATGGGAGCCGAGGTGACCCGTCGACGATGTGTCGACGGGTCGGAGTCGCTCAGTGCAGTTCAGCCAGCGCTTC
>Ga0105239_10003477_pt1 | contig 19270 bp, 14 predicted proteins | sample KBSC44metaG_FD_92761 | JGI IMG/M metagenome (GOLD analysis project Ga0105239, IMG submission 92761) | Corn rhizosphere microbial communities from Kellogg Biological Station, Michigan, USA - KBS C4-4 metaG | ecosystem: Host-associated > Plants > Roots > Rhizosphere > Soil | place: Michigan, USA...
TGTTCCAACCTTCTTTCCAGCCAAGCTGAAAAGGGGGGCGTCCAGGTTGCAGACGGAGTAAGTCATAGCCAACGTTCAGATTACTTAACTAATCTATTCAATAGCTGTGACTTCTCTCGATCTCGTGAAATAGGTACGGAGTACGTTTTTATCCTACCCCAAAAAACCGTATATTTGTATATACAACGGCCCGGTTTTCTCCCAAACAGAGAGAACCGGGCCGTTCGCATAAAGACCAAAACAGGCCGAAAACCTACAGTTTAGTACATAGTTATTTGACAATCAATTATTTAATACTTTTTAAACCTTTCAAAACCCATCAAAAATTTGTTAAAAAGTGTTAAAATGGCGTTAAAAAAGTGTTAAAATGGGACAAATTGATGCGTTTTACCCTGTTTTTAGCTAAAAAAATGTTAAAATTTAAGGTTTAAAAAGTTTTTGTCTGCGGTTTATCTGGCAGCAAAAACAAAAACAGGCTAACAATTGCGAGCAGAAAAATATTGATCCCGGTTGCCAGCCGGTAAGCCGATATGTACCCCTCCAAACTAGTATCGCCGGCCAGCCGGTAAAAAAATACACCGCCTACAATACCTATCCCCAAAGCAATAGCGGTTTGCTGAAAGGTAGAGAAAGTACCGGAAGCGGCCCCTGCAAAATGAGTTGGGATGCTTTTTAAAGCCATAGTCAATAAGGAGGGTAACACCGATCCGCAGCCGGTACCATAAATAAAAAGCACGGGTAATAGTAAATATCTGCTCATCGCTGCCGAGTTGAAAAACACCAAATGAAACAGGAGCGAAGTAACCATGATCAAAACACCAACCTGCAGCACCCGTTTACCGTAAAGCGGTATCAGGCGAAGGGAAAATAAAGAGGCAACCACATACCCAACACCCTGGAACACAAAGAACACCCCGGTTTCGGACGAGCTGATACCAAAGCCATTCTGAAACAGGATCACATTGATCACAAAATACGTATCCTGTACCATAAAGTAGAACAGTACAGCGCAAAGGCCGATATTAAAGTCCTTGAACCCGAACAGACGTACATCAACTAAAGGCTCTTGCCCGTTTCGCAACTTGCGGCGCTGGTCGAGTACAAACAGGTATAACAATAGAAGCGATAGGATGAAGGATACTATGCTCCACCAGGGCCAGTGAAGCTCGGGGCCGCGCACCAGTGGATAAATGAGTGCGATCAGGGCTACGGTCAATAAACCAACGCCAGAATGATCAAACCGTGATTTTTTGAAGGTTTGGGTATCCTTTAGAAATATGGCAGCCAGTATCACGGCAACCAAACCTATAGGTAGATTGATGAGGAAGATCAACCGCCACCCATCTATCAAAAAATGGATATCGGGCAGCAGGCCACCTAAAAACTGACCTATCACCGAAGCAGTGCCCGCAATACTGCCATAAATACCCAGGGCCCTGATACGGTCATGGTGCAGCGGAAAAAGTACCTGGATATAGGTAATGCTCTGCGGAATCATAAAGGCTGCGCTGATACCCTGCAAAAAACGCGAAGTATTGATCTGCGAGGCTGTTTGCGAAAAGCCACAGAAGCAGGAAGTGACTATAAATAGCAGCATGGAAGCTATAAAAACGTTCTTTTTGCCATAATGATCCCCGGCCCGGCCGCCGGTGATCAGGAAGGCGGCATAGCCCAGCAGGTACAGTACAATAACCAGCTGGATATCACTGTCGGAACCATGTATGCCCCTTTTTATGGAAGGGATGGCCACGTTAACGATGAATATATCGATCACTGATAAAAACACTGCCGATGACAGGATAACCAACAGAAACCACCTTGAAATTTGCTTGTTCATAATTTGCAGATAAATGAATTTAACCGGCTTTAAGCCTGATTTTGTTAACTTTACGGTTCAAAGATGGGGGCGGCGGGAGAGGCTCACAAGTAGTTTGAAGGAGGATACTAAGTATGAAAAATGATACTAATAATGACGATCAGTTAGTTATAAAAACCGAAAATGAAGAATTTTTGGAAGATAACTGTCCGATGACAAATGCCCTGGACATTATTGGCGGAAAATGGAAGCTGATGCTGCTCAATAAGATCAGGGAAGAGTGCCCTATGCGCTTTGGGGTGCTCCGTAAAAAGATGCAGTATATCACCCAGGCTACGCTGACAGCCCAGCTTAAAGAACTGGAACGTGATGGTATTCTTTTGCGAACAGCCTATGCCGAATCACCTCCCCGGGTGGAGTACAAGCTTACTGAGCTGGGTAAAACGCTCATCCCCATTATGGATGCCTTATGTGATTGGGGCAATAATTATTGCCAGATAAAAAAGAGCGTTAACTAATTCAGATCAGTTGGACATCTTCATATATTATAGAGGATCGCCCGGTCGGTGACAGAATCGTCGCCATAATTAACCTATTTTTTATAGGTATAAATACGCGTTTTTAGGTTAGTGAATTGAGTGTAAATACGCTGGTTTTAAGGTAGTTATACGGTGTGTTTTTGGTGTTGCAGTGCTCAACTTTGAGCTGCAGTATAATCTGTACCGATAAATTCTATAACTCTTTAACAATCAAATTTCATGAAAAAACTTAATTACTTATTTGTGTTGTCAGCGTTGGTAATGTTGATAACAGCATCGTGTGGAAAAGATGGGGCTGTTGGCCCCGCAGGCTCACAGGGAGCTCAAGGTGCACAAGGCGCAGTTGGCCCCGCAGGCCCTCCGGGGGCTAACGGGCAAAACGGAAGCGTTATTTACAGTGGCACCACAGTTCCTGCCACAACTACAGGCGCGGTTGGCGATTTTTATTTGAATATATCTACCAGCTTGCTATATGGCCCAAAAACGGCGGCTGGCTGGGGCACGGGATTCGCACTTAAAGGACCCGCCGGTGCCGCTGGCGCACCTGGTAACAAGATCCTTAACGGAACAGGGGTTCCTGCCAGTTCATTAGGTAATAATGGCGATTACTATCTTGATGTGGTAAATTACCTGTTGTATGGGCCAAAAACCGATGGCGGATGGGGAGCTCCTGTATCATTTAAAGGAGCTACTGGCGCGCAGGGCCCTCCGGGTACTGCCAACGTGATGTACACCGGCTGGTTTACTCCAACTACCTATGTACAGGAAACTGTTTTTGGATCAGTGGGATTTTACCATGATATCAGTATTCCGGCTATTACGCAAAATGTACTTGATAAAGGTACTGTAATAGCTTTTGGCAAGCTAAATGGTTATAATCCGGTTATTTGGCCTACAGACCAGGTAGGGCAGTTACCTATCATTATTACTTACCTGCAAGGCACAACTCCTAATTTAGATACCTGGTCTGATGTTGTTTCGCTGGGCAAGGTCCGGGTTAAATTAATAAGCAGCCTGAATGCTTACACCAATATTTCTAATGCTCACCAGTTTCGTTTTGTAATTATACCGGGTGGAGTTAGTATTCCTGGTACTTTGAATTATACAACGTTACAGCGTTATTTACGAATACCAGAGGATCATTGATAAATAAAATGTCCCGATAAAAGGGATAAGTATAAAAAATAAAGCCCGCAGACCGAACGGTCTGCAGGCTTTTCAGGCAATTTTAATTCTTTGATGTAGTAGCTAAACCGGCTATTAAAAAAGATATACCGCTAAATGCCAGGGCTACAAACAGGCTTGTCCATTCAGGTTCGGTGTGTACATTGGCTAAAACGCGCGGTAAATGCAATATTAGCACCCAAATTAAAAACATAAGGCCTAAAAGTCCACCCGCTAATCTGGTCAGTTTGTTGATCATGAAACTTATTCCGGAAGCGAAAAAGGCAACCATGACCAAATAGTCCCAAAACAAATGAGCGGGGATCCAGGCCGGTATCAGGTTGGCTACAAACTGGGCGTACATATAGTGCTGTACACCAAATATCAGCAGGCCAATGGAAAAAAGATAAGTGCCGGTTCTTATCAGCTTAGTGCCACCGTCTTTGCTGGTATTGCCCAATAAGATCAGGGCGCCAGCCATAATACAAATAACTTCAAAAGTGCCTGTCCATTCAGATGGATTGTTAGGTTCGGCCAATACTTTTGGTACGTGGATCAGGAGCAAGGCTAATAGAAACAACAGGGCCGCTAATAATGCGCCGTACGCCGTGTATTTTTTGACTATGACAAGTATGCCTGCCATAATTAGGAGCGAACCCGTTAAATAGGCCAATACTTGTTTTACCGGCAGTGAAGTAGCTACTGGCAATAATCCGGTTGGGAAATGGCCCGATACGATATGAATTACGCCTATGGCGATAATACTGATCACCAGGAAAAGTTTTCCGGTGCTAAGGTAAAGGTTGTTATTCATCATTTAGGCTTTTAGAATGTGGCATAAGATAAATAAAAAATCAATAAACAAATAGGGTAGAATACTCATATTCAGATTATTAATCATGTTTAAACATGATTGATAATTTAAATCTGCTTGATGATCTAGGCAAGTCCAGCAATAGTGATCTGCGGTGATAAATAATTAGTTTTCCATAATTTTAGGTTTATATCTGTAAATTAGTTGGGCTGATACCGATTGTTAAACCACCTGAATAAGTATTTACCCGGGAATGAAAACACAGGCTATTACCCCTCATCCGGCTATTGCTAGTTACGTGAGCAATATTGTGGTGATCGAGAATAACAATATTTACCGGGAAGCTGTGTTGCCGCTGATTGCCAATGGTTATCCCAGTATTACTTTCCAGATAACGGATGCAGGCTTGTCCATAAGTAACAATAAGAAAATGGATAGCCTGGTGCTTTACGGTCAGAATACCAGGCCCATCGAATTGCATACCCGCGGATACGTGATCATTATAGCGTATTTCCTGTATCCGCATATGCTCAAGGCTTTGTTCGGTATTGATGGCAAAGAATTGACTAACCTCTGCATCGATCTTAATTTTTCTGAACCGGCCCGTTCCATGAGTTTGAAAGAACAACTTCTGAACGCCATTACGCTGGATGAGCGTTTACAGTTGTTGAACAACTACGTACTTAAACTGGCCGATCGTTACAAACCAGGGATTAACAATACTATTTCATTCGCTACCAGGGCTATACAAAAAAGTAAAGGTTTGATCTCCCTTACCCAGATACAGCAGGAACTTTTTGTTACCGAACGTACCCTGCAGCGGCTGTTTGAGTTGCATGTAGGTGTTTCGCCAAAAACATACAGTAGGATTTGTCAGTTCCACTCAGCGCTTCAACAATTGAGTCAAAATCAATTTACAGAAATGACGGACGTAGCCTTTGAAAGTGGTTATGCCGATCAAAGCCATCTGATCCGCACGTTTAAAGAGTTTACCAATTATACCCCTTTGGAATATCTGAAAAGCGCTTCTGAATTTCCGCGTTAATTTCAGATTGTCGGGTTTATTCTATCACAGGTTGACCGGCCGCCTTTACTTTGTGATATAAAAACAAATAAGACCACACAATTTAAAATTAAAAGAAAATGAGAAAGTTAATAGTTTCAGAATGGATAACCTTAGATGGTGTATTTGATGCCGACCGCATGGGCGAATGGTTTATGCCTTATTTTGGCGAAGCCAAGGCTGCTTATATCCAGGATTGCCACAATACCTGTGATTCCATGCTTTTTGGCCGTAAAACTTACGAAATGCTTGCCCCTTACTGGTCGACAAAAAAGAACAATGAAGACGGCGTTGCCGATAAACTGAACAGTGTGCCCAAATACGTGGTTTCAACTACTTTAGAAAAAGCCGATTGGAATAACTCAACCATCATCAGTAAAAATGTAGAAGAAGAAATTACCCGCTTAAAAGAAATGCCAGGTAAGGAGATCATGCTGGAAGGCAGTGCCGAACTCGTAAAAGCGTTGGCCAAAGCCGATCTGGTTGATGAATACCGCTTTATGCTTCACCCCATTATTTTAGGCAGCGGAAAACGCTTTTTTATCGATGACTTTCAGGCTTCAGGATTAAAACTGGTTAAAACCCAACAGTTGGATGCCGGAGTAATAGTTCTATACTATCAACGGGAAAAATAAGAATGCATATCGGACATACCAGCAAGAGCAAGCCGCTAATTACTTAACGACTTGCTCTTGCGTTTAGCTAAGTTATGCTTCCAATGCGGGTGTATACACACCGCGCCGTGCCGCGTTGTTGATGCTCAAGCGTTTATAGAATAATTGTTGGGCAATGGTCACGTTCTCATCTTTTCCCTGCCAGTATTCCATGGCCGGTTGCTGAACAGCTCTGGCAAACGAAAAGGTAAGCGCCCAGGGTAGTTTGTTTTTATATTTTACATGCATGGCACTTAAATGCGCGCTGGCATCCGGCGCCGGTTGCCCACCTGATAGGAAGGCTACACCCGGTATCGCTGCAGGTACGCAACGCAACAGGCACTCAACCGTTAGGTCGGCAACTTGTTCAACGCTGGCCTGTACGGACGCGTCAACGCCGGAAACTACCATATTGGGCTTTAGTATCATGCCTTCCAGGTAAATACGTTGCTGTACCAGTACTTCAAACACAATGTGCAATACCCGCTGGGTTACTTCAAAACAACGTTCAATGGTGTGGTTGCCATCCATCAGTACTTCTGGCTCTACTATAGGTACTACATCCACTTCCTGGCAAAGAGCCGCGTAACGAGCCAGGGCATGAGCGTTAGCGTAAATGCTGCCATCTGTGGGAGTATCGCCTGAAATAACGATCACAGCCCGCCATTTGGCAAACCGGAGACCGGCTGCCGCGTAGTTTTTCAACCTTTCCCGCAGCCCGTCAAGGCCCTCGGTTACTTTTTCACCCGGGAAAGCGGGCATATCTTTGGCGCCTTCATCCAGTTTAATGCCCGGGATAACCCCGGCTTTAACCAGCAGATCAATGAATGGTGTACCGTTATCGGCCGCTTGTTTGGTAGTTTCATCGAATAATATGGCACCACTTATGCACTCGCCCAGTTTAGGGGTTGTTACAATCAGTTCGCGGTACTTTCTGCGGTATTCTTCTGTTTGAGGGATGCCGGCTTCTGCAAAACGTTTGTTGCAAGTGGCTATACTTTCGTCCATGGCCAAAAGGCCCTTGTCGCCCGCCATTAGTTGCTGGGCGGTATTTTTTAAAGTTTGTTTATTCATGAGGTATGAGGTATATAAAGTAAACGTTGGGAAACGTTGCTTTGTTGTAAATATACTAAACCATCAGGGGCAATAAAAAGACGATTTTGGAATATGTGACTACGATGAAAATTGAGAGCCGGAAAAAACTTTTTAAACCTTAAATTTTAACACTTTTTCGGCCAAAAACAGGGTGAAAACACATCGCTTTTGGCCATTTTAACAAAGTTTTAACACCATTTTAACACTTTTTAACAAATTTTTGATGGGTTTTGAAAGGTTTAAAAAGTATTATATTATTGATAGTCAAATATATAACTTAAAATTAGTCGTTTTTTGATCTCTTTTGGCTCTTATGCGAACGGCCCGGATCTCTCTGTTTGCGAGAAAACCGGGCCGTTATATACAAGTATACTAAAATAAAAGGACATTCCGAAAGCACGCAGTAGACTACTAACCCTGGTATCGCAACGCTTGCCGGCCTTTGTCATGCTGAGGAACGAAGTATCTATTTAACAGACTTTTCAATAACAGAATAGATCCTTCGCTATCGCTCAGGATGACAAAATAGATATTTAGGCTTTTGCTTTTTCAGCTTCATCCGGAAAAGGATTGAAAGTCTTAAAAGTGGATAAAAAAAACATTTCCAATGCTTAAGGGTTTTGTAAAAAAGCCTAAATTGTAATCGATTACGAACCTTAAAATCAATACCTATGGATTCACGCCGCGACTTTTTGCAGAAGTTAGGGATCTCTGCCTTAGCCTTACACCTGGCCCCGCTTTCGGGATGGGCCAACTCAACGAATAATAACGAAGCAGCCTATGAAGGCCGGGTACTTCGTGTAGCCATTATGGGGCTCGGAAGTTATGGGACGCGCGTTGCTGAGGCCATGCAATCATGCGTAAAAGCTAAACTGGTTGGCGTAATCAGCGGTACGCCCTCAAAAGTTAAGGACTGGCAAAGCAAGTACGGTATCCCGGCAAAGAATTGCTACAATTATGAGAATTTCGATAACATCAAAAATAACCCTGACATCGATGCCGTTTATGTGATCACACCGAACGGATTGCATCATGATATGGTGATACGGGTGGCTAAAGCGGGCAAACATGCCATTTGCGAAAAGCCCATGGCTATAAATGCCAAAGAAGGGCAGGAGATGGTGGATGCCTGTAAAAAAGCTAATGTGAAATTGCTGGTAGGCTATCGTATGCATTTTGAGCCCAAAACGCTCGAAGTGATCCGGATGCGGAATAGCGGCGAGTTTGGGAAGATCCTGTTTTTTCAGGGTCAGTGCGGCTTTAAAATTGGCGACCCAACACAATGGCGGCTAAATAAACAATTGGCCGGCGGTGGCTCCATGATGGATATTGGCATTTACGCTATCAACGGTTCGCGCTATATGACCGGCGAAGAACCTGTTTGGGTAACTGCTCAGGAAACCAAAACCGACCCCGTGAAATTTAAAGAAGGGGTAGACGAAACCATCCAGTTTCAGTTTGGCTTTCCCAGCGGAGCTGTGGCATCTTGCTTATCAACCTATAATATGAATAACCTCGACCGCTTTTTCCTGGATGGTGAAAAGGGTTTTGCAGAGATGCAGCCATCCACAGGTTATGGCCCAATACAGGGACGTACCCATAAAGGCCAACTGACCCAGCCGGTTACGACACACCAAACGGTACAAATGGAAGAAATGTCGGCAATTATTTTTGACAATAAACAGCCAGTGGTGCCGGTAAATGGAGAAGAAGCGGTAAAAGACCTGAAAATTATTGACGCTATTTACCAGGCGGTAAAAACCGGATCAAAGGTGGCTATCAGCCTTTAGTTCTGAGTCTGATAATAAAAAACATGTCATTTCGACGAACATGGAGCGACTGAGTACAGGGGGAGGAGAAATCCTTTGCAGGTGATAAGCCCTGCGCAAAAGATTTCTCCTCGTTCCTTGTCGAAATGACATGTTTTTTAACTAAGCCATAGAGTTTTGGATTCTATTCATTAGTCAGGAAACCGCCTTTTCCACGATAAAGGTCGAGTTTGCCGTTAAGTTCAATTTTTATGACAGACATGTATTTGTCCTGCAGGGTTTCGGGGATGGTGATATAGGTTAAGCCCGGTACCGGGCTCCAGGATATCTTACCCACAATTTTATAGGTCAGTGGAGTATCGCTGCCCAGAACGCTTACTTTTTTGATGCTGCTTTTTAATCCTTTTACTAATACCGGTGCGCTGGTTTTAGCAGGAACAAAGAGGTATACCGTAGTGGAGTCTTTTGATAAAGTACTTGCACCGTAATAATGGCCTTGAGGCATACCGGCGATGGTATTAAAAACGCCTTCGCCGTTCTTTTTGTTCCAGGCGCCCAGTTCTTTAAGCAGGTTTACTTCTTCTGCCGGGATGCTACCATCGCCTTTGGGGCCAATATCTAACAGTAAATTGCCGCCATAGCTTACGGCATCGGTAAAAATGCTAATGATCTCATAAGGTGTTTTGAAATTCTTGTCCTGCGGCTGAAAACCCCAGTTATCATTAGTGGTCATACAAAGCTCCCACCATTTATAGCCTGGTCTTGATACCGGGAAATTTTGTTCGGGCGTATCATAATCTCCATAACCCTGTAAGCGGCCGTTGATGATGGTATTAGGATTGTAACTTAACAATTTTTGTCTGACCCCAGAGGCGTTCCATTCTTCGGCGCTGTGTTCCCAATCACCATCAAACCACCAAAGGTCTGGGTTATATTGTTTGGCAAGCTCATCCAGCTGCCCGTTCATAAAAGTTAAATATTTAGCCCATTTAGTAGGCTGATCTTTTACCTGATACCTGCTGCTATCTTTCAAAAAGCCGGGATAATTGGCATGGCTCCAGTCAATGAGCGAAAAATAAGCACCCGTTTTTACACCACGCTGGCGTAAAGCGTCATAAAGCGGCTTTAACAAGTCTCTTTTAGCAGGGGTTTTCTGCACTACGTTTAGCGGACCGTACTTACTGTTCCATAAAGCTACACCGTCATGGTGTTTGGTGGTCATTACCGCGTAACGTGCACCGCTTTCTTTGATCAGATCGGCCAGTTCATTGGGTTTATACTGGCTTGCCGAAAAGCCTTTTAACTGGCTCATATAGTCCGGATAACTGATCTTTTTGTTATGAAAACTCCAGCTTTCATCTATTCCTTTTACGGAGTAGATGCCGTAGTGAATAAATATGCCCAGTTTAGCATCGGCAAACCATTGCATTTTTTCTTTGATCTCATCTGGGTTTACATGGTGTTGTGCCTGTGTATTGCTTGTACATAGCAGGGTAAACAATACTATAAAAGTGTGTGATAATTTTTTAAGCATTTTCAAAAGTAATTAATCAAATTATAAATGTTTATATATACTTTTTAAATAAATTAAAAAGATTTCTTTTTTTATTAAATTAATTTTTTTATATATGCAGATATAAACCTCCTGCTGCATGTTTTTTAAACACATTGATATTATTAAAGGGCTGTATTACAGTAAAACAGCATCGCTAAACGACCTCAGCGTTGACACTGGCAGAAGCATTCCCTATGTGACCAAGGGGATAGCCGACTTAATCAAACTAAATATTGTAAAGGAAATAGGGATAAGAACCTCAAGTGGGGGTCGTAAACCGGCAACCTACTCGCTGATAGCTGATACCGGTTTTATCATTTCGGTTGCGATGAACCAGTTTATGACCCGTATAGCTATTACCGATATGGGTAATGAGTTTGTGGGTGATATACAGGAGTTTGAGCTAAAGCTTAGTGATAACAATGATGCCGTCCATACATTAATAACCCATATTAAAGCTGCCGTTATTAATTCGGGGCTGCCTAAAGATAAGTTTCTGGCTATAGGCATTACCATGCCGGGTTTTATCGACGCTTTTTTGGGTAATAACCTGAGCTTTCTGAAAACCCCAGAAGGAACATTGGTAAACTATATAAGCAAGCAGGTTGAATTGCCGGTTTTTATTGAAAATGATTCAACGGCTATAGCTTTGGCCGAACAAAAATTTGGTCTTCCTATCGCACGTAATAATTCCATGATCATTAACCTGGGTTGGGGTGTTGGTTTGGGAATGATCATCAATAAAGAAATATTTAAGGGGCACAGTGGTTTTGCAGGAGAGTTTAGCCATTTACCACTTCATAAAAACGGAAAGCTATGCTCATGCGGAAAGCAGGGCTGTTTGGAAACAGAAGCCTCTTTGCTGGCTATTGAGGCCAAAGCTATTGAAGGCTTAAAGCAGGGGCAGGTAAGCAGTCTTGTAAAATACGATACCGTATCGGCAGATAATATCATCGCTGAAGCACTTAAGGGAGATGCGTTTGCCGTAAAAATAATTGCTGAAGCAGCTTATTACATCGGCCAGGGGCTGGCTATCCTGGTACACCTGATGAATCCCGAAGGTATTATTTTAAGTGGAAAAGGGAGCGTAATCGGCAAATTATGGCTTAGTCCTATTCAGCAGGCAATGAACGAACATTGCATCCCCCATTTAACTACTTATACGCAATTAGCGGTCTCGAATCTGGGCAATAACGCGCAACTATTAGGAGGCGTTACCACCGTAATTGAAAATCTGTATAAACTTAGTCCGCAGGCCAATATTTCCGAGCCTGCTTAAACATACCCAAGATCTTCTTTTTTTTAACTTAATTAATTAATTTTCATGCAACAATTTTATCTAAACTTGAAAAAGTGGGTGGTCCTGCTACTGCCTCTTTTTATCTCGGCAAATGTATTTGCCCAAACAAATGTTACGGGAGTGGTGCGCGATGATAGCGGCCCCTTACCTGGTGTTAGTGTGGTTATTAAGGGCACAACAACGGGTACGCAAACCAACTCAAGCGGCGCTTACAGCATTAAAGTAGCCAAAGGCGCAGTACTTAAATTTACCTCAGTAGGCTATGCAGCAAAAGAGGTTACTGTTGGCGATGATGCCGTGATCAACGTTACACTAGCTCTTGGTAAGGGCGAATTAAATGAGGTGGTTGTTACTTCATTTGGTATTAAGCGCCAGGAACGTTCCCTGGGTTATGCTACAACCACGGTTACTGCCAAACAACTAACAGAGGCCGGTAACACCAACTTTGCTTCGGCATTGTACGGTAAGGCTCCGGGTGTTAAGATCACTACAGCTCCGGGTGGTTCAAGCAGCGCGGTGAATGTTCAGATACGTGGTATCAACTCACTTAACTATAACACCCAGCCCTTGTATGTAGTGGATGGTGTTATTATCCGTAACAATAGCGAAGCCGGCGCGGGTGGTTCAAATAACGACGGATACTGGTCTGATCAGCGTATCAGGGGTAATGGTATTCTGGATATTAACCCACAGGATATTGAAAGCCTTACTGTACTAAAGGGTGCGAGTGCAACAGCGCTTTATGGCTCAGACGCTATGAGTGGCGCTATTGTTATCACTACCAAAAAAGGCTCTAAATCAAGAGGCCTTGGTGTTGATTTCAACTACGTAGGTACTGCTGAACAAGTTGCTTTTACACCAAAATTTCAAAATGTTTACGGTCCTGGTTATGACCGTGCTACCAACCTTGCCGGTGGTTTTACCGAAGATGGCTGGTTAGCCGATCCAAATTCGCCATCAGGTTTCAGACCACGTTTTAGCTCATATGCTCAATTCGGCCCTAAAATGGAAGGCCAGAAGATCAGGTGGTGGGATGGAGAGATCAGGGATTATACCCCACAGCCTAATAACTACAAGGATCTGTTTCAAACAGGTTATAGCTCAAACGCCAATATCGCTATCTCCAATCAAACAGATAAGATTAACTACCGTTTATCGGCAACCCGTTTGGATTATACCGGTATACAACGCGGTCAAAAACAACAAAAAAATTCCTTTAACTTAAACACTACAGTTAAGTTAAGTGACAAAATAAGCACAGACATCGTTGCGAGTTATGTAAACACATTAACCCACAATCGTCCATACCAGTTGGGCCGTGTTTTAGCCAACTTTGGAGGCTTTTTAAACCGTTCAGAAAAAGCGGATGTATTGTTGGATAACTATCAAACTTCAGCAGGTTATAAATACGTAACGCTGGCTAATGCGTCCAGAAACCCAGCTGAGGCTTTTAAATACAATATGAGCGGTGCTGATATTATGGACTTTTTCTGGACACAATTAAAGAACAGCGAGGATGAAACCGAAAACAGGTTGATCACCAGCGCTACTTTAAACTGGGATGTGCTTAAAAATGTAAAGTTCAGAGGTCGTATAGGTAGTGATTATACTGGTCGTAACACTGAATCACAACAATATAACGAATACCCTGCAGCTTTTAACGGGTCATCAAGCACTGGTTATTATGGTGTTAGCAAAGGACAATACTCCGTTACTTACGGCGATTTATTGTTAACTTATTCTCCAAAACTGACCAAAGATCTGAGTATGTCTTTGAGCGGTGGTTATACTTCACGCAGCGAAACTTATCGTGATCAGTCGTCAGGTACGAATGGTGGTTTAGTGACAGAAAACTTCTTTTCTCTATCAAACTCATACGGTACACAAACAACAACCGCTACAAGGGGATTTCTGAAAAGTCAAGCCGTTTTTGGTGTCTTGAACTTTAATTATAAAAACTACCTGTTTTTAGAAGGTACCGCCCGTAATGAGTCGGCTTCAACGCTTCCTCCTCAAAACAATACCTATTTCTACCCGTCGGTAAATGCCGGTTTTGTATTTACAGACGCGTTTAAAATGCCTGAATTTATCAGCTACGGAAAATTAAGGGCATCATACGGTGTGGTAGGTAATAAGGCGCCAAGATATGTGCCGAACGTATTATACAATCAATCATCATTGCAAACACAAAACGGCTCAGTTACACAGCTTACCTATGATGCTACTTATGGTAACTTGGGATTAAAGCCCGAGATGAAATATGAGCAGGAGTATGGTTTGGAAGCTCGTTTCCTGAAAGACCGCTTAGGTTTGGATTTCACTTACTATACCAACCAGGTTAAAGACGTAATTATGGCTTTGAACGTTGCGCCATCAAACGGTGCCGCGAGCTTATTGGCCAATGCTGCTACTTTGCACAGTGATGGTTTGGAAGTTGGTTTCAGCGGTAAACCGATCACCGGTAAATTCAGCTGGGATGTCCGTTTAAACTTTGCTATTAACCATTCTAAGGTAAATAACCTGGCTCCTGGTTTTGACAGGTTGACATTCTACACCGGCGACCAGTCTGCGTTATTGGTAGTGGCCCAGCCAAACCAGCCTATTGGTAACATATTAGTTTACCCGATAGCAAAAGATGCTAATGGCAATAAGATCGTGAACAGCGATGGTTTATATACTATTGATAAATCAAAATACGTAAACGTAGGTAATATTCAGCCTAAAATTGCAGGTGGTATTGCCAATACTTTCAACTACAAAGGCTTTTCACTTGATGTATTAGTTGATTACCGCTTTGGTGGTAAAATGGTATCAAATCCATTAAAATATGGTACTGCTGCCGGTATGTACGAAAGTACTTTACAATATCGTGATGAAGCACACGGTGGTTTAGCTTATTATATTGATGGTAGTGGTGGTAAGCACTTAGGAGCTGCACCAAGCGGTAGCAAAACATACCATGATGGTGTAATACTACAAGGTGTAAATGACAACGGACAAGCAAACAGCACTATTGTTGATGCGGCTACCTATTACTTAAATACTTATGACTGGGGCGAGAACTCCGTGAACGAAAACGCGGTATTTAAAAACAACTACATCAAATTGCGCGAAGTTGTGTTCGGGTATAAATTGCCTGCCAGTGTAAGCAAAGCATTGCACGTAAATAACTTAAGATTCTCTTTAGTAGGCAGAAACTTATTGTATATCTACCGCACACTTAAAAACCTGGATCCGGAAGCCCCAATTGGCGACAAATGGTACAGACAAGGTGTTGACGAAGGTTCATCACCGGCTACCAGGAGTTTTGGATTCTCACTAAACGCGAATTTTTAATAGTACAAGTCATTAATTATGAAAAAGAATTTTAAAAATATAGGATACGCGTTTTTGCTTGCTTTATCATTAGGAAGCTGCAAAAAAAGCATCGACGAAAAATTTAACAACCCTGAAAAAACGGCCGTTGTAACTATTCCATACATGTTTACGGGTATGTTAAACAATACCAGGGTAAGAGCCGAATACTGGCATTACAGAACATTTATATTAACCGCAACAGCTGATTTTTCACAAACATCATATTTGCCAAACACCAACACCGTATATCAGCCTAATGATGGCTATATGGGCAATCGCTGGGAGGACTTTTATCATCCAAATGGTTCTGCTAATGGTGTGATGGCTTTGTACCGCACCATGGAAGTTACTTATAACCAAATGTCGGCTACGGATAAGGCAAATAATGATGTGATCATGAATGCTGCCCGGGTAACCCTATATGATCAGGCATCTCAAATGGTTGATTGCTGGGGCGATATCCCATTTAGTGAAGCCGGTAGCCTGGAAACCAGCGCTACGGTTAAAAACCCTAAATTTGACGATCAGATAGCGCTTTACAAAACTTTTATTGCTGGTTTGGATGCTGCTTCTACTTACTTTAAAACGGCTACTTTATCGGGTCAGGCAAGTAAGGCATTTACCACTCAGGATATTTTGTTAGGTGGTAGTGTAGACAAATGGAGACGTTATACCAACTCTATCCGTTTGCGCCTGCTGATGCGTATGTCTTTTTATGACGAAGCAGGATCAAAAGCCGAAGTGTTGAAAATGTTAGCCGATCCTGCATCATACCCACTGATGGATGGCGATAATGTTAAGGCCTACAACCCAGCGGTAACTGATGCTTTGCTTACACCCTTAACTACTTACACAGGTTCATTACAAAGCGCGCTTACCGAGGGTAGCAGTAACGGTGCGCCTGATCATATGTTGAACGCAGTTATGAAACCGGCCAATGACCCCAGGATCCCTGTAATATTTGACAAGGGTATGAATACAGTTGATCCTAATAAACCGTTTCCAAACAAGGATTACAATGCGCAACCTGTAGACATGGCAAGCGAAGAAGCTTCAAGGACTTTTTCGGCATATGCTGTTGTTGATTCAACTACTTTTTTAACCAACAACAAACTTCCGGGTATTGTAATTACTGCGCCAGAGGTTAATTTCCTGAAAGCTGAGGCTTTTGAGCGTTGGGGTGGTGGTGATGCTAAAGCAGCTTATGAAACAGCGGTTGGTCAGTCAGTTTACTTTTACTTCTATTTGAACAGCTTAGGTACAGGTGTTAAACCAACATTGAACGCAGCGGACATAACAACTTTCCTAACCTCTGCTACTGTTGCTTACACAGGCTCGCAAACAGATAAGCTGGTAAAGATATGGACACAAAAATGGGTGCATTTTGGATTTATGCAAGGTACTCAAGCCTGGAGCGAATACAGGAGAACTAAGTATCCTGTATTAAATTTCCCAAGCGCAGGTAAATTGGCCAATTACACTACTCCGCCAAGCAGGTTGGTATATCCAAGTATCGAAACCGGCTTTAACAGCCATTACAGCGATGTACAGGCTAAGGATAAGCGTAATGGAAAAATATTCTGGGATGTAAAGTAATACCATAGTTGATTAAGGGGTTGCTCACCATAGTGGGCGCCTCTTTTTTACTGTTTTCTATAGTAAAGAGGCTGTATCATAAATCATGATCAGCCTCTTTTTTTTGATTTATTCAGATACTTAAGTGATGTATAGTCTTGGGTTGGATTAACTCCGTTAACAAGAAATTGGGTTTACATGGTTTACACTTTTTAGGATTTAAATTTATTTATTATATTGAATATCAATTATTTATAATATTTTTCTATCAAAAAAACGGTTTACAGTGTAAACCATAAATATTATCGGCTAAATTTCAATTCATAGGTGATACAACACCAAGAGTGATCAATTTTATTTATAGCACAGCCTCTTTTGTCGGGTGATTTTATTTTAAAGCAAACCAGGCCAGGTAAATTGGGTTATACTATAAAAACGCTTAAATATTTTAGTATGAGAGCAATATGGAGAGGATCGATCGGGTTTGGACTGGTTAGCATCCCAATTAAGTTGTATTCGGCTGTGCAAACAAGTTCTCTTGATCTTGATATGCTGGATGGCAGGGATCATTCCCGCATCCGCTATCAGCGTGTTAACGAACAAACGCATAAAGAGGTACCGTATGACAAAATTGTTAAAGGTTATAAGCTTAAGGACGAATATATAATAGTTGAAGAAGGCGACTTTGCAGATGCGGCTCCCGAAAAAAGCAAAGTCATCGAGATAGAAAATTTTGTCGACATCGCCGACATCGACCTTATGTATTATGAAACATCCTATTACATCGAACCAGATATTCCTACTAACAAAGCTTACGCGCTTTTATTGAAGGCTATGGTGAAATCAGGAAAAGTGGGTTTGGCCCGTTTTGTATTACGTAATACCGAAAGTTTGTGCATTGTTCACCCATCAGACAACGTGCTGGTGGTAACCCGTATCCGGTTTGCGCAGGAAATCAGGCCTACAGATGAATTAAATATTGCCGACAATGTTGGGATCACCAAAAAAGAACTGGATGTTGGTTTGGCGTTGATCAAACAATATACCGAGCATTTTGATATCTCTAAATTTAAGGATGAATATAGTAATGAACTGCTCAGCATTATTAAGGCTAAAGCAAAAGGAAAACGACCAACCATCAAAAAACTAAAACCACATAAAACCACGAGCGATGATCTGTATGAACAGTTGATGGAAAGTTTGCAGACTAAGAAAGGAGCGTAAAATGAGCTTAACGGATTATATTAAAAAGCGCGATTTTAAACAAACTTCTGAGCCTAAAACCGGCAAAAGCAGTGGTAAAACGCTGTCTTTTGTAGTGCAACGGCACCATGCCACCAATCTGCATTATGATTTCAGATTGGAGTTGGATGGTACTTTAAAAAGCTGGGCGGTGCCTAAAGGTCCTTCGATGAATCCTGGCGACAAACGCCTGGCCATGATGGTAGAAGATCATCCCATTGATTATCAACACTTCGAAGGTATCATTCCTAACGGTAATTATGGGGCCGGGGTTGTATTGATCTGGGATCATGGTACTTATGAATCTCTTGCTGAATCCCGGGCGGATGATGTGAAAACCTTAAGAGCCGGTTTAAAAAGTGGTAACCTGAAATTTAAATTAAACGGAGATAAGTTAAAAGGGGAATTTGCCCTGGTGAAATTGCATAATGCCGAAAATAATGCCTGGCTGCTGATCAAGCATTCGGATGATTTTGCTGTAAAAAGAAAATACAGCAGCGAAGACCTGGTGCCTGCCGATATTAAAAAAATGCGGAATAACAAAAACGGGGAAGCAACCTCATTACCAGATCATAAAGAAATCGAGGTCAAAAAAAAAAGCCCGGGCCTGAAAAGAATGAAAAACGTATAGCTGAAAAAGCCTATACCCCCATGATGGCTAAGTTGGAAACCACAGTTTCTGACCACAAGGGCTGGATCTATGAACGTAAACTGGATGGTTACCGGGCCATTGGATACACTGGTAAGGATGCGAAACTGATCTCGCGTAATGGGATAGATTTTAGTAAGAAGTATGATAAAGTAATAGAAGCGCTAAAACAGATTGATCAGGATGCCGTATTGGATGGGGAGTTAGTTATTGAAGGTAAAAGTGGTAAAAGTCGTTTCCAGGATATTCAGCATTATGAAGGCGACAATACTAATTTGATCCTTAAATATTATGTTTTTGATCTGTTGAGCCTTAAAGGGCACGATCTGCGCAACCTGGAATTAGTGAAACGCAAGAAATTATTGAAAGCCCTGATAGAACCGTTGAATAGCGCGACTATCATTTACAATGCGCATATCGAGAGCAACGGGATTGATCTGTTTAAAAAAGCCCAGTCCTTAGGATGGGAGGGGATCATCGGTAAAGATGAAGAAAGTACTTACCACAGCGGAAAACGATCAGACAGGTGGTTGAAGTTTAAATTACGAAACTCGCAGGAGGCTATTATTTGTGGTTATACGGCGCCCGGCGGATCAAGAAAATATTTCGGGGCCCTGGTATTAGGTATTCATGAAGGAGAAAGCATCCGGTACATTGGTAATTGCGGAACAGGCTTTAA
>Ga0105239_10003478_pt1 | contig 19267 bp, 8 predicted proteins | sample KBSC44metaG_FD_92761 | JGI IMG/M metagenome (GOLD analysis project Ga0105239, IMG submission 92761) | Corn rhizosphere microbial communities from Kellogg Biological Station, Michigan, USA - KBS C4-4 metaG | ecosystem: Host-associated > Plants > Roots > Rhizosphere > Soil | place: Michigan, USA...
CTCGAGCGTGCCGGTCGCGATCGCGAGCACGCTCAGGCGCACGCCGGTGTCGCGCTCGACGCGCGCCATCATGTCGACCGCGAGCAGCGAATCGCCGCCGAGTTCGAAGAAGTTGTCGGTCGCGCGCACGTCGTCGACGCCGATCGTCTCGCGCCACAACGCGGCGAGGTAGTCGTCGTTCGACGCCACGGCGCCCGCCTGCGCGGAAGGCGCCGGCGTGTCCTGCCCGATCGGCAGCGGCAGTGCGTTGCGGTCGATCTTGCCATTCGGTGTCTTCGGCATGGCGGCAACCACCTCGATGTGTTGCGGACGCATGTAGGGAGGAAGCGATTCGCGCAGCGCCGCGCGCACGCGCGCCGCGAGCGTCGCATCACCCGCCTGACGCGCACTGACATAGAGCACCAGGCGCGCATCATGCTCGGCGAAGCGGCGTACCGCCGCAACCGCCTCGCGCACGCCGGCGTCGTTCGCGGCCGCTGCCTCGACGTCGCCGAGTTCGATGCGGTAACCGCGCAGCTTGACCTGGTCGTCCGCGCGGCCATGGAAATGCAGCACGCCGCCCCGCAGGCTGCCGAGGTCGCCGGTGCGGTACATGCGACTGCCATCGCCGGCGAACGGATCGGGCAGGAAGCGCTGCGCGGTGAGGTCCGCACGCCCGAGATAGCCGTCGGCGACGCCACGGCCGCCGATCCAGATCTCCCCCATCGGGAAATCCGCGGCCGCAGGCCGCGCCATCGGCCCCTCTACCGCTGCGCGGGAGAGGGGGTCGAAGTCGCCACGATCGGCTGAAGGGTCGGCGGATGCCGATGGTGGGGTGAAGGCGAACCCGCCGCGCCCGTCATCCTGCCCCTCCATCGCGCCATCGGAGACGTCGGCGGAAGCCGGCGACGGGGCGCGGCCGAGCCCGGCCGAAGCAAGCAAGCGTTGCTCGTCGTCGAGCACGTAGATGCGCGTATGCGCGATCGGCACGCCGAGCGGCACCGCACCCGCGCCCGCTTCGACGCGCGCGAGCGTCGACCAGATCGTCGTCTCGGTCGGCCCGTACAGGTTCCACAAGCTCGCGCAGTGCGGCATCACCGCATTGGCGAGATCGCGCGGCAGCGCTTCGCCGCCGACCAGCAGCTTGAGGCCGCGCACGCAGCCGACGCCGGCGCCGTCGACGAGCAGGCGCAGCAGGGTCGGTGTCGTCTGCAGCACGCTCGCGCGGCCGTCGCGGATGACGCGTGCGAGTTCGTGCGGATCGTGCACCTCGGTGTCGTCGGCGAGCAGCACGCGCGCGCCGACGGTCAGCGGCAGGTACAACTCGAGCCCGGCGATATCGAACGACAGCGTGGTCACCGCGCACAGCACGTCGTCGACGGCGATGCCGGGCTGATCGCGCATCGACGCGAGGAAGTTCGCAAGGTTGCGATGCAGGACGCGCACGCCCTTCGGCGTGCCGGTCGAGCCGGAGGTGAACAGCACGTAGGCGAGGTCGTCGCCACTCACGGCGGGCAAGGCCTGCGTCGCCGGCGGCAACGGCTGCGCGACCGCATGCAGGCGCGCGCCGCACGTGCGCACGACCTGCGGCAGGTCCTCGCCGTCGAACACGACGACATGGCGCAGGCTCGCCTGTTCGATCATCGTCGCGAGGCGCGCGTCCGGGAAGCTTGCGTCGAGCGGCACGTAGGCCGCGCCGGCACGCAACACGCCGAGCACGCCGACGAGCAGTTCCGGGCGGCGCGGCAGGCACACGCCGACGAGTTCGCCGCGCGCGACGCCTTGCGCGAGCAGGAGTGCCGCGAGTTCGCCGCTGCGCTGCCACAGCTGTGCATAGCTCAGGCTGCCGGCACGGCTTTCGAGCGCAATCCGTTGCGGTGTCGCGCGCACGCTCGCCGCGACGAGGTCGAGCACGCTCGCGTACGAATCCGCCGCGACGCCCCGCGTATCTTCCGGCGCCTGCGGCGATCGGGCCCCGCCCGCGATGCGTTCGAGCAAAGCCTGGTAGTCGCCGATCCAGCGTCGCACCGTCGTCGCATCGAACAGCGCGCTGCGGTAGTGCAGGTCCAGGCTGAGCCGCGCGCCGGAGTCGTTGAGGTTGAAGAACAGTTCCCACAGCAGCGCCGCGTGGCGGCAGTCGTGCCATTCGGCGACGAGCCCGTCGAACTGCGGGTCGCGCACGCGCGGGTTGAGGTTGAACACGACGTCGCCGAGCGCATTGGCGCCGCCGCGCCGCCGCGGCGGCAACGCACGCAGGATGTCGAACAGGGTCAGGTCCTGGTTCTCTGCCGCGTCGAGCAGGGCCTTGTGGGTCGCCGCGGCGAGCGTGTCGAACGCGGCCTGCGGGTCGACGCGCAATCGCAACGGCAAGGTATTGACGCCGTCGCCGAGCAGGGCGCCGCTGCCGGCCAGCGCCTGGCCTGCGAACGGAATCCCGACGACGACGTCGCCGGCGCCGGCGCGCTCGGCGAACCATTGGCCGAACGCGGCGAGCAACAGACCGTACAGCGTGATGCCGCGTCGGCGCGCATCGGCACGCAATGCGGCGACCAGCGCCGGCGGAAACTCGTGGCGCGCGGTGTCCGCGCCGAAATCCGCCTGCTCCGCACGCGAACGATCGGTCGGCAGCTGCAGCGGCGATGGCGCATCCGCATGCTGCGTGCGCCAGTAGTCGAGCTGCGCGCGGTTGCCGGCGCGACGCGCGCGTTCGGTCGCTGCATACGCGAGGAAGCTTTCAGCCGATGGCAATGCCGCGACACGACCCGCGATCGCCGCGTTGTAGGCCTGTTCGAGTTCGCCGACGAACACCGCCATCGACCAGCCGTCCATCACGAGATGGTTCGCGACGACCTGCAGCGCGTGTTCGGACTCGCCGAGGCGCGCGACGGTGCAGCGCACCAGTGGCGCCCGCGCGAGGTCGAACGACATGCGCATCTGCTCGTCGCAGAACGTCGCGAAGCGCGCCGCCGCATCGGCGCCACGGAAATCGACGCGGCGCAACGGCACCGCCGTCACGGCCTGCAGCGACTGCGTGCGGGTCGTGGCGTCGAAGGCGAGGCGGAATGCTTCGTGGCGCTGCCATACCTGGGCGAGCGCGCGCTCGAACGCGGCCTCGTCGAACGCTCCGCGCAGGTGCAAGGCGAAGCCTTCGTTCAATGCGAGCGGCGCGACGCCGCCGTAGTGGGTGCCAAGCCACTTCTCCAGCTGGCCTGCGGTCATCGGCACGGGCGCATCCGCGACCGCCGGCGCATGCGCGCCGAGCAGGCCGGCGCCGAGCAGGGCATCGACCGCCGCCTGCACGGCCGCGACGATGCGCTCGACTTCGGCCGCGCCGTGCGCTTCGGTCAGGAAACAGTTGAACTGTTCGTAGACATGCAGTCCGTTCGCGCGCAACGCATACCAGAACAGGCTCGCGAAGGCCTGCCCCTCGTCCGCGACGATGCGCCACAGCGAACTGAAGCCGACCGCCTTCAGCGGCGCAGCGCGCTCGCCGAACAGGTGATTGAGGCGATCGACCAGGGCGCGCGTGCGTGCGTTGAGCTCGTCCTGCAGGGCCGGGCCGCGTTGCTTCAGGTGCACCAGCGCGGCCTTCGCCGCGGCGAGCGCGAGCGGATGGCGCACGAAGGTGCCGGCAAAATAGGTGACGCCTGCTTCCGGATGCGAGTCGTCGCCGAAGCGCCAGTCGCCGCCGTCGAGCGCGTCCAGCCACTTCGCGTCGCCGGCAATCGCCGCGAACGGCAGGCCGCCGCCGATGATCTTGCCGTAGGTCGCGATGTCGGCGCGCACGCCGTACAACGTCTGCGCGCCGCCCTGGGCGACGCGGAAGCCGGTGATCACCTCGTCGAAGATCAGGGCACATCCGCCGGCATCGCAGATCGGACGCAATGCGCGCACGAACTCGTGCGGCTGCAGCGACGGATTCTTGCCCTGCACCGGCTCGATCATGATCGCGGCGAGCTCGTGCGCGCGCTCGCGCAGGATGCTCAACGCAGCGTCGCTGCCGTAGTCGAGCACGAGCACGTTCTCGACCGCGCTGGCGAGGATGCCCGGAGCGGCGGCGATCGAGCGCAGGCTGCGGGTGCCGCGCACGATCACTTCGTCGAAGATGCCGTGGTAGGAATTGGTGAAGATCGCGATCGTGCTGCGCCCGGTCACCGTGCGCGCGATGCGCATCGCGCCCATCACCGCCTCCGAGCCGGTATTGCAGAACGCGACGCGCGCCATGCCGGTCATGCCGGCGATCAGTTCGGCGACTTCGCCGGCGAGCGGATGCTGCGGGCCGACCTCGTAACCGGCATCGACCTGTGCCTTCAGGGCCTCGGCGATCGCGTCCGGCTGGTAGCCGAGGAAGTTCGCGCCGAACGCGTTGAGGCAGTCGACGTAGTCGTTGCCATCGATGTCGGTCAGCCACGCACCCTTCGAGCGCGCGACGACGATCGGATAGACCAGCTCCTTCCACAGCGGGTTGAAGCCGGTGACCACGCGCGGGTCGGCCATGCGCGCGCGATGGCGTTGCGAATACGCCTTCGACTGCGCAGTGCGCGCGTTGTAGTCGCGCGTGAACACGTCGATCCAGGCACGTTGCGCCGGGGTCAGCGCGATATCGCGCTTGAGCGTGATGCGTGCCGAGGCACCGAACGGCCGCTCGACGAGGTTCGCCTGCTGCGCCTCGTCGGTCGCAACCACGGGCGGCGCGCCCGCGGGCGTTGCCGCGGGCCGGTCGGCAGGCACATGCTGTTCGAGCAGCGTGGCGAGTTTCGCGATGCTGTCGAGGTCTTCCATCAGGCGGCGGAACTTGAGGCGCACGCCGTAGCGGCGCTCGATCTCGAGCGCGGCCTGGGTCAGCGACAGCGAGTCGAGTCCGAGCTCGAGCAGGCTCGCCTCGTCCTGCGCGGCATCGACGTGTTCGCCACCGAGCTGCTCGACCAGCTCGCGCAGACTTGCACGCAACGAGATCGCGCGGGTCGGCTTGCCTGCCTGCATCGATGACGGCGCTGGCTCGCTTTCCGCGATCGACGTGGCGGGGCCGCGTTCGGCGAACGCGCCGGGCGCGTCGATCCAGTGGCGCTCGCCACGAAATGGATAGGTCGGCAGCGCGACGCGCCGACGCGACTCTCCGTCGAAGTACGCCGCCCAATCCGGCTCACGTCCCGCGCACCAGCAGGCCGCAAGCGCTGCAGCGACATGCTCGGCGTCGCTGCCCGGTTTGCCGGCGCTGCCGAGCGAGGCGATCGCCCGCGCACCGTCGCCGAGCTGGCTGCGCACGAACGTGGTCGTCGCCTGCGACGGGCCGACTTCGAGGAACAGGTTCGCGCCCTCGCCGATCGCGTGTGCGACCGCATCGGCGAAGCGCACCGGCTCGCGCAGCTGGCGACACCAGTACGCCGGTTGCACCGCCACGCCTGTTTCGATCGGTCGTCCGCTGACGCAGGAAAAGAAGGGCCGCGTCGGCGGCGCCAGCGCAACGCCCGCGAACGCCCGCTCGAACGGCGCCAGTGCGCCGTCCATCAGCGGCGAATGGAACGCGTGGCTGACCTTCAGGCGACTGCTCGCGATGCCGTCCGCCTGCAGCGCTTGCGCGAACGCGTCGATCGCGCCGTCGCCGCCAGCGACCACGCACAGCTCCGGCGCGTTGACCGCGGCGAGCGTGACGCCGTCGCGCAGGCGTGTTGCCAGCGTCGAAGCCGGCGCACGCACGGCGAGCATCGCGCCCGCGGGTTGCGCCTGCATCGCCGCGCCGCGCGCGCAAACGAGCGCGATCGCATCCTCGAGGTGGAACACGCCGGCCAGCGTCGCCGCGACATACTCGCCGATGCTGTGGCCGATCATCGCGTCGGCGACGATTCCCCAGCTCTCCCACAGGCGCGCGAGCGCGTATTCGACCACGAACAGCGCGGGCTGGGTGCAGCGCGTCTCGGCGAGTCGCGCATCGGCCGCGCCGGTCTCCGGCTCGGCCGGCAGGATCGTTGCACGCAGGTCGAAACCGAGGCGTGCGCTTGCCAGAGCGCAACCGTGCTCGAAGTGCTCGCGGAACACCGGCTCGCCGGCGACGAGTTCGCGCGCCATGTTCGCGTGCTGCGAACCCTGGCCGGGAAACACGAACACGAGTTTCGGCTTGCCGGCGCGACATGGCGCCAGTTGCGCGAGGCGCGCGTGTGCCTGCGCCGGCGTACGCGCGATCACGGCCGCGCGCCACGCCATCGGCTTGCGACCGAGCGCGAGCGTCGCCGCGATGTCCGACAGGTCGCTTTCGGCAGTATCGAGATACTGCGCAAGTCCGTCGGCGCGAAGGCGCAACGCGTCCTCGTCGTGCGCCGACAGCGGCAGCATGCAGACTGCGCGTCCTGACGCAGTCGACGGCGCGCGCGGTGCCTCCTCGAGCACGACGTGCGCATTGGTGCCGCCGACGCCGAACGAACTGACGCCCGCGCGGCGCGGCGCCGCGCCGCGCGGCCACTCGACCAAGCGGTCGGCGACCCTGAATGGCGAGTGCGCGAAGTCGATCGCGGGATTCGCCGCGCGGTAGTTGATGCTCGGCGGAATCCGACCGTGATGCAGGGCGAGCGTGGCCTTGATCAGGCCGGCGACGCCGGACGCGGCGACGAGGTGGCCGAGGTTGCCCTTGAGCGAACCGATCCAGCACGCGGGCGGCACGGGTGCATCGACGCTTCCGTAGCCGCCGAACGCGCGCGCGAGCGCCTCGACTTCAATCGGATCGCCGAGCGGCGTGCCGGTGCCGTGCGCCTCGACGTAGCCGATCGACGCCGCGTCGACGTTCGCGCCGGCGAGCGCGAGGCGGATCGCAGCCGCCTGGCCGCGCACGCTCGGTGCGCCGAAGCTCGCCTTGTCGGCGCCGTCATTGTTGATGCCGACACCGCGGATCACCGCGTAGATCGTGTCTCCCTGCTCGAGCGCATCAGCAAGGCGCTTCAGCACGACCACGCCGCCGCCAGACGAGAACACGGTGCCGCTCGCATCCGCATCGAACGGTCGGCAATGGCCATCGGCGGATTCGATCGCGCCCTCGACCGGCAAGTAACCCGATTCCTGCGGCACCACGATATTGATGCCGCCGGCGAGTGCGAGATCGCACTGCCAGGTCATCAGCGCGTACCAGGCCTGCGCGATCGCGACCAGCGAGGTCGAGCAGGCGGTGTACAGGCTGATCGCCGGGCCGGTCAGGCCGAGCTTGTGCGCGACGCGCGTCGCGACGTAGTCCTTCTCGTTCGCGAGCATCGCGGCGAATTCGCCGCTCGCGGCGACGAGGTCGGGACGCGCCTCGACCAGTCTGCGGTAGCCGTTGTTGGAGGTGCCGGCGTAGACGCCGATGCTGCCCGCAGATCGCGACGGATCGACGCCCGCGTGTTCGAGCGCGTTCCAGCACAACTCGAGGAACACGCGCTGCTGCGGGTCGATCAACTGCGCTTCGCGCGCGCCGATGCCGAAGAACGTCGCGTCGAAGTTCTCGGCGCCATCGATCACGCCGCGCGCGGCGACGTAGCGCGGATGCGCGCGCAGCTCGGCCGGCACCAGCGGCGACAGCTGGTCCGGCGCGAAGCGCGTGATCGATTCGCGCCCGGCGAGCAGGTTTGCCCACAGCGCATCGATCGATTCGGCGCCGGGGAAGCGCCCGGCCATGCCGATGATCGCGATACCGTCGCGGCTGGCCTCGCTCATCGGGCGCCTCGCGCGCCCGGACCGAAGCGAGCGAACGCGGCGCGCTGCGAGGTCGCCCGCTCGCGCTCGGCGCCTGCATCACGGACCGCGACCGGCGCGGCCGCGAGCAGTGCCGCCTGTGCCGCGACACTCGGGTGCTCGTAGACCTGCACCGCGCTGAGTACGTGGCCGCGCCGGCGCAATTCGGTCAGGGCGCGCACGACCAGCAGCGAGCGGGCGCCATGGTCGAACAGGTTCGCGTCCGCATCGAAGGCGTCGGTCCCGAGCAGTTGTTGCCACATGTGCAGAAGTTGACGTTGCAGCGGTGCGCCGTCAAGCCAGTGCAGCGGCGCCTGTGCATCCGCGGCGGCAAGCGCGCGACGATCGACCTTGCCGCTCGCGGTCTGCGGCAGCATCGCGTGCATGCGGTACGCCTGCGGCACGAGATGCGCCGCGAGCACCGCGGCACAATGCACGCGCAGTGCCTCCGCCAGCGCCGAAGCGTCGGCGCGCGGATCGCGCGGCACGACGTGCGCGACCAGGTGACGCCCACCGGCACCATCGGCGCCGACCACGATCGCTTCCGCGACGGCGGCATGGCGGCTCAGCACCGCCTCGATCTCGGCCGGTTCGATGCGGAAGCCGTCGATCTTCAACTGCTCGTCGAGGCGACCGTGGTATTCGAGCACGCCGGCGGCCGCACGCACACGGTCGCCGCTGCGATACCAGCGCTCACCATCCCGTTCGATGAAGCGTTCGGCGGTCAGTTCGGGGCGATGGACGTACCCCGCCGCGAGGCAGTCACCGCCGAGCAGGAGCTCGCCTTCCGATCCCGCACCATCGACGATGCGCACGCGAACATGCGGCAACGGCACGCCGATCGGCGGCAGCTCAGGCCACGCGGCCGGATCGCCGGACAACTCGTGCGCGGTCACGACGTGGGTCTCGGTCGGACCGTAGTGGTTGTGCAGCACCGCGCCGGGCAGTGCGGCGAACAGCGTTCGGATCGCCGGCGTGACGCGCAGTTGTTCACCCGCGGTGACCACGTCGCGCAGCGCCTGCGGTCGCTGGCCGCCGGCGGCGAACGCTTCGGCCAGCGCCTGCAGGCCGACATAGGGCAGGAACAGGCGCTCGATGCGCTCGCTTGCGAGCAGGGCGAGCAGCGCATACGGATCGCGCCGCTCCGCTTCGCTCGGCAGCACGAGCGTGCCGCCGCTGCCGAGGGTCGAGAAGATTTCCTGGAACGAGACGTCGAAGCCGAGCGGCGCGAACTGCAGCGTGCGCGCGGCGCATCCGAGACGCGCATGGCGCAGGTGCCAGTCGAGCAACGCGGCGACGGCGACGCGGCGCATCGCGACGCCTTTCGGCCGGCCGGTCGAGCCGGACGTGAAAAGCACGTAGGCGAGCTCGCCCGCGGTCGCCTCGAACGCGTGCGCAGCGGACGCCTGCGCCTGCGCGTCGACGCGCACGATCGCCGGCGGCAGGCGCGCATCCAGTGCGGGATCCGCGAGCGCGGCGCGCGGGCGCGCATCCTCGAGCATCGCGTCGATGCGCGCTTGCGGCTGGTCCGGATCGAGCGGCAGATACGCGGCACCGCAGGCGACGATCGCGAGCACGCCGACGATCGTCGCCGGCGAACGTTCGCTCGACAGCGCGACGATGTCACCCGCACCGACGCCGGCATCGCGCAGCGCGGCGGCGACGCCCGCAACCTGCGCCAGCAGGGCGGCATGGTCGAGGCTTTGCGCACCGACGCACAGCGCCGCGCGTGCCGGATCGCGCGCGGCCTGCGCGGCGAACGCGTCGAGCAGGGTCGGCACGCGCGCACTCATCGAGCGCCCCAGGCGGCATTCCGGTTCGCGCCGGCACGCTCCTGCAGTGCGAGCAGCGGCGTGATCGCGCGCAGCCACAGCCCGAGCGCGAGCGCCTTCAGTGGCGCACCGGCGCGCCGGCGTTCGTCGACGACGTCGCCGATGAAGGCGCGCCAGTTGTCCGGGCCGAGCGAGTCGAATGCGACCGAGATCGTCATGTTCAGGCTGCGCGCGGTATGCCACCAGCCGCACGGCAGGAACAGGGTCTCGCCGGCATGCACGACGACCTTCTGGCAGCGCGCATCGCGGAACAGCGGATAGCGTTCGTAGTCCGGATGATGGTGATCGCGGATGCTCGACTGCCATGGCATGTCCGGATTCACGTACAGCAGGTGCTCCTGCCCCGGTGCGTACACGGTGAACTCCTTGTCGCCGTGCAACTGGGTGATCCACGCATGCAGGCGCAGCACGTCGTAGTGCAGGTACGGGAACTCGCCGCCCGGCCCGCCGAAGAAGATCTCGAGGTTGTTGACCCCGGCGAACAGGCGCTGCGGCACCAGCGCATTCGACTGGCGGTCCGGCAGGCTGCAGGCGAAGCGCGGCGTCACCTCGGGCAGCAGCGCGCGGAAGCTCCTGGCGATCTCGAACTTGCACGGATACGGGCCCGGCTTCTCGACCGTCGAGGCTTCGAGCAGGTCGATCAGTTCGGCAAGGCGGAAATCGTGGCCGCGCACGCGCACGACGTGATCGCCGTAGTTCGTGCGGAAATAGTCCGGGTCGGCGCGCCCGTACAGCGGCCACGCGCGTGCGGCGTCGGTCAGCACGACCGGCCTGCGCGGTCCGCGGTACTCGGCGATGAAGGTGTCGACGTCGAGATTGTCGCGACGATCGATCGTCGCGCCGTCCGCGCTGACGTTCATGCGTGCGCTCCGGGCGAATGGCCCCAGTCCGCGCGCCGGTTCGCGCCGAAGCGCTCGCCGAGATCGAGCAGCGGCCCGAGCGCGGCGAGGTAGGCGGACAACCAGCGCGCGCGCCACGGCCGACCCTTGCGGTATTCCTCGCCGACCACGTCGCGCACGAATTCGCGCCAGTTGCTCGATTCGAGCTGGTCGAACGCGACCGTGATGTTCATCGTCAGGCAGCGCGCGGTGTGCCAGGTGCCGCACGGGATGAACAGCGCCTCGCCCGCACGCACGACCACCGTGTGGCGGCGCGCCTGGTGCAGCAACGGCCAGCGCTCGGCGTCGTGCAGGTCGTCGACGCGCGACATCCACGGCATCTCCGGATGCACGTACAGCAGGTGTTCCTGGCCGCGTTCGTACAGCGTGAATTCCTTGTCGCCGTGCACCTGGGCGATCCATGCATGCATGCGCAGCATGTCGTAGTGCAGGTACGGGAATTCCCCGCCCGGACCGCCGAAGAAGATCTCGAGATGGTTGACGAGATCGAACACGCTGGTCGGCAGCAGCGGACCGGTGTGCCGGTTGGGCAGGCTGCAGGCGAAGCGCGGCACGAGGTCGGCGATGAGGTCGTCGCATTCGGTGAACGTGCACGGATACGGCGCCGGCGCCTGCGCGTTCGAGGCCAGTTGCAGCGCGATCACCTCGCCGAGGCGATAGTGGCGGCCGCGGATGCGCACCGGTCGCTCCGCATAGGCATCGCGGAAGAAGGCTGGGGTGAAGCGCTGCAGCGCATTCCAGCGCGCGAGCGCATCGGTCAGCACGACCGGGCGGCGCGGCAGCACATAGCGCTCGCGGAACGCCTGCGGCTCGAGCGACGCGACCCGTTCCACCCACGGCGATCCGTCCAGCGTGGGCGCAGGGGCATTCATTGCCGCCGATCCGGACATCCCCATGCTCGTCATGTTCCGCCCCGCGGGCTGCCCGACCTCGTAATCCGCCCGCAGCGACCGTGCTCGCGGACCCCGAAAGGCGACGCAGTTCACATTTCGACACCGGCAGAGCAATCTAGCGGAAGGGCGCGCGGTTCGCCAGCAATGCAGGTCGGCACGGGATGAAATCCGTCGCCGGGCGGTTCAACATGGTGCGATGCGCCGGCGGGCCGCGGTGTCGCAGCGGAGCGTTCGTGGTCGACAAGATCGATTTCCTCGCGTTCTACCAGCAACTGGGCCTCAAGCCCGGTTGCACGCTGGCCGAGTTGAAGGTCGCGTATCGCCGTCGCGTGGCCGCGCTGCATCCCGACCGGCGCGGCGACGCACCGGCGGATCCTGCGGAAGCCGAAAGCCTGCAGGCGCTGATCGCGACCTACAACGCCGCGAACGCGTTCCAGCGCCGCTATGGTCGCCTCCCCGGCGGCCAGCATGTCGCCGTGTCGCGTCCGATGCCGAGCGCGAGCCGGCCGCCACCCGGCAGTCAGGCGCCCGCGGCTCCGCGCCGCGGATTGCGTCGGCCGCTGCTGTGGCTGGCGGCGCTCGGCGGCATCGCGTGGCTGGTGTGGAGCCAGGGCTTCGCCGATTTCGACAGCGTGCCGGCGCGCGTCGCGACGACGCCGGCCGCACCGCGCCCGACCGCGGGCGCGACCGCCGCGATGCCGACCCATCTCGACATCGGCATGGATGCGGATGCGGTACGCGCGCTCGAAGGGCGGCCGACGCTGGAGAACCCGATGCACTGGGACTACGGTCCCTCGTGGGTCGAATTCAGCGACAGCAAGGTGACCGCCTGGTACAGCTCACGGCTGCGCCCGCTGAAGGTCGCCACCACGCGCCAGCCGGCCCCCGATGCGGCGAAGCCGCGTTGACGCCGCTTCGGCGTTTGCAGGAAATCTCAGCGCACGCCGCGACCGAACAGCACGACCTCGACCGTCTGCACGAGGATCATCAGGTCGAACAGCAGGTTGTGGTTCTTCACGTAGAACAGGTCGTACTTGAGCTTCTCGACCGCGTCCTCGGCCGATGCGCCATACGGGTAGCGCAACTGCGCCCAACCGGCGAGGCCGGGTTTGACGCCGTGGCGCAGCTGGTAGTAGCGGATCTTCTGCGCGAGTTCGGCGACGAACTGCGGCCGCTCCGGGCGCGGACCGACCACGCTCATGTCGCCGCGCAGGATGTTCCACAACTGCGGCAGCTCGTCGAGGCGCGTGCGCCGGATCACCCGTCCCACGCGCGTTACGCGGTCATCGTCGCGCGCGGCCCAGCGTGCGACGCCGTCGCGCTCGGCATCGGTGCGCATGCTGCGGAACTTGACCAGGTCGAACACGTCGCCGTGTTCGCCGACGCGCTCCTGCCGGTACAGGATCGGCTGGCCGGCACCGGATTCGAGCCGGATCGCGAGCGCGACCGCCGCCATGAACGGCCACGCGAACAGCAACACGACGAGCGCGACGCTGACGTCGAACACGCGCTTGACCGCCTGGCGCAATGGCGAGACGTCGAAGCCGTGCGAGAACACCAGCCACGACGGTTCCACCAGCGACAGCTTGACCATGCCGAGCTCGCGTTCGAAGAACGAAGCGAGATTGCTGACCATGATGCCGGCCTGCTTGCAATCGAGCAATTCTTCCATCGGCAAGCCGCCGCGGCGGTCGTCCGGCCCGACCACGATCTCGTTGACCTGCCATTGTTCGGCATAGGCGCGCAGGCTGCCCTCGATCGCGACGAGGCGCTCGCCGGGCACGCACACTTCCTCTTCGCCCATGCGCACGAAACCGAGGATGTGGAAGCCGCGGCGGTCGGTGCGCCGGCGCATGCGTTGCGGGATCAACGCCGCCTGGTGGCCGGCGCCGACGACGAGCACGCGCCGCTTCAGCGATTCGATGTCGACCAGGCGCGCGAACAGCAGGCGCAGGCCCTGTACCGCGGCGAATCCGATGCCGATCGCGAGGCCGAACACGCCGCGACCGATCGCGATGTCGGGGAATGCGAAGTACAGGATCAGCAGGCCGACGATGCCGAGCAGGAAGCCGACCAGCTGGCGCGCGAACAGGCCGAACCAGGATTCGCGCAGGTGCGGCTGGTACAGCCCGAGCGCGCCCATGCCGGCGAGCAGGGTCAGCGCGAACAGCAACGCGCGCGGCCACAGCGTCGGCGCATTGTCGGCAAGCGAGGCGGCGTCGCCGAGATAGCGCAGGTGCAGGGCGCACTTGACCGACAGCACGAGCGCGACGACCTCGAGCGAGGCGAGCAGGGTCAGCCAGCGTATCGGTTGTTGGCGCAGCCGCTGCAGCATCCGGGCTTCCGTTCGACCATGGGTTCGTGCTGTTGCACCGCGCGGGCCGCCGCCCGCATGCCTGCCTGCGCGGCTCGTGAAGCCGACGCGCGACGCCTCGCAGCGGGCGTTCCTGCCCGTCGAAAGAATCGCGAAAGCTTCCCGCCACTCCTTCGCCAGCGTTGCGGTTTATCATCTTGGCAGCGCGGGGCGGCGCCGGCAAGGCGAGCCCACCCCGATACGTGCGAGTCCTACCTGCAAGGAACTGAGTCCATGTGTGGAATCGTCGCCGCAACCGCGGCCCGCGACGTGGTCCCGGTGCTGATCGCCGGCCTGAAGGCGCTCGAATACCGCGGCTACGACTCGGCCGGCATCTCGGTGCTGGAGAACGGCCGCCTCGCGCGCGTGCGCGCAGCGGGCAAGGTGCGCGAGCTCGAATCCCTCTATGAAGCCGCGCCGGTCGCCGGCACCAGCGGCATCGCGCATACGCGCTGGGCCACCCATGGGGTGCCGAACACGGTCAATGCGCATCCGCACGTGTCGAGCGAACGCGTCGCGGTCGTGCACAACGGCATCATCGAGAACCACGCCGAACTGCGCGAAGAGCTCAAGGGCAAAGGTTACCGCTTCGATTCGGATACCGACACCGAGGTCATCGCCCACCTGGTCGAGGCTGCGATCGCGGCCGGCGCGGACCTGCGCGCCGCGGTCGTCGCGGCGACGAAGCGCCTGCACGGCGCCTATGCGATCGCGGTCATGAACCGCGACCAGCCCGGCCGCATCGTCGGCGCGCGCCGCGGCAGCCCGCTGGTCGCCGGCCTCGGCGAGGGCGAGAACTTCCTCGGTTCCGACGTGCAGGCGCTGATCCGCCAGACCAGCCGCTTCAAGTACCTCGAGGAAGGCGACATCGCCGAGATCAGCGTCGATGGCTGCGCGATCTTCGATGCGGACGGCAAACCGGTCGAGCGCGTCGAACGCAGGAGCGAGCTGTCGGCCGATGCGGTCGAACGCGGCGAATACCGCCACTACATGCTGAAGGAGATCTTCGAGCAGCCGCGCGCGATCGCCGACACGCTCGAAGGGCGCATCGCCGAGGGTCGCGTGCTGCCGAACATCTTCGGCGTCGATGCCGACAAGCTGCTCGCGCGCGTGAAGCACGTGCAGATCGTCGCCTGCGGCACCAGCTACCATGCCGGTCTCGTCGCGCGTTACTGGCTCGAAGGCATGACCGGCCTGCCGTGCAGCGTCGAGGTCGCGAGCGAGTATCGCTACCGGCGCGTGGTCGTGCCGGAAGGCACCCTGTTCCTCGCCGTGTCGCAATCGGGCGAGACCGCCGACACGCTCGCCGCGCTGCGCGACGGGCGCAACCGTGGCTACCTCGGCTCGCTTGCGATCTGCAACGTGCCCGAGTCGAGCCTCGTGCGCGAATCCGACCTCGTGTTGATGACGCGCGCCGGTCCGGAAATCGGCGTCGCCTCGACCAAGGCGTTCACGACCCAGCTCGCCGCACTCGCCCTGCTCGCGATCGAGCTCGCACGCTTGAACGGTGCAACGGCCGAGAAGGTCGCGAAGCTCGTCGCCGAACTCGCGACGCTGCCGCGGGTGGTCGGCGAGGTGCTCAAGCTCGAACCCGAGATCGCCGCGCTGGCCGAACGCTTCGTGCCCAAGCACCACGCGCTGTTCCTCGGCCGCGGCGTGCACTACCCGGTCGCGCTCGAAGGCGCGCTGAAGCTCAAGGAAATCTCCTACATCCACGCCGAGGCGTATCCGGCTGGCGAACTCAAGCACGGTCCGCTCGCGCTGGTCGACGAGGACATGCCGGTGATCACGGTCGCGCCCAACAACCAGTTGCTCGAGAAGCTGAAGTCGAACCTCGAGGAAGTGCGCGCACGCGGCGGCGAACTGTTCGTGTTCGCCGACACCGACGCGCCGGTGAACCAGCAGGGCGATCGTGGCGCGGTGATCAAGGTCGCCTCCGGCGGCAACCTGATCGCGCCGGCCGTGTTCACCGTGCCGCTGCAGATGCTCGCGTACCACGTCGCGGTGCTGCGCGGCACCGACGTCGACCAGCCGCGCAACTTGGCCAAGAGCGTGACGGTCGAATAGCGCCGGCGTGGCGACCGACCGTGACTTCGTCGACTACGTCGCCGAACAGGCAGGCCTCGGCGAGCGCCTGACCACGCGTCGCATGTTCGGCGAGTACGGGCTGTACGTCGACGGCATCGTCGTCGCGTTCTGCGCCGACAACAGCCTGTTCCTCAAGCGCGTGGCGGAAACCGCCGCCTTGCTTGACGACTTGCCGCAGGCCGAACTGTTCCCCGGCAGCAAGCCGTATGCGCTGGCCGACGAGTTGCTCGACGATCCGGAGCGGCTGCATGACCGGTTGCTCGCGCTGCAAAAGGTGCTGCCGGCGCCTGGACAGAAACGACCGAGGGCGAAACGATAGTCCGAGTTCGCCGCGGAGCCGCTGGCATTGCGTGCATGCGCTAGCATCCGCCGCATGATCGAAGACGATGTCGACGACCTTCCCGCCGGCGGAGACGACGCCGAGTGGATATCGCAGGCGTACCAATGCCTGCGCGACCTCGCCCGTCGCCACCTCGCCGGCGAGCGCGCCGGCCAGACGCTGTCGACGACCGCGCTCGTGCACGAGGCGTGGCTGTCGTTCTCGGACGCGTCGCCCTCGTTCCGCGACCGCGCGCAGTTCCATGCCTACGCGGCGATGACGATGCGCCACATCCTCATCGACCATGCGCGGCGGCGGATCGCGCAGAAACGCGGCGGCGGCGAGGCGCGACTCGACATCGACGCGATCGAGGTACCGGTAGAGGATGCCGCGGTCGAACTGCTCGCACTCGACCGCGCGCTCGACCGGCTCGCCGCACTCGAGCCGCGCCTGTCGCAGGTCGTCGAGCTGCGCTTCTTCGCCGGGCTTTCGGTCGAGCAAACCGCCGAGGTACTCGACATCGTGCCGCGCAGCGTCGTGCGCGACTGGGCGCGCGCGCGCGCGTTCCTGCTCGAGGCGATGGCATGAGCAGCGGCGCCGGCCCGCTCGAACGGCGCTGGCGCGAACTCGCGCCGTTTTTCGACCACGCATTCGAGCTCGACGCCACGGCGCGCTCGGCCTACCTCGATTCGATCGCGGACAGCGAACTGCGCGAAGCGCTGTGCACGCTGCTCGCCGGCACCGATCGCGACAGTCCGATCGACGCAGGCAGCGGTCGCTACGCGGCCGAACTCGTCGGCATCGGCCTCGAGGGCCGGCGCATCGGGCCGTGGCGCATCGGCGGTGCGATCGGCGCCGGCGGCATGGCCACCGTGTTCGCCGCGCGGCGCGAGGATGGCGCCTACGAGCAGCAGGTCGCGATCAAGATCCTGCGCCACGGACTCTACGATCCGTACGAGCGCGAACGCTTCGTGCGCGAGCGCGCGATCCTCGCCCGGCTCGAACATCCGCACATCGCGCGCCTGCTCGACGGCGGCCTCACCGCCGAAGGCGTGCCGTGGTTCGCGCTCGAGTACGTCGATGGCGCGCCGGTCACGGACTGGTGCGACGCGCGACGACTCGACCTCGACGCGCGGCTGCGCCTGTTCGGCGACATCTGCGCCGCGGTCGCGTACGCGCAGCGCAACCTCGTCGTGCATCGCGACCTCAAGCCGTCGAACATCCTGGTCGACCGCGACGGTTGCCTGAAGCTGCTCGATTTCGGCATCGCTCGCCTGCTCGGCGCCGATGCCGGCAACGAGGCGACGCGCACCGATGCGCGCAGGCTGACGCCGGCCTATGCCGCACCGGAGCAGCGCGACGGCGGCGCGATCACGACCGCGACCGATGTGCATGCGCTCGGCGTGCTGCTGCACGAAATGTGCAGCGGCCAACGACCGCAGTGGCGCGAGGACGGCACCCTGCGCATGCCGGCGCCAGACCAGCGCGCGGCGCACGCGCGCTCGACCGACCCGCATGCACTGCGCCGACGCCTCGACGGCGAACTCGGCCTGGTCATGGCGAAAGCGCTGCGCGCCGATCCGGCCGAACGCTACGCCGGTGCGGCCGAACTCGGCGACGAGTTGCGCCGACTCGCCGACGGCAAGCCGTTGCGCGCGCGACCGGATTCGCGCGCGTACCGCGTCGCGAAGTTCACGCGACGCCATCGCGTCGCGCTCGCGGTCGGCGGCGCGTTCGCGCTCGCCGTTCTCGCCGGCACCGCGGCGACCGCGTGGCAGGCGCGCGCCGCGCGCGCGCAAGCGACCCGCGCCGATGCCGTGCGTGATTTCGTCCTCGCGCTGTTCGACGGCATCACGCCCGACGAGAGCAAGGGTCGCGTCGTCAGCGCGCGCGAACTGGTCGACCGTGGCGCCGCGCGCATCGGCGAGACGCTGGCGCGTGAACCCGAGGTCGAAGCCCCGCTCGCGACCGCGCTGGCCACTGCGTATCGCCAGCTCGGCGACTATGTGCAGGCGGCGACGTTCGCCGAGCGTGCACTCTCCGCCGCCGACGACGCGACCACCCGCAGCGGCGCGCTGGTCGAACGCGGACGCACGCGCGCCGCGCAGGGTGACTACGACGCGGCCGAACGCGACCTGCGCGACGCACTCGCCGCGACACCGGACGCTGCGCGCAATGCGACACGCCTGCGCCTCGCCGACGTGCTGGCCGAGCGCGGCCGCCTCGACGAGGCCCTCGCGCTCGCGACGGATACGCTCGCGCGCGTGCGCGAGCCGGACGAACGCGCACGCGCGCTGTCGGCGCTCGGTGGCATCCACTTCGGGCAGGGCAAGCTCGACGATGCCGCGAAGGAACTCACGCAGGCGCTCGCGCTCGCGCGCGCCGCGCACGGCGAGGCGCACACGCAAACCGCGACGGCCGAGCACGATCTCGGCGTGGTCGTGTTGCAGCAAGGCGATGCAAGGACCGCCGCCACCCTGTTCGAGCAGGCGCTGGCGACGCGACGCGCCCTGCTCGGCGAGCACCCCGACGTCGCCGACAGCGAGTTCAACCTCGGCGCGGCCGCTCGACGCGGCGGCGACGCCGAGCGCGCCGCACAACTCGTCGGCGACGCGCTCGCGATGCAGCGCAAGCTGCTCGGCGCAAACCATCCGGCGGTCGCGCGCAGCCTCAACTCGCTCGCCCTGCTCGCCAGCGAGCGCGGCGACCCGGCCGGCGCGGCAACGCGAATGCGCGAGGCACTCGCGGTCGCGCGCGCGACCTACGGGCCGACGCATGCGACGGTCGCGACGATGCTGACCAACCTGGCCGGCATGCAGCGCGCCGCCGGCCGCTACGACGAGGCCGAGGCAAGCGCGCGCGACGCGGTCGCGACGACGATCGCGGCCGTCGGCCCCGATCACTACCTGGTCGGCATCGCGCGACTCGGCCTCGGCGGCGTGCTCGCGGAACGCGGCAACAGCGCCGCCGCCATCGACGAACTGCGCGCAGCGCATGCCTTGCTCGCGGCGAAACTCGGCGCCGACCACCAGGACACGCTGCTCGCACGCGCAACGCTGGCGAACGCGCTGCGCGAAGCGGGCCACGTGGCCGAAGCGCGCGCCCAGGCGGACGCGGCGCTTGCCGCAGCGGAGACCGCCTTCCCGGCTGGCCACCCGCGTCGCGGCCGCATCCGCCTGGCCGCACTGCTCGCCGCGGTGGACGACCAC
>Ga0105239_10003481_pt1 | contig 19263 bp, 16 predicted proteins | sample KBSC44metaG_FD_92761 | JGI IMG/M metagenome (GOLD analysis project Ga0105239, IMG submission 92761) | Corn rhizosphere microbial communities from Kellogg Biological Station, Michigan, USA - KBS C4-4 metaG | ecosystem: Host-associated > Plants > Roots > Rhizosphere > Soil | place: Michigan, USA...
GCCCGTGGGAGGGAAGGTGGTGCAAAAAAAATTTGCGCAGTCAAATGACTGCGTTTATATTTGCTGTCAAATGGCTGCATAAAATGATTGTTCGCAGAGACGTTTTTCAGGCAATATCGGATCCGACGAGGAGGGCAATACTCGGGATTTTGGCGGTTGGGGCGCTGACGCCCAATGCTATATCCGAAAAATTTGACAGCGCAAGACAGACTATTTCCAAACACCTTCAGATATTGACCGAGTGCCAGCTGCTGGAGCAGCGCATGTCGGGACGGGAGATCTACTATCAGCTGAATCCGGAAAAGATAAAGGAAGTGTCAGACTGGACGGAACAATTCCGCGAGCTGTGGGAAGGAAGGATGAACCATATGGAGAAAGTGTTGAAGAGTAACAAGAACAAGAAACAATAAACACCAATCACCAATTAATCGTTTTACTATGGCAAAACAGATCTATCCCTGCCTGTGGTTTGAGAAACAGGCCAAGGAAGCAGCCCATTTTTATTGCGGGATATTTCCCAATTCGAAAGTTTTAAATGAGTCGCCGATGGTGGTGAACTTTGAATTGAACGGCGTGCACGTAATGGCACTTAATGACAGGACGCCGCCAAATGATCTTAACGAGGCCTTTTCGTTTGTCATTCCCTGCGAGGACCAGCGGGAGATAGACCACTACTGGAACAGCCTTACGGCAGATGGGGGGAATGAAAGTATGTGTGGCTGGTGTACGGATAAATTTGGTGTATCGTGGCAGGTCATTCCGGCGATATTGGGAGAGCTGATGAGCAAGCCGGACCGGGCACAACGGGTGGTTGCCGCTTTTTTGAAGATGCAGAAAATGGATATTGAAACTTTAATCAACGCATAATGGCCGTGGAACAAATCACTGTGAGCAGGATCTTTGATGCTTCTATCGAAGAGGTTTGGCAGCTGTGGACGGAGCCGGAATATATAAAACAATGGTGGGGGCCGGATAAATTTACCTGCCCACTCGTAGAGCTTGATCTTAGAGAAGGAGGGACGACGCTGGTGTGCATGAAGGCTCGTCCGGAACTGGGTGGGCAGCTATTTTACAATAGCTGGACGTATACCAATATTACACCGTTCGAGAGGATCGAATTTTTGATGAATTTGGCGGACGCCGCCGGGGTGAGACAAAAGCCCACTGCCGTGGGAATGCCCGCCGATTTTCCGGAGGATGTCAGGACGGTTGTGACTTTTGAGATCATCGGGGAAGACCAGACAAAAATGACGGTGACGGAATACGCCGATTTTGGACAAATCGCTCATTTTGCGAAGATGGGACTGGAACAGAGTGTTGGGAAGATGGCAATCGTAAGATAACTGTTACGCGGTCGATGCAAAGTGAGACAGTCGTTGTATCAAAAACGCACAGTTCTGTGGTTCATAACGGTTATTGCTATTGTTTTTCAATTGAATATATAGCCGGCATTTTTATTGAGGCGTCTTTAGCATGCTGAGAGATCAACTTAAGACCGCCTGGCAAAATTTGCGCGGCCATAGAATCTATGTTGCCATTAACACGGTTGGCTTAGCCGTGGGCATTGCGGCCTGCCTCCTTGTTTTTTTATTGGTAAGATATGAAACAAGCTTTGATGATTTTCATGCCAACAAGGAACGCATATACAGAGTGGTAGCGGCGACCAGGACGCAGGCCGGAATGAATTACTCAAAGGCGAGCGCTTTTCCTGTCGCAGAAGCGCTGCGAATAGATTACCCGCAGCTGGAACATGTCGCCCGGATCTATGTCCGCGACAATAAAGAGGTGGCTTTACCGAGCGATGACGCCAGGATAACACAAAAAAAGTTCAAGGAAAAGGTATTTTATGCCGAGTCTGAATTTTTCGACATTTTCCATTTTCCCTTCCTTGCCGGTGACGCAAAGACTGCCCTATCAGAACCCAATACGGTGGTTCTTACGCAAGCGACAGCGGAGAAATATTTTGGAGACTGGCAGAGGGCCATCGGCCGTTTCATTAAATTTGAGGCTGCCGGCGTTTGTAAGGTGACAGGCGTCTTAAAGGACGTCCCTGCCAATACCAATTTTCCGCTGAAAGTTGTCATTTCGTTTGAAACCGCAAGGAAGGAGGACCTGCCGACGGATTGGGCAGGCCAGGACGGATCGTTAAACACATTCCTGGTGCTTCCCGAAAATATCGCGGCAACACGGTTCGACAATGACCTCAAGACATTTGTAAAGAAACATGCACCCGCCGAATATGCGAACCACGGCTATATATTACAGCCGTTGGCAGATATACATTATAACAGCCGCTTCGGAACGTATAGTGGAGCCACATTCAGCAAACCGCTGATCACCGCCCTGAGCCTGATCGGCATTTTTCTTTTGGTTATTGCCTGCATCAACTTTGTAAATCTCGCTACCGCGCAGGCTGTACAACGGTCAAAGGAAGTAGGTGTCCGGAAAGTGCTGGGCAGCAGCAAGAGCCAGCTGATGATCCAATTCCTGGGCGAAACCCTTCTTATTACACTGTCGTCGGTCGCGCTGGCCATCCTGCTTGCATTCCTGGCGTTGCCATTGCTCAATGGTCTTTTGGAGACATCACTGGTAATATATCCCGGTATTTCGTTGGTCGCATTCCTGTTCGTCCTGGTCATCGTCGTGACATTCCTGTCAGGCTTTTATCCGGCCCTGGTCTTATCAGGATTGAATCCCGTCGTCGTCCTGAAGAGTAAATTGACGAGCCGCACCGCGGGTGGGATGTCCATCAGAAGGGTGTTGGTCGTCTTCCAATTCGCCATTGCGCAGGCATTTATCCTGGGGACGCTGGTTGTTGTCAGTCAAATTAAGTTTTTTGAAAATGCATCGATGGGTTTTGACAAGGAGGCCATCATTACGGTACCGCTTGCAAACGACAGTTCACGCATTTCTAAAGCGGATGTGCTAAAGAGGCAACTGCTGCAGCAGGCCGGGATAAAAAATGTGAGCCTGAGCATTTTTAGCCCGATAGACAAAGCCAGCTGGGATGGTGATTTTACCTTTGACAATGCCGCAAATAAGGCTGACTTCAACGCGGAGTTCAAATGGGCAGACGCCGACTACTTTAAAACGTTTGATATCCAATTTATCACTGGCGGGCCATATAGGCAAGCCGATTCCGTCACCGGATTTGTGGTAAATGAAATGATGGTGAAGAAACTGGGGTTCAGGAATCCTGAGGATATCATCGGCAGGAAACTGGCTTTCTGGAATGGGGCGATCAGCGCGCCGGTGGTCGGCGTGGTAAAAGATTTTAACAGCAGAACGCTTGCCGTCGGGATGAAGCCGGTAGTGCTTGGTTCTTACAGACCGTTGTACCGGCTCATCAACATAAAGATCCAGCCGCAGCAGGTGAAGCAGACATTGGCAGCCATAGAGAGGCTTTGGACCAGTACCTACCCCGGCTATACCTATGAGTACCAGTTCCTGGACCAAAAGATCGCCGGTCTGTACAAGCAGGAGAGCCGACTGTCGCAATTGTATCAGATATTTGCCGCCATTGCCATTTTTATTTCGTGTCTTGGCCTGTATGGTTTTGTATCGTTCATGGCCGTACAGCGTACGCGGGAAGTCGGCATCCGGAAGGTGTTGGGTGCATCCGGGATCAGTATTGTGTACCTGCTCTCGCGGGAATTTACCGCGCTGATCGGCCTGGCTTTTCTGATCGCAGGTCCGCTGACCTATTATTTCATGCATCAGTGGCTGCAGAAGTTTGCTTACCGCATAGATATTGGAGTTGGAATATTCCTTTCTACACTTGTTATTTCCCAGGTTGTCGCGTGGATGACCGTTGGATATCAGGCGGTAAAGGCGGCGGTTGCGAATCCGGTGAAGAGTTTGAGGACGGAGGGGTGAGGGGCGGCATCTATGTGGGCGGCAGGTGTGATTAATGGCGCCAGAAATAGGGTATCTATTTGAAGAGACTGTCTAGCAACCCCTAAAGAGATATACTTAGTTTTTTGGAAATGTCGGTCGCGCAGCCCTGGTTTATTCCGGGGCTGTCGTTGTTGCGAGGCAGGCTTGCAATCGGTCTGAGACATTATGAAGCGACTAAGATGGGGACTCCTGTTGATCGTATTGATTTTTACCGGCGGCGTGGTCGTCGCCCAGCGCCAGCAGATACGATTCAGCCGGTTAGGCACCGACCAGGGACTTTCCCATAGCAACGCCACGGCCATTTTTCAGGACAGCCGCGGTTTTATGTGGATCGGTACCAGGGACGGGCTGAACAAGTACGACGGATACCAATTTACTGTCTATAGGAGCAAGGCCGGTGATCCGGCGGCTATCAGCAATAGTTTCATCACGTCGATAGCGGAGGACGCCAGTGGCGATCTGTGGATCGGCACCTGGGGTGGGGGGCTGAACAGGTATGATCGGGGCAAGAGACGTTTTGTGCGCTTTGACCTGCCTGATCCGGGCAATGGCAATCACCGGGCGGATTTCATCAACGCGCTGATAAAGGACAGGTCCGGGCGGATATGGATCGGTACAAATGGCGGAGGCCTGGATGTTCTCGACCCGCGTACGGGGAAATGCAGCAATTATTATTATAGTGGTGTAGGTGGGAAGAGTCCGGACGTAGGTGCGAAGAGTCCGGGAGACAACGACATCAAGACCGTCTATGAGGATCGGGAAGGAAGGGTTTGGATCGGTACTGTTATGGCAGGTCTTTATCTTTACGATAGTGCTGGAAATAGATTTTTGCGGTACAGACATGCTTCTTCCGGCCGGCCGGAGGCAGCCATTTTCAGCATTTATGAGGACAGGCGCGGGCGGTTGTGGATTGGTACTGTGGGCAGTGGGCTGGCCTGCCTTGATCCCGGAGGCTATAAGGCGCCGGGCGCGGTCGTCAGCGAACCTGTGGGCCAGCCCATCAATTATCACCACGATCCCAGGGACCCTTACAGCCTACCTAACGATGCGGTGCAGACGATAGCCGAAGACGACAAAGGCCATCTCTGGATCGGGACCGAGAACGGAGGGCTGGCCGTGGAAGAGGGGGAGCCGGGACATTTTCGTACCTACGTCTTTGATGGAGTAGACAATACCAGCCTCTCCAACAACTCGATCGACTATATCTACAGGGATACTCAGGGTAATATGTGGATATGCACGTTCAGCGGCGGCATCAATGTATTTATTGAGGACGCCAATAAATTTGTCACCTTCCGGCATAATTCAAGCCCGGGGAGCCTTGGTAATAACAACGTACTCTTCCTTTTGGAAGACAAGACAAAGACCATCTGGATAGCTACCGACGGAGGTGGTATCGAGCGGATGGATCCGTCGACCGGGGTGATCAGAACCTATCTCCACTCCGCGTCGGACGCCAATTCGATGAGCGGCAATTTTGTCCTCAGCCTGCTGGAAGACCCGGCGGGGCAGCTGTGGGCGGGTACCTGGGGTGGTGGGCTAACGGTGATCGACAAGCTGAGGAAGAAATTTACACGCTATAAGAATGTTCCGGGGGACTCTTCCAGCCTTGGCGGTAATAATGTGTATTCGCTGGCGCAGGATAAGGACGGAAATATCTGGGCGGCCTGTTTTGGGGACTGCCTGGACAGGAGAGGGGTGGATGGGCGATGGATGCATTATCGGCATGATCCGGGCAACAGCAACAGTCCGGCGAGTTCGCGTATCCATACCTTACTCGTGGACAGGGACGGGTATCTGTGGATAGGGACTTTTGACGGAGGGCTCGACCGGCTGAATAAAAAGACCGGTGAGTTCAGGCATTTTATTCATAGCGATGACCCTAACAGCCTTGCCAATAATTCGGTGAACTCCCTATTCGAAGATAAGGATGGGTACTTGTGGATTGGTACGGCGGGTGGCCTTAGCCGATTGGATAAGAAGACGGGTCGTTTCCGAAACTGGACCACGGAAAATGGTCTTCCGAATGATATGGTCTACGCCGTTCGGCAGGACCACAACGGATATTTCTGGATCAGCTCGAACCACGGTCTTTCGCGTCTCGATCCTGGCAGTGTTGATGGCGGTGGCGGTGGTGCGTTCCGTAATTATTCCTCAGCCGATGGTCTTCAGTCCAATGAGTTCAAAGCGCATTCCAGTCTTTTGAGCTCATCGGGTCTGCTGTATTTTGGGGGTGTCAACGGATACAATGAATTTGATCCTGACAGCATCGTGAGCCGGAATATAGGGGCGCCCCTGGTCATTACGAGTTTTCGGCTATTCAATAAGGAGGTGCCGGTCTCAACGGACAGCGTCCCGTCCCCTTTAGTGAAAGATATCGGAGAGACGCGTGAGCTTACGCTCGGGTATTCCAGCTCGGACCTATCCTTTGAGTTCGCGTCGCTGGACTATACTGTATCCAAGGCCAAACAATATGCGTATATGCTCGGGGGATTTGATACCGGATGGAATTATGTAGGCACACGAAGGATGGCGAACTATACCAACCTGGATCCGGGCAGATATACCTTTGTGGTCAGGACTGTCAACAGCGATGGCAGCTGGTCTTCGGACCCGGCCCGGCTTGGGATTACCATCACTCCTCCTTTCTGGGGCACATGGTGGTTCAGGGTGTCGGCCTTGTTGTTCGTTGTCGGACTCGTCATTGCGATGCATCGTACGCGGCTGCGTCATCTGAAGAGCCAGAAGCAAAGACTGGAGCAGGAAGTGGCGAAGCTGCTTGACAGGGCGGTGGCGCATGGTAAGTTCGAGATCGCATCTGACCTGTTGCACGATCTGGGGAATGCTGTTGTTGGTTTTGGTGCCTACCTGACGCGCGCCAAAAAGATATTGGAGTCCAGTAATTTGGGGAATCTCCCGAAGCTGGCGGAGTTCTTTGAGGCGCGCCGGGAGTCGCTGGTGTCGACATTTGGTGAAGAGAAGGCTGCGGCTATCGTCGCCATGGTCCAGGGTTTGGCGCGGACCGAAGCGGAAGGCCGCGAGGAGATGGGCAAGATCATCAGCGAACAGCAGTCCACCACTGCGAGGGTGCAGGATATCCTCCATATTCAGCGGCAGTATATCTCCGGGCAGGAGTCGCATGAGCGAAAGCCTGTCAGCCTGCGGAGCATCGTCAATGACTGTAAGGCCATGCTTTTTGCGACGCTCGAGCGGCATCATATTGCTGTCCGGATGGAGATGGCGGGCGACACGATAAAGGGGGACCGGACGAGGCTGATGCAGATGGTGATGAATCTGTTGAAGAATAGTATCGAGGCCGTTGAGGCCGGTGTGGGGGACGGTCAAGCCGGGGGTGTGAAGGCCGTTGAGGCCGGAAGTGTGGAAAGGGCTATCATTATAAAGATCGTTCGTAGCGGACAGCAGATGGTGCTGAGTATCCGGGATACGGGGCATGGGTTTTCGGAGGAGACGGCCGCTAATCTTTTTGTCCGTGGGTATTCGACGAGGCCTGCGGGTGGGGGGACGGGGTTGTATAATGCGAGGACCATTGTGGAGAGCCATGGGGGGAGTATCGAGCTTAGGAGTGAGGGGGAGATGATGGGGGCGCTGGCAGTGGTGACGCTGCCGTGTTAGGCCGCGGCGGTGGTGGAAGTAGGGGTGTTGGAAGTAGGGGTGTTGGAAGTAGGGGTGTTGGAGGTGGGTGTGTGAACCGCCGTGTGGACTGTCGGGGCCCGACGCCGTGAACCGATGGTGAATTGGTGCTGCCGCCGACGCCGCCGTGAAGCGATGGCGCCCGCGCGCGGCCGCCGGGAAATCCGATGCCGCCGTTGGAAAGGTGAGGTATCTGCGCCAACTAAAGATGATATAGTTTCGCTCTATAAGAGATGAGTTGATAGCAATTAAGGCCTCCGCGAGGGGGCTTTTTTTTTGGGAACTAACGCGGTACTTTTTTTTTCAGGAGTGAGCCGGCGGATGCAAAAAAGAGGTAATTTCCCCTTTGGTTTGAATAAGTTGTTATTGTTCATAGTATTGGTCCTGGCCGGCCGGCGCGTTGTAGGGCAGGTGGAGGTGAGCGGGACGGTGTATGACCGTTCGCAACTGTTTTACATGCCCCGGGTGAGCGTCATGGCCACCTCGGGAAAGGGTACGATGACCGACTCTGCAGGGCACTATACCCTCCGCCTCAGGAGCGGTGATTCCATCTATTTCTCCTACCTGGGTAAGGAGACCCAGAAATTCCCGATAAAAGGGGACCAGCCCTACTACCCGCTGAACGTCAGCCTCGCGGTCACCATCGACAGTCTGCCGCTGGTAGTGGTCCGGCCTACGCTGTACCGCTACGACTCGCTGGCTAACAGGGATGAGTATCGGAAAGTATTCGAATACTCGCCGGAATATATGACCAGCGGTGGGGGCTTCAACCTGGATATGCTGTTCAACGGCAAGAAGAACCGGCAGATGCTGGCGCTGCAGTCGCGGTTGATCTGGGAGGAGCAGGAGAAATACATCGACCACAAATTCAATAAGACGCTGGTGAAGAAGTTGACGGGTCTGCAGGGGGAAGCGTTGATGCTCTTTATGCGGATGTACCGGCCTTCGTATGAGTTCATTCTGAATTGTGAAAATGACTACGAGTTTTTGAAGTATGTCAAGGATATGGGGATGAAGTTTAAGCAGGAGTGGGGGAGGGAGAGATGACTAGCTCGATAATGAGTCCGAGATCGTTGTTTGTGAGTTTAGACTGCAGAAGATTGAGAAGTAATTTCGTTGGGAAATTGCCCGAGACCGATGGGAAAGTAGGGTCCACCGATGTGTCCAGCAATGCCCAGATTTGCATAAAGTTTCTGTGGAATGGGGGTTTCGGCGGGATACTTTCGGCCATTATAGGGGCAAGCGCCAACTTAGGGACAAAGAAAATTGACGTATGGGATACAGCGTTTTCGCCGGTGGAGATGTCTTTCAAGGACTCCTACCTGGCGGGAGGATATTCACCCTATACTATTCGGGCTGTCGGCAACAGACTTTTTGTCATGTGTGCCGTGTTGGGGACGGACGGACACGGTGTGTCAGGGGCCGGCAAAGGTATTGTGAGCGAGTTCACAATGGATGGGACCTTTATCAGGAGATTTGCTTCCAATGGGACGTTGAATATAACCTGGGGTGTCACTTCGGCGTCTGCGAGTTTTCGAGGGGCAGGGTGTTGGAGGGGTAAGGCGAGTGGTGAGGGTGGGTATGGTGGAGTGGAGGTAACGGTGGCGGCGCGGACGGTGGGTATGGTGGAGTAGAGGTAACGGTGGCGGCGCGGACGGTGGTGTGGGCAATAATTATAACAATAGCAACATAGGTCACACGCGCAAGGCCCCAGTAATTTGGGGCTTTGTTGTTGTTCGGCTATTCCGAAGTATGAGGCTGGATGTCAATACGTTTTGCCAGTTCCAAAAACCGGCTGAAGGCATTCGCGAGCCGCATCTGATCGACTGTGTTGCATTCCGGCTGTAACAGACCGGGGCTTGCAACAAGGATAAATACGGCACGGGCGCGGGAGACCGCAACGTTAAAGCGGTTGGCGCTATATAGGAATTCCATACCTCGAGGGGCATCCATAGAGGAGGATGTTGCCATTGAAAAAATGATGACGGGCGCCTCCTGCCCCTGGAATTTATCGACTGTTCCGACCTGTACGTCAGCAGGCAGCTTTGACGTAAGTAAATTTACCTGCGCATTATAGGGAGAAATGACTTTGATATCAGTTGCTGTCAATATGCGTTGATCATTATTTTGATCATTATAACTGATTTGACCTGCCGTCAGCCCGCGAATAAGTTCAACAACGTAATTTGCCTCCTCAAGTGAAGACCCTTGATTACCCTCATGCCGTATGCCACAAAAATATAAGCCGGATCCAGCGAAGGCTGTCTTGCCAATTAATCGCTGATTAACCAGATGCTCCCTGGAGCCCAAACGATTCTCATAAAATAGTTCAGATACAAACGAACAGATCGAGGGATGCATTCGCCATGTTGTATCAAGGAAAATACCTCTTTCGGGTGGGATCGTCTTGTTCTCGCCGAGTATATGATGCAATGCGGAGACTTCCGTGCCTTCTGGGTGGCTTCCTTGTTGCGGCTGCTGTAGTTGTTGGGGATCGCCTAACAATATCAGTGAAGTGGCCGCCGCTGATACGGCCAGTGTGTCGATCAAGGATAACTGTCCGGCTTCGTCGACAACAAGAACATCCACACTTTTTTCCATATCTGCCCGGGACCAGAGCCAGGCGGTGCCGCCCAGGATATTAATATTTCCGCTGTGTATAGCACTTACTACTATATCGTTGGAAGTTTCTTCAATGATCTCCGGATCTTTAACGCCAGGCAGTTCTGAAACTTTCCTCATACAACGTACGCGAATACCCTGTTGCTTCGCCAACCGGATCACTTTATGCATCAATCCTATGATAACTTTATGGCTGAGGGCCGTAATGCCAACCTTTTTCCCGGCGCGAACAAGGTCCAGTATCATTTCCGCAGCGCGATGACTTTTGCCCGCACCGGGAGGACCCTGGATGGGAAGCACGCCTCCCTGAGGCCGAGGGGGCAGTCTCATCAACAGATCGCGGCCGGCACGATAAGAACCATCGGCATCAATGCCATGGTCCAACACCCATTGAGCGATCCGTTGAATCGAGTCTTCCTTGACCTTATTTGGGACATTGGTGAAAACAAATATAGTATCCGGATGAAGATCCCGGGTTGTTCTTTTTTTTCTTATGCGTAGCGTTCGGGTATTGGTATCGAGAGATTCCACTTCTCCCAGTTCAATACCTTCCCCGGTGGTACGGAGTTTGTCGCCGGGACGCATTTCCACATCCTGTGATGGATAACTATATTCATCGATCATCAACGTATTTTGCGGGATTCGTATACCGGTAAAGGACAGGCCGCCGATGCCGGATCTTTCTTCCATCATTTCCACCGCTGAAAGCGCTATCAATCGAAAGTATTCCCACCAGATCGCCTTGTCCTCCCGACGGTACCAGTCCAGCATATTGGCGAGCAGCCATTTTGCCTGTTGTCCGGCATCCCGCAGGGAGGGATCATCCGGTATGGGTTCGAGCAGCTGGTCTATCATTTCGCCAATGTGTATTTGACGTCGGGTTAACTCTTCGCCTGGTTCTCTGTTGCCCGGTATCGGTCTGGGTATTTCAGTTCCTCTATTTATCACGGTTGCCCGCAACGACTCCAGCCAGGTTCGAAGCTCCATTGCGGAAAGGCAATCTTCTTTATTATAAATTTCGATGGCTTCTCGCGCATCCTCTTCCAAAGGAATATTTTCCTGTCGTTCTAAATGTCGTTGTGCGATACGCAAATATTGTCTCGCATCTGCCAGGTGCAGTTGTCGTTGGAAGCCATGCAGCTTTTCCAACTCCTTTAAAGAGTATGTCTCGATGCCGGCACGGATGGATTGTCTCGTGATCGTGTGCAGGTCAACGAAGAGGCCGGCGCGCAACATCTGATCTACAGCCTGTTCGCGGGTGGCATATTTACCCATTAATCGTCGTAATGCGGAGGGTTCATAGGCGGTGAAGTGGTAGATATGCATGTCGGGATAGTTGACCCACCGCTGCATCATGAGATCAATGAATTCTTCGAACATTCGTTTTTCTCCCGCGGTATTCAATGCCCAACGCCACTCATATCGTCCTGGTATGTCAGCTGAAATCCAGCCAAAAAGAAATTCCAGGCCCTGCAGTCCTACATAAGGGTCGCCTTCAATGTCAAAGAAGATATCCCCGGGGGAAGGTTGTGGTAAATTGAAAAATCCCCTTCCTTCAACTATGTCTAATATCTCATACACGAGCAGTCCGGAAGCCCTGCTTTCCGCCTGCACCCTGGCTTGTTCACGAAGCCGCGTATAAGTTTCAATCGCTCCCCGATCAGGACGGAAAGGTATCGGTAGTGGAACTTGTGATAATGATTCAAGGGTAGTAATTTCACGTCGGGTCAGTTCGGACAAATGTCCACTGCCCAACCCGGCGACAAACGAGAGATGATCATCGGATCTCCGGTGCGAATCGCAGTGTTCCCACCAGTTGCAAATGCTGCAAAACATACAAGGAACGGGGTATGTATCGGACAAACTTTTAAAACTGGCAATGGCGCTTTTTAATTGGCCCTTCATGTAGCGATAATAGGCAAGGAAGTCGGCCAGCCTGTAGCTATGATGGTTGTTCTCCAGGCCCGGGGTAACTACGTGCATGTATTCCGGCATGAAACCTTGCAATTCCGCGACCATTTCTGAGTAAAGACAAAGCTGTAGAATTGTGCTGCCCCGGGTTTGCCGGGAAAGTTTGGTGTCAATCACCTCATAAGACCAGAGGTCGGGTTTATCCGGTCGCGGCAGTTTTTTCAAAAAATCCGCACGACCTATCCATCCCTTCATCGAAAGTGATGCCTGGTAAATAATGTCAACTCCTGCCTGCATAGCTGCGATCGTTCGTTGAATGCCATCTTTGTCATTCTCCCCCGGCATGGATACGGTGGCTCCTGTTGCCAGAAGACTGTCCAGATATTCGTTTTCGAGCTGAAGGCCTCTTTCCTGCATCACGGCAAGGGAAGGGTCCCTGATAGGAGGGTCGTCAAGTAATCCTTGTGCTGCCGCCAGGTCGAGCGTGGTGTGGTGCCTGCAGGCCATGTGATTGGACAGGTCGGCTGCCGACAGCACTAAATGGCTGGAAAGAATTTTCATAGAAAGGAATTGTTTCGACCCACGCGCTGTTTTACTACGTCCACGTCTACGCCTGCCGCCTTCATTTTCTGCTCTGCCTCTTTCTCAATCTGGTCTTTTAGCTCCTTCAGGACGGGATCAAACAGAACGTGTTTGTCCATCATATAGCTCATGTCGTATTCGATCTCTTCCCAGGTGGTGATATCGGCATGGTTGTGCTGCAGCTGCACTTCTAATTTGTCGAGTGCATTGGCTACGCGGGACTCATAGGTTTGTTTATGTTCGAACTCGTAGAAGAGATCATAGATCTCCTGGCCGTTGGTGTCCTTTAGGGCGGCGCAGATATTCCCGATGGCTACTCTTTCCCTTTCTTCCTTCTGAACGCGCAGGGAGGGATCGCGCAGGACATCAAGCGCAGATACGTCGCGAGCTTCGGCCTCGACGAGGTCGTGTATGATGATCATTCTGAGCAGACGGGCGGTGTCGATGCGAACGTTTAATAATGGCTCGATGAGCACGGCCATCAGCGCCATGCGCCAGCTGTGTTCGGCGACGCTCTCTTGTCTGCCGCTGGATAAATAGCTATGACGGAGCTCGAATTTTAGTCGCTCGGCGAGGTGGAGGACTTTGAGGATGGAGGAGATCTCGGATTTCATGATTAAAGTTACTCAAAAGTTGGCGCCCTGCCGGTGTATCCATACAACAAAAAAACCGGCTCTTATTGGAGCCGGCCTTTATATTAACAATTGACTAGTGAAATTATACACGAACTGGTGTAATTATACGCGATCTGCGGGACCGTCGTGATCGCCGGAGCTGTCGGAGCCGAAGCGGTGGCCGAATCTGCCGCCCCTGTGGTGCGACATCTTTTCATACTGGCTGTATTGTTCGGGTGTGAGCACGGTCTTGAATGTTTCGTTGCGTTTGGCCATCAGGTCCTTCATCTGCTGCATCTTTTCCTGGGGCAGCAGGTTGTCGTTCTCGTGGATGGTTTTGGCCTGGGCGCGAAGGTTGTCCTGTCCTGCCTTGATCTTTGCTACCTGGTCATCGCTGAGATTGAGGCGAAGTTTTAGCCGCTCAATATGCGCGGCGGCCATTACCTGGCGGTTCTCGCTGATGCGCTTGCGGCGGGCGGCTATTTCTTCTTTTTGTTTGGGGGTCAGCAGGGCTTCCATTTTGGCCTTTTTGTCCTTATGCAGCGCGAGGAGTCTGGCCTTGTATTCTCCCAGGGTAATATTATCCTTTTTGTAGAGGTCTGCGGACTTTTCACGATACTCTTTGTTGATAGCAGCTACCTGTTGACGTTGCTCGGGAGTGTAGTGGATGAAGCCGTGGCCGCCGTGTCCGCCGCCGAACTGACCGTGGTCCCCGCGTCCGGCGAAGTCTCCGCCGTTGTGATGGCCCCAGCGGTGGTGCATGCCCTGACGGTGAGTGGTATCAGAGGGATTGGTTGGGTTCGTACCCGTCTGGGCGTTAGCCGCCCAGCCAATAGTGAGCGCTCCCAGAAGAAATATCGTTTTTCTCAGGAGAGAGGAGTTCTTTTGATTCATAGCTTCAATTTTTATAACCTTAGGACGTGGCGGCGGGCCGAATGTTTAATGGAGGACGGGGCTAATCGGCGGTTAAAATGGGGTATTCACCGAAAAGGATCCGGTAAAGAGGGGAAGATGGTCCGGTCCTTCGCGTACACCCGGGATCTGGCCCATAAGGGTATACTGGAAAGATTTGAGACGCTGCTGAACGATTATTTTTTGACTGATCAGCCGTCAACGAATGGCTTGCCGTCTGTCGCGTGGTGTGCACGTGAGCTGAACCTGTCGGCAAATTATTTTGGCGATCTTATCCGAAAAGAGACCGGCAGGTCAGCGAAGGAATATATCCAATCCAAGGACATCGATATTGCCAAGGGCAAAATATTCGATGCGACCAGGTCTATCAGCGAGATAGCTTACGATATGGGATTTAAATATCCCCAGCATTTTACGCGGTTGTTTAAGCAAATGGTTGGGGATACGCCCAAGGAGTATAGGGCGCTTAACTAGTGATGAGCCGCGGGGCGCGCTGGGGTGGGGACGCTTCTCGCGGGGGACGCTGGCTGACTGCGGGGGATGTTGACTGCGGGGAATGCTTCTCGCGGGGGATGTTGACTGCGGGGGATGTTGGGCTCGGTGATGCTGCCCGCTGGGGGACGTGAGTCGCGGGGGGGGGCGACCTGGAGTCTGTGCCGCCGGCGGGGTGGGGCGGGGACGCTGGCCGCGGTTGAGGTGTCAAAACCCATTTCTTCCCGCCTTATAATCTGCGATCGCCTCTTCTATCTCTTTTTGGGTATTCATTACAAAATTGTCTTTTGCTGCTACGGGTTCATCGATGGGCTGTGCGGACAGGAAGAGCAGCTGGGTGTCTTCTGCCGCGGTGATGATCAGCTCGTCGTTGTCTTTTTCGAATACGACAAGGTGGTGTTGGTTGATGGTTTCCGAGTTGACGCAGACGGAGCCTTTGATGACGTATAGCAAAGTCCAGTACCCGGGTATGGCTGTCAGCTGGACGCGGTGGTGGGCTTGCAGTTCGCCGGTGATAAGGATGATGGGGGTGAAGCTTTTCAGCGGGCCGGTTGCGTCTTCGTAGTGGCCGCTGGCGAGGCGCAGGTGGACACCTTCCTGTTCGAGGACCGGGGGTTGCAGGTCTTTTGGGGTGAACTGGTAGAAGGGCTCGTCGAATTTGTGGGCGGCGGGGGCGTTGATCCATAGCTGTACCAGCTCTTGCACGCCGCCATTCTCCAGTAGCTGGGGTGTGGGGCCCTCGCTGTGGAGGATGCCTTTTCCGGCGAACATCCATTGTACGTCGCCCGCGCCGATGATGCCTTCGTTGCCGGCGTTGTCGAGGTGGAAGCCTTCGCCCTGCAGCTGGAATGTGACGGGGGAGAAGCCGCGGTGGGGGTGCATGGGCAGGCGGATGCGGGAGCCTGGTTGTATGGTTTGAGGCGGCATGTGGTGGAGGACGATGAATGGGTTTGCGAAGCGGAACTCTGCGTGGGGGAGGGGTTGGAGGACGATTTGGCCGGGAGCGATCTCTTTCTCCCGGCCTTTTAGTATATGGGTTATCTTTTTTTGCATGACTCTTTTTTTGGGTGTGGTATTGGGTGACCGGTGGTTGGACCGGGTGACGCCGGAGGGTTGGATCGGTGGGTGACGCGGGGTGGCCGGTTGTTGGATCACTCCAGTTCGCCAAATTTTCCGGCCTGTACTTCCCGGATGGAATCGACGATCTCCTGTGGCGTGTTCATCACGAAGGGCCCGTAGGCGACGATGGGTTCGTCGATCGGCTCGCCGCTGAGCAGGAGGATGACTGCGCCATCGGTGGTGCTGATGTCGATGTCTTCGCCTTCGTTGGCGAACAGCACGAAACTGTGTTCGGGGGCTGTCTGGCCGTTGACCTCTGCGCTGCCGTTGACGAGCAGCAGGGCGGTGTTGTGGTTAACCGGGACGGCGGTGGTGAGTTTTGCGCCTTTGTTGAGTCTTAGGTCGAAGAGGTTGATCGGGGTGTAGGTCTGGGCCGGGCCGGTTGTGCCGTTGAAGGTGCCTGCGATGACGTTGACCTGTCCCTGGCCGTTGGTTAATTCGACCTTGCCCATGTTGTTGGCGGTGAGGGCCTGGTAGTGGGGCGAGGTAAGTTTGTTGCGTTTGGGGAGGTTGACCCAGAGCTGGACCATCTCGAAGGGGCCGCCGGTCTTTGAGAACTCTTCTTCATGGAATTCCTTGTGCAGGATGCCGGAGCCGGCGGTCATCCATTGGACGTCACCGGGGTTGATGGTGCCGCTGTTGCCGGCGCTGTCGGCGTGGGCAACGGAGCCTTTGTAGGCAACGGTTATTGTTTCAAAGCCTTTATGGGGGTGGACGCCGACGCCGCGGACCCGGGTCGAGGGGCCGAAGTCGATCTCGGCGTTGAAGTCGAGCATGAGGAAGGGGCTGATACGTTCCTGGGGTATCTCGCTGCCCGGCAGACCTCCGCCGCCGGGGATATAATTATAGACCCTGAATCCGTCGCCGACCATTCCGGGGGCGGCGGGCTGGGGTATGATGTTTTCGATGACTCTTTTCATAGTATTAACTCCTTGTTGATGCAAAGTTAGGACCTGGGGGAGGGGGGAGGAATAATGTAGATTAAGAGTGGAGGATTTATCGTAACTTTGCAGGCCCCAAATGGAGGAGAAAGATATGAAGACGGAGAAGCCTAATATAAGACATCTGACTATCAGTGAGTTAGAAAATTATTTGGTCGGTCAGCTCGGCGAGAAGAAATTCCGCGTCAAGCAGGTACACGAATGGTTGTGGCTGAAACACGCCCATACCTTCGACGACATGACCAATCTCTCCAAGGAGCTCCGTCAGAAGCTTGCTGACAACTTCACTCTGCCCGCGCTAACCGTCGACGCGACGCAATATTCTGCGGACGGAACGATCAAAAGCCGTTTCCGAACGGCGGATAATCACCTCGTTGAAGGCGTGCTCATCCCTACCGACGAACGCAAGACGGCCTGTGTCTCCTCGCAGATCGGCTGTTCGCTCAGCTGTAAGTTCTGCGCCACCGGCTATATGAAAAGACAGAGGAACCTGGAAGCGGACGAGATCTATGACGAGGTCGTTCTGTTGAACCAACAGTCGGAAAGGGTGTATGAGAAGAAACTGTCGAATATTGTTTTTATGGGCATGGGCGAGCCGTTGTTGAACTATAAGAATGTCATAGGCGCGATCGAGCGTATCACGAGCCCGACCGAGGGGCTTGGCATGAGCCCCCGCCGTATCACCGTCAGTACTGCCGGCGTCGCAAAGATGATCCGCCAGCTCGGCGACGACAAGGTCAAGTTCAAGCTCGCCCTGTCGCTGCACGCCGCCAACGACCATAAGCGCAACGAAATTATGCCGATCAACGAGACCAACAACATCAAGGCCCTCATCGACGCGCTCAATCACTTCTACAAACAGACGGGCAACGAGATCACCTTCGAATACATTCTGTTCAAGGATTTTAATGACAGCCTCAAGGACGCCGACGAGCTGGTAAAGCTCTACCGTCAGGTGCCTGCCGACCTCGTCAACATCATCGAGTACAATCCCATCGAACAGGCCCTCTTTTCCAAGCCGGAAGAGAACGCGATCGCGGCTTTTATGGCGTATCTGGAAAAGAACAAGGTCAATGCGAGGCTGCGCCGTAGCAGGGGTAAGGATATTGATGCGGCTTGCGGGCAGTTGGCGAATAAGGAAGGGTAGGCTCTATTGCCTTATGCGCGATTATAATAAAAATCCCTGTTCCTGTAAATTTCTATCAAAATCAAATTGACCGTTTCCCTTATCTCGGGTGGGAATTTGGATGAATAGTCATTCGCATCTGGCATAAGCATCCGGACCGCGAAGTATAAAGGTCGATATTGATCTCTGAGCTGGTCGCCGAACTTTTGGGAATGAAATAGCCCGAAGACCAGAGCGACCTGGTGATGAATGAGGAGATGCTTAAGTGTAAACTCCAGTTGTTTGTCCTTTGTCGCAGGGTCAGCATTGGCATTCTGATAAAAATTAAAATTGTATTGGTGTGCTGTTTTTAATGTCATAAATCGGAAATTTTTCCAACCAGAATTTTTTTAAAAGAGGCGAAACAAAACGATAAACCAAGTGATGTGATTCGACGAGGTATCCATCATGAACCAATTCCTCCACGTAGCCCATATAATCTTCCAGTCGATCGTATTTTTTGGCCATATTATAAATGACCTGAACTTCGATACTCCCTTTGTGCGCAGCATATTTTAGTATCTCATTGATAAAAGGAAATTGCCCGACGTGGTATCTTTTCAGTCTTTCCAGCCAGTCCTCAAAATTCTTTCTCTCTTTCGATACCTTGCGAATAGCTTCGTCAACAGTATCTGTTGTTATTTTGGGGTCATTATTCTTAAACGCGATCTCATCAATCGCCTCTATCGTCAATTGCAGGTAGTACGGCAATAAATATTCGAGACTCATTTTTAAATAGGTCGTCACCTCCTTGTCCAATTCAATTGTGACATCCTTCGTCAATTGAACGATCAGTTGAGAAGCCTCCTTTTGGCAAGTAATTTATTGTCAACTAAAAATTCAATTGAAAATTAATTAATTACGATATTTATTCAATGGATACCTCTCTTATTCTCCAACATATCTCGCGTCATATCGCCCTCTCGGATGAGGAGAGGGATTATTTTGTGCGGCTCCTTCAGCACCGGGTCATTAAGAAAAAACAGTTCCTGAACCAGGAAGGAGAGGTCGTAAAGGGGCCGGCCTTTGTCACGGCGGGCCTTCTGCGCAGCTATTCGATCGACAGCAACGGTTACGAGCACGTGATACAGTTTGCTCCGCCTGGATGGTGGGTCGGGGATATCGGCAGCATGGTCTTCCAGCGCCCAAGCATACTCTCGGTAGATGCCCTTGAAGACAGCGAGGTGCTTTGCATGCGTGAGGCCGACGTGGACAGGTTGTTTGTAGATATCCCGAAGTTCGAGCGGTTCTTCCGGATCCTCTCCCAGAATGCCCTGGCCGCCCATCAGGCGCGGCTGGTCAGCATACTCAGTCTGCCGGCGAAGCAGCGGTATGCGAATTTTTGCCAGCTGTATCC
>Ga0105239_10003484_pt1 | contig 19259 bp, 21 predicted proteins | sample KBSC44metaG_FD_92761 | JGI IMG/M metagenome (GOLD analysis project Ga0105239, IMG submission 92761) | Corn rhizosphere microbial communities from Kellogg Biological Station, Michigan, USA - KBS C4-4 metaG | ecosystem: Host-associated > Plants > Roots > Rhizosphere > Soil | place: Michigan, USA...
CCGGTAATGACACTTTGGATATTTCTGATTTCTGTGAATTCAAGGGAGATCTTTATGCATCTACGTTTTCAAATTCCGTTTACAAATTAGATCCGGTTACTCACGACAGATGGATATCCTTCAGAAACGGAATTGGCAGCATAAGCGAAGTCGCTTCCTCTCTTATCAGCACAAGCACTACTATGATAGCAGGAACATTAAACAATGGTCTTTATGATTACCTGGCCCCAAATTCCACTGCCTGGGAAGAAAGGTTTCTTCCTCCGCCGGTGAGTGTTAATGAAGGAGTTTTTCACTTTATTAATGCCCATGATACTTTATTTTGGCCAGGCCGCACCGGCATTTTTTATATGAGCATTGATGGTGGTCTTAATTGGAATCAAATTGGCAACCGGCTTACCACAGGTAATAATTCGATTGTAAATGCAAAGCAGGCGCTTCTTGCATCAAGATATTTTTTTGATGGCGCTAATTTTATTAATGCTTTTTATTATCTCAAAAAAGATTCGCTGCAAAATCAATTTGTAAACTTTAGTGTTGTCCCCAATCGTTTCACCTGGACGATTGATATCCTTGGAGATAAACTTTGGGACGCCAGCGATGCCGGACTTTTTTTTATGCCTTTATCCAATTTACCCGGAATAACATCCGCTGATGATTCAGTTCTTATTGTATTACCGGTGCACTTTATTTCATTTACTGCAAACTGTCAATCTAATAAAGTAATCCTGCAATGGAAAACCGCAAATGAGCTAAACAGTAGGCATTTCAATGTGCAAAAAAGCCCTGATGGTATTCACTGGACAGTATCAGGAGAATTGCCTGCTGCAAATAATAGTACAATCGAAAGAAATTATTCTTTTAGTGACAACAACCCAACGCAAAATAATTATTACCGCATTGCAGAGTATGATCTGGATGGAAAAGTGCAATATACAAATGTGATCAGGGCTGCTTGCGATGTGACCGGTGTTTTTAGCATATGGCCAAATCCCGCCCATGACTTTGCATTCATTAATATTACCAGCGCAAACGAATCGCAGGTTATTATTAATGTGTTGGATGGGAAAGGTTCAGTAATGAAAACAAAAAAGATAACTGTTAAAAAGGGCAGCAACCAGTTTAGTTTGGATATAAGTTCGCTCGCCAATGGTATGTATTCAATATCCATAACTTCAGGTAACGGACAAATGAACAACATAATCCAATTGATAAAAAATTAGAAATACATACTGGACTTAAAGCCTAAGTTTAAGTACAAGTGTGATCATTTCAAAAAATCGTTATCTCTTTCTTTTGAAAATTTTAGGTCCACGGTAAGGAGCATTCACCATTTTTTACATGATGACATATCCAAAAGAAGATCCGAAAATGAAACATTTGATCATATAACGATAACGTGCACACGTAATTATCTACATAATATTTTCGAATTTTTGCATGTCGGGAAGTAGCCTGGAGATGTTATTCATCAACATGAAGCTTAAAATACTTACGCCTTATAAGCTCATTTATTCCATAATTGCCTTGGAAATCTTTATTGAAGTCCTATTGTAATGACTATCATCACCAGGGCAAAATTCCACTTGAGTTAATTAGGTAATGCTCTACGACAAATGGGGAATATCTCTTACAAGATCCAATGGCTATATCAGCAATTTTGTAATCATTATTCACCATTTAAAAATTATTTGTATGAAAAAATTTGTTGTTGAAAGAAATCTCCCGGGCGCTGGAAATCTTACTCCTGTGGAGTTACAGGCCATCTCGCAAACGTCCTGCGAGGTTATTAGCGAATTGGGTAAGCCGTATCATTGGATACAATCATTTGTTACCGATGATAAGATTTACTGCATTCATATCGCTGAAAGCGAAGCTGCCATTAGGGAACATGCACGCCTCGGCAAATTTCCCATAAATACAGTATCTGAAGTAAAGGCAATTATTGATCCGCTTACAAGCAATTCTTAATAAGAAAAATTCTAAACTGGTGATCTTTATTTATCTAATTGAAATTTAGGCTCAGTCCGGAATTAGATGACAAACTATTGAGACACCAGGAATTGCTCTTACACCGTTTCTCTATTCAAAGCCCGGGTATAAAGTTTCTTTATGCCCGTACCCTTTGAATTATAAATCAAGCAACAAATGAAACTCATAAAATACCTAAAGCGAATTTTCCGGAACAATAAAAATCAATACAACTTGTATGCTGAAGCCATCGCCAAAGGAATAAAGGATACCGTTGAGGAATTGGGATATAGTATGGGGCTGGACGACCAACCGTAAAGCATTTGATTGACATGCGGACGGTATTAAACGCCATTCGCATAAACAGGCGAAAATTTCGATATATTAAAATAGGGAATCTTAGGCTCTCAAATGGGGAATACTCCTGTTATCAGGCAGGAATAATGATTACAATTTTGTGCTTGTACTGAATATTACGGACATTATCCAACATTTAAAAAGAATTCGTGACTACACAAGCACTACAACAATTTGATTTTGTAAAAATGGTGGCAAACTTATTAGCCGAAAAATTTATTCAACCATTATTTGTATCGGTTAAAGAAAAACATTATTTGAGCCAGGTCGGAGGTCTTGCAGAAATTCTTGCATGGGCTGAAGAGTTTTATGATCGGTATTATCTTAAGATCATGGATTGGGAAACCTTCCGGAATGGAAAGGATAACATTTATAACGCAGAAACATTACGCGATTTGATTATTGCTTATGGCCGGGAAAAACTAAAAATGTTCTATGCTCAAAATGCAAATCACGCAACTTATTTTATTGAGAAATATTCAGCAATCATCAGAGAAACTTTAGACGAAGAATTTTACTATTTGTTGCAGGCAGATACCAGTAATTAATAAACGTAGCGCCAATTAAAGTGGAAGCGGTTTATAATTAAAATGCAGCTGGCAAACTATACAATCGATAAAAAGAATACAATATGCTGCCCCGGAATTTAGAAACTTTGACCGATGTAAGCGAAAGAGGCGTTTTACCAAACAATATGCGACTTTGCCTCCCTACTTTTAAAGGCTTTATTATTTTAAAACTGGAAGATATCGTGTATTGCGAAGCTCAAAGGAGCTACACTGTTTTTCATCTTGTTAATGGTAAAACAATAACGATTTCAAAACCTTTATTTGACTATGATAAGTTGCTTGCAGGAACGGCATTTCTTCGTATACATAAATCATTTCTTATTAATCTTTTTCATGCAAAGGAGTATATACGTGGCGATGGTGGCACCGTTATCATGAGTAATGGTGCAGACATAGAAGTAAGCCGGCGCAAAAAGGATCAGTTCCTTTCGAAAGTGAAAGAATCTTTTCTTATTCACCATAACAATTAATAGTGGCAATTATTCTAAATCCTGCCTTTTTTTCCCGCCCTCTTATTAAAAATATTTCCCGGGTCGCCGGGTTTTTGCATTGAATTCGCTCATACATAATCAGTGTATAGAGCAGGACAACCAGGCTTCTTTTAAAGAATTATTAGCCGATAACGTTATTAATCATTCGGCACCGAACGGGAAACCTAACGGTAAAAAGAGTTTTTATTTTTTCTTAATTGAAGTTTTGAGAAAGGGTTTCCCTGATTTAAAAGTCGAGATACTTGAACAGATCGCAGAAAGAGATTTAGTAACGACAAGAAAGCAAATTACCGCAACGCACACAGGAGAAATTTTTGGGATCAAGCCTCATGGCAAAAAGGTAGTGATAAATATAATCGATATAATACGCCTTGAAAACGGGCAATATGCTGAGCATTGGGGACAAAGCAATTTTACAGATATTCTTAAGCAGCTTTCTGAAAATTAGTTTTTATTGAAGGACTACAATTTTATTTAGTGCTTTGTTTTGTAATTGAATTTATGCAAAAAAAACGGCTCTCACAGGAGAGCCGTTATCATTCTGTATTTTCTTATTTATTGTTTAATGAGATATCCAAAAATGCCATCAGATTCATTTTTAGGACCTGCAGTAAAATATAACCTATTCGGATCGATTGCTGTAGCGGTAGAAGGTGCAAATGAAAGCGCCCAAAGCCCGTCTATAACAATTGTTTGATTATGACTTTGAAGTTGGCCCAGGTACCGGGCGTCTTCACTGTAAACATTAATATGTCCGTCGCCGAAATTACCTACTAATATTACAGGATCTTTAGGATCATGATTAGCATCATTGCCGTTGATTCCGCTATTGCTTTTTGCTTCCATTGTCATGTCATTTTTTTCCAGGAAGCTGCCGGGAGCTTGGGTTATGCCCCAGGGTATATTCAAACTGCCTTTAGATGCAAACCTCTTCACAAATGAACCGTCTGTTTTGAACACACTAACGTATCCTTTACCAGCCCCTGCAATACCATGTCCCGCCGTGCTGCCGGAGGTACTTAGTTCGGCATACAATACAAACAGGTAGTCACCAACTGCCTGGATGTTATAAGGCGAGTAGGTATCAGGCAAGTCAGGGTCTGTAAAAACCATTGGTATACGATGGAATGCAGTATCCCAAACATCAATTCTTTTAGCACCGAAGTTGGCTCCGTAAATGAAGTTATTTCCTGCATTGACGCCGATAGCAAGACCTGTATAACTATTACCCGCAGATGCTTTAAGACGTTGCGCATTGTTACCTGAGGCACCGTTCCAGCCGGAGAGAACCCCATCAAATCCTGTAAAGAGAAATGAAGAAGGACCGTTAGGTAAATTGAAACCTTTGCCTCCGCTAAATACAATGCCGCAAGGCAAACCGCCGATGCTATCTGTAGGCGAAGGTATGTTAACCGGAGCCCTCACGATGGCCCCTTCAGCGCTATAAAGTTCGCTTACATGGCCACCGACAGAATTCACCCAGGCTATTCCAGTTGGTGACCAGGCGATGCCAAATCCATTTAAAAGTGTAGGATCAATTGTCACCGGCTGATATTCCGATTTATTAGCTACCAGGTTTACCTGCTTAAAGTTCTTCAGGTCATCAGGATGAACGGCGGGCTTATGGCATCCAACGGAAATTGCCAGTAAAGCCATTGTTAGCAATGAATACGCTTGTGGTGTCAAAATAAAACGCGTTTGTTTTTTTGTTTTCATACGTGAAAATTTTTTTTATGTTAATAATATAGTCCATGAGCAACGCATTGCTGTATGCAATACAATCGCGGTTAAATAAATGATCCAAAAAAAGTAGCTACCCTGCGCACCGGGCTATTACTTCATGAAAAAATTCAGTTGGGAGAAACGTCAATAGATTCCAAAGACCATACGTCTTTACTTGCAAGACTGACTCACACCTCGTGAAATGATTTTGCAAACCTATATTAACCAACGCCGGGTTTTATCTACCATTTTCCGATCAACACTCTTCATCTTCCGATCGGCACTCATCAATGCTGTTGCAACACCGATCGATAATTTTATTTAAAATAGGGAGCTTACTGCTCTTAAATGGGTAATACTTCTATCATCAGGTAACCGTAGCCGTTACAATTTTGCATTTAATTATAACAATAGAAAATACTATTAACAGGGCAACTTTATCGCGGCCGGATTTGGAGGGCAATTGCCGGCATTTAAATAGCTAATCTAAACGACATGCAAGAGGTGCCAGCCAATATGTAAATAACGTTGACGGCCAAACGAAGATCGAATATTGAAAAATACTACCCACCACAAATTTTATCAGCGAAGACTGTAAACAAAATAACTATAAATCAATGCGCACATTTAAATTTTTAATACTGCTACCAATAATAGGTTATTGCCTCATTAGCTGCCAGCTATCGACAGCGCAAAGCGGTTTTCATAGACTATTATCAGATGCAAATGAAAATTTTTTACAATCTGCGGGCGTTTTCTTAAAACCGATGCTCGCAACTTTTGGCAAAAGCGCATTTTCAAGCAACTGTAATTGTGCGAATAAAAATAACGCTGTTGAAAAAATTCATTTCCAGCCAGGCCGAAGACGTGATGTAAACAAAGTGGTACAATTATCTGCAAGTAGTTTTCAAAATGAGAAATTTATTACTACCGGTTTCTCGATACCAGGCAACTTAACCAACAGGTGGAAACTTACCTTAACTATGAATTATGATTGGGCCATGGTTAAAGCGAATGTTAATGGGGCATCCCAAATTCACATGTCTGATTATAACATTAATGCAACGCAGACCTTCAGGTTGTCAAAAGATTTTTCTTTGAAATTGACCGGACGCTACTCCTCAATCGGATTTTTACCGCCTTACTGAATTTATTAGTTAATCGTAAAATAGGGAATCTGAAAAAATAAATAGGGAATATCCCTGTTGTCAAACGGCAATGGTATCACCAAATTTGCCGCCGGTATTTACAACTAAAATATTCATGAGAAATGTATCCAGCACAAACACAGATTCAAACAAGAAGCAAGAGAGCAAGACTTATTGTGAAAAAAGGAAGCGAGAATATCGCTTTACCTCTTGAAGATATTGTGTTAATCTATACCCATGATAAACTTGTATTTGCGGTGGACCTGTATTCGAAAAAATATATGTGTGATAAAACACTAAGCGAACTGGAAAATGATTTAGATGATACAATTTTTTTCCGGGCCAATCGCCAGTACATCCTCAACATAAACTATATCAGGAGTTTTAAACCGTACGAAAAAGTAAAATTACTTGTCGGCATGGTTATTCCTGAAATCAATCATTCCATAGTTATCAGCCAGGAAACAGCCCCCGTCTTTAAACGATGGCTACGGGATGCATAGTGCAACCCGTAAGAAATTATTGAAACAGCTTAGTCATTTAATAACTTGTTCAAAAATATCATCATAAAAATGTCTCTTACTACTTCAGGTGGTATCCGGGACTCAACAAGCCGGACGCATTTAACAGGTGAACAATTAGAGAAAATTTTGTCCGGCTGCAGAACAAATTGCAGGACGGCGCAAAAGGAATTGTACACTAACTATTACGGCTATGCGATGTCAATTGCGTTACGTTATTCGTCAAGCCATGATAACGCCGTGGAAATGATCAATGACGCTTTCCTGAAAATCTTCACCCAGGTAAAAAACTTTACAACACGATACGATAATATCCTGGCGTCATTTACGGCCTGGCTAAGAAAAGTAGTTATTTATTCCTGCATTGATCACTTAAGAAAGTACGATAAAAACCCGCTGAGTGCAAGTATTGAGATAGAACATTCGGTGCCCTCAAGTGCCTGTGAAAATGTGGAAGATATTCTGCAATACAAAGAAATCATAAAATGCGTTCAGCAATTATCACCAGCTTACCGGGCCGTTTTTAACCTATACGTAATAGAAGGATTTTCGCATGCGGAAATTGCGCAAAAATTAAATATTTCAGATGGTGCATCAAAAAGTAATTTGCATAAGGCAAAGCAAAACCTCCAACAGCTCTTGAAAAAAAGACATATGGTAAATTATGAAACCAATTTATGCCGATAGCAGGAAAAGTTTACTGTTCCTGCTTATTCACCAGCAAAAAAATACCCGGGAGCGCCCGGTTTCTAACGGTGACGCTTCCAGATATTAAAATATTTTCTATCAGCCATTCTTTATTTACTCATTCGCCTTCTTTAACCTTCAAAACGTACGCAGGCAGCAATCCATGCGCTTCTTTATGGGTTTGAATTACATCGTTTGAATCTTTCGCCTGGGATAAACACAAAACCATTCCATTTTTTTCGGCTACCCAATAGTTAATAAAATTGACACCAAATTTTTTTTCCACCGCGAGATCTTTTTCATGGGCACCGGCCACATCTTTTGCAGTTACATTTCCCGCACCCAAATAATGAACGTCAAGAAAATAATTACTTTCGCTGGTGACTGCTGACGGAATTCCGTCGGTTACTTTATAAATATATTGAGGTAATAATCCATGGGCTTCAGCATGTGTCTTCCTTATTGATTCAGAATCGGGAGCCGAAGAAAGACAATAGATTAATCCTTTGTTTTCGTCCACCCAATATTTAATGAAGCTTACCCCGTATTTTTTTTCAATCGCCAAATCTTTAGCATGGGCATTTGCAACATCTTCATACTTTACTTTTCCCGGCTCCAATTGATGAACGTCAATATAAAGGTTTTCACTCCCGGTTTTATTGATCTTTTTTCCTTTGTTTGTTTGTGCATGCATAGTAAAAGGAATAAGACTAAGCGCTGTGAACGACATTGATACGATGATCATTTTCATGATTAATAATTTAAAATTTTATAAATATTGATTTCACTGCAAAACAACTTTCTCTTACAGACGATTTATTAAGAGGTATTCCCTATTTTAAGATTGATATATCCTCGTTTTACTTACCGAAATTCCAGGCAACATATTATTATCAAAGTGCAAAAGATAATTACAGGGGCTTTCAACTATTGAAAGAGATGCATCACAAAATTCATGCGTCATAAAAAAAATCCGGTCAAAGCATTTTGAATATTAAAATAGGGAACATTAAAAACATAAATAGGGAATACCTCTAACAAAAAGGAGGATTAGGCAATGCAAATTTGCACTCATTAGTCACATTAAAAATTATTGTACCAAGAGTTAACATGTGTTCAAAAAACTTCAAAGAGATTAAACTAAAAAAAATGAAACAGATAAAATCTCTCTCATATAGTGCAATTTTAATACTAAGCATAGTGTCGTGCAAAAAATATACTAACGGTGCTGTAAACGTCCAGGATTTCCCGGGAATTATTCGATTCAATTTATTTACGACCAAAGATTTTTCAAAAGACCCGCGCAGCATTTCTTTCAGTGTATTTATTGCGGATTCCACAAAGACACTTTGGGACTCAACCCTGCCTCCGATGCGAATAAAAGATATTCCAGACTCAGCGAATGCATTAGTGATAGAAAAGGTAGTGCCCAAACATACTAATTCGTTATTAAAAGTCAGCTTTCGTTACAATATAGATAACGTTGGACATTCAGGGTATGTTGATTCAAGTAATGCCGGGCAAAATTTAAAAGTTGTCAACTTCAATTTTCAATAAAAGATCTAAACCAAGGAATCAAATATTAAATCAATTTTTTAAACAAACATAAAAACAATTAACAAATCATGAAAACAATTATTGTAACAATATCCTTTATCATGCTAGGATTAACAACAGCATTTGCAGATGGCACACCCAAAGTAAACAACACAATACAACGGTCGCTGAACAGGGAATTCACCGGATGTGAATCTGTTCAATGGCGTAAAGTAAAAGAGTACCAGGAGGCAACCTTTACCTTCCATGAAAGTCTCATAGTTGCCTATTTTAACGAAGAAGGCGACCTGCTCGGCTCTGCACGTAATATCACTGCAGAACAAGTGCCTTTTTCCGTGATGCAATCTCTTGATAAACATTTGGCAAATTTTGAGATTTTTGAGATTACGGAAATCACAAATGCAGAAGGAACATCATATTGGGTAACACTTGAAAAGGGTAACAAAAGATACCGTGCTAAAGCGAATGCCAACGGTGAGATTAGTCGTTTTTCATCAATTAAGCAGTGACCATAACCCGGAGACCTTGCATATTCCTATTTGTTTGCCAATTTAAAGCAAGGCAATACAAATCTTAAAACCATTTATATAAAAACAAAAAATGAAAATAATATTTTCCAAAGGCACGTTATTGGCCTTAACGGTTCTTATAATTGCCAGTTGTAAAAAAAATAGTACAGCCGACACCGTTATATTGAGAAAAGACATCAATCTTTCGTCTAACGCTACATTTGGTAAATATTTATCAACCCGCGCAGGACTCACTTTATACATGTTCGCAAATGACGCCGACGGCATTAGTTCATGCAATGGGGATTGCGAAAACTTCTGGCCTGCATTTAATATCGACCTGGTAACAGCCCAGCTTGATACCGGTCTGCTAAAGGCCGACTTCGCAACTATTACCAACGCAGGTGGTAAAAAACAAATTGCATATAAAGGTTGGCCGTTGTATACATACGCTCCCTTATACACTAATGAAAGTGGTGTCACCCGCAACGTTGCGGAAGCGCCGGGATCGACTAGTGGTGATGGTGTGGGTGGAACATGGTTTATTGCTAAACCAGACTATAGCATTATGCTTGCTAATAAACAATTAACGGGCCTGGATGGCAACAATTATAAAAGTGACTATACCGTTGGCACAGGACAAACAATATATTTTACTAACGGCAACGGAAAAGCTATCTATACATTTTCAAATGACAGCTTTAACGTCAATAAATTCACCAAACCAGATTTATCCAACAATAATATCTTTCCGATTTATGAACAGGACAAAATAGTGGTACCTTCTATTTTAAATAAAGCATTGTTTGCAAATATTAATATTGCAGGAAAAAAGCAAATCACTTATAAAGGCTGGCCCCTATATCATTTCGGGCAAGACAGCATTCGGGGCTTAACCCTTGCTGTTAGCGTACCGATCCCGGGAAAATGGCCGGTAGCGGTAAAGGACATTGCGGATCCCAAAAAATGACTCCGTCACCGGGTGGTACTTCATAAAACAGGGCAGGCGCCTAAAACCTGGCCTGGATTTTATTTTGTGCAAACCGGCCTAAACCGGATTTAAAACATGTGCGTCAATATTATGATGGGGCATCGAATTTTGAAAACTTAACAGACAGTAGTCTATTCGGTACAACGAAAAGTAGGCTCCAACCCGCCGTCATTGTCCCCCACAATTTTTAACTACGCTTGGATTCTTTAAATTTTATATTCGTGATTATATTTTCACAAAAAGGAAAAATACCGTAGCACGAGTAGTTCAAATCTGGATAAGAAATAAGTTAACCCGCAAATTGGGAAATAAACAAAGTATCATAAATTGTGGCTTATAAGGCTTTAATGTTACCCGACCTGGATTCGAACCAAGACAAGCAGAATCAGAATCTGCGGTACTACCGTTATACTATCGGGCATTGATAATGCAAATATAAGAGTTGTAACATTTCTTTTAAGATTCACCTTGCAGAATTTGTATTAAGCTTAAGTGTAGTAAATGAATCGAAAAAAAAAATTCCATGTAGCTAACGATCATTTGTAATGCGATCCTTTTGAGTTGAGCACCTTCAACGAATATTAACAGGAATGTAGTTACAAGCCCGCTCAAACCTTTTATTTTTGCATTATAGTTTGCTATTGTAACAGGCGGCGTGGGGGAACAAGGCAATTCATTTGAATTTGTAATTACAAACTTAAATTGCCTTTTATTAAAATTTTGTTTCTCACTTTTCTTTAACAACTCTTCCTGTTATTAACACGTATATCTGTAAAATTATGAACATGAAATCTTTAAGCATTTTAATTATTACATCAGCTTTAATGATAGCGCTCACGTCCTGCGCTCAACGATCCGATAGCAAGCCCGTTCAGACTGCTGATAAAAAGCAGGATCTTTCTAAATACAGTAAAGCCTATTTTGCCGCAGGCTGTTTCTGGCATGAAGAGGCTTTATTTGAAAGCGTGAAAGGTGTAAAAGAAGCGGTATCGGGTTACTCGGGCGGCACTACTTCCAATCCATCCTATGAAGACGTCGCCACCGGAAACACTGGCCATGCGGAAAGCGTGGAAGTTTATTATGACCCCGCACAGATCTCTTATGAGACTTTACTGAATGTATATTTCGCCGGGCAAAACCCTACGCAGGTTAATGGCCAGGGACCAGATTTGGGAACAGAATATCGCTCCATCGCTTTTTATACAAACGATGCAGAGAAAAAAGCAATAGAACAAAAGATTCAGCAAATGAGTGCCTCAGGAAAATACAAAGCGCCTATAGCGGCCCAGGTGATGCCATTGAAAAAGTTTTGGGTTGCTGAAGACTATCACCAGGATTTTATTGCACACAATCCCAACCAGGGTTACGTTCAGGCGGTATCAATTCCTGAAATAAGAGAATTTCAAAAGGAATATCCGCAATTGATTAAGCCTGATCACAGGTTTTAGAGAGGGTTTAAATCGTCACTTTCGATTTCAGTGGCCAGGCACCTAATACCTGATACCTCATACCTGATACCTCAGACCTGATACCTGATATCTAATCTCCAATACCTTATTTTTGCAAAAAATTAATTTATGCAGGCATTACTTGTAATACACAATCTATTAAGGTGGCTGATTATTATTTTTGGCTTCTGGACTGTGATAAGCGCTGTTAGTGGGCTTTCAGGGAAAAAAGTATTCACGCCTTCAGATGGAAAAAGTAATTTCTTCTTCATGTTGGGCATGGATATTCAATTGTTAGTGGGCCTCGGCCTTTACTTTAGTGGCGTTTGGTTCGATCAGTTAAAACATCTCGGTGATGCAATGAAAAACGCCAATCTTCGCTTCTTTACAATGGAACATGAAGTAATGATGATAATTGCATGGGTGTTGGTGCATGTGGGAAGGGTAATGGTTAAAAAGGCTCCGCTCTCTTCAGCAAAATTTAAGAAAAGCCTGCTATTTTTTGGAATTGCGTTGTTGTTAATACTAATTGCCACTCCGTGGCCGTTTAGAGAAGCAGTGGCAAGACCATGGTTCAGGTGGTTTTAGCATTAAAATTGAAAATTCAAAAATGAGTGACGAGCAGAAAGAAAAACCAATAATTCTTATAACAAATGATGATGGCATAACTGCACCGGGTATCCGCAATTTGGTGGAAGCAGTAAAAGAACTTGGTAAAGTAGTAGTAGTTGCCCCCGATAAACCCCAAAGCGGCATGGGACACGCCATTACCATTGGCGTTCCTTTAAGGCTGAATAAAGTTGAAGATATGTTTGAAGGTGTTGAGTCGTGGCAAACGAGCGGCACACCGGTTGATTGCGTAAAGCTTGCCGTAGATAAAATATTACACCGCAAACCCGATATTTGCCTCAGTGGCATTAACCACGGAGCCAACCATTCTATAAACGTTATTTATTCCGGAACCATGAGTGCAGCGATGGAAGCATCTATTGAGAGCATTCCTTCTATTGGTTTTTCGTTATTGGATTACAGGTTTGAGGCCGACTTTACTGCCGCAAAATTTTATGTACATAAGATTGTAAAAAGCCTGTTGCAAACAAAAATGCATAAGCATCTTTTATTAAATGTGAATATACCGTCGGTCCCGTTGAATGAAATGAATGGCATAAAAGTATCGAAGCAGGCTTATGCAAAATATGATGAGGATTTTGATGAGCGCCTCGACCCGCATGGGAAAAAATATTACTGGCTAACGGGTGAATTTAAAAATTTTGACACGGGCGAAGACACCGACGTATGGGCATTGGAACATAATTATGTAAGTGTGGTTCCCGTTCAGTTCGACCTTACGAATTATGCGCTGAAAAAGGAATTAGAAAAAACCTGGGACGTATTATGATATTCAAAAAAGACAACTTTGTTTTTGGGCTGGCGCTTGGTCTTATTGCACCTTTATTGGGTTTCTTGTTGTTTAAGACGATAAAATATAGCGCCTTCACTATTACGGACATGATCCAATGGCTTAAACTCAATCCCAACCTCATAACGGTCTTTATAAGTGTATCATTATTTGCAAATGCCTTACTCTTTACCGTTTATATTAACGGACATCGCGATAAAACGGCTAAAGGAATTTTTCTGATGACAGTTATTTATGCGGTTATTGCGCTAATATTTAAGTATTATTAAATTGGTTTACTTTCAAAATTTTATTCAAGAAACTTTTCAAAAAGTTATCGTTGATTGCCATTGTGCCTAATCAATTCTGATTATCTTTAAATCCACATTACATTCAACAGTAGAATGAAATATTACATCATTGCAGGGGAAGCTTCCGGCGATTTACATGGCAGCAATCTTATTAAAGAAATAAAAAAACTCGATGCCAATGCTATCATCCGCGGATGGGGTGGCGATAAGATGGAAGCTGCTGGCGCCTCACTGGCAAAGCATTACAGGGACCTTGCATTTATGGGATTTGCAGAAGTAGTTAAAAACCTTCCGGCCATTATGAAGAATTTTCAATTTTGTAAAGAAGACATTGAAAGTTTTCAACCCGATGCAGTTGTGCTTATTAACTATTCTGCTTTTAATTTAAGAATGGCTAAATGGACGCATACCAAAAAATATAAAAACATCTTTTATATTTCGCCGCAGGTATGGGCATGGAAAGAAAGCAGGGTTAAAACCATTAAGAAGTATGTGGACAAAATGATTGTGATACTTCCTTTTGAAAAACAATTTTTTAAAGAGCGTGGTTATGAGGTAGAATATGTAGGCCATCCTTTGGCAGATGTTATTGAAAGTTTTCAAAAAGAACATGCATTTATAAAACCAACATTAAACACTATTGCATTGTTGCCGGGAAGCCGCAGGCAGGAAATAAAAAGCCAGCTTCCCATTATGCTGGAAGCTTCTAAAAATTTTCCCAACTATAATTTTATTTTAGCAAAAGCGCCTTCTGTTGACGATGCATTTTATGAACCGTTTCTTTCCGGTTATAAAAATGTGGAAGTAATAGCCAACGACACGTATTCTTTGCTGATGAAGGCAACTGCCGCGTTAGTTACTTCGGGCACTGCTACATTGGAGACTGCTTTGTTTGGCGTACCCGAAATTGTTTGTTATAAGGCCAGCAGCATATCTTATCAAATTGCAAAGCGATTGGTAAAACTGAAATACATCTGCCTCGTAAATTTAATTATGGATAAAGAAGTGGTGAAAGAGTTGATACAGGATGAGCTCACGGCAGAAAATATCACTAAAGAATTGCAGGCAATATTAATTGATACTTTAAAGAGAGAAAGAATTGAATCGGATTATCAACAACTAAAAAAATTATTATCAGAAGGGGGAAATGCATCGGCTAATGCAGCGAAGAGTATTTATGAGTTTACGAAAAGGCAGTAGCCAATTATCAGTGGTTAATAGGCCCTGATACTTGATACCTAATACCTGATACCTCATTCCTTAAACCTTAAACAATGAACGACTCTATAAAAATCTTAAAAACAGAAGTAGTTTGTAAAAGCTGGCACACACTAAGGAAAGTAACTTACGAATATTTGCAAAATGATGGAACCTGGCAAGTTCAAAGCCGGGAAGCATACGATCGTGGAAATGGTGCAGTGATTCTTTTATATAACAAAGAACAAAGAAGTATTATCCTTACAGAGCAATTCAGGATGCCCACTTACATTAATGGTAACGCAACCGGTATGCTGATAGAAGCCTGTGCCGGTCTGCTGGATAACGATAATCCTGAAGATGCCATCAGGCGTGAAACTGAAGAAGAGACCGGTTATAAAATAAATGATGTTCGAAAAATTTTTCAAGCTTATATGTCGCCGGGTTCTGTAACAGAAATTCTATATTTTTTTATTGCTGAATATTCAAAAGATATGAAGGTAAACGAAGGCGGTGGCGTTGCCCACGAACATGAAAACATTGAGGTGCTTGAAATGAATTTCACTGACGCACTCAACATGATCGATACCGGCGAAATTAAAGATGCAAAGACAATTATGTTATTGCAATATCTGAGGTTGAAGAATATTTTGTAAAATGGTTTATCAGATTACTTCAAATAGAAGTTAAGATGTTTTCCTATTAGTATATCAATAAAAAAGCTTTTGAAAAGTTGAACTCTCCAAAAGCTTTCATCAAATCATAACTCTTACATCTAAATTACCATAACGCATTTCCTTTGTAATAATCGAGAATCTTAGATCTCAATACAAAATTATATTTGGAAACAATTAGATTTATATTGGTCGCGTTTAAATTATTTTTTGCAATCAAATAAATATCAGAAGTAATAGAGCCTGCATCAAACTTTGCCTGTGCCGCTTTAAAAGATTCAGTAAATGATTTTACCTGGTCGAGCAGTATGGCATATTTATCTGAGGTGTTTTTAAAATTAACATACGCCCTTTCTATCGATTGCTGCAATAATGTTTTAGTATTTTGCTCAACAAGCTGTGTTACCTTAAATTGAATTTTTGCCGTGCGAACCCGGCTCCTGGCCTGCGCTCCGTTAAATATCGGGATTGATAACCCAAGTCCTATATATTTTGAAAGATTATTGTTGAATTGTGTACCGAAAGAAACTTTTTCAGTGCTATATGTATTTTGTTTTGTCATGACAGGAATTTGCGATCCATTCACAATCACATAATCAGGAGAAGCAACATCCTGGCTGCTTAACAAGGTGGAATTAGTAATAGCACTGGAATAATTACTTCCTATACTGCCATTTAGTGACAATGTCGGATACAATTGCCCTTGCAAAGCACGAACATATTTCCCCGCACTTTCTGTACGAAAATGAACAGCTTTTATTTGAGCAAATTGCTGCAAGGCCGTATCATAAATCTTAGCTGGATCAGCTTCATAATATATATTAAACACATCTTCCGAAAGCCGTTCTACTTCAAGGCTATCGCTGTAGGGTATATTAAGTAATTGTGCAAGAGAAAGCTTTGCTTCAGCAATGGATGCAATATTATCAGCAATATTTAACTGATCAGATGCCAGTTGTCCTTTTAAAGTATAATAATCAGATGGAGAAATAGAACCTGCGTCATTTTTTAATGAGTCTATATCCACCTGGCGACGTGTTGCTTCTTCCTGTAGTCTTGCATTTTGCAATAGATCTTCTGCGCTTAATACGTTTAAATAGGCCAGGATAATATTAATAGTAAGATTATCCTTCGACTGCTGCAGTTCCATCTTTGATGCCTCATAAGCTAATGAATTTGACTTAATGTTGTTTTGTAAAGCAAGGCCATTGAATAGGGTAACATTAGCTGAAACTCCATAATTAGAAGAATTGATATTTTGATTGACAAATGCATTGGTAATTGGGTCGTTGGTTCTGCCCGAATTAATACCATAATTAGCTGATGCATTTACGTTTGGCAGCATACTAAGCTTTGATTGTTGCATGGTAATACGTGCCTGCTGGCTTGAAAGGTCGGCCCTGTTTACGTCAATATTGTTTGCAATACCCATTTCAATTGCCTGCCGCAAGGTCAGCTTGCTTTGCGCATTCGCAAAAGTGATGGTAAAAAGCAAAACTATTATTATTGAAAAACTTCTTTTCATTTTCGTATATACGTGTTGGTTAGTTATTTTATTTTTAAGATTCTTTTTCAATCCGTCCATCTAAGAGGTGAATAATTCGTGAACCGTACGCTGCATTCTTTTCGGAATGAGTTACCTGTACGATGGTAACGCCTTCTTTATTTAATTCAGTAAAAATTTCCATGATCTCCTCCCCTTGTTTAGAATTAAGATTACCGGTAGGCTCATCAGCTAAAATTAACTTTGGCTTTACAATTAAAGCTCTTGCAATACCAACCAATTGTTGCTGGCCGCCCGAAAGGTTATTCGGAAACAAATCTTTTTTCCCAACAATCTGGAAACGGTCAAGCATATCGGCAACCATTCCTTTCCTTTCCCCGGCTTTTATATTCTGGTAAATGAGTGGCGTTTCTATATTTTCATAAACGGTAAGCTCATCAATTAAATGGTACGCCTGGAACACAAATCCAATATGGCTCTTATAGATCTCCGAACGTTGTTTTTCTTTAAGCTTGAAAACATCCTGGTCCATGAAAACATATTCTCCTTCGTTTGCCTCATCAAGCATACCCATTACATTAAGTAAGGTAGACTTACCGGAGCCTGATGGCCCCATAATAGAGAGAAATTCACCCTGCTTAATATTGAGGTTGATATCTTTTAAAATAAAGGTGCGGTTACTGCCCGTGTTGAACCATTTGTAAATATTCTTTAGTTGAATCATCGTGTATTTTTTTGTTTAGGGTCTAAAGTTCAGAATTTAAAATTATAGTTACCCTGAATTTTCAACCTTCATACCAATGATGTATACCATTGATACAGAACGATTGAGGGCAAATATTAATTCATCATGTGTCCGATTATGAACACTTCATTTAAAAAGCGGACAGTTTGGTAATGGATTTCCCAGCTATTTCCCGGGCCGGAGATGGCGTATAGTCAAACAGCATATCATGATAACAGGGTCAAAACCGGGAAATCTCTATTGTTGCCACACTTTTTTATCTCCTGGTACTTCAATGAGGTTGTATTCTACCACAGGTTTGAATTCGTATTGAAGCCCTTTTTTTAATCCATCTATCGTTACCTGGAAATCTCCGTTTGATCCAATGGGAACTTTGGCTGAATGCATCCAGGGTCCTGCATACAGATCTTCGGTTTGGCCATTGTAAACACGATACCAAAAGGAAGCTTTCATGTTTTGATCACTGGAATAATTAGATACTTTGCCGTTCAATGTTGCACGAGTATTTGATACAGGCTTTGCATTTAAGGTATTTACCTGCACTGCGTGAATTGCAGGAGTTACATTTTCAATTTTAATAACAACCGGGTTTGGCCAATGGTGATCATCGTAAATGCGTTGAGTTTTTACAACAGATAATACCAGGCCGGTATCAGTTTGATTAAACATACAACTAACATCTTTACCCGGCCGGTATTCCTGTATCAAACTATTTTGGCCTAACACGCTCACTTTTGTTGCTGCACTTGCATTCACTGAATGTAAGGTAAATGATCTTCGGTCGCCTTCCTTCCAGAAAGCAGCGTCTGTCACAATAGCGTATACCGTTTTATTATCAAGGCTTTTCGTGTACCATATATTTTTTTCATTGGTGATTACCCATGGACGCACGCTATCAACAGCCTCCCGGTTAACAAAATACCAGGCCGCCATTTCCCGCAACCTGCCCTCTTGTTCATCAGCTATTTCGCCGTTTGCTTTCGGTCCAATATTCAATAAAAGCGAACCTCCCTTGCTCCTTGCTTCAATTAGTAAACCGATAAGATTTGTTCCGGATTTATACCTGTCGTTAGTAGGCTGATATTGCCAGGCTGTGCCCATAGTAATGCAGGATAGCCATGGTTCATTCATGGTTACTCCGGGTAACATTTGTTCAGGTGTTTTTAAGGCACCTCTTGTTATTAAAATATCGGGCTGAATTTTCCAACAGGTTTCTTTTACAATCTCTTTCGGTTCGCCATCAATAAACAACAAATCAATTTTGCCGTAATTGGTCATTAATTCTTCACACTGTCTCCTGGTAAAATCATCATACTCCTTTCTAACTGCACGGCTCATAACAACATTATCGCGGCTGATAGGAAGATGATGTCTGTACAGAAAGTTAAAATCTTCCGGTGAAAAATAAAATCCAACCTGCAGGCCAGCCCTGCGTGTTGCCTCCACCATTTCACGTAG